>FWPU01000545.1_pt1 | contig 122429 bp, 101 predicted proteins | sample 2228361 | NCBI WGS metagenome assembly FWPU01 (sample SAMEA103939777, study PRJEB20133) | metagenome | reverse complement strand
AGAAGGTGGGGAACATAGAGGTTCAGGTTGAGGTGCGGCAACCGTAGGGGCACAGACGGTCCCGATGCGTGTTACTGCTCGCTCTCGGCCTCTGTCTGAGCGAAAGTCAAACACTTAGTATCGGTCTGCAAAACTGTGGCCCCACGGAACATAACCATCTGAGCGAGAGGGAGTTTGACGGGGGAAGACGTGGAGCGTATAATGGCGCGCACATGCGGCGATAAACCTGTGCCGGGCTAGTTCAGTCGGGCTTGTAGGCGCATCCAGGCAACGCGCGCCAGTTCGTAATCGGGATTCTCGGCCAAGGCTCGTCGGTAGCAAGCGATAGCTCGTAGCCAATCCCCTTTGTGCTCGTAGATTCGTCCCATGTTATAATGGGGATAGCACCGGGCTTCGTAACGCGGCGCACGGATGGCTTGCTCCAGCCAAGGCAACGCCTCATCGTAACGTCCTTGTTCAATGAGATAGGCTCCCATATCGTTGTAGGGATTGCCCAGGCTGGGGTCCACCTCAATCGCGCGGCGGCACTCGGCCATAGCCTCTTCGTAGAGGCCTAGGAAACTATAGACCCAGCCAAGAAAGGTATGGGCTTCTGCTGTGGGGTAGATGGAGATGGATCGTTTGTAGTAAGCGATGGCGTCGGCCCAGTCGCCGTCTATCTGACGCTGGTAGCCGCGCTGGAACAATTCCATCGCAAGAGCCCAGACACCGGCCATGCTGGCCCGGCCCTGCGACTCCGCCCCGTCTAACATCGCGCGACTCCTTTGATCGCTATTCTGATCTCGTACCTTGCCCTTGCACTGATTATGCCATAACCCATATGCCATGTCAACCGCGTAACAAGAACCCTAAAGGCCCGCAAGGCCTTCAGAGTTTTGACGCCTCTGAATGTCATATCATCAGGAGACGCAACGATGCCAAGCACTACCCTGACAACCGGCAAGCAGCGCGGCCGCCGCAGTTGGGCCGAACCTTGGAAAGTGAAGGTCGTTGAACCACTGAAGATGACCACGCGCGAGCAACGCGAGCGCGCGATCGCCGAGGCAGGATACAACACCTTTCTCTTGCGTTCCGAGGATGTTTACATAGACCTCCTGACCGACTCTGGCACGAATGCCATGTCCGATTACCAGTGGGCTGGAATGATGCTGGGCGACGAGGCCTACGCGGGCTCACGCAATTTCTACAAACTAGAAGCCAACGTTCAGAAGTATTACGGCTACAAATATTTGGTGCCCACTCACCAGGGCCGGGGGGCAGAGCACATTATCTCGCGCATCCTGATCAAGCCGGGTGATTACATCCCAGGCAACATGTACTTCACCACCACGCGCATGCATCAGGAACTAGCAGGCGGAACCTTTGTGGACGTTATTATAGATGAAGCGCACGATCCGCAGAGCCTACATCCTTTCAAAGGCAACGTGGACTTGCAGAAGTTAGAGGACTTGATCCGGCGGGTAGGGCCGGACAAGGTTCCATACGTGAGCGTGGCCGCGACGGTAAACATGGCCGGCGGGCAGCCTATCTCCATGCGGAATCTACGGGAGGTGCGCGCTCTCTGCAGCCGCTACGGCATCCGCATCATTCTGGACGCGACGCGAGCCGCGGAGAACGCATGGTTCATCAAGGCTCGTGAGGAAGGCTATGCCGATAAGAGCATCGCCGAAATCCTGAAAGAGTTATGCAGTTACACCGACGGCTGCACGATGAGCGGGAAGAAAGATGCGCTGGTCAACATCGGTGGCTGGCTGGCCGTGAACGACTACGATCTCTACGAAGAAGCCCGTAACCTGGTGGTTGTCTTTGAGGGGCTCCATACCTACGGCGGCATGGCCGGGCGAGACATGGAGGCGATGGCACGCGGCATTGAGGAGTCGGTGCAAGACGACCACATGCGCGCCCGCATCGGCCAGGTGGAGTACCTGGGCGAACTCTTGTTGGAATGGGGTATCCCGATCGTCGTCCCCATCGGCGGCCATGCCGTTTTTCTGGATGCCCGCCGCTTTTATCCAGACATGCCTCAGGACCACTTCCCGGCGCAGACGCTGACCGCAGAACTCTACATAGACTCAGGGATTCGCGCCATGGAACGGGGGATCGTGAGCGCGGGGCGCGATCCCAAGACAGGACAGCACCGTTATCCCAAACTGGAATTGGTGCGGTTGACCATCCCCCGTCGCGTTTATACGCAGGCTCACATGGACGTGACTGCGGAGGCGGTAGAGGCAGTCTATCAACGACGCGCAGAGGCTCGTGGCCTCAAGATGGTGTATGAGCCGAAATACCTGCGTTTCTTCCAGGCGCGTTTTGAACCGTTGTGAAACGCGCGAGGCATCGGCATTGGCGGCGATGAGTGGCAAGGCACGCGCAACAGGCATTCGCAGAACGGTTGCTTGAGAAGGCACACGCGTTAGGATTTGACCTTGCAGGCATCGTGCCTGCCGGGCCCGCGCCCCATGCGGACGAGTTCAACGCCTGGTTGGCGAACGGCCACGCAGGCGAGATGGCGTACCTATATCGCACGGCAGAAGAGCGGCGCGATGCACGGCTAGTATTCCCCGGCGCACGCTCCATCGTAGTTCTAGGATGGAACTACCACCTGCACGACTTGCCGGAAGAGGTGCGCCAAGACCACGCGCGCGGCCTCATCGCCAGGTACGCCTGGGGAGACGACTACCACGATGTTCTCCGCCTGCTTTTGGAGGAACTGGCCGATTTCGCGCGCCGGGAGAGCGGAGGAACCGCTATCGCGCGCGCCTACGTGGACAGCGGCCCCATTCTGGAAAGAGATTGGGCCGCGGCGGCGGGCTTGGGTTTCATCGGTAAGAACACCTGCTTCATCCGGCCTCGATCGGGCTCGTGGTTCTTTCTGGCAGAACTTCTCCTGGATGTTGAGGTGGAGCCTTCTGCTATGGAGGCAGAATCCCACAAGCCGCCCATCCAGCCCGGGAAAACAGGGGGAACCTGCGGGCGTTGTACCCGTTGTTTGGACGTTTGTCCGACCAATGCCTTCGCCTTGCCGTACACCTTGGACGCGCGCCGTTGCATCTCCTATCTGACCATTGAACTGAAGGGCCCGATCCCGAGGGAATTGCGCCCTCTGCTGGGCAATTGGGTTTTCGGTTGCGACCTGTGCCAGGATGTCTGCCCATGGAACCGGCGGTTTGCCCAGCCGCGACATTCGCTGGCATTGGACGCGGCTATCGCCTTGGGCGCGCCCCCCCTTCTTGACCTCATCCGTCTGACACCGGAGGAGTTCCGGAAAAGATTCCGTCGTAGCCCTGTGTTGCGCGCCAAACGGCGCGGCTTCCTGCGTAACGTCTGCGTTGCGTTGGGGAATTGGGGTTCCAGCGAGGCCATCCCCGCGCTGGCAGACGCGCTGCAAGACCCGGAGCCGCTGGTGCGAAGGCACGCAGCCTGGGCGCTGGGACGCATGGAAGACCGACGACGCGCCCGTAACCACCTGCAGAACGCCCTGGCCCATGAGATAGATGCGCAGGTGCGAGGCGAAATCCTGGCCGCGTTGGAATAGCCTGGTAATCACAGCATTTTGCGCCGCCAGGACTTGTCAAGATATGGTTTCACCGTTACAATAACGGCGTACGACCACTTCTCCAAACTCTATGGTTATTCTCCAACCCAAGCACCCATAACATGTAAGGAGGCAATGCGATGCGCACAGTGAACGTGGCTCTTATCGGCTACAAGTTCATGGGCCGGGCCCATTCCAACGGCTTCCGGCAGGCTGCCGCTTTCTTTGACGTGCCTTACCGGCCTGTTCTGAAGGTCCTCTGCGGGCGCGATCGGGCCGCTGTGCAACAGGTGGCCGATCGCTTCGGTTGGGAGGAGGTAGCAACCGACTGGCAAGAAGTGGTAAACCGGCGCGATATTGACATCGTGGACATCGCGACCCCCGGTGATTCCCACCGCGACATTGCCGTTGCCGCGGCCAAAGCGGGTAAACACGTGATCTGCGAGAAGCCGCTGGCGAACACCCTCGCGGAGGCCAAAGAGATGTGGGCCGCGGTGAAGCAGGCAGGTGTCATAAACCTCTGCAATTTCAACTATCGTCGCGTGCCCGCCGTGCGCCTGGCGAAGCGGCTTATCAGCGAGGGGGCGCTTGGCACGATCCGTCACTATCGCGGGACCTACCTGCAGGACTGGATCGTAGATCCCAACTTCCCCTTGGTCTGGCGGCTTGTCAAGGAGTCGGCAGGGAGCGGCGCATTGGGCGACATCGGTGCCCACAGCATTGACCTGGCCCGTTACCTGGTCGGCGAAGTGACCGAACTGACCGCGCTGACCAAAACATTCATCAAAGAGCGTCCGTTGCCGACGGCCACGACCGGCCTGACGGCCACAGCAGGCAGAGAGATGGGCAAGGTCACGGTGGACGACGCCGCCTTGATCCTGGCCCGCTTTGAGGGTGAAGCCATCGGCACTTTTGAGGCCACCCGCTTCGCCTTGGGGCGCCTCAATTACAACCGCTTTGAGATCAACGGCTCTCGCGGGAGCGTCGCTTTCAACTTTGAGCGCATGAACGAACTGGAGTTTTTCTCCGGCGACGACCCGAAGGATCGCCAGGGTTGGCGCGTGATCCAGGCCACCGAAGGGGTGCACGACTTTGTTAGCGCGTGGTGGCCGCCGGGCCATGGCCTGGGCTATGAACACACTTTCACCCACGCCGTGGTGGATTTCTTGCGCGGCATGGCCGAAGGCAAGAGTCCCGATCCCGACTTCCGAGAAGGCGCACAGGTCAATGCGGTTCTAGACGCCACGCTTCGTTCGGCTGAGTCGGGCCAATGGGTCAAAGTAGAGCGCATCGTTTAGGATAAGCCGGGCGCGCCTGTGCCCGGCGACATCTCTCCGATAAGATTCCCGCGCCGTCTCTTGGCGCGGGAATCGTTGTTTTATTTCGCATGAGCAGCACAAAAGTTGCACAATTTTGGAGTACATGATATACTATCGTACGGTGCTTCACAAGGGATACACAATGCTTGCGCACTTGAAGACCCTATGGAGGTATTGCCCATGGCTCCCAAACCTATTCCGGATATCGTAATCGGGAGATTGCCCCTCTATCTACGGGCCCTCAACTTTCTGGCCGCGGAAGGACGAGAGGTCACCTCATCTCAGGAGTTAGGCGATCGTCTCGGCATCAGTTCGGCACAGATTCGCAAAGATCTCTCTCACTTCGGGGAATTCGGCAAACAGGGCACCGGCTACGACATCAATTACCTGCGCCAGCAGCTGCGAGACATCCTGCATGTCGATCATCTGTGGGACGTGGTTTTGGTGGGGGCGGGAGACCTGGGCCACGCTCTGGCCCGCTATGGCGGCTTCACAGGTCGGGGTTTCAACATTGTGGCAGTCTTTGACAACGATCCGGAGAAGATAGGCCGCACCGTGGGCAACCTGGAGATTCAGGATGTGGCGAAACTTGCAGAGACCGTGCGAGCCCGGGGCATCAAGATCGCCATCATTGCCGTGCCCGCGAGCGCCGCTCAGGAGGTAGCCCGTGCCTTAGTAGATGCCGGCATCAAGGCCATTCTGAACTACGCGCCCATCACCCTGACGGTTCCCAGCAGCATCAAGGTGCAACACATAGACCCCGTCGTGCACCTGCAACGCATGACCTACTATCTAGACCAATAGCGTTAACGCGGACAACCAGCTACGCCATGCTCCTAGACAAGCCGGGGGCATGGCGTTGTTGTTTATTGGCTTCAGCATGACTCGCGTCATAAACACCGCAGGGCAAGCGTGCTACAATGGTGTTGCACAAAGGCGAAAGCAGACGGTCATGTCTAGGGCAGACATTGTTAGCAACAGGGAAATCCACACCCGTCAGGGGCCGGTTGCGATCATCGCCTGGGCCACGCCAGAACAACTGTGCTCGCTGCGGATGGATGCGGGGCTTGGTTTCTTCTGGAACCGTCATCCTGACAAGCAACACCGGGCCTTGATTGAGATCGCAGCCGCGCCCCAGGGACGTGTCGTGGTCGCGGTGACGGATTCGCAGACCATTGTTGGCTTTCTCACGTTTCATGCTCCTTCTCGCCTGAGCCGATGGGGACGGGCCAACCTGACAGGATTGGTGGAATTAGGTGGAATTGAGGTGTCTTCCTCGTGGCGGAAATTAGGTCTGGCAAAAGCCATGCTAGGGGTAGCCTTCGCAGATGCATACTACGATGATAAGATCGTCATCGCGGCGGGGCTGAGCTGGTGCTGGGACCTCTCAGGGACGGGATTAAGTCTAAATGAATATCGGCAAATGTTGGTCAGATTGGTGCGCCCGTTTGGATTTGCTCCCTACTACACCGACGACCCGGAGATCGTGCGTTACCCCGGCAACGGCCTGGTCGCACGCATCGGGCCGCGGGCTCCAGCAACGCTTCGGGATGCCTTCGCGACCCTGCGAGTCACGCAAGCTCCATTTTCTTTCGTCCAGGAGATGGCAAGGGTAGTCAACTAGGAGGGAGTCATGTCAGGGCAAAGCGTGTGTGGGACAGTGGGCGAGATCATGACACGGAATCCGGTCACCGTAGGCCGGACCAACTGCATTCGCAAAGCAATCTCGCTCATGCGTGATGGTGGCTTCCGCCGCCTGCCGGTGGTGGAAGGCGGGAGGCTCATCGGCATCGTCACCGACCGGGACCTGCGCCGAGCTTCTAACTCGCCCCTGGTTGTGCGCGAGCGATGGTATGATAATTTCCTGATGGATCACATCCAGGTAGGGGCCTGCATGACGCCAAATCCCATTACCGTCTCACCGCTGACCCCGATCGTGGAGGCCGCGCGCTTGCTGCGCGACCACAAGATCGGTGGCCTGCCGGTCGTGGAAGGGGAGCGATTGGTCGGCATCGTGACCGAGACCGACCTGCTAAACTATCTCATCGGCCTGTTGGAGGGCAAACGGAACCTTCCCCCTATTGTCCAGAACGAACTGGCCGCTTAAAGTTGCATAAGTGACAAAAAACGCTTATTATATCATCAGACATGAGAGCCGACGAGGTCGTTGGCTTCTGAAACAGGGGCGGCCCTCGGAGGCCGCCTTCGTGCGCCCGCCCTTCTCACCTGGCTCATCTGCTGGCCGGGCATGCGCCGCAGGTTAACACCATGTTGACAGGCCCTATCCCGACGAGAAAGGACGGGCTCCTCGCATCACAAGGAGGTGAGCGATGGCAAAAGGTCGGATCGCGATAGACTTTGAGCGCTGCAAGGGGTGCGAAATCTGCACGACCGTCTGTATGCAGCACATCATTCACATAGGTGATCGTTTCAACAGGCGGGGCTATCGGGCCGCAGTTATGGTGGACCCAGAGGGCAAATGCACCGGCTGCGCCCTCTGTGCCCTCTCCTGCCCCGATACCGCCATCACCGTCTATCGGCTGGAGCGGGCGCGCGAGCCGATAACGGAGAAGGTGGCGATGGCGCTGGCTTAGCCCGGCGTACCCTTTACCAGGAGGCGACCGTGACAAAGCAGTTATGGAAGGGCAACGAAGCCGTCGCCGAGGCAGCCATCCGTGCCGGCTGCGAAGCCTATTTCGGCTATCCCATCACGCCTCAGACAGAACTTCTGGAATACATGTCGTGGCGCATGCCGGAAGTGGGGCGCGTGTTCCTCCAGGCAGAGAGCGAGGTAGCAGCCATCAACATGGTCTATGGCGCAGCCTGTGCCGGCAGACGCGTCATGTCCTCCTCATCCAGCCCCGGCGTCAGCCTGATGATGGAGGGCCTGTCCTACATCGCCGGTTCGGATGTCCCCGCTGTGCTGGTGGACGTCATGCGAGGCGGCCCCGGCCTCGGCAACATCCATCCGGCGCAGAGCGATTATTTCCAGGCGGTCAAGTTCGGCGGCCATGGCGACTACCATCCCATCGTCCTCGCCCCGGCCTCGGTCCAAGAGGCGGTTGACCTGACTGTTCTCTCCTTTGATCTGGCAGAGAAGTATCGTCACATCGTCGTTGAGATACTGGACGGGAGCATTGGGCAGATGATGGAACCCGCGGAGATGCCGCCGATGCGATCGCTGCCAGCGGAGCGACCGGCTTGGGCACTGACGGGCGCAAAAGGACGGCCCAAGAACATTATCTCCTCCATCTACATAGACCCGGAAGGTCTGGAAGCCCACAACCGTCATCTTCAGGAGAAACTGGCGTACATCCGCGGCTGCGAAGTTCGCTACAAAGAGCACTGGCTGGACGATGCGGACCTGGTCCTTGTGGCCTACGGCACGGCAGGGCGGATTGCCTTAAGCGCGGTGCGCCAGGCGAGAGCCGAGGGCCTGCGGGTCGGCCTCTTGCGTCCGGTCACGTTGTATCCCTTCCCAACGGAGCGGCTGGCCCGGCTGGCAGAGCAGGCCCAAGCCTTCCTTGTTGTAGAGATGAGCGCGGGGCAGATGGTAGAGGACGTCCGCTTAGCAGTAGAAGGCCGCGCGCCGGTGCGCTTCTACGGACGCATGGGAGGGGCAGTGCCGATGCCGGATGAAATCTTTGAAGTGGTGCGCGGGTTATGTTATTCGCTGCGTCCGGCCAGGCCCTCCGGCAACGGCCACCATCCCAACCTGCATCCGCAGCCGGAAGATGTTGGGCCGCAAGGAGCGGACTGATCCTAAAATCTACCCCCTCTCCTGACAAAACAAAAGGGAGAGGAGCATACGTTTCACATCACCTCCGTCAAAGGAGACTGGAGGAATGCCAATATGACCGACGTACAGGAAAAGGTCGTCTTTCGGCGACCGGAAACTCTAGAAGAAGTTTATACCCACTATTGCCCCGGCTGCACTCACGGGATCATCCACCGTCTGATCGCCGAGGCGATTGACGAATTAGGTATCCGGGAGCGGACTATCGGCGTGGCTCCGGTAGGCTGCTCGGTGTTCATTTACAACTATCAGAAGGTGGATTTCGCGGTCGCTGCCCATGGCCGCGCCCCGGCTATGGCAACGGGCATCAAGCGGGTGCAGCCGGACAAGATAGTCTTCACCTATCAGGGTGATGGCGATCTGGCGGCCATCGGCACGAGCGAGATCCTGCACGCGGCCAACCGCGGCGAGAATATCACCGTCATTTTCGTCAACAACGCCATCTACGGCATGACGGGCGGCCAGATGGCTCCCACGACGCTGCCCGGCCAGAAGACGACCTCTAGCCCCACCGGACGCGACGTGGAGCTGGCAGGTTGGCCTATCCGCGTCGCCGAACTGCTCGCCCCCCTGCCCGGCGTTTCCTATTCGGTACGGCGCAGCGTCCACGACCCGCGACACATTAACAATGCCAAGAAGGCCATCAAGACCGCGTTCCAGGCGCAACTGGCCGGAATGGGCCTGGCCTTGGTGGAAATCCTCTCCGCGTGTCCCACAAACTGGCATCTCACGCCTGTGGCCGCGCTGGAGTGGCTGGCGAAGAACATGCTCCCCTACTATCCGGTCGGTGATTATAAGATCAGCGAGGGACTGCAATGAGCAAGCAAACGGAGGTGATTATCTCTGGCTTTGGCGGGCAGGGAGCTCTCTTCGCCGGGCAACTTCTCGCCTACGCGGGGATGGATGAGGGTAAGCATGTCACCTGGATTCCTTCCTACGGGCCGGAAATGCGCGGCGGCACGGCTCACTGCATCACCATTATCTCAGACGAAGAGATCGGTTCTCCGTTCGTGCGGAGGCCGGCGGCGGTGATCGTTCTGAATCAGCCATCGTTGGATAAATACGGGCCTTTGGTCAGGCCCGGCGGCGTCCTGATCATCGGCGGCACCTTCGGCGAAGGATATACCAGCCGCAGCGACATCCGCGAGATACGCATCCCGGCCCAAGAGATCGCGAACGAACTGGGCAACGCCAGGTTGGCTAACGTGGTCTGCCTGGGCGCGCTGATAGCGGCCACAAAGGTTCTGCCGTTGGAAGCCGTAGAGCAGGCCTTGGAGAACCATCTGCCGGAACGACATCGGCACCTCCTGCCGGCAAACAAAGAAGCACTTCGGCGCGGGGCAAGCCTTGTGACCGATCAGGAGTTGGCAACATGACGGCTGTGGCTGGCTCGCGGCCCTTCTCAAAGACGAGAGGAGCAGGATCATGACGATACCATGGAACCATCACTACGCCTTGCGCACGCGGCGCATGGGTAGCTCGGCCATTCGGGAACTGTTGAAGCTCACGGAGCGACCCGATATCATCTCTTTCGCCGGAGGACTGCCGGCTCCAGAACTCTTCCCCCTGGCAGAGTTTCAGGAAGCCTGCCGAAAAGTGCTTGCCGAGCAAGGCACGAGGGCTTTGCAATACAGCACTACCGAGGGCTACCTGCCGCTGCGGCGGCTCATTGTGGAGCGCATGGCTCGTTGCGGCATCGTCGCCGACGAAAGCAATGTGCTCATTACCAGCGGCTCGCAACAGGCTCTTGACCTCGTCGGCAAGCTCTTCATCAATCCCGGCGACAACGTGCTGGTGGAAAAACCCAGTTATCTCGGCGCGATGCAGGCTTTCAACAGTTACCAGGCCGATTATGTCAGCGTCGTGATGGACGATGATGGACTGCGTACCGATCTGCTGGATGAAGCTTTGCGCAACAGCGTCAAGCTCATGTATATCCTTCCTAACTTCCAGAACCCCAGCGGCATTACCCTGAGTCTGGAGCGACGTCACACCCTGATAGAGGCGGCAGACCGCTATGGCATCCCCATTGTGGAGGACGACCCCTATTGCGAATTGCGCTTCGCGGGCGAGGCATTACCGTCGCTCCTCGCGTTGGACACTCAACGCCTGGCGAACAGGTACCCCAACGAGGGTGGATTGTCGCGCGGCAACGTCATCTATATGAGCACCTTCAGCAAGACGTTGGCACCCGGTCTCCGTCTGGGCTGGATCGTGGCCCCCGCCGAGGTCATTCGCAGCCTGGTGATGGCAAAGCAAGGCGTTGACCTGCACACGGCCACCTTCACGCAAATGGTGGCCTACGAGGTCGCGCGCAATGGCTTCCTGGACCGACACATAGAGGGAATTCGCGCCGTATATCGCGAGCGGCGTGATCGCATGTTGAGCGCAATGGCTCGCTATCTGCCGGAGGGCGTGCAGTGGACGAAACCTCAGGGTGGTCTTTTCCTCTGGGTCACGCTGCCACAGCACATTGACACTGGCGAGATGCTCTCAGATGCCATCACGGAGAAGGTAGCCTATGTGCCCGGCACATCCTTCTTTGCCGACAGCAGCGGGAGAAACACGATGCGCATCAATTTCTCGTACTCGCCGCCCGATGTGGCCGAAGAAGGGATTCGGCGCTTGGGACGCGTCATCGCCCGCTGGATGGAGCGCGCATCTAATGTAGAGGCCGAGGCGGTCATCGCGTAGCCGCAGCGGACTCTTCAGCGGGGCATCGGGGCCCCTGGCTCGTGTTGTGCATAGGGTCTATCATACCGGGCCGGGGGCTTTTGCTGAACGCTATAGAGTTTATCATAAATCATGCCACTCAGTGTAGAGAGAGGTTACAATTATGGATATAGGCATCCCCCGCGAGCGACGGGACTATGACTTCCGGGTGGGGCTTCCCCCTGCCGGAGTTGGGCTTCTGTGTGAAGCCGGGCACCGCGTTTACGTGGAACACAACGCGGGCATTGGTGGCGGCTTCACCGATGACGAGTACGTCAAGGCAGGCGCTACCCTCGTCTATTCCACAGAGGAAGTCTATGGACGAGCCGAGATGATCGTCAAAGTCTCGCGTCCCACCGCCCAGGAGTTTGATTTGCTGAGCGAAAGCCAGATACTTCTAGGCTTTCTCCATTTGCCGGTAGCACAGCGCAGTAAGGTAGATACGCTGTTGAAGAAGCGGGTAACCGCGATCGCCTATGAGACCATCCAGGCCGATGACGGCAGCCTACCGGTCCTGATCCCCATGAGTCAGATTGCCGGGCGGATGGCCGCGCAGGTGGCAGCCCGTCTCTTGGAGAATCCAGGCGGCAAGGGAACCCTCCTTGGCGGTGTCCCCGGCGTCTCACCGGCGGAGGTGGTCATCCTGGGCGCGGGGGTACTCGGCACCAACGCGGCACGCACGTTCCACGGCCTGGGGGCAAAGGTGTTCGTCCTGGATAAAGACCTGAGCCGATTGCAGCGGTTAGATGAGGTGCTGCGCGGCGTCGTCACCATGGTCTCTCACCCCTTTAACATAGATAAGGTCGTGCGCTTTGCCGACGTGCTGCTGGGGGCAGTCCTGGTGCCCGGCCAGCGCGCCCCTATCGTCGTGACTAGAGAACAAGTGCGCAAGATGCGTCCCCGTTCTGTGATTTTGGACTTGTCGGTGGATCAGGGCGGTTGCGTGGAAACAACTCGTCCCACCACTCACGGCTCACCTACCTACGTTGAGGAAGGAGTCATCCATTATTGCGTGCCTAACATGACGGGCGTTGTAGGACGCACAGCAACCCACGCGATCAGCGTTGCCGCCTGGCCCTTCATACGGGAAATCGCCAACCAGGGGCTAGAGGCAGCCCTGGCCGCGGATCCCGCGCTGGCTCGCGGAGTCAATACCATGAACGGTAGCATAGTCCATCCGGGTCTGGCCGCAGCCTATTCTGCCCAGCCCCTTGCTAACGAGGATAAACGATGAACGGCTGGATTCACCAATATCAACGAAAAATCACCACAGCAGAAGAGGCGGTCAAAGTCATTCAATCAGGGCAACGAGTTTTTCTGACGGGAAACTGTAGCGTGCCGCAGAAGGTTCTGGCCGCGCTGGTTGCCCGCGCGCCGGAACTGCACAACGTAGAGATCGTTCAGGTTTTAACCGTTGGCCCTGCCGACTACGTGCAACCGGGGATGGAAGAACATCTGCGCGTCAACACTCTCTTCATCAGCGACAACGTACGCCAGGCGGTGAACGACGGGCGCGCCGATTACACTCCCTGCTTTCTGTCCGAGATACCGCATTTGTGGCGTAACGGCCACCTGACGCCGGATGTGGCCCTTATCCATGTGTCGCCACCCGATGAGCACGGCTTCTGTTCCTTTGGCATTGAGGTAGGCGTGACCAAACCTGCTGCACAGGCCGCGCGCATCGTGATCGCCGAAGTGAACGACCAAATGCCGCGCACCTTGGGCGACAGTTTCATCCATGTCTCCAAGATCACCCACATCATCCCCGTCAGTTACAAGCTGCCCGAATTGGGCATGGGCCAGGTAACCGAGCTGAACAAACGTATCGGCCAGAACGTGGCAGAGCTGATAGAAGATGGATCAACCCTGCAGATGGGCATCGGGGGTATCCCCGATGGCGTGCTCCTCTTCCTGAAGGACAAGCGCGATCTGGGCATCCATACGGAACTCTTCTCCGACGGCGTCGTGGAATTGGTGGAGATGGGTGTTGTGACCAACGAGAGAAAGACCTTGCACCCCGGCAAGATCATCGCCGGTTTCATGTTGGGCACGCAGCGTCTTTACGATTTCGTGGATAACAACCCGATTGTGGAACTTCATCCGACAGATTATGTCAATGACCCGTTCCTTATTGCCCAGAACGATAAGATGGTAGCCATTAACTCCGCTATTGAGGTGGACCTGACAGGTCAGGTCTGTGCCGATTCCATCGGATCGCGCTTCTACAGTGGCGTGGGAGGGCAGGTAGATTTCGTGCGGGGCGCGGCCCGCTCCAAAGGTGGTAAGCCCATTATCGCCCTGCCCAGCACGGCCAAAGATGATACGATCAGCCGTATCGTGCCGATGCTGAAGCCAGGGGCCGGCGTCGTCACGACCCGCAACGATGTGCACTACGTGGTTACAGAATACGGCATCGCCTACCTGCATGGCAAAACGATTCGCCAGCGGGTGCACGCGCTGGTCAACATCGCGCACCCCAAATTCCGCGAGGACCTGTTGCGTTTTGCCAAAGAGCAACACTGGATATAAAATGACGGGATAAGAGAACGCGGCCCGATGCATGACCATTCCGGCAAGAGAGATGCACAGATCAAGAGAGCACCACCGGTCGTCCTCGTTGGCAATCCCAATGTGGGAAAGAGCGTCATCTTCGGCTTGCTCACAGGGCGTTACGCGGTGGTTTCCAACTATCCCGGCACGACGGTAGAGATCAGCCGTGGCCTCGCCGTCTGGGATCATGCTCTGACGGTCATAGATACACCCGGCGTCAACGGGCTGACCCCTCTATCGGAGGATGAGCGCGTGACGCGCGACATCCTTCTGACGGAACGGCCCGTGGCGGTCATCCAGGTTGCCGACGCGAAGAACCTGCGCCGTGCCCTTCTCTTGACCTTACAACTCGCGGAACTCGGCCTTCCCTTGATCCTTGATCTGAACATGCTGGACGAAGCCCGCGAGCGCGGCATTGACATAGATCACAAGGGGTTGGCCGCCCTCCTGGGTGTGCCGGTTGTGGCAACGGTCGCGACGCGTCGGCAGGGGATAGAGGCTCTGATCCGCGAGATAGGCCATCCCCATGCGGCAAGCCTGCAAACGCGCTACGACCCGGACCTGGAAGCGGCAATCGAGCGCATCGCGGCGCTTCTCCCCCAGACTCATCTATCGCGCCGCGGCCTCGCGCTCATGCTCCTGGCCGGTGACGAGACGCTCAAAGGCTGGCTGCACCAACACCTAAGCGACGAGCACGCATCGGCCATAGAGCGGGTGCATCGCGAAACCCAGGCACGGTACACCGAACCGTTGAGTTACGTGATCAGCCGCCAACGACTACAACTGGCCGATGCTATTCTCGCTCAGGTCTATCACGCGGAGCGACCGCCGTCGGCTTCATGGCTGCGCGCGCTGGGGTATTGGTCCGCCCACCCTGTTGCCGGAATACCGGTGTTGCTTTTGGTGCTTTATCTTCTCTATCAGTTCGTCGGCGTCTTCGGCGCAGGAACGCTGGTGGACTGGTTTGAGGGAACGCTGTTTGGGGCCTGGATCAACCCCACGGTGACGACGCTGGTCCGTTTCATTCCTATACCCTTCCTACAGGAATTGTTGGTCGGCCCTTACGGCCTGGTGACAATGGCCTTGACCTATGCCATCGCCATCGTCCTCCCCATCGTCGCCACTTTCTTTCTTGCCTTTGGCGTGCTGGAAGATTCGGGTTACCTTCCACGCCTGGCGGTCATGACGCACCGCGTCTTCCGTGTGCTTGGCCTCAACGGCAAGGCGGTCTTGCCGATGATCCTCGGTCTCGGCTGCGACACGATGGCGACGCTGACCGCACGCATCCTGGAAACGCGCAAAGAGCGAATCATCGTCACCCTTCTTCTGGCGTTGGGTGTGCCCTGTTCGGCGCAGTTGGGTGTCATCCTGGGGATGTTGGGCGGGCTCGGCCTGCAGGCGACCCTCTTATGGGCCGGCGTCGTGCTGGGCGTGATCCTGGCCGTCGGCTGGCTATCCGCCCAGATCGTGCGCGGCGAACGCTCCGACTTCATCGTAGAGATACCCCCCTTGCGTGTGCCTCGCCTTTCCAACCTGGTAATCAAGACGTTGGCCCGCATTGAGTGGTATCTGCGTGAGGCAGTACCGCTCTTCGTGCTCGGCACCCTCCTTCTCTTTGCGCTGGACAAGGTAAACGCGCTGGCTTGGTTGGAAAACGCTGCTGCCCCTCTGGTACGGGATTGGCTGGGGCTTCCGGTGCAGGCGACGGAGGCCTTCATCGTCGGATTCCTGCGCCGGGATTACGGTGCAGCGGGGCTCTTTGCCCTCTCGGAGCAGGGCCTGCTCACACCGCGCCAGACCTTGGTGAGCCTGGTGACGATGACCCTCTTCGTTCCATGCATTGCCAACGCGCTGATCATCTGGAAGGAGCGCGGGGCACGAACGGCAGCGGCCATCATCGGCTTCATCTTCCCCTTCGCTTTTCTCGTGGGCGGCCTGCTGAATCTGGGGTTGGCGCGCCTGTATGGATAAAGGGGCTGAATCAGATGGGCGACAGAAAAGATAAGGGAGCGCCAGAACCGGAGGCGCGGATCCATTGCCCCCTCTGCGGCACGGAGTTCGACGCGAACGAGCATGGCCGCTGCTCTGCCTGTCCTTTGGGCCGCAACTGCCATCTGATTTGTTGCCCTGCCTGTGGCTATCAGATCGTGGATGAGCGCAAGAGCACGCTGGCAAGGTTAGCGCGCCGTCTGCATTCCACCATCATGCCTTCCTCCCGAGGCAAACCATGACAGATCGTCTGCTCCGGCCCTCACCTCCTCACTCCGGTTCAGGCCACAGATGGGCTCGCTCCGGCATCACCACCTGCCAGGAAGAACTCCTGGAAGCGATATGGACGTGGCGCGAAGAGGGGCAAGAGACAACAGAAGCCCTCCTCGCCACGGTTCCTGTACCTGACTCAGAGAAAGCGGTGGAGAACCTGGTTCAAGAGGGATACATCCGCCGAGAAGATAGCCGGATCATCCTCACGGCCAGCGGTGAAGCCTATGCCGAGCAGGTTATCCGCCGTCATCGGCTGGCCGAAGTGCTCCTGATGCAGGTGCTGGAGATGGAAGAAGGACGCGCAGATGCCAGCGCGTGTCAGTTTGAGCACATTCTGAGCGCCGAGGTCACCGACCGCATTTGCACCTTTCTGGGCCATCCGCCGGTTTGCCCGCATGGTAAGCCGATCCCCCGTGGTGATTGCTGTGCCCGGTTCCAGCGTGAGGTAGAGCCTCTCGTCACCTCGCTAGCCGATTTTGAATTGGGCGCGCAGGGGCAAATCGTCTTCATGACCGCGCGCCAGCGCAATCGGCTGGCGCGGCTGAGCCAGTTGGGCATCGCTCCTGGAAGCACGGTGCGGTTGTTGCAGCGTCGTCCTACCTATGTCGTGCAGGCGGGCGAAACAGAGATCGCGCTGGAGACGGAGATCGCGCGAGAGATATTCGTCAGGCGGACAGCCGCCTGAGGCGCGATAGAGAAACGGCCGGAAAGACAAAACGGGGAGTCAGACGCTCCCCGTTGTTCATTCCGATACGCAGGTGGCTACAAAGGCGGAAGGCTGCGCCGCATGATCTCGTAATTCTCCAGGGCTCTGCCTGCGCCTAAAGCGACCGCCGCGATGGGGTTTTCGGCCACGTAGCACGGAACGCCGGTCTCCTTGGTCAAGAGTTTGTCAATGTTGCGCAGGAGCGCGCCCCCTCCCGTCAGCACCATGCCCCGGTCAATGATGTCTGCCGCAAGTTCCGGCGGTGTCTTTTCCAACGTCGCCCGCACCGTGCCGACAATGGCAGACAAGGGCTCGGTGATCGCCTCCGTCACCTCACCGGAGGTGATGACAATGGTCTTGGGCAGTCCGGCGACCTGGTCACGCCCGCGCACTTCCATCGTCATCTCTTCGGGCAGCGGTAGCGCGCTGCCGATCCTGATCTTGATCTCTTCGGCGGTCTGCTCTCCGATGAGAAGGTTATATTTCTTGCGCACATAGTTGATGATGGCCTCATCGGTGCGGTTTCCGCCGATGCGGACGGCGCTCCACACGACAATATCGTTCATGGAGACAACGGCAGCCTCTGTCGTGCCGCCGCCGATGTCCACCACCATGTTGCCCGTAGGAGTGCCGATGGGAAGCCCCGCGCCGTAGGCCGCCGCCAGCGGTTCCGGAATCAGATATGCCTCCTTAGACCCGGCCTGGACCGCAGCATCATGCACGGCGCGACTCTCCACACTGGTTACCCCTTTAGGTGTGCTGATCATAACCCTGGGCTTGAACATGGGGTTGCGGCCACATATCTTCCGGATGAAATAGCGCAACATCGCCTCGGTGACAACGTAATCGGCGATGACGCCATCGCGCATGGGGCGCGCGACCTCTATGCTTTCCGGCGTCCGGCCCAGCATATCTCGCGCCTCGGCCCCGACCGCCACGATCTTATTGTCGCGCACCGAGATAGCCACTACCGATGGCTCCTGCAAGACGATACCCCGCCCTGATACATAGACCAGGACGTTGACCGTCCCCAGATCAATCCCGATCAATTTCTCAAACATAGGGCTCCGTATAGTGCGGGGCGAGCAAGGGGGGGAACCAGCAGCCATGGCTCGCCCATCAGCCCGGCACTTTTTCTAATCTCCCAGGTTTTCGGTATGCCCGCCGCCGGGTCCGCGCCGTCGGGCCACCTTTAGCCGCACAAGAGAACGACGCAACGCGGCCTCGGCCTTGGCGAACTCAACGGCGTCAAAGCGCTTTTGCTTTAACATCTCTTCGGCCCGTTTGCGCGCCGCGGCGGCGCGGGCCTCGTCAATCTCCTCGGCCCGCTCGGCAGTATCGGCCAGGATCGTCACCTTGTTGTTGCTGACCTCCAGGAAACCACCGCCGATCGCCATGTTCACATCTGGCTCACCTTCTCTGTGGATGATCAATTCCCCTTCGGTCAATGCCGTGATCAGGGCGGCATGCCTCGGCAGAATGCCCAATTGCCCATCTATGCCCGGAGCAATAACCATGTTCACATCGCCCTGATAGACAACGCGCTCAACCGTGACGACCTCGCACCGCATGGTGGACATGGCAAATCACCTCAACCGCGCAACTTCTCGGCGGCCTCTTTCACCTCGTCTATGGTTCCCTGCATGAAGAAAGCCTGCTCCGGCACATCGTCCATCTCGCCATCCAAGATCGCCTTGAAGCCGCGCACCGTTTCGCGAATCGGGACGTAGCGACCCTCTCGGCCCGTGAATTGCGCCGCAACGAACATCGGCTGCGAGAAGAAACGCTGGATTTTACGCGCGCGGGCGACGGTCAATTTGTCATCTTCCGAGAGCTCGTCAATGCCCAAAATGGCGATGATGTCTTGCAGGTCTTTGTAGCGCTGCAACACCCGCTGTACGCCACGCGCCACGTTGTAGTGCTCTTCGCCCACGATGCGGGGGTCCAGGATGCGGCTGGTGGAGGCCAAGGGGTCCACCGCAGGATAGATGCCCTGCTCGGCGATGGAACGTTCCAGCGAAATGGTCGCATCCAGGTGAGCGAAAGTCGTCACAGGCGCGGGATCGGTATAATCGTCCGCCGGAACATAGACCGCCTGCATGGAGGTAATGGAGCCACGTCGGGTGGAAGTGATGCGCTCCTGCAATTCCCCCATCTCCGTGCCCAGAGTAGGCTGATAACCCACGGCGCTGGGCATGCGGCCTAAGAGGGCCGAGACCTCAGACCCCGACATGACGAAGCGGAATATGTTGTCAATGAAGAGAAGAACGTCGCGGCCCTCGTCACGGAAGTATTCGGCCATCGTCAGGCCGGTGAGTCCCACCCGCAGGCGAACGCCCGGCGGCTCGTTCATCTGGCCAAAGACCATCACCGTCTTCTCAATGACGCCGGATTCCACCATCTCCTTATAAAGTTGCGTCCCCTCACGCGTCCGCTCGCCCACCCCCGCAAAGACGGAATAGCCACCATGCTCGGTAGCGATGGAGCGAATGAGCTCCATGATGATGACGGTCTTGCCGACGCCCGCACCGCCGAAAATGCCCGTCTTGCCGCCTTTGGTGAAAGGCGCGATAAGGTCAATGACTTTCAGGCCCGTCTCAAAGACCTCAACCTGGGTGACCTGCTCTTCAAAAGGAGGAGGCGGGCGATGGATGGGGTAGCGCGTGGTAGCTTCAACAGGGCCTTTCTGGTCAATGGGCTCGCCCAAGACGTTGAAGATACGTCCTAATGAGGCAGGCCCTACCGGCACGGTGATCGGCGCGCCGGTGTTGATGGCCACCATGCCCCGGCGCAAACCGTCGGTCGTCGTCATGGCAACGCAGCGCACGCGGTCGTTGCCCAGGTGCTGCTGCACTTCCAAAACGACCTTCTCTCCCCCATCCTTGGGAATTTCCACCGCGTAGAAAATCTCCGGCAATTCCTCCGGTGGGAAAGCCACATCCACCACCGCGCCCTGTATTTGCACGACCGTTCCCTGCGTTCCCTTCGCCATAAAACCTCCAGAATCCAGACGATCCAACCCAGAGTTGGACCCGGCAGGCCTCAACCTGTTTGTGTTTATCTCTCGCTCACGCGCAAGGCCTCTGCTCCACTGGCGATCTCTAGCATTTCTTTAGTGATAGCAGATTGTCGCGCCTGGTTGTACGTCAGACGCAGGCTGCCTAAGAGTTCCTGCGCGTTCTCCGTGGCGTTGCGCATGGCGACCATGCGCGCGCTGTGTTCGCTTGCTAAAGCCTCCAACACCGCTTGATACACCTGCAGTTCGGTGAAACGGGGCAGAACCGCTCCCAGAATCGTCACCGGGTCCGGCTCATAGATATATTCACCGGTCAGAACGGCGTGGGCATGCTCCTCATCAGCCTCCAGAGTCGAAGGCCGCAGCGGGAGCAACTGCCTGATGACCGGCTTCTGGCTCAACGTGTTGATGAAGTCGGTATAGGCCAGGTACACCTCGTCCACATCGCCTCGCAAGAAATCGTCCATCACCGTGCGCGCGATGGGTGTCACATCCAGGATGCCGGGGCGCGGCGGCAGGTCGGTGAATTCGGCGACGACGTTGCGCTTGTAGCGCATCATGAAATCCCGCCCTCGCCGTCCGACCGCGATCACGCGCGTCGGCACGTTGACTTTCTGCATGAATTGCACCGCCGCGCGAATGATGTTCTGGTTATATGCGCCGCACAGGCCGCGATCTGAAGTGATGAGGATGATGTCTAACGCCCGTACCTGGGTTCTGGCCTCCAGCAGAGGATGCAAAGTCTGGTTGGCCGCAGGCTGGCTTGCCAGATTATGCAGCACCGACCACGCTTTGCTGGCATAGGGGCGCGTCGCCAGAACCTGTTCCTGAGCGCGCCGCATCTTGGCCGCGGCGACCATCTGCATCGCCCGCGTGACCTGGGAGATGTTATTAACGCTACGGATGCGCCGCCGTATCTCGCGTAGGGTTGCCAACTGCGCCTCCAGACCTCTCTTCTCCCCCGTGTCTTCCTTCCCCCCGATTCGGGGAGAGGAGGAGAGAGGTCTTACACCTGAACCGTCTGCTTGAACTCCTCAATAGCCGAGCGCAACGCCTTAATAGTGTCGTCTGTCAGCGCCTTGTCTCGCGCGATGGCCTGACCGATCTCCGGATGGCTGGCCGCCATGAACCTGTGAAACGCTGCCTCCCAATTACGAATCTTATCCACAGGCACGTCGTCGCAGTAGTTATTGACAACGGCAAAGATGATCATGACTTGCTGTTCCAAGGGCATCGGCTCGTACTGTGGCTGCTTGAGGATCTCTGTGAGCCGCTGACCACGCTCCAGCTGATTGCGGGTCGCCTTGTCCAGGTCGGAACCGAACTGAGCAAACGCGGCCACGGCACGGTATTGAGCCATCTCCAATTTCAGCCGCCCTGCGACCTGTTTCATCGCGCGCGTCTGGGCATCGCCACCGACCCTGCTCACGGAGATACCGACGTTGATGGCAGGGCGAATACCGGCGTAGAACAGGTCGCTTTCCAGGTAAATCTGCCCGTCGGTGATGGATATGACATTTGTCGGGATGTAAGCCGAGACATCGCCGGCCTGCGTCTCAATAATGGGGAGCGCGGTGAGTGAGCCGCCGCCATAGTCGGGATGCATCCTGGCCGCGCGCTCCAAAAGGCGCGAGTGCAAATAGAAGACGTCGCCGGGATAAGCCTCGCGACCGGGCGGACGCCGCAGGAGAAGCGAGATCTGCCGATAGGCCCAGGCATGTTTTGTCAGGTCATCGTACACGATGAGCGCGTCTTGGCCCCGCTCCATGAACTCCTCGCCCATGGCGCAGCCGGCATAAGGTGCGATGTATTGCAAGGCAGCGGGGTCGGCGGCAGAGGCGACAACGACAATGGTGTGATCCATCGCCCCATACCGCTCCAACGTAGCAACCACCTGGGCGATCTGCGCCAGCTTCTGCCCGATGGCAACGTAAATGCAGATCAGGTTCTTGCCCTTCTGGTTGATGATCGTATCCAGAGCCAGAGCGGTCTTCCCCGTCTGGCGGTCGCCGATGATCAATTCGCGCTGGCCGCGACCGATCGGGATCATGGCGTCAACGGCCTTGATGCCGGTCTGCACCGGCGTGTCCACATTCGTCCGGAAGACAACGCCTGGCGCAATGCGCTCAATCGGCCTGCGCTTTTCCAGCCGTATCGGCCCCTTACCGTCAATGGGCTCACCCAACGCGTTCACCACACGCCCAATGAGGGCATCCCCCACCGGCACCGAGGCGATGCGCCCCGTGCTCCGGACGGTATCGCCTTCCTCTATCTGGGTATAGTCGCCCATGATGATGACGCCTACCTGGGTGGGTTCCAGGTTCAGAGCGATCGCAGGGATCGCCCATGGCCTGTTCGGCTTGGGGACGAACTCCACCAACTCGCTGGCCATGACGCCAGCCAAGCCGGAGACACGCGCGATGCCATCGCCGACCTCTATGACCTGGCCTACGTCCACGGCCTGTATGGGAGCCTCAAAGCTCTCAATCTGTCGCCGGATAAGTTCGGTAATATCTTCAACACGAACTGCCACGCCCTACCTCCTCATGGCCCGCTTATCTGTTCCCGGTCAGGGCAGCCTTCATGGCCGTCAGTTTTCCGGCCAGGCTGCCATCTATCACCTGATCGCCCACCTGCACGACGATGCCCCCCAGAATACTGGGGTCCACCCGGAAGTCAAACTCCAGGTCCCCACCGAAACGGGCCAAGAGCTTCGCGCGCAGTTGCGCCGCTTCATCCTCGGCCAAAGGCAGCGCGCTGACCACGCGCGCCACCCTCACGTTTGGCCCACGCCGCATCAGACGCCCCAGATCCGCGACGACGTCGCTCAGGATGGAAAGATGCCCCTTGTCGGCCAGGAGCGAAAGGAAGTTGCGCACTTCCTGAGGAGCGTCGGGTGGCGTAATGGCAGCAGCCGCAGCCAGACGGTCTGCCAGGTGGGGGCTGTCAGCGCGGGCACGCACGGATTCATCCTTCTCAAAAGCCACGCGCGCCGCGCTGAGGTGCTTCAACCAGGCATCCAATGCCGATTGATAGATGGCCTTAGCATAAGTCTGTGCTTGCTCTGCCGGGTTCAATTCAACGCCTCGGTCTTGGTCAAAAAGTCGTTGACCAGGCGACGTTGAAGATCGCGATCCAACGCCTGGCCGATGATCTTTTCACTCGCCAGAATAGCCAGATCGGCTACCTGCGTTCGCAATTGCGCCAGCATTTGCTCCCGCTCGCGCTCGGCTTCTTCGCGAGCGCGCCGGCGAATATCTTCTGCGTCCTTCTGGGCCTGAGCAATGATGGCCTCGCGCGCTCTCTGCCCCTCCTGGATGGCTTGCTGGGCCGCGTCAAAACTGCGCCGTCGCTCCGCCTCCAGTTGCCGTTCGTACTCGGCGCGCGCCGCTGCTGCCTCCTGTCGCACGCGGTCGGCTTCTGCCAGGCTCTCCCGTATCCGCTTGGTGCGAGCCTCCAGCATGTTGGTGACCGGCTTGTACAGGAAGCGTTGCAAAATGAACAGAAGGAGCAGGAAATTGACGATCTGCGCGATCAGGAAGTTCAGATTGATGCCGAGCTTCTCCAAGCGACTTCCTCCCAAAGAATAGCAAATAACCCACTCCGCGCGGGTCTAGATAGCCAATGCCAGCCTTACCATCCGATTGCCGCGATGTATCTAAACGAACTTGAGAATGAGCGCGACCACCAGGGCGTAGATGGCGATGGCCTCGGTGAAGACAATGCCCAAAACCATGTTGTTGCGGATTTCGCCAGCGGCCTCCGGGTTACGACCGATGGCCTGCAGTGCACCTGCAACGAGCACCCCTACGCCGATGCCGGGACCGATGGCCCCCAGCCCGATAGCCAAACCAGCAGGTAAGAAATCCATACGCGAACCCTCCTGAATTGATCACTTGCGGTCATTCTGAGCGAAGCGAAGGATCCCGCCATGAGTCTTATGAGACCCTTCGCTCTGCTCAGGGTGACAGGTTGGACTTTCAAATCGTTTAATGGCCGGCCCCCGTCTTGTGCTCCTCGTGGCCTCCTTCGTGGCTGACCACTGCCTGGCCCAGGAACACCATCGCCAGGATGGCGAAGACCAGCGCCTGCATAAAGCCGACAAAGACCTCTAGCCCGTAGAACGGTAGCACGACCAGGAACGGAATCAGGAACGGTATGACGAAGATGAGAACCTGGCCGGCGAAGATGTTGCCAAACAAACGGAAACTGAGGGAGAGTATCTTGCCGAATTCCGAGATGAGCTCCAGGAGGCCCACCACAAAAGGAATGCCGCCGCGCAGGTCAAAGAACTTGGTGAAATAGCGCAGCCCCAATGCCCGTACACCTGATACCTGCACCCAGAAGATGACGAAGAGGGCAAGGCCGACGGTTAGGTTCAGGTCGGTGGTCGCGGCCCGCAAGAAGGGAACGAGCACGTAGCCTGTGCTGTGTTCATGTTCGCCTTCGCTACTGTGTCCGCCCTCACTCGTTGCCGCTTCAGCCTTAACCAGCCTGGGCGTCAGGATGCCGATAGGTCCTATCTCGTCAATCTCATAAGCCCGCATGTTGGGGCTATGAGCAGGCTCCAGGATGCCTATGCTATCAAAGCCGGGGACGAGCTCCCACCAATTGGCAACGATGACCAGGATAAAGATGGTCATCATGATAGGGAAGAACTTGCGCGCGCTTGCCTCGCCCGCCAGGTCCTTCGCCAGGTTCATGAACCACTCAATCACCCACTCCACCACGTTCTGCAAGCCGCGCGGCACCATCTCCATCTTGCGCGTGGCAAAATACACAAGGATCAGAATCGTGACATCCGCCAGGAGTGTGGCGAGAAGTGTATTAGTGATAGGAAAGCCAAATATGGTCAGGCCAGGAATCTTCTCGGCAGGGAGTTGGATGGTAGGAAGAGGAACAGGAAAGAGAATGCGGCCACCAATCGTGATGATCAACACGACGGCAATGATGGCTAAATTACGACCAGACAGGAGTCTGCGCACTAGTCCGTCTCCTCCTTCTCGTTAACCTCGCCAGCGTGCAGGGTAACGATGTTTTCAGTGCGGCGGCGCGCTTTACGCGCTGCATATTCCTCATCCAGAGCCCGAAAGGTGGCGTTCATCTGGCGCAGGATATTCACGGTTGACGCTGCCACACCGATCACCATCCCTACCAGCGTCAGCCACGGTGCTGTACCGAAACGTTTATCCAGCCAGAGGCCGATGCCCAAAGGGATCAGGGTGGAAAGCGCAACCACCCAGGCCAATTCCAGGGCCTGCGCAAGAAGTGATAATCGGCGCATCGGCCCCAGCCCTTTCTAAAATAAAGAGCCTGCCCCGTCATACAGGCACCGGCAGGCTCAAGACCGCCGGAACGTCTGCGTTCAAGGGGTGGGCTCCTGTCATGCCCCCCGCACGTCGCGGGGGATTATAGCAGATTGTGGCGGGGTGCGCAAATCTTAAGATGTGGCGTTTTCAGCAACCACATTACATTCGCCTCTCAGCGATGCGAAAGGGACAGCAAATAGCGCTGCCCCTTCTCTGAATCAAAGCCCGATGAACCTGCAGAGCGTGTTATGCTTACCTCTACACGCGAGCAGGGGAAGGCGTTAGGCAGATCGGTTCGTCCGCCGCAGCAGCCTCAAACGCCAGTTCGCCCAACATGGACCACGGCCCTGCCCATGTGATCTTCACTTGGACCAACTTCCCTTGCCAGTCGCCTTCGGCCTCAAAGAAAACCAACTTATTGGTGCGAGTGCGGCCACGCCACCGCTCCCGATCCTTATCTTCCACCAGCACTTCTACCCTTTGCCCCACGAGCCGCCGGTTGATCTCGCCCACGATGTGCTCCTGCAAATCGTTGATGAGATGAAGCCGCCGCTTCTTCTCTTCCGGTGGCACGTCGTCTGCCAGGTGCCGGGCAGCAGCGGTGCCAGGGCGCGGCGAGTACATCGCCACATGCACCACATCCAGTTTGAGTTCGGCCAGGAGATCATAGGTAGCCTGGAATTGCGCCTCCGTCTCGCCGGGGAAGCCCACGATCACGTCCGTAGCAATGCTTGCATCCGGCACCCTCTCTCGGATGCGATAGATAAGACGACGGTAATCGTCCACCATGTAGCCGCGACGCATTCGGCTCAGCACCTCATCGTGACCTGCCTGCACTGGAACCTCTATGTGCTCGCACACCTTCGGCAAGGTCGCCACCGCGTCCAGGATACGATCGCTCATATAATTGGGATGCGAGGTCAGGAAGCGAATCCGTTCCAGGCCATCAACATCATGTAAAGCGGTCAGCAGGTCTGCCAGATCGGTGCTCGGTTGACGCCGTTCCAACCCATGCCCTTTGAGCCCGTCAAAGTCGTATCCGTAACGATCCACGATTTGACCCAGGAGTGTAACTTCTTTCACGCCCTGCGCTGCGAGCATCCTAGCCTCGGCCAGAATCTCCGCCAGCGGGCGGCTCCGCTCAGGCCCACGCCGGTACGGAATGATGCAAAAGGTGCAGATGTGGTTACAGCCGAAGATGATGGGCAAGTGAGCCGTCACACCATCAACGCGACGGGCGATGGCCTTGACATTCTCCGCATCCAGGCTATCCTGAAGTTCGTAACGGGCGCGCAGCGTTTCCTGCTCCCAGATGGCTGCCTCATCCTCCAAGCGATCGCGCTCCCGCAGATACTTCACCAACGGCCCCGGTTCCGACGGCGGCATGAAGACATCCACCATCGGAAAGCGTGCGCGCAGTTGTGCCGACGGCTTGTACCCTACCATACAGCCCATAAGACCGATGACCGTTTCCGGTCGGCGCGCCTTAAGCGGAGCCAGAGACCATAACCGGCCAACTGCCTTGTCCTCCGCGCTTTGCCGCACAACGCAGGTATTCAACACGACGACATCGGCATTCTCGGCGCGGGTCGTGGGACGATAGCCGATCGCCTCCAGTTCCGCAGCCAGATGTGCCGAGTCTGCTTCGTTCATTTGACAGCCGATTGTCCACACATAATACCGCTTCATAACAATACTGCCATGCATCCTTCACCAGATCTCGTGGTCATTTTACCATACTTTCGCCCAAGCCGCACAAACGCTGCACGACCTACGCCAATGCCGGACTGGACATCGGGGTTCCATCGCCTATGATAGGACGGCTAGCAAACTGGGTCATGTAAAGGCGGTGGTAAAGACCTCGCCGGGCCAGAAGCTCGTCGTGCGTTCCCTCCTCTACGATGCGGCCTCCCTCCAGCACCAGGATGCGGTCCGCGTTCCGGATGGTGGAAAGGCGATGGGCGATGATAAAGGCAGTACGTCCTTCCAATAGCCTCTCCATCGCTGCCTGGATCATCCTTTCTGTGGCGGTGTCCACGCTGGACGTCGCTTCATCCAGGATCAGGATGCGTGGATCGGCCAAGAGCGCCCGCGCGAAGGCCACCAACTGTCGTTGTCCGATAGAGAGCCGACCGCCCCGTTCCTGCACCTCGTAATTATATTTCTCCTCCAGAGATTGCACGAAATCGTCCAACCCCACGGCCTGCGCCGCGCGTCGCACCTCATCGTCGGTGGCCTCCAGTTTGCTGTAGCGGATGTTGTCGCCGATGGTCCCCGAGAAGGTGAACGTCTCCTGCAAGACGATCGCCATCTGCGAGCGCAGCGAGACCAGCTTCACATCTCGCAGGTCGTATCCATCCACCAACACCCGTCCCTCTGTCGGATCATAGAGTCGCATGATCAGGTTGATGAGGGTGCTCTTGCCCGCGCCCGTGGGCCCAACGATGGCAACAGTCTCTCCAGGCCGCACATGCAAATTGATGTTGTGAAGCACATCGGGCTCAGTAGGATCATAGCGGAAGGAGACGTTCTCCAACCGCACCTCACCCACGATGCGCGGCAAGGTGATGGCATCGGGCTTGTCTGCGACCTCTGGCGCGGTGTCCAGAAATTGGAAGATGCGCTCGGCAGAGGCCATTGCGCTGAGGAGCATACTGTAAGTGCGGCTGATCGCGCTCACTGGCCCCCAGAAGCGCCAGAGATAGTTCACAAAGGCTATGATGAAACCCAACGTCAACTGGCCGCTCAGCACCAACATAGCACCATACCAGACCACCAGGGCAGTCCCCACCACACCGATAAAATCCACCGAGGGCCAGATGGTCATTTCCAGTTTAACGGCCCTCATCGTCCGCTCGCGAGCGTTGTTGATGAGGCGGTCAAAGGTGCGGATGTTGGCCTCTTGGCGACCGAAAGCCTGGCTGACCAGATTGCCGTTGATAGACTCATTGAGGTTGGCGTTGATGTTGGAGATGCTCCGGCGCACATTCATCCAGGCGGCTTCCATCGCAGGACGTGTTTGCCGCACGAGGATCATCAGGGCAGGGAAGACGGAGAAGGTAAGCAGAGCCAGCCGCCACTCAATGCTGAACAGGATGACGATAATGCCGATAAGGCTGATGCCTTCGCTCGCCACGTTCACCAAGCCGCTGCTGATCAGGTTGTTAATGGTATCCACATCGCTGGTGATGCGCGACATGATGCGTCCGACAGGCTGGTGGTCGTAGAAACGCAGCGACAACGTCTGGATATGGGCAAAGAGCGTCTGGCGCAGGTCGTGGAGCACCCCTTGGCCGATGACGTTGGTGAGGTAGATGCGAAGGTAGGTGCTGCCCCAGACGACCAATCTCAGAAAGACCATAGCCAGCACGGCCAGATTCAGAGCGCGCAGGTCCTTGTGGCCGATCCCTTGATCCACTACGACGCGCAGGAGATACGGTTCCATCAGACCTGCGACCGCGCTGAGGGCAACCACCACAAAGACCCACCAAGCGATGCGCCGGTATGGGGCCACAAAACTCATCATGCGCAGGAAGTGGGCGGTATTGAAGGGCGATTTTTCCGCCTCTTCCATCTCTTCTTCAAACGCTTCAAAGGGCATGAGAGCCTCCTTATCGGGCCGCTAAGCCGCCTGCCTTAGGGAGGAAGCATTTGACATTGTGGCGGCTTCTTCCTGTTCCCGGAACTGCATGTTGTAGATGCGCGTGTACTCGCCTCCCCGCGCGAGCAACTCGGCATGGGTCCCTTCCTCGGCCACGCGGCCATCTTTCAGCACGACAACTTTGTCGGCCATCTTGACGGTGGAGAGCCTTTGCGCGATGATGACACTGGTGCGATGTGCCATCACCTCTTCCAGGGCCAACTGAATCTCATATTCTGTTTCGGTGTCCACGCTGGAAGTGGCTTCGTCCAGGATAAGGATGGCAGGGTCCATCAGCAAAGCCCGTGCCAGCGCGATCCGTTGCTTTTGCCCGCCGGAGAGGCCGATGCCACGCTCACCAACACGGGTTTCATACCCCTTAGGCAGCGCCATGATGAAGTCGTGGGCTTGTGCCCGACGCGCCACAGCCTCTATCTCTTCCTGGCTTGCGTCCGGTCTGCCGAAAGCGATGTTTTCGCGTACGGTGGCGGAGAAAAGGAACGTCTCCTGAGGGACGATGCCGATGTGACGGCGCAGGCTGGCAAGCCTGATCTTGCGCACATCTACCCCATCTACACGCACAGTTCCTTTCGTCACGTCGTAGAAACGTGGGATCAGGTTGATCACGGAAGATTTACCGGAGCCGGTGCCACCGAGAATGGCAACCGTCTGGCCTGCCTCTATGTGCAGGTCAAGCCCTTTGAGTACGAAGCGCTCCGGGTCGTCGGGAAAGGCAAACCAGACGTCCTCAAAACGAATCTCTCCTCGCACGGTCGGTAATGCCACAGCATCCGGTGCGTCGTCAATGGTGATGGGCGCATCCAGGATCTCGGTCAGGCGCGGCATCGCGGCCAACGCTTGGCGCATGATGCTCAGGAGCCATCCCATCATGCGCACCGGCCAGATAACGCCCCATAGGTACCATTGGTAGGCGAAGAAGAAGCCTAGGGTCAGTTCGCCCTGTACCACCAGAAGGCCGCCATACCAGGCTAATACTACGAAACAGAGCCCCATAAAGAGGTCCATCGTGGGAAAGGATCGCGCCTCAATATGACCACGGCGGATGCTCTTGGCCCTGTAAGCCTGGTTCTGGACGCCGAAGCGACTTGTCTCGTATCCCTCACGAGCAAAGGCTTTCACCACCCGAACGCCGCTGATAGCCTCTTGCAGCACGGTCGTCAGGCGTCCCATCTGGCCGCGCACATCCTCCCAGGCAGGGCCGATGCGCCGATCAAATTCCACAACGGTCAGTGCCAGAGGGATGATCGGTATCATCACCACCACAGACAGCCGCCAGTTTATGATCAGGAGGATGACCATCGTGCCAATAAGGGATACTAACCCCGCAGACAGGAACAGGAAGCCCCAGGAGACGAACTCCTGTACCGCCTCCACGTCGCTGGTGACCCGTGACATGATCTGCCCTGTCGGCATCATCCGGTAGAAGCTGATCGGTAAGTGCTGAAGGCGCACATACAGCTGATGGCGCAGGTCGCGTACCACGCCCTGTCCGGCCAGGTTCTGAATGTAACCTTGGGCAAAGCCCGCCAGCGAGCGCATTCCTGCCAGTATGATAAGCAACAAGGAATAAAGTATGACCAGGTTCATCCGCCTGCTCGCAAGGCCGCGATCAATAGTCCAGCCAAGAACCATAGGCGTGACGAGATCGCCGACCAGGGAGACGAGGGTCAGCAAGGTCGCGATAACCACCTGCCTACGATACGGCTTGAGAAACCGCAAGAGTCGCAGAAGATCATGCATTGCTCATCCCCATAAATATAGTACGACACGAACACGAAGGCGGGGAGCCGCGGGCAATAAAAACCCCGCCTCTTGGCGAATGGGCGGGGCCAACCGGGATTCCAGTAAGATAGTTGAGACTAACCTGCCCTTCCTCCTGGAGTGTCTGCTCCTGTGGCCCATGCCGCGCGTGCGAGACGCGCGAAAACGCCCACATAAATGAATTCACGCGCTTCGCCGATCACTTGGCGCATCAGCATGACACCTCCAGGAAAGAGAGATCACAAGCCTGAGAAACAACAGGAGCGGGTGATGGGATTCGAACCCACGACTCACTGCTTGGGAAGCAGTTGCGCTACCACTGCGCTACACCCGCTCATCCATGGTGGCTTAGTGCCACCCTAACCACTAGATATTGTGGCTTGAAGCCTCAACGAAGCAGTTGCGCTACACCCTGCTTGTCTATACGGATGGCAATTGCGCATCCCGACAGCCATCTCGCCCGATAATCTATCCTCCGTTATTCTACTCCCAATAGGGACAGTTGTCAAGTGGACTCGCGGCGCGCAAAGCGCCGTGTCTGGGGGCTTCAACAACACGGCAATAGAAAATGCCGACCACCACGGTAAACTTGGCAACCGGCTGACGTTTTCAGAGGCTACACTGCGAGATGGCGAAAGCATCGGTTATGAGTTATACTGGATGTGTGAACCCGTGCCCCTACGGCTATATTGCCATGATCAAGAAAGGCTACAACTGTAGCGGTAGCCAGAGGTGGCGATATGAATGTTGCCGAGGAGAAATCCGACCCGCGCGCTGAAACGAGAGACCTGCAAATAGAATCGCTCAAGATCATCGCCCTATTCGCTGGAATCATCGGTTACTGCTGGCTCGTGTGGGGCCTCTGGTTCTCACTCAATGGGGACCCATTGCCCATCGAGCCATGGGTGGGCGGCTTACTGCTAGTATCGGGCTCAGGCCTTGGCTTTGCTCTGAAGGATCGGCTCCTACGCGTGGCCTCTTTCTCCCTGATATGCTGTATCCTGGCCGCCATTGTGAGCGCGGTATTGACCTTTGGCTGGTCAGGTCTCTCGTACTTATTTGCTCTCCCTATTATTTTTGCCAGTGTGCTCTTCAGCCAAGCGGTCTTCCTGTTGGTGTCTGCCATGGTTGGCATTCTTACCTTAGCTCTAGGTACCTCACATATGCGAGTCGCGCTCCTCTCAGCCGAGATGATGCTTCCTATCCTGACCCTGACGTTGATCACCCTTGCTTCATCTTTGTCCGTCCACAACTTATATACGGCAATGGAGTGGTTCCGGCATGAATACGAGAGGGCCCGCCGCAACGAACGAATGGCTCTGGACCAGCAAGCCGAGCTGCGACGCTCCTTGAAAGCGCTGGATGAAGCCACTTACAGATTGGAGCGACTCCGCTACGCGCTGGCGTTGGCACGTGACCAAGCAGAGGAAGCCCGGCGGCTTAAGCAACAGTTCGCCCAAACCATCAGCCACGAATTGCGCACACCTCTTAACCTGATCGTAGGCTTCACCGAACTGATGGCACAATCGCCTGAGCATTACGGTAGCCCTTTGCCTCCAACCTATCTGCGTGACCTGAGCATTGTGCATCGCAACGCTCGTCACCTGCAAGCCCTTGTGAACGATGTGTTAGACCTGGCCCGTATTGAGGCCGCCCAGGTGAGCGTGGTGCCCGAAGAAACGGACCCGAGAGCATTGGTGCAGGAGGCAGCCGAAACCATGCGCAGCCTGATAGAGGCACGCGGCCTCACCTTGCATCTCCGTCTTGAACCGAACTTGCCCCGACTGTGGATAGACCCGACTCGCATCCGACAGGTCATCTTCAACCTTTTGAACAACGCGGCGCGTTTCACCGAGCAGGGTAGCATCACGGTTAGCGCGCGACGTCAGGATGAGATGGTAGTCATCGCCGTAGCCGACACCGGCGCAGGCATCGCCCCCGAGGCGATCTCACGCATCTTTCAAGAGTTCCAACAATTGGATGGCACGACCCGGCGCCGCCATGATGGCGTCGGGCTAGGGCTGGCTATCAGTCGGCGCTTCGTGGAGTTGCACGGGGGCCGCATCTGGGTGGAGAGCGAGGTAGGCAAGGGCAGCACCTTCTATTTCAGCCTACCCATTGCCCGCCAAGACTTCATGACCGAAGCCGACGGCCATGAACTCAAGATATCACGCCTTCTTCCGGCCGAGAGCGCAGAGGAACGCATCTTGCTGGCCGTCACCAGCAGTCCTGCCGCTGCGACCTTGCTTGCCCGTTATGTCCGTAATTGCCGCACGGTCACCGTCAAAGACCTGCAACTGGCCCAGCGCGCGGCCAAGCAACTGTTACCTCAAGGCATCGTTATTGACACAACCAATCACAAGTTGGACGCCCAAGACCTGCAGGAGTTGGCGCAGGCATGGGGCTTGCCGCGAACGTCCTTTATAGCATGTCCCTTGCCTGGCGAGGAGCCGTTGCGCCAACATCTGGCTGTGGATGGCTATTTGGTCAAACCGGTCTCTCTGGAGAGTTTGTGGAATATCCTGCGTCAGTTTGGAGAGGGCATAGACAAAGTACTGGTGGTTGACGATGATCGCGACTTCGTGCGTTTGATGAGGCGCATGTTGACAGACCCCATCCGACGTTATCAGGTAATAGGCGCCTATAGCGGCCAGGAAGGGCTGACCATGGTAGGTCGCTATCAGCCGGACCTGGTGCTCTTGGACCTGATGTTGCCAGACATGGACGGGTTCCAGGTGATAGAACGCATCCGCGCCAACCCGGCATGGCAACGTATTCCCATCGTTGTGGTTTCGGCGCGCGAGGAGCCGGAGGGCTACGAAGCCTTGCAAGGGACCCTGCTGATCACCAAAACCGATGGCCTGACACCAGGCGAGATAGTACAATGGGTACAAGAGGTGCTTGATACCACCACGCGAACGCGTATCCTGCCGACTAGGTAGAAAGATGTCCCAGGGTACGCGTGGCGAGCCGCGTGAGGAGAGACTTCAGGGGCACAATGGCTATTTACGCCTCTACTTGGTGTTCCCCTGCCAGCGCAGCGAGCGCCGCGAGGAGCGCCTGCTCGGAAACCGGCTTGGGCAAGAAAGCGGCAGCACCTAGCGAGAGGGCCAGTTCCTTCTGCCTGAGCACGGTGCAGACGATGATCGGAATATGGCGGGTGTCAGGCCGATTGAGCAGAACCTGAAGTAAGTCCCAGCCATCCTCATCCGGCATCATCAGATCCAGAGTAATGGCATAAGGCTGCAACTGGCGCGCAAGCAAGAGGGCCTCGCGAGCGTTCTGAGCCGTTGCCACACGATAATGCGGGGCCAGATACCGTCGGAACAGTTCCAAAACATCCTCGTTGTCATCCACGACCAGTACGGTACGCTGAGGGTTGCTGGGCAGATGCACCTCAAAGCCGCTGATGATCTCACCCGCGCGGAGCGGCGAGACGCGCGCGCCGCCCAGGGTCGCCATCTCTGCGAACGCGGAGACCTGTTCCTGAAACTCGCCTTGCGTCGCTATGCGAATAGCCGTCAATGGTTCAACTATCAAGGATAGATAAACCCCTGAATTCTCGCTTCGGGCTGCTATGCGAATCCGCGCTTGATCCGCGCGTTCGGCAAGGAACCCCAGCATCCCCAGAAGCATCTGCCGCAACAGTCCCTTGTCAAAAGAAATGCTAGGGAGCCTCTCCGGGAGCATACACTCCACGCTGAGCCCGCGCGATTGCAGCATCCCTTGCAAGAGAGAGACCGCTCCATTGATCACTTCACCGATGTGGACGTAGCGATGAACCTGAGTCATGCGGGCCGCTTCCAATCGCAACAGTTCCAGATAGGCAACGGGGGGGTGTTGTTCTGCGACAGACTGGGCCTGGGGTTCCGCTTGGGGAGAAGCAGATGGTTTTGCGACGTAGCGATTCCACAAGATGTCGGCGATCGCGCCGATGGCTACTCTGAGTTGGCGATAATAGTGCCGACGACTGATGGCCAGCTGCTTCGCTACGGCCCGAGGGTCAAGACCTTCAGCATAGCGCAGCACCATGAGCCGATGGCGTCGCCATTCCTGAGAGAAAACGGGCGCCTGGGAACCTGGGTCCAGCTCGTCTATCACCTCCATCAAGATGCGATGCAGCCGCCAGGCCTTTTCTTTGCGCGACAGTGAAGGGTCAGGTATCAGGATATCGGCCAGGGGATCGGTGCGCAGATAAACCATGTCATAGAGATGGTCATACGCTTCTATCAACTGCATCAAGAACCTATCTTTGGATAACATGCCCTCTCCCTCAATTAGGGCACAAAATGGCACAGGCACGTCATCAGAGACGTAGATAACCATTGCAGATCGTGCTAAAATGAGATAAGCACCTGGCTTCTCTTCAGTATTATAACACCGAGTTCTAGGCTGCCCAAGCCACGTCGTTGCCGAGCAGGGCAGGCCGACAAGCCGGACGCAAACGAAACGGGAACCGATATCTCCTTAGCTTTTAATTCTTACATAGTGGGGTAGGCCGATGGGTTCGAGAAGGGCTCTTAAGAAGGTTCTCTCCCACCCCGGCGGCTAAGCGGAAGAGCTTCTAGACCGTATCGGAAGTAATAAGGAGGATTAAGGCAATCACACACACGTGAGAGGTCTGGCAAGCCTTAGGAGGCATAGTAGAAGACCGTTTGGGCCCGATGGAGTGCCGAGTCAAGATAGGAGGTGCAGCGCTACGATCTTCTTGCTCTTGCATGGGGGGTATATCCCCTCGCCGATAGCCACTTCAGAGCGCAAGCGCTCTCTGATCCGAATCAAGGGATTTAAGGAGGCAAACCATGTCGGAGGAGAAGAGCACTATGCTCAACCGGAAGTTTGGCCGCCGCGAACTGTTGCGCAAAGCCGCGCTGGGCGGCGCGGGCATTGTGGCGGCGAGCATCGCCGGCGCGTGCGCAACCCCGACTCCACAGGTCATCAAGGAGACGGTTGTCGTCAAAGAAACGGTCGTCGTCAAAGAAACGGTGCCTGTGGAGAAAGTCGTTAAGGAAACCGTGGTCGTCAAGGAGAAGGAAGAAGTAACCAAGGTTGTTGAGAAAGTAGTGACCCCCACCCCCAAACCGGCGAAGATCACCTTCCTGATTTGGGGAGGAGATGCGGAGAAGAAAGCCTGGGAAGCCCGACGCCAAGGCTTCATAAAGCGGTATCCTCACTTGGATGTGGAAGTCATCTTCCCGCCGGGAAACTACCGCGAGAAACTCCTCGCCATGATCGCGGCAGGAACCGGGCCCGACACATTCGCCTCCTATGATCTTCGCTGCGACGCCTCGCGCGGTATCCTGCTTCCCCTAGATAGCCTTCTTGCCACCGACCCGGACTTTGATGCCCAGGACTGGTTCCCCGGCATTCTGGACGGCGGCAAAGTCCGCGGCGTCCAATACGCCATACCCGGCGGCCTTGGCCCGCAGGTCCTTTTCTGGAACGTGCAGTTCTTTGAGGAAGCGGGGCTGGCGAACCCCAACGAACTGCACGCCAAGGGCGAGTGGACCTACGACCGCATGTTGGAATATGCCCTCAAGCTGAACAAGACCGAGGGCGGCAAGATCACCCGCTTCGCCTTCCTGCCGTACACTCAATGGTGGACCTACATCTACGGTTTCGGCGGCAATCCCTTCAACGCGGACTACACCGAATGCTACATGGACAAGGAAGAGAACTATCAACCGCTCCAGTGGTATGCCGACCTGTGGCTCAAGCATCATGTGGCGCCGCGGGGCGAGGAAGCCAAAGAGTTCGGGTCCTGGCCCGGCTTCCGCGATGGGAAGTACGCCATGTTCATCAGCGGCCCTTGGCAGCAGGCACGCCTGGCGGATTCTCAATTCCGTTGGGATATTGCCTGGCCACCGCTGCAACCGAACGGCAAGCCGATCATGAACGCCGGCGGCGGCGGGTCGGTCATCTATGTCAAGACCAAGATCCCCCAGGAATCCTTTAAGTGGGTCTCCTACCTTGAGAGCGCGGAGAGCCAGGCCATATGGGCTGGCTTGGGCTTTGACCTTCCCAGCCACCCATCCCTGGTTGCGGACTATGTGGCCGGGAAGTTCTTCACCAACCCCAAGGCGATTCCGCCATCGGTGGACCTGTGGTATAAGGTGGTGGAGGTCTCCCTCAAGTCGCCGCATACGTATATCCCGGCACAGGCGGGCGATCTCTTGAACCAGGCCTTCAGCCAGGTCAACACGGGAGACGCGACGGCCAAGGACGCATTTACCAAGGTCAACCCCGATGTGAACGCCGCGCTGAAGACCTGCTAACCCATCGCCAATCCTCCGGCCAGCAGAACAAGGGGACGAGGCATGGGAAACCGGGAGGCGAATTCCCTGTGCCTCGTCCTCACACTTAGGAGACAAATCATGGCATGGAATGCTCAACGATTGCCCTGGGCAAAGTCAAAGCTGGCTGAGCGTCGGGCACGTGGGCGACAGGCGCGGCGCGAAGAGCTGGAATTTTACCTTTTTATCTCCCCCTGGATCGTCGGTTTCCTTTTCCTGACTGCCGGCCCCATGCTCCTCTCGCTGGTGGTCAGTTTCACGGAATGGGATGTCGTCACGCCTGCTAAGTGGGTGGGGCTGGAGAATTATCAGCGGCTGTGGAAAGATCTTTGGCAGCCGAGTCGCCTGGTTCTCTTCCAACAATCACTCAAAGTGATCACGCTGTACGCCTTATTGGAAGTGCCACTACGCCTGATCGTTAACCTCTTCGGCGCGATCCTCCTCAACCAGAAGTTGCGCGGGATCCGCCTCTTTCGCACCATGCTCTATTCCCCCACCGTCGTGCCCGCCGTCGCCAGCGCAATGGTCTGGGTTTGGATCATGCTTCCTCATGGTGGCCTTCTCAGCCTGATCTTGAACATGTTTGGGCTGCCGGATCAGCGTCTCCTATTTGATCAGCGTACGGCGCTCATTACCATCATCCTTATGGGGTTGTGGGGATTCGGCACGGGGATGCTTATCTTTCTGGCCGGTTTGCAGAGCATTCCCCAACATCTCTACGAGGCGGCAGAAATTGACGGCGCCAGTGTCTGGGCTCGTTTCCGTCATATCACCCTCCCCATGCTCTCACCCGTCATCTTCTTCAATCTGGTCACCAGCGTCATGGGAAATTTCCAGGCCTTTGATCCCGCCTTCTTGATCACGGAAGGCGGCCCCAACTACGCGACCTATTTCTACGTGCTCAACCTCTACAACTTCGGCTTCCGCTACTTCAAGATGGGCCTGGCAACCGCGATGGCCTGGGTCCTCTTCCTGATCATCATGATCTTTACCCTCCTGATCGTGCGATCGTCGGCGGCGTGGGTCTATTATGAAGGGGAGGTGCGTGGCCGATGAGCGTCGTGATGCGAGAAACCTTTCTATCCTGGCGCACATCCAAACGAATTCGCCATAATATTCAGGCCACCATCGCCTACATCCTGCTGGTGGCATTGGCCGCCTTCAACATCTTACCTCTGTTGTGGATGATCTCCGGTTCCTTCAAGAGCAACGCCGAGGTCCTGGCAAGCCCGCCGGTCTGGATCCCGCGCACCTGGCATTGGGAGAACTACGTCAACGCTTTCCGGGCGCTCCCCTTCCCGCGCTTTTTCCTCAACACCATGATCGTGATCGTCTTCGTTCTCATCGGCACGCTTCTGGCTAACACCTTGGTTGCCTTCGGTTTTGCCCGCCTGCGTGCTCGCGGCCGCAACCTGCTCTTCCTGGTTCTTCTGGCTACCATGATGCTGCCCAGTCAGGTTACGTGGCTATCGGTTTACATCATCTTCGCCAAACTTCCCGGCCCTGGCCCCGGCGGCAATTGGATTGATACCTTCTTGCCCCTCATTGTGCCTTCATACTTCGGGAGTGCCTTCCTGGTTTTCATGCTGCGGCAATTCTTCCTCACCGTGCCGCTGGAACTGGACGAAGCAGCGCGCATTGATGGCGCCAACACCTTTCAGGTTTACTGGCACATCTTTCTGCAACAGGCCCGACCGGCCTTGGCTACCATCGTGATCCTGACCTTCATCGGCCATTGGAAGGATTACTTCACTCCTCTGATCTATCTAAACACGCCTACGAAATTCACCTTGGCTTTGGGAGTGCAGTATTTCCGCGGCTTCGCCGACTACGCGACCCAATGGCACCTCCTGATGGCAGCGGGCACCGCGCTCACGATCCCCCCCCTGCTGATCTTCCTCTTCTTCCAGCGCTACTTCGTCGCTGGCCTCGCCCTCACCGGTCTGAAAGGGTAAACGGAAGGCAAGCCACTCGTTTTCCCTTCTCCCCTAACCGCTTGACAAAAACAGCCTATTACATAATACTACCCCCCAACAAACCAATGAGGAGGGCAGCCGTGACCAACACCGTTGAACTCGTGGTGGACGCGAAAGCCACCCTGGGCGAAGGCCCTATCTGGCACGCGCAGAGGCAAGTTCTCTATTGGGTGGACATCCTGGAAAAGAAAGTCCACATTTATGACCCCGCCGCGAATCAAGATCGCGCCATTGACGTAGGGCAATATGTAGGCACGGTGGTGCCGCGCAAGTCCGGCGGCCTCATGCTCGCCCTGCATCATGGCTTCGCCAGCCTGGACCCGGACACACAACAACTACAAATCATCCACGACCCGGAGAGCCATCTGCCGGATACGCGGTTTAACGACGGCAAGTGCGATCCCGCCGGCAGGTTCTGGGCCGGGACGATGTCTCTGACGGGCGCGGCCGGAGCGGGCAGCCTATATTGTATGGACAAGGACCTCCGCGTGCGGAAGATACTAGATAAAGTTACCGTCTCCAACGGCATCGCATGGAGTCTTGACCATAAGACCATGTATTTCATTGACACACCGACCCAGGCGGTAGCAGCCTTTGACTACGACATTGAAACCGGCTCCATAGCCAACCGTCGCGTAGTTGTTTCCATCCCAAAGGAAGACGGCTTACCCGATGGGATGACCATTGACGCCGAAGGGATGCTCTGGGTTGCGCACTGGGGTGGTAGCCGCGTGACCCGTTGGAACCCGGCGAACGGGAAACTATTGCAAACCATATCCGTCCCTGCCGCACAGACCACAGCCTGTTGGTTCGGCGGGCCTGACCTGGATGTGCTTTACATTACCTCGGCCCGGCATGGTCTCAATGAACGCGCGTTGGCTGAACAGCCCTATGCCGGTGGCATCTTCTGTGTCAGGCCGGGCGTGCGCGGCCTTGAGGCGTATGAGTTTGCTGGCTGATAGGCGATAGAAGGTTTTCTGGTTGCGATGTAGTACGAGGCCGTCTATATATGGCAGAGTTGTCCAAGTCCGATGTTCGCGGCGGCACACGCCAGGTAGTCGGAGCCTGCCCACACGACTGTCCAGATACCTGCTCGTGGGTCGTGACCGTGCAGGATGGCAGAGCCGTTAACCTCCGGGGCAACCCCGATCATCCGATCACGCGCGGCTTCCTGTGCGCAAAGGTGGACCGCTACCTTGAGCGCGTTTATCATCCGGGCCGTGTTCTTTATCCTTTACGGCGCGTCGGTGCAAAGGGTGAGGGAAAGTTTGTGCGCATCACCTGGGATGAGGCTTTGGACGAAGTAGCCTCTCGGTTCCTTGCCATCGCGCGCGGGAAACAGGGGCCACAGGCCATCCTGCCCTATAGTTACGCCGGCACCATGGGCCTCGTGCAAAGCCAAAGCATGGACCGCCGTTTCTTCCACAAATTAGGCGCGTCGCTCCTGGCGCGCACCATCTGCTCTACCGCCGGCGCGAGGGGCTACAAGTACACAGTAGGAGCCAGCATCGGCACACCGCCGGAGGCTTTCGCAGCCGCCCGCTTCATCCTCATCTGGGGCTCCAACGTCCTCACGTCCAACGTCCATCTGTGGCCCTTTGTCATGGAGGCTCGCAAACAGGGTGCGCGCGTGGTCTGCATAGACCCGGTGCGCACCCGCACGGCAGCCCAAGCCGACCAATGGTTGCCCATCCGCCCAGGCACCGATGCCGCGTTGGCCTTGGCGATGATGCACGTGATCTTCGCGGAGGGTTTGGAGGATCGGGACTACATAGACCGCTACTGCCTCGGCGGCGACCTCCTGCGGGAGCGGGTGTCCGAGTGGACGCCAGAGCGGGCCGCCTCCATCACCGGCCTCCCTGCTGCGAGCATCGCGGCGCTGGCGCGCGAATACGCGACGGCGCGGCCCTCGGCTATCCGGATCAACTATGGCTTACAGCGCCATGCGGGCGGCGGCATGGCGGTACGTACCATCTCGTGCCTCCCTGCCGTCGTCGGGGCATGGCGTGACTACGGCGGCGGCATCCAATTGAGCACCAGCGGTGCCTTCCCTCTCAACACCGATGCCTTGGAGCGGCCCGATCTTATCCCGCCGGGCACACGCACGTTGAACATGATTGAGCTCGGCAAGATATTGAACGAGGTGAAGGACCCACCTGTGATGGCGCTCTGCGTCTATAACTCTAATCCCGCGGCGGTTGCCCCGGATCAAGAAGAAGTTGTGCGCGGGTTGAAGCGAGAAGACCTGTTCACGGTGGTGCTGGAACAGTTCCTGACCGATACAACAGACTACGCCGACATCGTGCTGCCCGCGACGACCCAACTTGAGCATTGGGACCTCAACAAGCCCTACGGTCATTACTATCTGCAACTGAACCAACCGGCTATTGCGCCGTTGGGCGAATCCAAACCCAACAGTGAGATCTTTCGCCTGTTGGCGTACCGCCTCGGTTTCACCGATGCCTGTTTTGAGGATAGCGATACCGACATAATCCGCCAAGCGTTGGCGAGCAACGCGCCTGCACTGCAAGGCATCACCTTTGAGCGCCTCGTGCAGGAGGGTTTCGCGCGCCTCAACCTGCCGGAGCCTTTCATCCCCTTCGCAGAAGGGCATTTCCCCACACCCTCCGGCAAATGCGAGTTCTACTCCGAACAGATGGCGCGCGCGGGCTTTGATCCATTGCCTGCTTACACGCCACCACGCGAGATCGCCGAATCCGCGCCGGAATTGGCGGCGCGCTATCCGTTGGCCTGCGTGTCGCCACCAGCCCACTATTTCCTGAACTCCACTTTCGTCAATGTAGATCATCTGCGCCGCCGTGTGGGTGAACCGGAACTTTTGATTCATCCGGAAGATGCAGACGATCGCGGCATCACGACGGGCGAGTGGGTGCGGGTGTTCAACGATCGGGGCAGCTTTGTGGTGAAGGCGCGCGTCACAGAGGGTGTGCGGCCCGGCGTCGTGATAGCGCCGGGCATCTGGTGGCGCAAACTGAGCCCGGACGGACGCAACGTCAATAGCGTTACGTCACAGGCTCTGAGCGACATGGGCGGCGGCGCGACGTTCTACGATTGCCTGGTGGAGGTAGAGGCAATCGGCCCAGAGGTGACAACATAGAACTCACGGTATCTTCTATGCTTACCGCAGCCGACCTGGCAGACTTCATCATCCGACACAACATCCAGGCCGAGTTGGTTCCCATGTCGGTGGATACCCCCACCGTAGCCGATGCCGCGCAGGCCTTGGGAGTTCAGCCGGAGCAAATCATCAAATCGGTGGTCTTTCTCATTGATGGGAAGCCACACCTGGTGATTGCCTGCGGCTTGGGAAAGGTGAGCCAGGGGATGCTGGCGACCCTCTTCGGCGTAGGCAAGAAGCGCGTCCGGCTCGCGCCGCCTGATATTGCCCTCGCCGCGACAGGTTATCCGGTCGGCGCGATGCCGCCTTTCGGCCATGCGCAACCTGTGCCGACGTTGCTGGATCGGCATGTTCTGAATCAGGCGGTGGTCTTCGGAGGCGGTGGCGCCGTTGATTACTTGCTGCGCATCAGGCCGGACGAACTGCTACGGGTCACGCAGGCGCGGGTGGTGACGGTAACGGAGTGAGCCATAGCGCTCCACCGGAGCGGCATCATTCGCGGCACCATCGGGTATGGCGGTACGCAGGGATGGGCAAGCCGGTGATTTATGAATTGATGATACTGCGGTAGGTATATGTGACTCCATCCCTCTAGGAGAGGCGAGGCCCCCACCTCTATCGGGCAGAGAGGCTCTCAATACCAGCGGATCGGCTTCTCCACCACGTAGTAATCCACTTCCTTCAGCGGTGCCTGGTCGGCCTGAAATTGGGAGCGCTGGAAGAGAGGATACCAGGCCGGTTCCGCGCCCTGCACACTCTCCTCTTCCTTCTCCAGGCCGATGCAGGTGGACCCTTTGAAGGTACAGGTAACCGTCGGCACGCCACGGAATCGTCGGGCATTGATCGAGGGGAGCGCCAGTGTGACCGTCTCGCGTGCCAGAGGGAACTCCATCATCAGGATAGCCTGGGGGGACAATCCGTCAAGAACGGCATAGCTCCCCGTCCAGGTAGGAGTTACCGTGTTCCCGTTCACAGTCCAGCGCATTTGGCTACGCCTGACCCAGGCAGGGACACGCACGCTGATGCGCCGCGCCGTCTTATTCCTGATGACGACCTTTCCCTCGTAGGGCAGATAAGAATCAATATCCAGCCAGGGCGAGAAGCGATTCAGCAGAAGGTTGATGGTGGCCGCGCCATCCTGGTAACGAACAATGGCTTCCCAGGCGAAGTAAAAGCCTTGATTGCCGTTGGCCGTGCAGCAGTGCATCAGGAAAGGGAGTTGGTAACGCGCGCCCATCAAATGGCTGAAGCCGCCGATGGCCCGTTCCAGAACATTATCGGTGCACTCCTGGCGGGGCAGGGGCTTGCGCAGGATGCCCGATTGGAACCGCCAATCGTAGGGCGCGCCCCAAGGCGAATCCTTAGGGCGTTCGGGGCTGGCTTCGCCGATCTTGCGTAGGAGCGCGATATCCGTGGCCTGGGCCTCGCACAGCGCATTGCGCACTACGTGATCCACATCATCCCAATAGTCTCCCAGGCCCGCATCGGAGAGCTGGATACCTAAGGCTATCAGGTCTCCCGTGGTGCAACCCTCCAGGCCCGCATCCAGGCCCAGACGCATGCAGAGGTGGTGCCGTGCCCATTCATAACCATCGTGCACGAACTCTTTAACCCGATAGTCGTCGGCAAGAATGGCGTACTCCAGGAGTCCCCGAAGGGCTGCCATGTTGCCGTGGAAGTGTCCCCACCAGTGAGCGCGCTGCGGGCCATAAGTGGGTTCCAGCTCCACCGTGCCGCCCCAGAACTTTGGTTTCATCACGAAACGGGCGAACCGACGGCAGATATCCAGCATCCGCTCATCGCCGCTATACTGGTACCAGCGTGTCCAGCCCCGCAGGGGGAGAGCCAGATAGAAGGTCGTGGCCCCTTCCGAGCCCTCCTGCGGGCCTTGTGGCTCGTCGGTATGAACCCAGCCCGAGAGGCGGGGATAGCTGAAGTCGTTGCCGCAGCCGAGATTAGGATAGTAGGCATAGTCCTCTTTGATGACGGCCAGCGCCAACATGCGCTCGGCGGTGCGTTTCATCTGGCGTTTCCACATCTCGTCGCCGGTGAGCTGGTAATAAAAGTCAAACCCGTCCACTAAACGACCGTCGCCCGCCAGATTGGAATAATCCTCGTTCCAACTCTTCCTACCATAGCCGACGCCCACGTTCCACGGCCTTCGGGGATCTGCCCGGTCATAGATCAGGCCATCCTCCGCTACATTCCTCAGAACCGAGCGAAGCATCCCTTCTTCAACGTCCTTGTGCTCATTGCTGCCGGTCATGTTGCGCAGGAGGGCCATCGCCTCTACATATTTGGGCAATACGCCGGAGACCATGGAACTCCAATGTATCATGTAGGCAGGCCGTGCGGCAAAGAAGGTAAGGAAGTACGGCTCATAGTCTATCTCCGGGTCCAGCGACCCCATCAAGCCATTGATACCCAGTTTCGCCCGCTCCACCAGGTCCAACGAAGCAGGCACCATGACTTTCTTGGGTTCACCCGAAGCCATGAAAAACCTCCTTTAGATGTATGGATAAAGCCCGCCATCTACAAACTGCACGCAAACACCGTTTTCATGCCCTTGCAGGCATTATATCTCAGGGAGCGCGGTAATCCAACGCCACCATCGCGAAGGTCTCCAGGCGAGGCACCGTAAACTCCGCGTAGCCATCTCGCGCCGTGTGATCCAACTCTCTCTCGGTGGGCAGAAGCAGCACGCGCCGAACGTTCTTGCCGTCCAGCCGAACCCTGACCTTGATCCCTTCCACAGGGATGTTAGGTTGTTCTTGTTGGAAGTTGACGAGACTGACGATGAAGCGGTGCTTATCCTCCTGATGGAAGAGGGTCACTTCTACCACTTTAGGCGCATCGGCTTCAAAGGCGAAAGGCCGGGCAAGGAGTCGGAGCAGGCGGATGAAAACCTCCCGATGCGGATCAAAACTCTCCAGGTCTCCGGCTGCGTAGATGGCCTGGCCCTGGCCGAAACGATTGAGCACGAGCGCGGGCCGGTCGGTGTGCTTGCCAGGAGGGTTGTTGTGGATAGAAGAGAAACGGTGGGGGTCGGCGGGATCGGTGTAGGGAAGGACCAGCGTGCCAAGGACGGCAGCACCGGGCCGCGCGGTCACCTGCATCTGTGAATCGGTAAGCCCCAGGGGATGTTGGACCGTGTACGGCGCGAAGAGAGGCTCTGCACCTGTGGCCGGCGCGATGTAGGTGAAATTCTCTCGCGTCTCGCCCTGATAGGAGATGCCTAGGACATCGGCTAAGAGGAAATCTTCCTGCCGTCTGCCGTCTTTGGTGATCAGCGAGGTGTATTTGCTGGCGTATAGCGCACCGCCGCGCTTCACATATTCCCTGAATGCCTGCGCTTCCTCCTCGTCCATCATCAGAACGTTGGGGAGAACGATGATCTGATAGCGGGCCAGGTCACCCAGGTTCCTCTTCGTAATTACGCCGAAGGGGACGTGATGATCCAGAAGCGACTTGGCCACGCTGAGGGCCGCCTCTACATGGGGAACCCTGCCGGAGAGGGTAGGATCAGCCACCTTTTTGCCATTGTCGGCGAAATCGCACTTAGATTCGGTGCTCAGGTAAATGGCAACGTCCTGGCACGGCCTTCCTCCCAGCTAGGGTTCATACACCTTCGTTTCGTTGAACACGCTGCCCATCCTCTCGTACACCAGTGGGTTCAGCGTCCCTATGGGGTCTATAGAGTCAATAAAGATGAAAGCACAGCCGTCAGCCAGGGCTGCAGAGGCCTTCGTCAACAGCAGTTCTCGGGACTTGAGCGCGGTGTAGTTTCTGAGGTCAACGCTGATGGTGGTTTCAAAGCCGCCAGGAAGGTTCTCGCTCAGGTTTTGAAAGACTTTGCGGGCGAAGGAACCGGAAAGGGCATCTCCATAGAAGTCGCCCTGCAAAAAGTCGTTCTGTCGGGCCAGCCGATAGGTAACGCCGAAGCGCCAATTATTGGCGTAGGTGGACGCCTGGTGCTCCACGCTGACCTGAGGCTTCAACCTCTTGACGGCGGCGGTGATCAGAGCGGCGAATTCCACCAGCCAGTCCTCTCGCTTTCTCTGAAAGGCCACCCAACGAGGGTCTTGCCAATGGATGATCCTCGGCAGATCGCCTCCGACTTCGGCGGCGAACCGCCTCTGGCAATGGCGGCAATAGCAGACGTGAGGCCAGAAAGTCATGTCAAAGCGGAGGCCTGCAAAGTCAAACTCCCGGCATATTTCCTCGGCCAGGGCAACCACGTAATCGCGATAGGGCGAATTGGGGCAGCAGACACCGTAGCGGCTTCGCTCTGCTACGTCCTGGCCGTCAGGGCCGATGATCCGCCAATCGGGATGATGGCGGTAGGCCCAGACGTCAAAAATGACGCTGGCATAGACAACCACGCGGATGCCCCTCTGATGGCAAAGGTCAATCACCTCGCCGAGGATGTTGCGCCCCTTCAGGCCGGGGTGCATCGCCCCTATCTTTGTGGGAAAGTAGCACAGGCCAACGTGAGAGTGTCCATAGACGACTGCCGACTGCACCTGAGACAGGGCCAGCATCTCCACGTACTTCTGCGCGCTAAACTCTGATAAGAAGCTGGGGTCCCAATCCGAGATATGCATATCCACCACGCTGCGGCGGTAAACGGTTCGGTACCATGGCCGATTCATGTTCACCTCTCCAGGCGGTAGGACACCCGTCGCGCCGGTTCGCGGTATCGGCGCGACGGGAACTTTACCGGGCCCCCAGCTTTCATCGGCGAAGGTCAGGTGCTGTTGGGGCATGGGCTCGGTAAGCCTGCCCCTCTCATCTCAGCCGTTCCATAGATGCTGCACGGCAGCGACGATGCGGGCGGTATCGGGCAGAACGACCTGCTCAAGAACGGGGCTATAGGGAATGGGGACATCCAGCGCACCGACCCGCTGCACCGGAGCATCCAGGTAGTCAAATGCCTGTTCCATCACCCGGCTGGCGATCTCGGCCCCCAGACCTAAGTTTGAGTGGCTCTCGTGCGCGATCACCAGCCTCTGCGTCCTCTTCACCGAGGCGAGGATGGTTGTCATATCCAACGGGTTCAGGGTACGCAGATCAATCACCTCGGCCTGGATGCCTGCCTCAGCCAGGCGCTCGGCTGCCTCCAGGGCGCGGTGCAACATATAGGAGTAACTGACGATGGTCACATCGCTCCCCTGCCGCTTCACGTCGGCCTGGCCCAAGGGGATCACGAAGTCCTCTTCCGGCACCAGCCCCTTAGCATTGTAGAGTCTCTTGTGCTCCAAGAAGAGGACCGGGGAATTATCCCGTATCGCCGACTTCAGAAGCCCCTTGGCATCGGCAGGGGTGGCCGGGGCGACCACTTTGAGCCCTGGGACATGCAGAAACCAGGCTTCCAGGCTCTGGGAATGCTGGGCAGCCCAACCGCCCGTCGCGCCGAAAGCGGCACGAATGACCAACGGTGCTGTCACCTGACCGCCCAGCATGAAGCGCACTTTGGCCGTCTGATTAACGATCTGGTCCATGGCAACGGCGGTGAAATCCATGAACATGATCTCGGCCACGGGCCGCAACCCCGTCATCGCTGCTCCTAGAGCGGTCCCTATAATGGCGGCCTCCGAGATAGGGGTATCCACTACCCGCCCCGCGCCGTAAGCCTCGTATAGGCCCTTGGTGACCTTGAACGCCCCTCCGAAGAAGCCGATATCCTCGCCCAGGAGAAAGACGCGGTCATCTCGCGCCATCTCCTCTCGGAGTGCCTCGTTGATCGCATCGCGAAAAGTTAGTTCACGCATGGTGGCCCGTTTTCCTCCGACAATTGGCCTCAGGCATAGACAAACTGCCCTACCTGAGCCGGATCAGGGTAGGGGCTCTCTTCCGCAAAGCGGACTGCATCCTCTATGGCCTTCGCGACCTCGGCCTCCAGGGCGCGAAAACCTGCCTCGTCAAGGACGTTCCGCTCCAGCAGGTAGGCTTTGAACGCATTGATGGGATCGCGGGCCTGCCAGGCCTGCTCTTCTTCTCGCGTGCGATAGGGACGAGTGTCGCTCTTGGAATGGCCCAGATAGCGATAGGTGCGACATTCAACCAGGCTGGGCCCTCCCCCTGCCCGCGCCCGCTGTACCGCCTCCCCCACCGTGGCCTTGACGGCCAGCACATCCATACCGTCACATGTCAGGCCAGGCATGGCGTAGGCCGCTGCCTTGATAGCGATGTTGGTCTCCGCGGCGGAATAGGTGATGCGGGTTGAGAGACCATACAGGTTGTTCTCGCAGATGAAAATGACGGGCACCTTAAAGATAGAAGCCATGTTCAAAGACTCGTGAAAGACGCCCTGGTTCAGGGCCGCATCGCCAAAGAAAGCGAGAACAACTTGATCCGTCTTGCGGTAGCGAATGGAGAAGCCGGCGCCGACGGCGATGGGGAGGCCGCCATCGACAATGCCGTTGGCTCCCAGATGGCCCAACGTCACATCGGCCACGTGCATGGAGCCGCCCCGTCCTCGGCAATAGCCCGTCTCTTTGCCGAAGAGCTCAGCCATCATGTGGGCCACGCTTCCTCCCTTGGCAATCATGTGGCCGTGACCCCGGTGCGTGCTGACCAGGTAATCATCCGGACGCACGGCAGCGCACGCGCCCACGGCTGAGGCTTCCTGCCCGATGCAGACATGGCAGGCGCCCACCAGACGGCCAGAGGTAAACAGTTCATCCGCTTTCTGCTCAAAGCGGCGGATGAGCATCATCTTCTTCAGGTAGCCGATCCACTCTTCGCGCTCGGCGTCCCGGCCGGCGACCGCGATGACCGATCCCGCCGCCTGTCCACCGTTACGATCCATTTTTTGCCCTTCCTTGCAGTTCTCTGCGCACCACGCTTGTCACGGCGTGGAATATGCTGAGGTGCATATCCTCAATAAAGAGATCGTTCTCGGCAGGGACGATGATGCAGTGTCGGGCTACCTGCTTCATCTTACCGCCCTGATAGCCCGCGATCCCGACGGTGATGGCTCCTCGCTCGTTTGCCAACGCCAATGCCCGCAGGATGTTCTCCGAATTGCCACTGCCGCTGACGGCAATAACGAGATCGTCCTTTCCCACCCAATTGGCGATTTGCTGCACAAAAACGTTCTCGTAGCCCATGTCGTTGGCCCAAGCAGTGACAAGAGAAAGGTTATCCAGAAGGCAAATCGCCCGAAAGCGTTTTTGCGATATGACAACCTCGTTCTTGCGGTCGGAGACGACCGTGTGCTTGGAAAGATCGTTGATGAAGTGGGAAGCCGTAGCTCCGTGCCCACCGTTGCCCATCGTGATCACCAGCTTATCACGGTCATAGGCTTGCAGCAGAAGACGGGCCAAGGTAGCGACATCGCTCAAGGGAACTACATCTACCGCCGACCGGAGACGAACGAAATAATCCTGCACCTGTTTGTCAAAACTTTCCATGTCCTTGTCCTTCGTTCTCCTTTCCTGGCCGGTCAGACAATTACCACGAGGAAGCCTGGCCCTGATCCTGTTGCAATTATATGATGTTTCTATACAAAAGTCAATTCTTGCATCTCGTAACCATATGAGTGGGCTCTTGACACAATTAGGTTTTTCAATATAATGTGGCGGCGTGGGATTCGGATACAGGAGAACATCATCATGGCCGATGCTAAAATCACCGACATCAAACTGATGGTCCTTAGGGACCCCGACACACCGCCTTGGAACCTGATCCGCGTGGATACCGATCAGGGCGTATGGGGATTAGGTGAGGCTTACTGGGGTTGGGGCCTGCGGCCCATCATTGAGCACCAACTCAAACCGCTATTGATCGGTGAGAACCCCCTGGATGTGGACCGCCTTTACACCAAGATGATCCACCAATGGGCCGGAGGGCATAGCCTTAGCGGCCTCGTCGTCACAGCCGCTAGCGGTATTGAGATAGCATTATGGGATTTGGCAGGCAAATTGACCGGCTTGCCGGTTTACCGCCTGTTGGGCGGCAAGTTCCGCGACAAGGTGCGCGTGTATCGCACAGGGATGCCCGACGACATACTCAGCCTGTCCTCCTGTCAAGAATATGCTGCCAGGATACGCGAGCAGGGTTGGACGGCCATCAAGACGGCAGATGTGGAAAGCCTGGGGCTACGCTACGACCCACAATATAGGGAAGTCGGACACGAGCGGATGAGCCGTCGTCTCACGGCGTTGGATCTGAAGCGGGCCGAGAAGGCTATGGAGAATCTCCGTATCGCCTTCGGCGAGGACTTTGATATCGCCGTGCATTGCCATTGGGCCTTTGACCTGCGCGACGCGATAGAACTGGCGAAACGCATGGCTCCCTATCGCCCGATCTGGTTGGAGGACCCCTTACCACCCCAGTTTTCGCCGGCCTGGGTGCGGCTGACAGAGGTGTCAGAGGTTCCCATCTGCACCGGCGAGAACCTTTACACCAGGCACGAATTCCGGCCCTTCATTGAGCAACACGGGCTTGACATCGTGCATATTGACATCCCGAAGTCAGGCGGCTTGTTGGAAACGAAGCGCATCGCCGATATGGCAGACGTTCATTACATACCCACCTGTGCCCACAATGCGTCCAGCATCGTGGGCTACGTGGCCTCGGCCCATTGTGCGGTCACCATTCGGGATTTCGGCATGATGGAGCGCGGCGGCTACGACTGGCCGTGGTTCGAAGACATCGTCATCCACGATAAGCCGATCTTCCAGAACGGTTACATCCATCTGCCTGAGGGCCCTGGCTTGGGCCTGACTCTGAATCCGGACGTGGTCAAGGCTCACTTAGCACCGGGCGAACAGTACTGGGGCGACTGAACACGAAACTGGCGCAAAGTGCCAAAGAGACATACAATATTCAGAGCACTATCCAGGTACAGCGCGAGATTGACCACCCGATCCAGGAGGGAATGAGGATGGCGAATCTCCCCGGTCCTCCCAGCGCCGGCAGAAAGAACCTTCCCGGTTTCCGCACTCCTCCCACCAAGGACCTTCCGATCCCACGGCAACCCGCCGTCGTCCTGCAACCCCAGACGTATTACGATATGAAGCGGGGCGTTGATCTGATCGCGGAGGCCGTCCGACCCACCTTAGGGCCTCTGCCTCGCATGGTGGCTCTGGAACGCCTGACCAGAACCGAAGCGCCCGAATTCCTGGATGATGGGGCCACGATCGCCAGGCGAATCATCCAGATCATCCCACGCAGCTGCGACGTGGGAGCGATGCTCCTCCGACATGCCATGTGGCAAATGCACCTGGAGGCCGGGGACGGCACTACCACCATGGCTGTGATGTATCAGGCGATCTTGAACGAAGGCATTCGCTATGTCATCCAATGCGACTGCAACGCCATGTTGCTGCGCTCCGGCCTGGAAAAGGGATTGAGGGCCGTCCGCCAGGCCCTGCGTCAGGATGCCATCCCCCTCGTCGGGAAAGAAAATATCGCCCGCTTTGCCCGAGGGTTGGTCCAGGGGAAAGGCGACCTGGCGAACATGCTGGGCGAGATCTTTGACATCGTGGGGCCGGATGGCTTGATCGTGGTGGAAAAAGGGAACAGGTTAGGCCTGGAAAGAGAATATATTGAGGGAACATATTGGCGCTTGAGCGGTTGGTTCTCCCGTCTGTTCGTGACCAACCCCGCCGAGAAGCGCACCATGTTTGAGGACGCGGCCATTCTGATCAGCGACCTTTCCATTAAAGAACCCAACCAGCTCATCCCGGTATTGGAGCAATGCGTCAGAGCCGGCATTCGGAAACTGGTTATCATCGCGAAGGATATCTCTGATAGCGCGATCGGTCTGCTGGTGAAAAACAACCAGGCAAAAACGATAGACACCATGGCCGTCCGCACGCCACGGGTTCTGGAGATGGATCAGGTTGCCTCCATGGACGACATCTCCGTACTGACCGGCGGACGCATCTTCTATTCCGCCGCTTATTCTGATTTTCAAGATTTCAAAGTCACAGACCTGGGATATGCCCGGCGGGCCTGGGCTACGGAAAGCCTATTTGGCATATTCGGAGGAAAAGGCGACCCACGACGTATCCGGCAACATATCCTCAACATTCGCGGGATGCTCAAACTGGTCGAAGATCAACATGAGAAAGAGATGCTGCGGGAACGCCTGGGACGTTTGTCGGGAGGGACCGCCATTCTGCGCGTGGGGGGCGCCACCGATACCGAAACGGAGGCTCTGCACAACACGGCCACGCGAGCGGTAACCGCCTTGAGAAGCGCGATCTCGGGCGGTGTCGTTCCGGGGGGCGGGACCGCCCTGGTAAACGCCCAAAGGGCGTTATCGGCCCTGCCTGCCGAAAACAACGACGAGGCCATCGCCTATAAAATCTTGAGCCGGGCTCTGGAAGAGCCTATGCGAACGATCGCCAAGAACGCGGGATACCAGCCGGATATAGTTCTGGAGAAAGTGAAGTCGTCTCCTGCCGGATACGGTTTTGACGCCCGCAGCGGGCAGATCGCCGATATGAAACAGATCGGGGTTCTGGATTCCGTCCTCATGTTGGAGAAGGCATTGGAGATCGCCGTCGGCGGCGCAGCCCTGGCCCTGACGACGGATGTGATCGTACACCATAGAAAACCCCAAGAATGCGTGGAACCGTAGCAGACAATGGTTAACACCGACCTTCAGAAGCCCAATCCGTGGACGATCATCGGAGGGCCGTCAGGGGGGACGGCATCTGCCTTGGCTATCGCGCTGAAAGACGGCCATACCGTTTTCGTCGGCACGCGCACAGGCGTGTACCGAACCGAAAATGTGCACGGAGGGACGCCGGCGCGGTGGCGAAGGCTTCCCGAGGCCCCTCTGGAGATCATGTCGCTGGCCATATCTCCGCAATATGCGGAAGACCGCACCATTGTGGCCGGGGCCGCGCAAGGGCTCTTCATCTCCCGCGATGGCGGCGATCACTGGCAACCAACGTCCACGCCCATGCCGAATTCGGTGATCCTTTCCCTGTGCTTTTCACCGAACTACGGAGCAGATGGCATCATCTTCGCAGGCACGTTGGAAGATGGCATCTACTATTCCGATACCCGCGGAGAGAAATGGTTTTACCGGGGGTTTGGCTTACTGGACGCCGCGGTTTACTCCCTTGCTATCTCCCCCAATTTCGCCCGCGACGAAACGGTCTTTGCCGGTACGGAGACCGCTCTCTACTACAGTTATAACAGCGCGCGGGCGTGGAAACAACTTGATTTCCCGGAAGATGCCGCTCCGATCCTCAGCCTGGCTTTGTCGCCCGATTTCCCGCAAGATCAAACCATCTACGCCGGCACAGAAAGCCAAGGCTTATATCGGTCAACAGACATGGGTCGGTCCTGGCAGAAGTTGAGCCTGCCGGCAGCCTCTGTCAACGTGCTGACGATAACCCCAGGACACAAAAGCCTGCTCGCGGCGACGGATTCCGGCCTGTACTGTTCGGACGATAGAGGTGAGACCTGGAGTCACCTCTTAGACGTCCCGGATATGTTCAGCATGGCCGCCACGGATGACATCGTCGTCGCCGGCCTGGTCAATCGGGGGGCGTGGCTAACCTCTGACATGGTGAACTGGCGTCCCTTCTTCACCCAACCGGCCAGATCGCTGACGGGCATGGCCCTTTCGCCGCGTTTTAATGTAGAACCGGTGGCTTTTCTATACGGGTCTCAGGAAGGGATCTGGCGAACGATGGATGGAGGCCTTTCCTGGGGGGGCCTGAATGAGGGCCTTCCCGGCCTGGACATTCGGTCGCTGGCGATATCGCCCGGTTTCCTCCAGGATCGCACCCTACTTGTCGCCTCTGGCGATGGCGTATTATTGAGCGAAGACGCCGGAGATCACTGGTCTTCGTTGGCCGATACGCCCGCCTCACTTATCACCTTCTCGCCGGGGGGCTGCGCCATCGCCGTCGCTTTTTCGGGCGGAGAGATGAGCATATTGGAAACGCCGAAGGGCCCGTGGCAAAGCGTATCCGGCCCCTGGGGGCAAGGAGGAGATATATTGGCATTGGCCGTTGACGACGACCTGCGGTTCAGAATCGCCCTCCTTGACCGAGCAGGAGAATCGTTGAGCATCTGGGAAGGACAGCCGGACAAGTTTGAGCAGGTTTTGAGTCGGCCAGTCGGCGTAAGACCGGTCGTTACATTCTGGGTCCCTCCGCAGGGCGATTCGGACGGGGCCTGGTATGCCGGTCTGGATAATCAGGTATGGGTGCTACGGCGACCATCGGGGAAAGCCCCTGCTTATTCCAGCCTGATCTTTGAAACAGAGGATGGAAACAGAATCATGACCCTGACCGGCTGCCGGAGCCGAAAGGGCCTTAGCCTATTCGCCTGCACGGGCCAGACCATCTACAAATCCATCGGAACGAAATCGTGGAAGCCTGTTCACCACTTCGGCGACGAAAGGGCCATCGCCCTTGCCCTATCTCCTTCCTATTCCGACGATCAGACCGCCTATGCCTTGCTGTTGGGCGGGGCGTTCTGCCGAGGCATTCTGGAGTGACAGATCATATATTCAGGGAGCGTTCACTCGTTATGAAGGCAAGCGTCCGAATACACAATGGTACACCGACCCTTTTCCTGAACGATCAGCCGGTCTTCGCCAATTGCCAATTGGTAGGCTATGTTGATCCGAAAGGGAGCGGGGCGATACAGGACAGCGTGCGCGCGTTCGCGAAGAACGGCATTCACATCTATTCCGTGGATGCCATCGGCTACGAATGGCGCGGGCCACGCCCGGAAGACCCAAGCCCCTACGATTTCACCGAGACCGCGCCCAGGCTCAGAGTGATCCTGGAAGCCGACCCAGAGGCCCTCTTCCTGCTACGCATGGGCGTTGAGACGCGCTATCTGCTTGATGACTGGTGGAACAAAACCTACCCTGATGAAGTGGAAGTGCTGACCGATGGGCCCTATCCGTCGGCCTCTTACGCTTCAGAGGTGTGGCAATCTCAGGTGAAAGATTTCCTGAGAGCCTACCTCAATCACCTGCGGTCGGCGGGCCTATATGACCGAGTCATCGCCTGCCAGGTAGCCACGGGGACGTGCGGCGAGTGGATTAAGTCGTGGTCCTCCATGAACCCGGCTTGCGGCGATTTTAGCGCGCCGATGCGCCGTGCCTTCCGTCGGTGGCTGCGACGACGTTATAACGATGACGTTGACGCCCTCCGCCGGGCTTGGGGGGATGCAAACGTCACTTTTGAGACAGCCGAAGTCCCGTCCACCGCCGAGCAAGTCAACACAACCCGTCACCTGTTCCGCGACCCCAGGCGCGAACAGAAGGTTATTGACTTTTACGCCTGTTACGCCGAGGTTGCTGCGGATGCCATGATCGGTTTCTGCCAGACCGTGAAGGAAGAAACGAAAGGGGAGAAACTGGCAGGCGCGTTCTTCGGCTACCTGATGGAACTCTCGTGGAACGACGCCTTCTTCAACGACAACTATGGGGACCTGACCAACAGCGAGGTATCAACGACCCAACGCAGCGGCCACCTGGGATTGTGGAAGGCGCTCCGTTCGCCGTATGTGGATTTCTTGGTCAGCCCTTACACCTACGCCTTCCGTGGGATAGGCGGAGACGGGCTTCCGATGCAGCCCACCGACTCGTTGCGCATCCATGGCAAGCTCTATTTCCTGGAAGAAGATACATTGATGCACAACAACTTTGATCCGGGGGGGCGCATGCATCCGGTTGACAAATCTATCCCCATCTATCAGCGACACTTCGCTCAGGTCGCCACCCATGGGCTCGGCATCACCTGGCTGGAGAACAACATATTCCGCGAAAGCCCTCTCATCCTTGACGAGGCGCGCCGCTGGTACAAACGCTTCCAAGAACTCGGCACCTGGGCCCGGCAATTGAACCGCGCGCCGGCCTCTGAGGTCGCCGTATTCCTGGACGACGAATCGTTCTTCTACGAGGCCATCCGCAACAACATTGACATCCCTCTGATCTGGCACCAACGAGTCATCAACCTGAACCGCTTCGGCGCACCCCACGACCTTTATTTGCTCAACGACCTGCTGGAAGGGAATCTGCCGGATTACAAATTGTACGTTTTCCTCAATCCCTTCCATCTCAATAACCGGCGGCGAAAGGCCCTGAAGGACATCATCTGTCGGGATAATAAGGTCTCTCTTTGGCTTTATGCCGCCGGATACATCAACGAAGATCACCCAGATGACGCGGTCCACACCGACCACATGACCGATCTGACCGGTTTTCGCTTCGGCAAGGGGGGAAGTTATTGGGGCCCGTTCATGCACATCACCAACTTCAATCACCCCATCACCCAGGGGCTATCTCAGGAACTCTTCTGGGGTTCCACTCGCTCCATCGCTCCCAACTTCCACCTGGAAGACCCCGAAGCCACGATCCTTGGGGAGGTAGTTTACCATCTCGGACGGTGCAGGGCCGGTTTCGGCATCAAGACGTTTAACCCCGGAAACCCCCGCACATCTTGGACTTCCGTTTACATCGCCACGCCCAACGTGCCTGCTCCCGTGCTGCGCGGCATTGCCCGCTACGTCGGCGTGCACCTGTATAGCGAGGATGGGGATGTGCTGTACGCCACGCCTGACCTTCTCGGTGTTCACACCGTCGCCGGCGGCGCGCGCACCTTCAGGCTCCCGCGCCGGGTAGAGGTCGTTTACGACCTGTTCAACGATCGTGCTTTGGCCCACGACGCAACGCAGTTTGAGGTGAGGCTACCCCCTGCTTCCACCGCGCTCTATTACACAGGAGAGGCACAACGCCTTCAACCTCTCCAACACAAGACTTGAGAGGAAGGACACCCCCTCTGTCATGCCGAGACCCCCACGCCGCTAGACGGCCTGGGGGTCTCGTTTCGCTGCGATTATCTTCGCGAAGGCGCGATCGGGCTAAGCGGGCAACAGGGCCGGGTAGGGCGACTCCAGCATCTCTTTCAGATCCCTGAGGAACGCGGCTGCGTTCGCGCCATCGGTCACCCGATGATCCACCGATAGGGTCATGAAGAAAGTGGGGCGGGCCACAACCGTGCCGTCCTCTACCACCGCTCGCTCGCGCACGCTCCCCACGGCGAGGATGGCTCCTTGCGGCGGGTTCACGATGGCCTGAAAAACATCCACGCCATACATGCCCAGGTTGGAGAGGGTGAAGGTGCCACCGGAGATGTCGTCCAGGGTAAGTTTGCCGCTTTGGGCTTTTTCCACCAGGGCTTTGCGTTCGCCGACGATCTCCGCCAGGGGTTTTTTGTCCGCATCCCGTATAACCGGGACGACTAATCCCTGTTCCACCGCGGTCGCCAAGCCCAGGTGAACGCCCCGATGACGGCGGAGTTTGCCATCTTCCCAACTGGCGTTCACCTTAGGATGGCGCACCAAGGTGAGGCCGATGATCTTGAGCAGGAGATCGGAGAGGGTCAGGCGAGTTCCCGTCTTGCTTTCAATGGAGGCCAGAAGCCCTTCTCGCAATTCCACCAAACGGCGCGCCATAACCTCCACCGTGAGATAGAAGTGAGGCACGTCGCGAAAACTCTCCGTCATACGGCGAGCCATCACCAAGTGCATGTGAGGCGGGGTAATCAGGTCGCCGATCTCGGCCTGCAGAGGCGCGGAAGGGGCTGCTGTTACCGGCTGCCTTTTCTGCGCTTCTACGAAAGCCAGCACATCTTCGGTCTGAATGCGGCCACCGGGGCCGGTGCCTCTGATCAGTGAAAGGTCCACCCCGTGCTCCTCGGCCACACGTTTGGCTGCCGGGCTTGCCCGTACCCTATCGGCTTCGGCAGCGGGCGCAGGGGCCGGTTGGGCCGCCGTTCTCACCTGGGATTGAGAGGGCGGCACAAACGTCTCATCCGGCGCGACGATGTAGCCGATCACCGTACCGACCGGCGCTTCCTCGCCCGGCCGCAAACTGACCCCACGCAAGATACCCGACGCCGGCGCAGAGACTTCTTGGCTGACTTTGTCCGTCTCTATCTCCAGGAGAGGCTCTCCCTCTCTGACTTCAGTTCCTTCGGAGACGAACCAGCGCAGAATCTTGCCTCTTTCCATCGTCACGCTCAATCTCGGCATTGTAATCTCGTGCATCGCCAACCTTCCATCCCAATCGTCAAGCAGTTGACTCTTCAGAAATCGACCGAACTACAGGGCAAGGCGTAACTCCTCATGATCACGGGCGTACTCGTTAGGCGCTATTCCCTGCCGGTAGGCCTCTGCCGCCTGCAACATGGCGAGAGTGCCGGCCCGTATGCCCTTGGGGTGCTTGTTCACACCCGATCCTGCCAGCATCATGGCATCAAAGCCGACAAGGGCCAGATTCTCGCCCAGGTTACCCGGCTTCAGGCCACCTGAGACAGCCGGCATCATCGGCTTGATGTGCCCCATAGGTTCCCGCATCACGGCGACCTGCCGTTGAATCGTCTCAACGTCGCCGCCAATCAGGTATCCTCCGACGGTGCTGACCCGGAAGTAGTCTCCGCCCAGAAGCCGAACAAAGCGCACAATGGCCCGCTCATCTACCCCTTGTCCCGGCACCCGCGTGAAGGCTTCCTTGCCACCACAATGGGCATAGATAGGCACTTGGATGTCGCGGGCACGGGCCAGCATCTCCAGAGAGCCAAACCCCGCCGCCAGGAAGTTCATCATAAGGGCATTGGCCCCGTTCTCCAGGGCAATATAGGCGTTGTCCAGGATGCGATCCGGCCCTGCCGTGATGTGAGGCGCATAGAGCACCTTATGCCCCGTTTGATCCTCCGCCCGGCGCAACGCCTCAGTCACCCGGCGAACCCGCGCGGCCAGGGGACAATAGGCGGTGTTGAGCATTTTCTCGTCGTCCTTGATGAAGCGCATCCCGCCCAACGCCGCCTCATAGCAGATGGTGGCTACTTGTTCGGGGGTCAGGCCTGCGGTGGGCTTCACGATTGTGCCCACGATCAGGTCGTCCGGCCCTAAGCCCAACAGCTGCCGGGTTCCCTCCGGGCCGAAACGGGGGCCCGGAAAACAGCGAAGGGCAGAATCTGGCAACTGGAAATCCACGAGGCGAGATTTCTCGTAGAGTTTGAGAGCATGGGTACCGCCGCCGACCATCGTCAGCCAGAGGCCGGCGAATGCCGCCTCCTCCAGGTTTAGGTTGATCAGAGGGAAAGCCAGGACCACCTCTCCCTTACCCGGTGCATGTTCCCGCACCTCCACCACCTCACCACGACAAGCAGCGAACAGCGAGGTTGGCTCTCCCTCTAAGCCCATCCATTGGCCGGTCGTCTCCAGCGTTACCATCTCGGCAGCCACGCGATGGAGATCGCTCCGGGTTTCCAGATAGTATGTAGCGAAGAAGTGTGTGTCCATGGATGAGTGCCACCGTACCTTTATAAGAAGTTGTATTGTCGCCGTCTCACGGCGTTGGCAGGCTTGCGGGCTCAGGCCGCGCGCTTGAGCGAACCGTCGGGATTATAGACGCCGTATTTCTTGGCAGCCTCAATGAGGGCACGGATGTTGTCTGCCGGCGTGCTGTAACCCAAGGCACAGCCGGGGCCCAAGATGAACTCGCCTCCCGGAGCCAGGACCTCAATGGCCTCTCGGGCCGCCTCTTCCACCAGGGAGGGCGTGTTGGCCTCCCAGATCAGCTCGGGATTGATCGGCCCCAGGAAGGTGCACTTGCCTCGCATCACCTCCTTAGCGATGCGTTTATCCGTCTTGTAGTCAAGTTCCAAGATCTGCGCGCCGGTCGCGACCATATCCGAAAGGATGAGCGTGGCATCGCCGCAGATATGCAAGGCCACCGGAAAATCGTCTCTTGCCACCGCCTGGATAAACTTCCGGTCATACGGCTGCGCGAACTGGCGGTATAGATGGGGCCCGATGATCGCGACCCCTGCCTCTCCTAGAGAGGTGCCATGGGCCCCCTGCTCTCGCAGGGCCAGCGCGTAACGCGTCTGCACCTCCACACAGAACTCTAGAAGTCGGTGAATCAACTCCGGCTGCTCGTTGAGCTGCATATCCACGATCAGTTGTTCCCAGCCGCGCAGCGCGGCCGCGAGCGCGACCGGCCCCTGATCTGCCCGCCCCATGACGAAGGCGCGATCGCCGATTTCGTGGGCCACGATGCGGGTGGCTTTCAGCACCTCGCACATAGGGTGAGCCGTGTAAGGATCGGGCACTTTCAATTCCTCTACTTTCTCAAGACCTTCCGCGAGGATGTGCTCCACGACCCGGGGGGGCTCATCGGAGTACTCAACCCCACAGCCACACGCCTCGGCCTCAGCACACACACCGTTTTCAATCAACAGCACATCGTGGCCGAACTCTTTCCAGAAACGCAATTGCGCTTCCGCCATCATTTCTCCATCCTGCAAAGCCTCGGCCATGGGAAACCCTGCATAGTAAACGGTGGTCAGGAAGTTGTGCAAGTCCACCGGCACGCGGTCGGGAATTTGATGATGAATGGTCGCCATAGCCCGTTCCAGGGAGTTCATTTGTTCCATATCTCCTTCGCCTCCACTCTCAGCCCGATGATGGCCGCCGAGCAGCCTCGTGATATAATGTACCGCGTGCCACAGGCCGGTCACAAGCTACTAGGCTAACGGCACAGATCAACACTTATCTATCGGAGATAGTATGACACGCAAAGTGCTTATCACCGGCGCGGCTGGCAGGGTTGGCAGCTATCTGGCCTCCCGCTGGGCCAGCCTCTACGATCTGATCCTCACCGATGTGCGGAAGCCGGCAGAGACCTACGGGTCGCCGTTCATTCTGGCCGACCTGGCCGACTTCCCTGCTATTGAGGCGATCTGTCAGGGCGTTGATACAGTCGTCCACATGGGCGCAAACCCCGGCGTGCTCGCTCCCTGGGAGGACCTGCTGGGGCCTAACATCATGGGCGTTTACAACGTATTTGAGGCGGCGCGCCGCGCCGGCTGTCGCCGCGTGATCTACGCCAGCAGCATCCAGGCCGTCGCGGACTATCCTGACGATGTGCAGGTTCATGCCTTCATGCCGCCGCGCCCACGCACGCTCTACGGCGCCAGCAAGGTCTGGGGAGAGGCGGTCGCTTGCGCCTACAGTTCTCAACATGGCCTCTCGGCCATCTGTCTGCGCTTCGGTGGCATCGTGCCGCACGACTTCATCGGTGTAGGGCCGGGGCGCGGCAGCGCGGACATCGTCATCACGCTGCGCGATCTGGAGAAACTGGTACGCGCGGCCGTAGAAGCGCCCGACACGCTGCGTTACGGCGTGTTCCATGCCCTCTCCGACAACCGCTGGAAACGTCTGGATATTGAGGAAACCCGTCGCGTTTTTGGCTACGAACCGGAGGACGATGGCTTTGAGATGGCAGCGCGGGGTGAGGCACATGCGTAACCAGGATATCTTGATGTCGGCCCCTACGCTTGAATGTTCACATCCCTCCGTCAGGCCTCGCTCACCTCCGCGGGAGCGACTTCGTCCGCGACGCGCACCGGGATTCGCGCCCGACGATAGTCGTTTCCCGACAGCATGATGTGACGTGTCTCCTTCCCGGCGAAGTGGAAGAAAGTCCCGGTCCCGGCCGGGGCTTTGCAATTCCGTATCGTGGCGCCATCTACTCTGTTAAAGACGACCGCGGGAATGTCCGGGCTGTTTCCGGCTTGTCTGGCCGAGAGGCCGTCCACGGTAAGGTCCTGAATATCCTCCAGCACGAGGGCACTCTGCCACTTTTCGGAGGAAGGTTCTGCCCAGATGATCTCCACATCCTTCAGACGGAAGTTGCGCGCCCTCTGCACGGTTAAGGCATTCACCGTCTTCTGGAGCGGGTTCTGCGGATCGCTGGTAATGGCGAGACGAACATTCTCCAACGAAACGTTTTCCAGGTACGAATCGGGATGGCCGTTGATGACGCAAGGCCCCATGCCGCGAGCGAAGACGTTGCGAATGAGAACGTTGCGGATAGCGCCAACGGCGGGCTCTTTGGCAGGATCAATGCGAGGATCTATCTGGCTTCGCTTGATCAGGTTGAAATGCAAGGGGTCTCCATCGCCCCACCAAAACCAATCAAATCGCTTGCATTCCACCGTCAGGTTGGAGAGGACTACGTTTTCTACCACGCCGCCATCAAACACCATGAACGCGAGGCCACGGTTAGAGCCGGTGATGACACAATTATCTACCACGACATTGCGGATGGCGAGGATGTTGCCGTCACAAAACTTGAGCGCGCTAGAAGCCGAAGAGAGGCGACAATTGGTGACGGTGATGTTCTCGCACGGGCGCGCCGGGCCATAATTGTCGGTACAATAGAAGACGATGGCGTCGTCTCCGGTCTCAATGGTACAATTGGAGATGTACACGTCCTTGCAACCATCGGGGTCAATTCCATCGGCCCAGACCCCGTATTGCAGGCTCGTCCGAATATAAACGCCGTCAATGACGAGCCGCTCGCATTGGTAGGGGCGCATCGTCCAGGAGGGGGAACGGATGAAGGATAGCCCGGCAATACGCACGTCGTTACAGCGGATCAGGAGCACCAGGTGACCGAAGGAATCGGCGGTTGGGAAAGAGCGCATGAGGGGCAAGCCTAGTTTTTCCATCATCACCTGGTTCGGATAGATGTAGCGGTCTTCTATGTCGTTCAGCCGCCATTCATATTCCGCCTGGCCGTCAACGACGCCACGCCCCTCAATAGTGATGTTCTCTAAGTCCTCGCCATAGAAAAGGCTGTTTTTATCAAAGGCTGCACGGTCCTTGCTGGAGAAGACGGTCGCCCCGGCTTCAATGAAGATGCGCACGTGGCTGCGCAGATGTATGGTGCCGGACGTGTACGCGCCCGGCGGGAAATAGACCACGCCGCCGCCGGCTGCCGCGCAGGCATCTATTGCCTTCTGGATGGCCTCTTGGGCACTATCCTCTTTTTTCCCTGTGGCGCCAAAGTCGCGCACGTTGAAAAGCACCATGCCCCCTGCCTGAGGGCCTGTCGCTGTGACCGGCAGCACCGCTACTTTCTCAACAGGGTCTTTCCCCGTCGCTGCGCCCGTTTTCGCTTTCTTTGCCATTCCTCCCTCCTGAGGATTTGTGGATGGACCATCCGATGTAGATTGTATTATAATTTAAATCTGCCTTGTCCGCAAGTGTTTCTATATTCATTCGTAAATTAAATCTCGACATTGACTTTTGAATAGAAACATCATATAATTTATTAAACCCCTCATCTTTGAGGTTGGGCGAAATAGACGCTCATCAGTTGTGGATATCAGACGCGATGGCACCAGATATAGTACAGATTTGACAATTACACTCAGTTGCGAAATAATCTGTTTGACCTCCTCTATCAGTAGAGTGAGTGCATTATCTTTTGCAACTCTGCTCAGGAGGATGTTACTATGGGCACACGCAAGTCCCGTCTCTCGCAAATGCTGGAGTGTATCCGCTCGCAAGAGCGGGTCACGATTCACGAGATGGTGGAACGCTTCGGCGTCTCCGCGGTGACCATCCGCAAGGACCTGGAACACCTGGAGCGCGAAGGCCTGATCGTCCGCACTTTCGGCGGTGCCATAGCTCTGCGCACCAGCGACACGGCAGAGGCTTTTCAGGTGCGCGCCCGATTGCAAAGCCGGGAGAAACGACTTATCGGAAGGGCCGCGGCGCGCCTCATCCGGCCTGGAGAAAACATAATCATTGATGCCGGTAGCACGGCGCTGGAGATCGCGCGCCACCTGCACGGCATTGAATCCATCAACCTGATCACACCGGCATTGAACGTGGCTCTGGAGGCAGGGGCTTTGCCTAAGGTCACCGTTATCGTGCCGGGCGGCGGCACGTTGGATCATTCTACCTTGTCGCTGGAAGGCCCCGAGATTGAAGAGGCTTTTGCACGCCTCCACGCCGATAAGTTCTTCATGGGCGTGCGCAGCGTGGATTTGCAACATGGGGCGATGGATACGCATATGCGACGCATCAGCCTCAAGCAGGCCATGATGAAAGCGGCGCGCCAGACCATCGTTGTAGCCGACTCCAGCAAGTTCGGCACGGTTTCTTTGATTCAGATCGCACCTCTCTCGTCTATCCATGCTATCGTGACGGACGAGGGAATTGCGCCAGAAGTGGCGGAACAAATCGCGGCTCTGGGAGTGCAAGTATATGTAGCCAAAATGGGAGAAGCATTAGAGGTCAGGCTGGCCGAGCCGGCCTGACGAAAGCGCGTGCCCCAAAGTCGGCGGACCAGCGAGAATATCCTCGGGCCGTTGCGCTCCTCTCAACGACCTGGCGACCTCAAAAAGGGCTTCTACATTCGCAAAGGGAAAGCCTGGGTCAATCTCCAGATAGAGCCACGATCCCCCGGAAGCCGTTGCAAAGGTCTCCACAAGGCCATACACATATTTCTTGATCTGTTCTGGGGTACCGCGATGCATCAACTCGCCGCGATCGGGGTGTAGCTGCACGGCCAAGCCCAAGCCGCGGCAACGACGGGCAAGTTCCTTCAGGTCAAAGAGAGGTAGTTGAGGCCAGATGGCCGTGACACCGAGGTCTTTGAAGTCCTCCAATAGGGCGCCGATCTGGCCGCATGAATGGAAGAAGATGTGCCTCCCCGCCCGGATGATCGGCTCAAACAGCTGCCTGTAGCGCGGCTTGAAGAAACGCCTCCACACTTTTGGTGAAAGGAGCAGACGATCGGTTGTGCCATAGTCATCACCGAAAGAAACCGCGTCGGCCCCAAGCGCCAAAGCCCTGCTCACCCATCCTGCCACATTCTCCATGATGAAGTCCGCGATCCGGTTGATCTCCGGCGTATCCAAGGTGATGTCTGCCAGGACGTCCTCAAAGGGCCGCAGCGACTCCATTTTTTCTATGAGCGATCCGCCGATCCCGATCAAGAAGTAACGCTCTTTATGCAAAGTGGCCTTCGCCAAGGCAGCCTCAAACTCAGGCCCCTGAACGGGCGGCGGAGAGGGCGCCCGATAGGTATCCAAGGCCGATAAATCTGCCAGCGGATACTTCCAGGGAATACCCCACACACCAAAGATCCGATGCTCCCAGGTGGTACCCCATTCATCGGTTCGGAAGGCATGGTAACTGCCATCGGGGTCCCAATCCTCAGGGCGGGGCGGCTCAGGCATCACGAAATCTTCCGGCGGGCCGAAGTCATGCTCAAGGCTTCGCATCAAGTCCAACAATTTCTGTCCATGCTCAAACAATCCCCCTTGAGACGGATGTATCTGTAAGGGGATGATATCGGGTGGGCAGAAATTCAAAGCCGCGTACACGCGCTCCCGTGGCAGCATGAGGCTATTCTCCTACAGGCGAAGGAACGTGACCTTCTCAGGTGTTCTTGACGAACCACTCCAGTAGTGCTTCGGCTTCGTCCGGTGTATTCACCGTGGCGCTGTAAAGTGTCTTCTCCGGGCGCAGTTCCCGATGCATCTGTTTCAATTCTTCCGGCGTACCCCACACCGCCACCGCTTTGCCTCCCGCTTGAACGCGGCGGTACAGGTCTAGATAATTGATGGGCTGGCCGCGCCCTTCCCCCGGCACATAGGAGAGCGTATGCAACCCCTTGCTGGCGATCAGGTCATTGGCATGAGGGAGCGCCCCCGGCCCATCCCAATGATAATAAACGTGCTTCACGATCGCGGCTTCTTCTTCCAGCACCGGCAACACCCATCGCCGGAACATCTTCGGGCTGATCATGGCGCTGAAGTCGCACTGCAACATGGCGGCTCCCTCCATAGAATAGATGCCCTGCCAGTAGCCCCAGTCGTCCATACGCCCGTTGCGGGTCACAGCGTCCCATAGTTCCCGAAAGACGACAAGGGTATCGGCCATAGCCCGATCTATGATCTCAGGCCGCTCCAACAGATCCAGGCAGAGGCGTTGTGGGCCTCGCATGGCCGCCAGCAGGTCCATGTTGGTATGCAGGTCGGGAGGCGTCAAGAGGACTTTGCCTCCCATCCGCTCGGAAGCCCGACGGTAGATCTCCAGCATACGCTGCCAAAGGGGATGGTCATGTTGCAGGCGGATGGGAAGAGCCTGTTCCCAATCTTCTATGCACGGCACAGACCAACTCGTATCGCCAGAGGCGTCATTCCAGCGCAAGGTGGCCCCGCAGAAGACGGCGATCTCATCGGGGCCAAAACTGACCAAGAAGTTGGGTACCGCCTCGCCCCCCCAATAGGTGGCCTCGGCAGCGGCAAGCGCGCGGTCAATCACTTCATCTATGTCACCGAAAGCCCGATCACGATAGGTAGGCCACACAGGGGGCGGGAACCCCGGCCGCGGCGCCGTGACGCAAACGACGGGCCGGTCAATGATGTCGCCGGCAAAGAAGGCGTTCCACCTTCTGGCTGCGTCTTCTAAATCCGGCTTGAAAGCCAAAGGAGCAGGTTTGCGTTCTGGTTCAGACACCGATCTTCTCCTGAACTTTGTTTGTGAGAGGCCCGTGCACCCAAGCAGTGTCGTTCAGGGGGCCCCGAAATCCTCAATGGCGCGCACAATGGCGGGGTAACTGGTGCGCCAGACCCCAACAGGTATGTTCTCTGAGATTTGGATCTGCAAGAGACCGGTATGCCCAGCCTCGGATAAGATCTGCCACGTCTGCCTATAAACCGCCTCCGGCCCGAAGTGATGCACTACCGGAGGGAAATTGACCCAGAGGCGCATCCAAGGCCATAAAGCATGGGCTTGGGCGGCACTCGTGTCGTTGCTGGGCGGCGGGGTCAGCGAGTCTATGCCCCCGATTCGCGATTGGCCGATCGCATCCCAAAGTGGCCTCAGGTCACCATCCATGTGCACCAGCACCGGCACCCCTTTATCGGCCAGCATATAGGATAGCTCCTGATAGAGAGGCACGCAATATTTACGGAAGTAGCGCGGCCCGATGATGGGAGCCGTGATGTTGTCCGGAAAATCCACAAAGGGAATCGGAACCTGAGCATGCACCTGAAGCACAGTAGCGAAAATACGGCGCTCTATGTCCGCTAAAAGGGAGATGCATTCCTCCACCAGGTCGGGGTAATCCGCCAGATGATTGCACAAATCGGTCAGATTAACCCACAAAATCCACAGGTGTTGAAACGGCGTCCGGTCCACAGCGACCATAGGCAACCCATCTTCGCCCAATTCCTTCAAATCTCGCACATAGCGGTCAAGGTCCGGATAGACGACCACATCGCGCAGGTAACTCATGAAGATCCGATAGTCTGCCGGCTCTTTGATGAAGTGTTCTCTAAATGATTCTCCACCGGTGGTCGGCTCGCGCAGCCTCACCTCGGTCAACTGGCCCTCCGGGGTATACAGCGTCCTCCGTACCCCACGGAAACCGCGCCATTCAATCTCCTGGCTATCAATGCGGCAATGCGGCGTCTCAATGCGATGCACGGCGGACCAACGGGCGATCCCCATGTTTTCTCGCCCGATCACCGACCAGACTTCCTCATCCGGCGCGGCCAGGTCCTCGTACTGGACGAAGGGCACACGGTCATGCTCACGCCCTTGCAGGACCGCCAACATCCGTTCTGCCATGGTCATGCGAACCATGATGTCTCTCCCAGGTATGATGTGAACTATCCGCGAGCGAACAGAAAAATGAGCCGAGGGGTCTTATGCCCTTACCCCGGCCCATATCATCGTCTAATGTGGATGCAAGGTTTCCGACCTCATCAAGACCCGCTCGTGGCCTGCCCGCCCCACAGGATGCGGTCTAACTCCTCGCTCGTGCGCTGTTTGAGCCATTGAGCATAATCCGCTTCTATCTCATCCGTCCATTTGGTATCCATTTGAGCAGAGGTATATATGCCCTCCCGCAGTCGTTGGAAGCCAAAGTACTCGCGCAGCCGCAGGTCTTCGGAATACTCAACGACCTCCTGTGCCAGATGCGACGGCACAAAAACCACACCGGCAGGGGTTCCCAACACCACATCACCGGGCATGCAGATGGCCTGCCCGATCCGGCACGGGACGTTCAGGCCAACCAACGTCACGTCGTCAATGCCGGTAGGGTCATAGCCTTTGGCAAAGGTGCAGAAATCGGGAATCTGAAGGATTTGCTGCAAATCTCGGATGGCACCGAAGATGACCTGGCCGCGGCCGCCGCGAGCCTTGATAGCGGTGGAGAGGTTTCCGCCGGAGAAGGTGCCCTTGAATATCTTCCCGAACAGGTCAACGACCACCACATCATCCTTCACCAGGGTCTGAATGACCCAGGAGTTCATCGCGCCCACTCGTCCTTCTTGCGTGTGCCCGTATTCCATCAGGTAGTCATGCAGGTCCGGACGCAAGGGGACGAAAACGGCGGTCACGGCGCGACCCACCAGGATGCGATCGGGGAAGGGATTAAACCACTCTCCCTCCCACTGGAAACGGTAGCCCTTCAGCCAACAAACGCTCCAGGCCTCTTCAGTGGTCACGTAGCGCATGCGCCGCAGGATGTCATCGGACACACGCGGCCTACCGTCGTCAAAGCGCTCTCCTTTCCAGAGAGGGGTCAGCTGGATGATGTCCTCTTTGCAGTTGAATTTCACGATGAGGTCTCCTTGCTTCCGTCAAGATTCTGGTTGCCCGCTGGCAACCTCAACGATAGAAAGGACAGACTCGTTCATATTGAGAAGGTAGCACCAAGATACAGGATCGGGGAACCCATCGGCGGAGAACCGCGCCCATTCTCCGGGGAAACATCCAACAGGAGTAGCATCCCGGCGAGTCTAACCTTTCAGGCCACTGGCTACCAATCCCTGCACGAAGTAGCGTTGCAGCAAGAAGTAAACCGCCGCCGGGGGCCAGGTCGCCAGGAAGGTGCGGACCATCATGGACGGATAGTGGGTGGTGCCGACGGGGGACCACTCTCCAAGCACGATTGAGAGGTACTGGGTTCGTAAGGCGATCGGGTAATACTCCGGGCGACCGGAGATGGTCATGCTCGGCCACAGGTAATCGTTCCATACACCCAGGAAAGTAACGATGATCAGAGCGACGATGGGCGGTTTGAGCAGGGGGCCGTACAGGCGAAAGATGATGGTGAACATCCCGGCGCCATCCATCTTGGCCGCGTCTTCGTATTCGCTGGGCAGCATATCGTAGCTCTGCTTGAAGAGGAAGATCGCAAACGGCGGCACCCAGCCATAAACGAAGAGGACCGGCCATTCGCCGATAAACCCATGCCCGCCTTGCCCGAAGATGTTGTTGCCGCCTGCCAGAGGGAACCAGGCCATCTGCAAATACATCGGCACCAGCATCAGGATCCCAGGCATCACCATGCCAGATAGGAAGAGCAAGAATACCTTGTTCTTGCCCGGAAAGCGCATCTTGGAGAAGATGTAACCACCAATCAGGCCCACAAGGAGGGTGACCGCAATGTAGAACGCGCATCGTTTAAGGGTAAACACATAAGAATCCCACACACCCGCCTCGAATGCCGCCTTGAACAACTTGACATTCAAAGTATCCGGAATGGGCAGGATGGTGGCCTCCAGGAAACGGTCTTGGGTGGTAAAGGACCCCAAAGCCATGAACAGCACGGGATAGATCATGATAAAACTGGAGGTGATGAGGAAAATGTAACTGAGAGTTCTGAGGATCATTCGGCGTCTTCTCATAATTAGCCCCCTCAAACGCCGTACTGTTTGCGGTACTGGTTGAGCTGCCATCCGATGAAGACCAACAGCATGACAAACAACACCAGCGATTGCGCAGTGCCCAAACCCATCTCCAAAGCCCCGAAGGAATCGTTATGGATACTGTAGATCAGGGTATAGGTCATGTTATTCGGCCCGCCGGCCGTGATGATCTTCGGCACCTCCCACATCTGCATGGAGCCGATCATGCCGGTCACGGAAATAAAGAGGAGCACAGGAACCATCTGAGGGATGGTGATGTATCTCACCAGTTGAAGGTCGTTCGCGCCATCTATCTTGGCAGCATCGTACAAGTTCTCGTCTATACCCTGCAAGCCAGCCAGGAAGAATATGACGGTAAAGCCGATACCCTGCCAGACGGAAAACAGCACGGTGATGATCGGTATCCAGGTTGTGCTACGATACCAATCAATCGGTTGAATCCCGAATTTGAATAAGACCATGTTCAGGACGCCTTGCGTAGAAGGGGCCAGGTATATCCTCAGGAGCAAGGCGACGACCGCCCCGGAGAAAACTGCCGGCAGGTACCACATGGTGCGGAAAAGGCCTTTTCCGCGCAGGTTCTGGTTCATGACCAGAGCGGTGAAGAAGCCGCCGACGATGTTGAGGCTTAGAATCGCTGCCGCGTAGAGGATCGTCCTGCCGATCACTTTCAGGTAGAAATAGTTCTTATAGTCGGAGAAAATGATCTTGAGATTTTGCAAGCCCACCCAGCGGGGAGGTGTGATGATGTTCCATTCCGTGAAGCTGATCCCAAACAGGAAAAGTAAGGGGACGTAGGTCATGAAGATAAAGTAGATGAGCATGGGCGTCAGGAAGGACCAAGCGATGATCGTTTCACGCCGACGCCGATACCACCGGGCAAGCCTTTCTAGCCAAGTCAATTGCGCTTCTTGCAAGGGAATGGTTCTTGGGATGGTCTCTAGGCTCATAGTCCACCACTCTTATCTTAGTGCTGCCTGGGATAATAATTTCTAGGGGGGAAGGGCAATTGCCTGATCCCTTCCCCCCTGCCTGCCCACTTATCAGAGGACTTCCTGTCGGATAGAGATGGCAGGAAGGCCACTCACATGGCCCCGGTGCAAGCCCCTAGCCGGTCTTCCTGACCAGGCTCTCAATTGTGGCCTGCAGGTTATCCAGCTCTTTCTTGATGTCGGCGGCCTGCAGTTTGCCTTTCCAGATGCGCTGGTAGGAGTTGTTCCACTCGGCCCAGATGCGAGAGCCATTCTTGGGCCAGCCGGGGAGAGGCCCGGCGCCACCTTCCAACAAGACCCTCATGGTAACCCGCACCATTTCCTTGGCGCGCTCGGTCTTATAGCCACCCAGCCGGTTGTAGGTCTTCCACTGCTCTAGGAGCGACTTGAGGGCCGGGATCCAGATGCCGGCGTTATCGGCCAGGAAGGCCTGGGCTTCTACGTTGGTGAGGGTCTCCTCCACCAGTGCGATCGCCAGGTCAGGGTGCTTGCCACCCTTGAGCGGTGAGTTGATCTGGTTGCCGATGACGATGGTGGCAGGATGGCCACCCGGCGGGAGCGGGAATTCAATGGCAACCGCATCAATGTTCCCCTCACCTACGGAGGTCGCATCGTTGTTCCAACCCGGCTTGATCGCAATGACGCCGTCGTTGAACAGCTTGCCGGAACCCGCCTCGCTCTCGGCCTGCATGATCAGCGCCTCGGTGGAAGACCACATGAGATCGTTGTGGAAGAGCCAGGTATCCACCGCTTTCGGCAAGTTGGCGGAAGGAACACCGAGGTCGCTACCGAGGGGCGCATCGTTCTGGTTGAACCAGTGCAGGATGCGCATGGCGGTACCGTAGGTGTTGGGGTCGGGCCCGTAGGTGAAGTAGCAGTTGTTGCCCCACTTGGGGTCCTTGTTGATCTTTGTGATCGCCTGGCAGGCCGATACCAGTTCATCCCAGGTCTTGGGGAGCTTGTTGCGGTCCAGACCGGCCTTCTCCCATGTGGTCAGGTTGATGAACAGGACATCCGCGCCGGAGGACATGGGAAGGCCATAGAACTTGTCCCCAACCTTGGCTCCTCTGATCGTGCCCTCGGGGAACTGCTTCGCGGCGGCATCGGAGACGGCGTTGTAAACGCCTAGCTGGACGAACTCGTTGACGTACGCCTCACCATAGGTCACGTCCGGGATGATCCCCGCGGCGAGGGCCATGAGCTGGTTCTGGCGCAAATCCCAGTCCCAGCTGTGCGCGGTGATCTTTAGGGACACGCCGGGGTGGTTCTTCAAGAAAGGTGGATACATCGCGCGGGCGAGGCCACCCCAATACCACATCTTCTTAAATAGTTCGTTCTCAGGGTTTGCTTCCCATTTGTCGAGGGCGGCGATATCGGGGACATCGGTATTCCACCACACGTCCAACACAACGGGCTCCGGGGGTTTGGTGGGAGCCGGGGTGGGCGTGACGACTTTCTCCACGACCACCGTCTTCTCCACAGGCTTCTCCACGACCACCGTCTTTTCCACCGGCTTTTCTACAACGACCGTTTTCTCAACCGGCTTCTCAACGACGACGGTCTCTTTGATGACCTGGGGCGTGGGGGTTGCGCAGGCACTCAAAAGCGAAGCACCTGCCGCAGCACCAACCAGCCGAACGAACTCGCGACGTGTGAGGCTGGTCTTGGAAGTCATCCTTTTCCTCCTTCCTCAAACTTTGGCTTTTCCGCGAGAAACTCTCGCCGATGTTGGTAAATCGCCCTTCCCTGCCTGTTCCGCGTATGTAAAGTTGCCTCACCTCCTTTCTTAGGCGTCACGCGTGGCGGGAAAACGCTACGCCTGCCACTTTGGCAGCCAGAGCCTCCCAAGAGGTCAGAGGGCCTGCCTAGACCAACTTACATGTGTGGGAAACTTGCCTGTCGTCCGGCTCGCGCTGCCTAATCGGCAGGGCAGACGTCCTTGCTGCCTCTCCTTATCGGCAGCGTTAACAATAATGAGGCTCTAGAATCACCTGGCCGGGAGGAATCGCCGCCCGATGGCACAGTCGGCTCTGAGGGACTCGGCCACTCGGCCTTGTCATCCTGCCCAATCTCCTAAGTACTACAGACAAATATAATTATAACACGGACACTTTTTCTTGTCAATATGATTACCTTACGAGGGGCACTGTATTATGTTTCAGAGCGAAGTAATCGTTCCCCTTGCACGAAGCCTGGGAAGCCTGGTCAGAAACGCATGACGCGCTGGCCGCCATCGTACACGGAAATAGGCCCATCATGAGAGATGACGATAGCGATGCAGTCGCACTCCGCGCTCATCTTGGCTGCGCTGGTATGCCGCGCGCCGGCCTTGGGGTCCACCTCGGCTTGGGTCTGCATCTTGGGGCGCAGAAGGACGGTCGCGCCGCAGAACGCACCGCGACTATCCACGATGGTCGCGCCGTCTTGTTTGGCAAAGTTGATCAGTTCCTCGTCGGTCAGATCATCCAGGTTCGCCGTGAGGATAAGAGCATAGGTGCTCAGGCGCGGCTTATCGGAGTGATTCAGGATGTCGTCGGCATCGCCCACCATGAAGACGCCTCCCAGATTATGCTCCGACATGTCAAAGGCGCAGCGCAGCACTCGTTCCACGATACGCCGTTGATAGCCCCGCTTGGCCGCCAGATTCTCCACCACCCGATCCAGTTCCGGCATGCTCTCCGGCTTCCAATCGCCATCGCCATAACGCCCCACGATCTGCCCATCGGCGAAGACTTTGACCCTTCGCCCCTTCTCCGGCACGAAGAAGATGACGGAATCTGTCAGGGCCGAGATAACACAATAGCGACGATAGTGCGTGCCCAGAAGATAGTAGCCCTCGGCGGGCAGTTGAACATCCACCTTGCAAATGTTTTGTACAACCCCCGCCTTATCCACCGCGTAGGCCAGGATCAGGCCATTCACCAATTCGGACAGGGTACGGATGACAGACGATATCTCGCGCACATGCCCCGTGCGCGCCAGGCGCAACTCGCCTTCCGGTAATACGTTGGCGATTCTGCCTAAGTCGCCGACGATGAACGCGGTGGACATCGGCTCGCCTTCATGCAAAGACTGCGCGATGTCCGCGGACAGGTCGGCCACATTTATCATGGAAGGCGGGTCAATCCCTTTGCGCTTGGCGAGGTCAATGAGGAATCTGAAACCCTCCTCCTCCACCCAGATATCAAAGAACCGTTCCTTCTCCAGCAGTTCGGCCAGGCGCTGTTCGTCTATGGTGACGCTGCCCATGGTTTGTCTCCTGAGGGCGGGGCTCTCATGCATTACAGGATTTCAATCTCGTAGTCAACCACCTGCGCATCCAATCGCCAATCTTGCACTGCCTGTGCGACGCGGGTGAGAAGGCCGTGGATGTAATCAGGATCGGCAGAGACACAGGCGGCGGCAATGACCGCCTTCTGCCAGCTATCCTGATCGTCCACTTCGGCTACAGAGACATTAAACTCCTGGCGCAGGTGAGCCAGGATCGGCTTGATGATCCCCCGTTTCCCTTTTAGAGAACCGTTGCCGGGAAGACGGAGTTCAATGGTTAGAAGGCCGACGGAGGGATGCATGTTCTTTTCTAACGCTATGTCGCGCGTTGGGCAATGCCCGTATGAAGGCGGGCCGTCCATGCCTCGGCCCCATATTTCTCGGCAACCAGGCGTTCTGCCGCTACGATCTCCTCGCGGCTCAGTTCGCCAGGTATCAGAACCACCGGTAACGCCTGAGCGAAGCCACGCGCCATCGCCTCCGCCGCCTCGTTGAACCCCACCCGATAGCCGAGGACCGCTTCTACGGTGGTGGCGCGCATCCTCAGGGTTTCGCGCAGCGCTTGGCGCGCCTCTTCCGAATCTAGGGCCAGGTAATCCACGATACGTGTCACATCGCCATAAAGAGGGAGCGAGCCATGCTGAAGCACCCAATTCACACGACGGCTTTGCGCGCTTCCCATCAGTTTGCGGCCTTTGGCCGTGATCTCGTAAGCAGACGGCACCTCAAAACAAGCCGCGCTCACGTCGGGCCCGGCACGATTGCTGCCGGGAGCCTCCTCGGCAGGAACGCCCAGCAACCGTAAACCGGCTACCAGACCTTCGCTGATGCGATGGTAAGCATCCATGACCGCGCCCGCGACGACGGCCTCGCTCGGCGGTGCCACGACACTATAGGTCAGTTCGTCGGTGTGCAGGATGGCACGCCCACCGGTAGGCCGCCGCACAATATCCACCCCATCCAAGCGGCAACGCACCATATCAACCTCGTGGAGCGGCTGGTGCCGACCCAGAGAGAGACAAGGCGGAGACCAAGCATAGAAGCGCAACGTCGGAAGAGCATAGCCGTCGGCTGTCGCCTGAGCCATCGCCTCATCTACGGCCATGTTCCACGCGCCGGGCGCGGGGCCATGGATGATGAGCCGCCATGTTGAACGGTTGACTGATTGATCGGACATGAACGCGTGTAGGGCCTATCTGGCCTGTTTCTGATCGGAGATAAACGGCAATTCCACCACTTGCGCGGCGATGCTCCGGTCGGCGGTTCGCACCGTCACCTGCATCCCGGCAGATACCAGCGCGCGGCGCAAGATAGCGAGAGCAATAGGGCCCAATGATGGGGAGACGGCAACGCTGGTGACCGCGCCTGCGGGCTTACCGTCCGCTACCACCATCGCCTCCTCGCCGGAAGGGAGCGGCTGGGCCAGCCGCAGCCCATATAACCCGCGAGGCATCTTCTCGTAGTTATACATCCGGGCGATGACTTCCTGGCCGGTATAGCACCCCTTGTTGAAACTGATGTCGGCCAGCAGACCCACATCAAGGGGTGTCACCTTTTCGGTCAACTCCTGACCGTAGGCCGGAATTCCCGACTCCACCCGCAGCGTTTCCCATGCGCTCAGGCCAATGGGCCGCGCGCCTGTCCCCACCAGCGCATCCCAGGCTGCGGCCAACATCTCAATCGGCACAAGCACGTTGTACGCATCGCCTCCTATGAGATCGGTACGGGCGATCAGCACGTCGGTCCCGGCTATAGAACCCAGACGGTAAAAATGGCGAGGCAAGTCGGATACCGTGACTCCTGCTGCCATCCGGACCGTCTCGGCGGCGCAGGGCCCGCACAGGGTCAGCATGCCCAGTTCACCGCTCAAGTCCCCGATGCTGACCTCATCCTGCCAGAAGACATAGCCCCGAAGATATTGGGCCACGCAGGCGCGGTTTTGCGGCGCGGTGATCGCCAACAGTCGTTCCTCCTGGGCGTAGAGGATGAGCCGTTCCACGATGCGTGCCGTCGGCGTCGTGAGAACCGTCGCCACGCCGTGGCCGGGAAGGAGGCCTTCCACCACATTGGTGGACATGCGATGGAGGAGGGCCGCCCGGTCGCGCCCCGTCAGGACAAGACGCCCCCAGGCGGTACGGTCTAGAAGGCCGGTGCCCGCGCGCGCTGCCACATACTCGCCCGCAGGGTCGCCATAATGTTCAGGAAGTTCCCACCCAAAGCACTCCGTCAATACGCCACCATATGATAGATGTCGGTCATGCAAGGCAAGTCGTTCCACCGTCTTCTCCTACGACAACCATCACATCCCGGCGAATTATAGCATCGGCATTCCTCTTCGTCAACGTCGTTATTGATAATTGACACAAGGGGGCCCACCCATATTTATATACTTCTGCGCGATCTAATGACGATTCTATCACGACTGAGACGCAAGATCAGGGCCACTCCTGACTGACTCTGAAAGGGGCTTGCGAAGGCACTTCCGATCATCGTGATGCTGATCAGGGGCTAACCGACAGATCGGACGCAACGAACCTGTGCGATGAGTGTTACACTCATTGAGTTGGGTTCCTGTGGCTTGGCTATCCCTATCTGTCCACGTCGCTACCTAACATGGTCAGCCGCCATCACAACTGGCCAGGTGGTTGCATCGCATGTCTTATCCTTACCTTGATCGTGTGGCAATGCCTGGTCGCGTCCCCCGTCCCCGCCGCCTCCACCACCGTCCTCATCAGCGAAGTGCAAGTCCGGGGTTCGCTTTCACCTACGGACGAGTTTATTGAACTCTACAACGCTGGTGATAGCCCAATTGACCTCAACGGCTACCGTTTATATTACCAGGACGCAGCGGCCTCGTCGGGCACATTGTATTTCCATTGGATGTCGGAGACCGTTATCCCGCCGCACCACCATCTGCTGCTGGCGCGCGTGCGCAGCGGATCAAGCGGATACGATGGCGTTGTAAGTGCAGACGGGTATTTTTCATTGGGAATCGGCGACCACGGCAGTCTGGCCCTCTACGATCCGGATGGCCTGATCGTGGACTCGGTAGGTTGGGGCACTGTTGACAACACCTACGTGGAAGGGTCGCCCGCGCCGCGGCCCGGCCCGGAAGAGAGCATTGAGCGGCTTCCCGGCGGCAGCGCGGGCAACAGCACCGATACCGACAACAACGCGTCCGATTTTGTGGTGCGTTCGGCCCCCGATCCGCAAAACCTGGCGAGCCTTCCCACCTGTCCCACCTGCCCCACGGCGACGCCGACTTTGACACCAACCGAGACGCCGACGGCCACGCCCACCCCCACTCCCACCGCAACCAAGTCCCCCACTCCCTCCAAGACCCATACCGCGACCAAATCGCCCACCCCTTCAAGAACTCACACAGCAACCCGTATCAGAACCCCAACACCTACCGCCACCCCCTTTGTCGGCAGTATTGAGGGCTGGGTATTCGTGGACGACAACGGCAACGGTGTGCGAGAGCCGTGGCTGGGCGAGACTGCGGGGATAGACGGCGTCACCATTACCCTCTTTCTGCCTGATCACACAACACGCGTTAAGGTAACAGCAGGTGGCGGTTTCTATTCCTTTTGGGGCATTCAGGCTCAAGGAACCTACACCATCGCGGAGGCGCAGCCGGCTGGCTACGTGAGCACCTCGCCAGACGTGCTGGTGCTGGAACCGGCGATGGGGCGACGCAACATTGACAACAACTTCGGTGAACGGCCAACCGTGCAGACCGCCTATCCGCCGGGCGCAATACTCATCCATGAGGTGGCTTACGATGCCCTGGCGACAGGAAACGATGCGGCCTATGAATGGTTTGAACTGCATAACAGGACGCACGAGCCGATATCCTTGAGCGGCTGGACGATAGCCGATAATTCTGCCCGTGACGCGCTCCCCGCGCTGACGTTACCTGCGGATGGATTTGTCGTCATCGCCGCGCGCATTGCCTCTTTCTTGGAAGACTATCCCGACTTCGCGGGCGTGATAGGTTCTATCGCCGACGGACGCATCGGCAACGGCCTGGCGAATACGGGTGACCGCCTGCTTCTGTACGACCCTACCGGCCATCTGATAGATGCCCTCTCCTACGGCGATGATGCCAGCATCTTCAATCCGCCCGTGCCGGGCGTCGCTGCGGGCCATTCCCTGGAACGGGAGCCGGGCGCGCCGGACACGGACACCGCAGCCGATTTCGTGGATCGGGCCCACCCCTCGCCCGGCGGCGCACCACAGCCCACACTGACCGCCACGGCGAGCCCCACCGCAACGCCCACCGTCTCGCCGTCGGCATCGCCGACCCCGCTCCCCTCTTCCACGCCGACACCTCCCGTTACGGCGACGGCAACCGCCACCGCCTCTCCGACGCCGACCCGCACCGCGCAGGCGACACACACCCCTACAGCCTCTGCCACGTCCTCGCCCACGCCATCGGCCACACCGACGCCAACCCCTGCTCCTGCGCTCCCCCTTCTGATCAGCGAGTTCCTCTACGACGGCCTATCGCCGAACGGCGAAGGCGATGAGTTTGTAGAAATCTACAATCCCCTGACGGTTGAGGTGGATCTTAGCGGCTATAAAATAGGAGACGAGGAGAAGCGCGGCGGTAATGAGGGCATGTATATCTTCCCGGCAGGCGCGCGGCTGGCAAGCGGGCAGGTTGTCGTCGTAGCAAAGAACGGGGAAGCCTTTCGCGCGCGCTTTGGCTTCGCGCCGGATTATGAGTTGGCTCTGGCCGGCCCCGACGCGCCGGAGATTCCCAACCTGGTTCGCTATACAAGTTGGGGGCGCGGCAGTTGGAGCCTGTCTAACCAAGGAGATGAGATAGTCCTGTTGGGCCCTCAAGATGAGATGGTGGACGCAATCGCCTACGGACAGGGTGATTTCGCCGCCGTCGGCCTGACAGGGAGGGTCAACGCCCCGGCGCCGGAGTCCGCTCAGCGCGTCGCCGCCTGGGATCACGCGGACATGACGGCAGATTTCGCGGTGGACATGCCAACGCCCGGCCAACCGCTTCCCATACCGGAACCTGTCACTATACCCCCCGCACCCATGCCCGGCGGCATGTTCGCCTATTTCGGCGCGCTGCGAGGACAGAGCAACTACGCGAATGGTCGAGGCCCCGCGCCTTACGCCTGGGCCGTTGCGCGCTCCCATGGCCTGCATTTTCTGGCTTTGAGCGAAAGCGACGGCGCGTTTGACCAGGCAAGCTGGCGGGCCCTCGGCCGGCAAGCGGAAGCGGCCACCGTGCCCGGTACGTTCGTAGCCCTGCGCGCGTTTGAGATAGGCCCGCGCGACCGCCCCCACCTCAGCATCTACGGCACACAGGCATACACAACGACGCAGGACGCCGGGGCAGATGCCCCTACGGCCTGGCTGCTGGCACACCCGGAAGCGCTGGCGATTTTTGCCGCTCCCAATCCGGGTGGAAAGGGCGAACCGGGCGCTCTTCCCTACGATCCTGAGATCGCTCCCCAACTGGCAGCGTTAGAGATAGGTCACGGCGCAAGCGATGAACATCGTCGCTACGAGGTCGCTTACCGCCGCGCCTTGGCTTCCGGCTGGCGGGTCGCCCCGGTGGCAAACGCCGACGATGATCGGGCTTGGGGCGGGCGTTCAGCGCTGCGCACGGGGCTGGTGGCGTCGGCCCTGACGGAGAGCAACCTGCTGGACGCGCTGCGCGCCCGCCGCGCCTTCGCGACGGAAGACGCAAACCTGGCATTAGCCTTGCGCGCGGGCGATACCTGGATGGGCAGCGTGATCTCCCCGACGACTGTCCTCATCCTCACTGCGTCGTTTTCTGATCCCAATGCAGAACCATTGACGCTGGAGTTGTGGGATCGCGAGATCATATTGGCTCAGAAGGAGTTCACCGACCAAGCCGACGGAGTGTGGCAGATCAGCACGATTGGCGCGGCGGGACATTACTTCTTTCTGCGAGCCGTGCAGGCCGACGGCGACCTGGCCTTCACCGCGCCCATTTGGGTCACCGGAGAACTTGCGCCTGATATCGTGTATCTCAACGAGGTGCTACCCTCACCACGCGATGTAGATTGGGATGGGGACGGCAAAGCCGATGCCACCGATGAATGGGTAGAACTCTATAACCCCAGCGGGCTTCCTATCTCGCTGGAAGGCTGGCAACTTTCTGATGCGTCGTCCGCGTCGCCTTATACCATCCCTTCAGGGACGGTGCTTGCCGCGAACGGTTTCCTGGTGCTCTATCGCCGGGAGACGAGGCTGGCATTGAACACCTCTAACGAGACGGTAACGCTCCGACGGCCTGACGGGAGCGTGGCCGATGCTTTCCATTATGACCGCTTCGCCGGTTGGGATCAATCATGGTGCCGAATGATGGATGGTATCGGCGCGTGGACGGCGGAATGCGAGGCAACACCGGGCGGCTCCAACCGCATCCGTCCGGCAGCTCCTCCTCCCCCTCCCCCACGGCTGGTCTCTATCGCCCAGGCCCGCGCGCTGCCGGAGGGAACCGAGGTCATCGTTGAAGGATTGGTTACCGCACCCCCGCCCTATTTCGGGCGAAGCATCTATGTTCAGGATGGGACAAGCGGCCTTAACGTCTATTTGGTTCATGGCGAGTGGCCTGATCTGCGCGAAGGTGAGCAAGTGCGTGTTGTGGGACGCCTGGACGATGTGCGCGGCGAACGGCAATTGCGCATCGCCAACGCAACCTTCTTGACCAGACTTGGCATAGCCGAACCATTACGCCCACAGCGAGTGCGCTCCGGACAGATCGGAGAGGCGATAGAGGGGATGCTGGTGATGATCTTCGGGCAGGTGATAGAATTGCAGCCGGACGCGATGATCCTGGACGATGGGAGCGGCCCGGCACGGGTCTATGTGCGCGAATCCACTGGTTGGAAACGGCCTCGCTTGCATCGCGGCGAATGGTGGGCTGCGGTCGGCGTTGTCAGTCAATATGGGACCCAGAGGCCCTATACCGACGGCTATCGCCTGCTGCCTCGCTACGCGCGCGACCTATACCTGGCCCCACCGCCGCTTCTGCTTCCCGAAACAGGCGCATCTTTGCCCCTTGAACCCTGATTGATTCGCTATCTCCCAAACTTCTTTCCTCAATACCTCAGGCATCGTAAGCCCTTACGAAGCCCGACAGGAGCACGTCAGAACCCCACACTCCTTCACAAAACCCACTTGGCGGCTCTTCAAACATTGTCCTCGCGTTTTTCCATGCTCTTAAACACAAGCAATATGCCGTACCTTGGTGTATAATTATCTAGGATGCTGCATCTTGGGAGCGAGACCTGACTTGAGGAGGAACCTGATGGATCGTGTTTCTACTCTGCCGACGTCCCCTTCCGATGTCGGAACGATCCTGGAGGAGTTCCGACTTGAAAATAGTCGCCTGGTTGCCTGGGCCGTGTGCGTCACCGGCGTGGTATTGCTGCTGGGGGCAGCGGTGTTTCTGGATTGGCTGTATGGTTCTGTCTTGGGTACCCTGTTGGTCTTAGTCTCATTGGCAGCATATGCTCTCCTGCGTCGCACTTACATAGCCGGTATCGGGCTGCTCGTAGGGGGGTGCATGGTGGCCGGATTGTTGGCCTTGCACTGGTATCCTTCCGCCGGTGTCGCTGCTTTGCTGGCTTTGCCGACCGGCCTGGCTACCCTCTTCGTCGGCGGAGTTGGCGGCCTGGCTGTGGCCCTGTTCGCCAGCATAGCGTTAGTGGTGTGGAGAGAATACGGCGCGCTCGTCCTTTCTGGCCCTGATTTCGTGGCCGTGTTCATGGCGATTTGGGGAGTGATGGTGCTTATCTGGACCTTTTCCAGGTGTGTGCGGTGCACTGTTCAATGGACATGGGAGAACTACAAGCAGGCACAACATCTCTTAGAGGAAGCACGCGAGCAGAGCTTGGAGCTCAAACAAATACAGGAAGACCTGGCCCAAGCCAACAGCCAGCTGGCCAGGCTAACCGATAGACTGAAAGCGATGCACCAGGTAGCGGAGGAAGCTCGCCGGGCGAAAGAGGAATTCGTGGCCCGCGTGAGTCATGAATTGCGGACCCCCCTGAACATGATCATCGGTTTTGCCGATATGATCCGGCGCGCTCCCCACGTGTATGGAACCAAACTGCCCCCTACGCTTCTGGCGGATATCGCCACTATCCAACGCAACAGCCAGCATTTAGCCAGCCTCGTGGACGATGTCTTGGCCCTCAGTCAAATGGAAGCCGAGCGCATGACCTTGACCAAGGAATGGACTTCCCTGCAGGAGATCGTGAATGCCGCTGTTTTGGCGGTGCGTCCCCTCTTTGATTCTAAGGGGCTCTCCTTGGAAGTTGAGATACCTGCCCATCTCCCTCAGATCTTCTGCGATAGTACACGAGTCCGCCAAGTGCTGCTCAATTTGCTGAGCAATGCGGGTCGGTTCACGGAACAAGGTGGCGTAAAGGTGAGGGTCCGGCGCGAAGATGACGAGGTGATCGTGAGCGTAGCCGATACTGGTCCAGGCATTGCACCGGAGAAACTGAAAAGGGTCTTTGAGCCTTTTGAGCAATTGGATAACCCATTGCGCCGTCGCCACGATGGGAGCGGCCTAGGGTTGAGCATCAGCAAGCGGTTTGTGGAAATGCACGAGGGGAAAATGTGGTTGGAAAGCGAAGTAGGCAAGGGCACCACCGTTTATTTCAGCTTGCCCTTTCCGGCTCCCTTTTATAACGAGTCTGCCGAGAATACCGCAACGCGCTGGCTTCGGCCTTCGTGGGAATATGAGATGCGCACCAGGCCCTCCAAAGCGCCGGAACCACACTTGATTCCGCGTTTTGTCCTCCTTGAGCGAGGAGGCACATTGCAGCGGCTTTTCAAACAGCAGATAGGCGATTCTGTGGAGATCGTTTCTGTACAAGATGGCGAAACGGCCCTGCGCGTCCTAGCCGAATCACCGGCCCAAGCGTTGATCGTAAATGACCCTTCCCTGGAACATATGCCGGCTTCGGCAGGATGGTTGATGGACCTTCCCTACAATACCCCCATGCTGGCCTGTTGGATTCCTGGAGAGGATGAAGCAGCAGAACGATTGGGGGTAGTGCGTTACCTGGTGAAGCCGATCACCTGTGAAACCTTGCTGACAACCTTGGAAGGCCTTGGGGAGCAGATAAAAACTGTGCTTCTGGTAGATGACGAACCAGAAGCCTTGCAACTCTTCGCACGCATGCTCGCTTCGGCCCCGCACGGCTACCGCGTGTTGCGGGCGACGAACGGGCGCCAGGCCCTTGAGCTCTTACGCAGCCGAAACCCCGACGTGATGCTGTTGGACCTCATCATGCCTGAGATGAACGGCTTTGAGGTGCTGCAAGAGAAAAGCCGTGATCCGGCCCTGCGCAATATCCCGGTCGTCGTGATCTCTGCCAGGGATCCCATCGGCGAACCTATCGTCAGCGACACTTTGACCGTGACCAAGAAAGGTGGCCTGTCGGTCGGCGATCTATTGGCCTGCATCCGGTCTGTCAGCCTGATCCTCTCTCCATCCGCGCGGCCTGACGGTCAAGAACGCTCAGAAAGGTTTGCTGCGTAACCGGCTTTTGCAGGAAGACGCTGGCGCCCAGGGAAAGAGCCAGCTCTTCCTGGGCCAGGATCGTGCAGACGACGATGGGAACATGGCTGGTGAGAGGATGATGTCGCAATCGCCCCAACAGTTCCCAGCCATCCGTCCTGGGCATCATCACATCCAGCACGATGATTTGTGGAGATACCTTCTCCGCCAGTTTGAAGATCTGGTCGGGGTCCTGGGTGCACACGAGGCGATAGCGAGTGCCTAAGGTGTAACGTTGCAGCAATTGCAACATATCAGCATTGTCATCAATGACCAGTACGGGGAACTGCTGAAAAGCGGGGACGGAGAGGGTCGCGATGACGGCGTCTTCTCCCTCTGATAATGCCAGCCCACATGAGGATAATTCCGCCAGCCGTCGGGCTATGTCCAGGTTATTTAGTTCGCCCTTAGAAAAGGGCGGACTATCGGCCGGATGGCTCCACGATATTTGGAGTTCGGCCTCCCAGCGCAAAGGTCGGGCCGAGATGCGGACATACCCTCCTGCTCCCCGGTGAATGGCTACAATGAGCAGGTTGAGCAGGATTTGGCGCAAGGCCACCGGCTGTACGGCCAGGCCGGGAAGGTCATGAGGGAGCGTGATGTCCAAACGGGTCTGATATTGCTTGCTTAACGGTCGTGCCAGCTCCAAGACGGCAGATAGCGTTTGTTCCAGTAAAGTAGGGCCTTCCAAAGGGGTTTCCTTCAGCCAGGCCAGTTCATGGTTGATGGTAACGGCGTCCGTTTGTAGAGCAGATTCTTTCTCATCCCTTTTTCGCCGAGCCCTTTCCTCCAGGTTCAAACGGAATTGCTCGCGGAGCCGATAGGCTAATGCTTCTATGGCCGCGCCCTGTTCACGTCGCAGGTGACGGAGGCTCAGGCCTAACTGCTCTGCGACCTCTTGCTGGCTGAACTGCTGAAGGTAACGATACAAGAGAACATCATAGATGCGCGCCGCGCGGGAATGAGGGGATACGATTGCTGGCGGCTTCAGAGATTCCACGGCCTCGGTAATGACGCGATAAAGAGCCGAGGCGGCATCGGGCCGCTCCGCCAGATCGAAAAGGGAAAGCAAGGGACTGCGGCACAATTGGTCAGGATCGTACAGATGGTTCAGAGTGCTGCGCAGATAACCCAAGAATTCCTTGAATGTCAACGTGTCCGTTTTGTGACCTCTTTTTGGCATCAAAGCGAGATGTAAGCCATAGACAGTATAAAGGATTTGTGATAAGTATAAATCAGGGAGTGGTTGTTGACAAGTCAATTCGGGAGGGCCTTACTACGTTGACGGGCTTCAAGGCTGGGGAGCAACGAGGGTCGGATTGCTGTCTTCGGGTGCTCCCCATGATCTCCAGGAGGTGTGGCGCCAATATTTTATGGAAAACGTGCGCGGGAATGGCATCCCGCAAGTAAGCCTTGCCCCTTGAGGAGAGTAGAGATCCGGTGTAACCATGAGGATACAGGCTCAGTCAGTACAGGGAACCCTCAGCGTGGAATAGGCCATCAAGCAAAGGAGGATCCGATGGACATGAAAAGGATGTCTCGCCGCCAGTTTATGAGAATGACGGGCTTCACAGTGGGCGCCGCGGCCCTGGCTGCCTGTGCCACTCCGACGCCACAGGTTGTCAAAGAGACGGTGGTCGTCAAAGAAACGGTGCCCGTCAAAGAGACGGTTGTCGTCCAGCCAACGCCTACGCAGCGACCAGGCGGCGGTTATCCGGCTGATTTCAAAGCCCGCTCGCAAGAATGGCTACGGCTGCCCGCCGATCACAAGCCGGGCACTCTCGTCACACAGAAGGAGTGGTATGAAATCCTGGGTGATCCGCCTGCCGAGGAGATAGAAGGGGCCTTCTGGCTGGAAGGCTGGGGCATGGCATGGAAAGAAGAAGTATATAAACTCATGCAACTGATGCACCCCGGCGTCAAAATGAAGATCTGGGGTGATCCACGCATCTGGGATACCCTGCGGCCTCGGTTGGTAGCGGGAGATATACCGGACATCGGCCATGTATGGTGGCAGGAAGGCCAGAGCGCTCAGATCAAGGCTGCTCAGGAAGGGATCCTCGTCCCCGTGGATTTCATTCTAGATGTGGAGGCCTACGGCCAACCGGGCAAACGGCTGGAGGAGACGTTGGCCGTCGGCGCTTTGAGCGGGGCGCGGATGGGTCTGGATCACCAGTTTGCAATGCCCTGGGTCCAGACACAGGTCGGCATCTACTACAACGCGGAGATGTTTGAGAAGAACGGCTGGCCGCAGCCTGACGCGCTGACCTGGGAAGAATTTCTGGATGATCTATGCCCGAAGATCAAAAAAGCCGGCATCGCTCCCCTTTCCTGGCCAGGCAAAGTCCCCGGCTACATGGACTGCATCGCATGGGGGCTCGTTTACAAGAAGGCAGGCGGTCAGGCCATCTGCGACATTGACAATCTTAAGGAAGGTGCCTGGAAGAACCCGGACATCATGTGGGCCTTTGGACAACTCCAAGAGTTCGCCAAGCGCGACTTCTTATATCCGGGCAACGAGGCGATGAACCACACCGAGGCGCAGCAGATCTTCGTGGATGGCAAAGCAGCTATGGTTGGGTGTGGCAGCTGGCTCAAGCGCGAGATGGAGGCAACTACCCCCCCAGGCTTCCGCATGAAGCTATCGTCCGTGCCCGCGCCTAAGGAAAGCAAGGGATTCCCGAAAGCGGTGCGCAACTCGCCCGGCGAGGCGGCACTCATGGTGGGGAACGGCAAGCACCCGCTATGGGGCATGGAGTTCGTCCGGCTCACCCTGTCGCAAGTGATCGGGAAATACATCGCCGAGTCGGTCGGCGGCATGGTGTCGCTGCTGGACCCTTTCCCGCCGGACTTCAAGGCTGACGAGACGTTGCAGTCGCAGTTGGATGCCGTCAAGGCTGCCCAAGGCCATTTCGTGGACATCTGGGCAATGTCCTACTATGGAGGGGTCTTCAAGCCTTGGTGGGATAATGAGGGAGACTTCGTGTTAGGAAAGATAAGCGTGGCAGAGGTCACTGATCTCATGGAACGGGCCACCAAAGAGATACGCGAAGACCCTAACGTCAAGAAGACGCCGTTTGATTGTTCTAAGTACTAGTAGCCCTGGCCTGCCGCGCTCTGCGGACTCTGCACCGGGAAAGCCACATAATCGGCTGCCAGAGGTGCTGCTCATCTAAGATCGGGAGAGCGGGGTCATCCCGCTCTCCCACCCTTGTAAACGCGAAAACACCTGCTCCTGCGAAGAGGCCTTTATGCTTAAACGAGAAAAATGGAAGCTAATCATCCCCTTCGTCTTGCCGGGTATGCTCCTCTATACGATGTTCTCCATGTACCCTAACGTGCGTGGCCTCCTGGTGAGTTTTTACCATTGGTCGGGCATGACGAAGGAGATGAGGTTCGCAGGTCTCTACAACTATGCCAAGTTATGGAAGCAGATCACAGACCCGGTGGATTTCTATAATGTCCGTACCTATCTCTCTCACAACGGTTTCATTTTCCTGTTTTCTCTGCTTACCATTTTCCTGGCCTTGGCGGTTGCCGGCGTGATTAACAACAAACCTTTTGGGGCTAACTTTTTCCGCGTCACCTTCTTCTTCCCCAACGTCCTCTCTATCTCGGCTATCGCGGTGCTCTGGAGCATGGTCCTTCATCCGGAATTCGGCCTGCTCAACAGTTTCCTGCGCGCCGTCGGCCTGGGCAAGCTGGCTTTGCCCTGGCTTAGTCTCTCGTATGAGATGCCGTTGGCGCGGTTAGGGCTCTACTCAGTGGGGGTGATCGGCATCTGGAGCAGTCTGGGCTGGTATATGATCCTGTTCCTGGCTGCCATCCAGAACGTCCCCACAGAACTGATTGAGTCGGCACGGCTGGATGGGGCATCGGAAAGGCGAGCCTTCTTATCTATCACTGTGCCTTTGATATGGGAGACGATTCGCACCGTGTTGGTCCTGGCGGTCATCGGTGCGCTGAACCAGTTTGCCTTGGTTTACATCCTGTTTATGCAATGGTCTAACAAGCATTCTGATATGATAATGAACTACTACTATTATCAAGCATTCACAGAGCATAACTGGGGGTTCGCGGCGGCCATTGTGGCCGTGGTGTTCATCGTCACCATGAGCGCCTCCATCATTTCGTACCGGGTTTTAGCACGTGAGGTAGTGCAGTACTAGGCCGTCCAGGGCGTTGGCGAAAAAGTGAAATTAAGGAGACTTGGGTATGAGAACGGAAACGATCGGCGGACAGGCGATGAGAAAAACTGCGCGCCGTAGATCTGCGCAACCGCTCACTCTCGGCATTGTTCTGCGCCGATTGCGTTGGATCCTTGTTCAGGTGTTCCTGTGGGCTTTCGCGGTCTCGGTCGTCTTTCCCATGTTCTGGACGCTGTTCACGTCCCTAAAGACCTCCTATGAATTGTGGCATACCCCTTGGTCTTTGCCCGCAGTTCCCCAATGGGATAATTACGTTCGCGCCTGGAACAAGATGCAAGTGGGAACCTTTTTCTTTAACAGCGTCAAAGTCACCGCCATCAGCCTATTTGGCGTCATGACGTTGGGTTCCATGCTTGCCTATGCCCTGGCGCGCTACGAATTCAGGGGCAGGAATTTCATTTACTTCTACTTTCTCGCGGCCATGATGATCCCGGCCTACCTTGGATATATACCGGCCTGGTTTCTCCTGCGCGACTTGAAACTCCTAGGCACACATATAGGGTTGATCATCACGTACATATCGCAGAGCCTGCCTTTTACCGTCTTTTTCTTAGTCGCATTCTTTAAGACTTTGCCCAAGGAATTAGAAGAATCCGCGATCATGGATGGTGCCTCGTTATATACCGTATTCTGGCAAGTGATGCTTCCTTTGGCGAAGAGTGGGATGCTGACAATCGGCATTTTCAACTTCCTAGGCTTGTGGAATGAATATTTTTGGGCTCTGGTCGTGATCTCCGATCCCAAACTTAAGACGCTGCCCTTGGGCATGGCGACTTTGCTTCAGATAGCGCATTATGCGACGGATTGGGGCGCGCTGTTCGCTGGTTTCATCATCATGTTGGTGCCGACCTTTGTGGTTTACGCCATCTTCCAAGGTCGGTTAACGCAAGGGATCACCATCGGTGCTTTGAAGGGATAGAAAGGATGAAGGGCCTTGGGAACCACCTGGCCCTTGCTTGGGCCAGCGCAATCCTTATCGGCTATCTGGTCTGGGCGCTCCGGCGCATCATCCTGAGCCTCTGAGTATGGCAGACCTTGGTTGGTCGGTGCTCATAGGGCTGGCAGCTTGGGGACTGGGCGATGTAGCGCTCGCCCGCCTGCGTGTCGCGCAGACAAATTTGAGAAGGGCCAGTGCTCTGTTTGTGGGCCTGGTCCTTCTTTCTTATTTTTGCCTGGCCTTAGGCATCCTAGGGATATTGAGGCCGTGGCTGCTGCGAATTCTGATAATGCTGCTGGCCGTGTTAGGCCTGACTCATCTGTGGCCTCGCCTACGTGCCTTCCGTTTGCGATTGCACTCCCTCAGACCTTTACCGTTAGCACTGATGCTGCTCCTTGGCGCGGGTGTGCTGATCTCCTTGCTGGCCGCGCTGGACCCGCCCACGCCACTAGACCTCACCCACTACCACCTGCGCGGTCCGACCTTCTGGCTGGAGCGCGGGCGCATAGATTGGCCCTTCAAGGACCTGCCCTATCATTATCCCCAAGGGATGGAGGTCCTTTTCGCGTTGGGGCTGGCTGTGGGCAGCACGCGTATGCCGCAACTGTTGCATTTTCTCACGACCCTGACGACGCTTTGGGGCGTTACATCCTTCGCGCGCGGGCGTTGGGGTCGGGATGTAGCCCTCCTGGCCGGGCTCTTCTATTGGTCTATCCCTGAGGTGCATTATTTGGCCACCATACCGTTCGTGGACCTGGCCTGGACCGGCGCAGAAACGTTGGCCGTGCTTGCCTTTGTGGATAGCCTGGATGAGCCAGGCCCTCGGAATCGTCTGCGCCAATGGGCGTTGGTCGGTATCCTGGTTGGCTGGGCGGCGGCCATCAAATACACGGCCCTGTGGACCGCTCTTTTCTTGGGATTGGGCATCATCTGGGCAAGCCTGACCGCCAAGGCCCCGCGACGCGAACGATGGCGGTATGCCTTGCAGGCCACTGCGGTCTACGCCATACCCGTTCTCGCGCTGGCGGGCTTCTGGTATATCAAGAACTGGTTGCGCTTCGGCAACCCGATCTACCCGTTCGTGTGGGGAGGGCGTGGCCTGGCGCCCGCGGATGCCCAAACGTGGATGGCTTTCCTGCACCGGTTTGGCCCTTCTCGCTCTGTATGGCGCTTCCTGTGGTTACCTTGGGATATCTTTATGACCCAACACATCCCGTCTATGTGCCCAGGTCTCTTTCCGTACCCTATCGCCTTGGTGCCGATACTGTTCGTTTCCCGCCGCTGGAATCGTGCGGCTACCATTTTCTCGGCCTTCTTTCTCGCCTACCTGACGGCCTGGTATTGGACCGGCACACTGCAACTGCGCTTCGTCTTAGCGCCGATCACCCTCACCTGTCTTCCGGCCGCGCAGGGTGGGAGCGAGGTTCTGCGCTGCAGAACATTGCTGGCGACCATCGCCAGCATCTTGCTCTTCCTCGCGCTTGTGCTCGGCATCGGGCTCCAATGGCAAGCATTGGCGGCCCATATCCTACCTCATGCTATCCCCGATATCTTCAGGCCGGAGTTGTTGCCCAGGTGGTAGCATTCGCGCGAGACAATTGCCCCATCTGGGGAAAGGAAGAGAACTTATGAGGATCGCTGCCGTCGCGCTTCGTATAGGGCGATGGCCCCCGCGACGGCAGCATTTAGGGAAGCTACCCGTCCCAGCAGGGGGAGGGAGATCAGGAAATCGCACTTCTCGCGTACCAGGCGGCTTAATCCCGCGCCTTCCGCGCCTACAACCAAAGCCAGTGACCCTTTCAAATCGGCTCGGTCGTAGGGGATCGCCTGCGGCCCAGCTTCCAGGCCCACAAGCCAGACACCCTGTGTCTTGAGGTATTCCATCGTCCGGGCTAAGTTCGTCACCAAAGCGACGGCGAAATGTTCCGCGGCGCCGGCGGAAGCATGGCTGACCGCCGGCGTGACACCTGTCGCGCGGCGTTCCGGCAAGATCGCGCCATGCGCGCCCACCGCCTCTGCTGTGCGCAGGAGCGAACCGAGATTTTGAGGGTCTTGCAAGTGATCCAAGATTAGAAGAAGGGGGGGCTCACCGCGAGCCTTGGCCGTATCAAGCAGATCATCCAGGTCGCTATAAGGGAAGGGGCCGACCTCCGCAGCAACACCCTGGTGAAGGACATCACCCAGGGCATCCAATTGTGCGCGCAGAACCGCCTGTATCGGACAACCGCGCTCTCTCGCCCGCGCCACGATCTCGGCTACGATGCCGCCCTTCTCAATCCCCTCGGCCAGCATCAGCCGGATGATTCGCCGTCTCCCGGCACGCAGTGCCTCGCGCACCACCTGCCGACCGTAAAGGATTTCCAGCCCCAGCCCGGCAGGTTGAAACGGTGAAAGCGGTGTGTCCTGGCGGCGTTTCACCCGACCCGCCATGTTGTCCCCTGGGGCCCATCCTCCAGCGTAATGCCGAGTTCCGCCAGGCCCGCGCGGATGCTATCGGCCAGGGCATATTGCTTCGCCTTGCGCAACTCCGCGCGCGTCTTTACCAGCAGTTCAATGAACGGCCTGGCCTCTTGAGCCTTTGTCTCTTTCGTTGCCAAGGTCAGACCGAGCGCACCGGTCAACTCGCGAAAAACCGCCTGTGCCTCCGCGAAGGGCGCGCCGCCCACACCGGCATCCCGCGCGGTGTTGATGGCCCGCACCAGGTCATAAAGGGCAGCCAGCGCGCCGGCGGTGTTGAAATCGTCATCCATCGCGTTGACGAATGCCGTCCGCGCGCGCGCCGTTTCTGCCCTCAGGGCATCCGCCGCGGCCCCGCTTTCCAGGCTCCCGATCGGTGGGCGCAGCGCGCTACGCAACCTCTCCAGCGAACGCTCCGCGTTGGCGATCGTCTCATCGCTGAAATTGAGCGGCGCGCGATAGTGCGACGAAAGAATCAACATGCGCAACGAGTCGGCAGAATGCTCAGCCAGATACTCACGGATCGTCACCAGGTTGCCCAACGACTTAGACATCTTCTCGCCGCCCAGTTGTAGCATCCCGTTGTGCAGCCAATAGCGGGCGAAGGGAGAGCGGCCGGTATAGCATTCTGTCTGCGCGATCTCGTTCTCGTGGTGAGGAAAGATCAGGTCGTTGCCGCCACCGTGAATGTCAATCTGTTCGCCCAGGTGGTGCAGGTTCATCACCGAGCATTCAATATGCCAGCCGGGGCGTCCAGGCCCCCAGGGGCTAGGCCAGGATGGCTCGCCCGGCTTCGCCGCTTTCCACAGGGCAAAATCCATCGGATGCTCTTTCTGTTCATCTATCTCAACGCGCGCGCCCGCCTGCATCTCTTCTAGTTTTCGGCCCGATAACTTGCCGTAGTCGCTATCTTTTGTCACCCGGAAATAGACATCGCCGTTGGCCGGGTAAGCATATCCCTCTTTAATCAAGCCTTGAATGACGGTGATCATGCCCTCAATCTCGCGGGTGGCGCGCGGATAGACCGTTGCGGGAAGGATATTCAAGGCCTGGATGTGTTCCTGAAATTCCGCAATGTAGCGCTCGGCCAGGGCGAGGGGGTCCTCGCCTCTCTCGCGGGCACGGATGATGATTTTGTCATCCACGTCGGTGAAATTCATGACGTGCAGGACCCGATAGCCACGGTATTCCAGGTAGCGGCGAATCACGTCAAACACGATGGCAGACATGGCGTGCCCCACGTGCGCGCTGGCATAAACGGTGGGGCCGCAGACATACATTCTCACTTCGCCGGGAACCAGCGTCTCAAAAGGTTCTTTCTTACGCGTGAGAGTGTTGTAAACCTGAAGCGCCATAAGTTATCCTTAGATATGAAATGTAATTGGTTACTCGTTGCGTCCGTTGGGTTGCGCGAAGATCATGCGCCCTGCCGACGTTTGCAGAACCTTGGTCACCACAACATCAATGGTCATATTCAGGTAACGTCGGCCATTGTCCACCACGATCATCGTCCCATCGTCCAGATAGGCTACTCCCTGGCCAGCCTCCTTGCCCTCCTGGATGATATGCACCCGCAGTGCCTCGCCCGGCAGGACGACGGGTTTCACCGCGTTCGCCAGTTCGTTGACGTTGAGGATGGTCACGCCCTGAAGGCCGGCCACGCGGTTGAGGTTGTAATCGTTTGTAATGATAGGACAATTCAGATCTTTGGCCGCGCGGACCAGCTTTTCATCCACCTGCCGCCCCTCGCCCACATCCAGATCCACGATGCGCACGGGCACGGTCGCTTCCTTCTGCATCTGGTTTAGCATCTCCAGGCCACGCCGTCCCCTGTTTCGGCGCAGCGGGTCGGACGAATCGGCAATGTGTTGCAACTCGTTAAGGACGAAGCGCGGCACAAGCATCGGCCCACGAATGAACCCCGTGCGGCTGATGTCGGCGATGCGGCCATCAATGATAACGCTCGTATCCAGCAGGAGCGGCTTCGCTTCCGTCTCTTCTACGGCCGCGGCGAACCGCCTGCCGAACAGGCCAAATATATCGCGCTGGCGTAGGACCATGACGGTAATCCCCAGATAGCCGAAGACAATGGCTCCGACCATCGGCAAAATCTGGCCGAAAGGCGGCGGCAGACGCCACAAGGGCACAGAGAGCAAGGCGGCGATGACTAAGCCGCCCGCCAACCCAATAATGCCTGCCACCAGATGTGCTGTAGGAATCTGGCGTACCGTCTGACGGATGAATGAAGCAGGACGGGTTGTGAGGAAGGGGGCGATGAGGGCCCCGATCAAAGCGCCGACTGCTGCCGACGGTACGATGTAGCGAAACGACGTAGAGTTAAGGACCGAAGTGTCTGCCCAGATGGTGCCGATTTCCCAGCCGATAATACCGAATACGATAAGTCCGAGAATGCGAAAGAAAAGGTTGGCACTCACGGCAGCACCTCCTTTCTATCTGGTTTTGCTGCGCCTAAGCGACGTTGGCCCTACGTCATCACGGCGCCACCTCCGCAGGAGATGAGATAAACAGAGATTAGTGCTATACCCTTGCAATGATACACCAGGTCAGGCTTTTGCGCAATCTGTCCCAAAAGCGAGGGGCATTTCAGGAATAATTGCGCCACACTTCCACATCCACGCCCGAAAGTCCAAAAGGCACCAGGACGTAATCATCTATCCAACGCGCTTCATCCCTGAACTCGCCGGGGCCGGTCCACAGGCCATCGCCACCTCGCAGGTGATGCGGCCCCAACAGGTTTCGCAGGCTGCTTACCAGTTTCACCTCCAGGCGATTGCGCCCTGGCCGGAGCGCGTCGCTAAGATCTAATTGATGAGGTCTCCAGAAGATCTGCCCCATCTCTTTTCCGTTTAGGGTGATGTCGGCAACGATGGCATGGAGCCCGCGTAGGCGCAACAGACCGCGCCTCACCCTCTCCGCCGGCAACTCAAACTCGCTGACCAAGGTAATCGCTCCGGCGAAGAAGGGGTAACCTTGGGCCGAGAAGTCGCCCGGCGACAATTCGGCTCTCTCGCCTACCACGGCAAAGCGGCGGTCAAAGGCATGGAAGGTCTGACCGTTGCAACTACCCTCAAACCTGAGATGCTGCGCGCTCACGCCGAAGTCGCCGATCAGATAGATAGACTCCAATTCTGTATCGTCGGCGAACACGCCGGACAGCTCTATCCGATTCAGCCCTTCTTGCAACCGGCCCGTGATGTCCAGCCGACGGAAGGAGATGTCGCACCAGTAGCCGGAATCTGCGTAGGGCACTTCCTGCCCGTTTACCCGAATCGCGTATTTTTCCGGGGTCTCCAACACGAGTTCGCTGCGACGTAGGGGCACTTGTTCCACGACAAAGGTGTAGCGAACCGTAAAAGGCGCGCCGGCGCCTGCCTGCCTGAGGGCTTGCTGCACCTTCCATATAGGTAAGGGATCACACCACGGATCATCGCCCACCCGATAGGCACAATAATCCAGAGTGAGCGAATTAGGGTCCAGACGATGGAAGGCCCAAGGCCCGTCCAGGCGTACGACATAATCCGGAATCGCACCCAGAACTTCTTGGGTGGTCTTGCCGGGAGATCGCGCACCTATACCGTCACGGCGCAACACCAGTAGATGAGACCCCACCGGCGGGAAAGTCAAGGTAACCGAGGTGCGCCCTTGGTCGGTCTGAGCCGCCAACGGCAACACATCTCCGGTCGTTGCATCCCATTCCTCCAGCGTGCCTTCGCCCGCGAATTCCACGGTTGCGGCGATCTCGCGTTCCAGGCTGGTATTGCATAGGAAGACAATGTCCGTGTCATCGGCGCGGCGGTGGTGATACAACACCTCTTCGGCCCCTGGCGTCAGCGTTAGATCGGCTGGTAAGGCCGCATCCAGCGCAGCCCTCAGCGCGTCGCGCCCGCCCTCTACAACGCGGGTGGTCGGAGGGAGGAGGTCGGCAGCAGGTACGCCCTCCAGCATGTCGGGCACCGGCCGTTGCGCAATGATGATGCCCCCCGCGGCCGCGAACGCTCGCAGCAATTGGACCGTTGTACGCCCCAGGGTTTTGGCGGGGGGCACGATAACGACCCGATAGGGCATCTGGCCCACCCATATACGGTTGCCTTCCACGCGCGCGTGACGGGCCATGATCTTCTCGTCGCCGAAGTGGTAATCCCGATGTAGGGCCAGAAGGTCATCGTTCAGGCTCTGCAACCAGCGATCGTACGCCCTCAGAGCGTAGGTCTCCCTTGGCCGGTAGAGCGTCCACGCGGTCTCCATAGGATGAATGACCAGTATATCCACGACGCGCCGGCCCTGCGTCAGGGCATAGCTCAGGCGCGCGAAGTAGTCATCCACTTTGCGGTTGTAGGGCCACCAGGGTTGCTGGTAGAAGATGTTGGCAGGATGATCGCGCTTGCGCTCGCCGCGCATGGAATAGAGAGCCAGGTGCGGGTTGAGGAGATTGATGCCCAGGGCATACTGCTCATCACCGATCCACTTACGGGTTTCAAAGGAGAGGTCTTGCCCCGTGCAGCCGTACATCTCCGATAGGACTCGCGACTTGCCCAACTGGCAGGCGACGCTATCCACCTGTTTGACGGTGATAGGCTGGTCAACGTGGCGGGCCAGTTTGTCTATGCCGGGGATGTGTTGGTATTCGTAATGAGGCATGACGCCGCCGGTCCAGTCCATCTGATATGCCAGGCCGTCTTCGGCCATGTAGTGGCCGGTATAGGCGATGTGGTGAGCCTCGCACCACTCGTAGATGAGTTTTGACCAGGCTGTAATGAAAAGGTCCTGCACCACGTCCCAGAAGTCGTAGCGCACCTTCGCGCCGCCGGGCGTATCAAAGAAAAGCGCAGGGAGTTGCGGCAACAGATCGTAGCCTTTCCGTTGCCGGAATATCTCCGGCAGGTCCGACGTCCAGGGAAGGACTCGCCGTCCCTCTGTCGCCACAATATGGTGGGGAAGAGCGCACGGTTCATCCGTAAAGACGCCCGGGACCGCCTTTCCAAATTCCCGGCCTACGGCGCGCGCGTAGGCTTCATAGGTGGAAGCGATGAAGGATTGCACCGCCTCCGGATTCAGCGTATCCAGGTAGGTATAACCGTTGAACCAGGCGCTGCCCAGGCTAAGGGTCATGGGATAGAACTGAACCAGCGTTTCGCGGCCCCAATCGGCCGGCTGGCCCGGCAAGTACGGACGAAAATCCACCGGGCCACTTGCCTCGCGCCTGGCGATGAAGGCGGCCAACCTCTCGCCGATGAGAGCAGGCTTCGTGTCCACCTGACAAACCAAGACGCGGCTCCGGTGCTCCGGATGGGGCGCGGTGGTGTAGCCACCTGCATAGCCGCTGGGCCATTTGTCCTCATCATAAATCCACGCGCCCAAGCCCCAACGTTTGGCCTCGGCCACACAGGTCCTTACCCGGTCCATCCAGGCCTCGCTCAGGTAGGGCGTAACGAGGCCCACACGCGAGTGCATGAAGAAGCCGCCCCACCCCGCCGCGTCCATCTCTGCGATCTGGCGGATCAATTCTTCGTCCTGCAAGTCGTCGTTCCAGGACCAGAAGGGAACCGGCTTGAAGGCAGTAGGCGGATTACGAAACTGCTCGCGATCCATGACACCCCCCGTTTTGATTTGAAATGAAGCCTTTCATCAGTCAATATGATTGCACACGGCTGCAATGATACCACAAATCGCCGAATCGTCGGAAAACTTGCTATGGCGCTCGCGGCAGGGTATAATTGGTGGCTACCGAGATGAGATGCTTAGTTCCCTTTCGTCGGCTTATGCTAAAGTGAGTGTATAGAATGGATGAACCCCCTGCCCCGTCTGACCTCATTGACCGCCTCTCCGATGCTTTGCGCCACCAAAAGGCGAACCTTGCCATCTACCAACATTACCAAGAGGCCCATCCGCGCGATGATTTCGCTGCCCTGCTGGACTCCCTCTGCCGGGATGCCCAGGAGGCCATAGAAGGGCTGGCAAGCGCCCTGCGCCGCGCGGGCCAAAGCCCCCTGGGGGTGGAAGCGGCTCCACGGCTGGTAGAGCAAGGCTTTGATCGCCGGGGAACGAAATCACGGCTACAGTTCGCCCTCGTAGGGATACAGAACAATATCGCCTATTATCGGGCCCAACTCGCGCGCGCGGACGAAGCGGAAATACAGGACCTGTGGGCCGAACTCCTTGCCATTGCCGAGAAACAACTACCTCGGGTCAAGGCATTGCTGCAGAGCCTGGAGCACCGCGAGGCTACCGAAGAAGCGCAGGCACATCCCTGACGGTGACGCCCATTGATCCCATCAAACAGGAGGCCCCAACTCATGACCACCGGCGATCTGATGGTGGCGGACGTCATGGCACAACACCTGGCCCACCTGGGGCTGCGTTACGTCTTCGGCCACCCGGGCGGGGAAACCGCGCACCTGATTGAAGCCTTTCGGCGGGCCGGCATACCGTTCCTCTTGACGCACCATGAGGCAACGGCGGCATTCATGGCGGCCGCCTATGGCGATCTGACGGGGATTCCCGGTGTTTGCCTGGCAACACTGGGGCCCGGCGCGACGAACATGGTCACAGGCGTGGCGAATGCCTACCTTGATCGTTCCCCCGTCATTGCCCTGACCGCGCAGCTCTCGTTGAGCGGCCCCAAGGGGGCAACCCACCAACTGCTGGATTTGAACCGCCTCTACGGGGCCATCACCAAAGGCTCCACGCTGGTAACGCCCGCCAACGTTCATTCGGTCATGGCCGAGGCCGTTGCCGTTGCGTTGCAGGAAAGGCCCGGCCCATTTCATCTGGCCGTGCCGAGCGACGTCGCCGCGACGAAGGTCGCCTCGCTTGCGCTTCCGGCCCACGCCACACCGGCAAATCCGGCGACGCCCCCTTCGCCCCAAACGCTCGCCAAGATGGACGCGCTTCTGGCGCGCTCGTCTCGCCCGGCCATCATTGCAGGCATCGGCGCGCTGCGTAGCCAGGCTCAAGATGCTGTTACCGACCTGGCCCACCGCTGGCACGCACCGGTGGCCGTCACGCCCAAGGGCAAGGGGCTTATTCCGGAGGATGATCCTCTCTTCGCGGGCGTTATAGAGATGGCAGGGAACGACATCGTCATCGGCTTCCTGCAACAGGCCGATCTGATCCTGGCTGCCGGCCTGGACGTGGTGGAGATGGACAAGCCATGGCTGCTCACCGCGCCGGTCATCCATCTGGATACCGTGCCAAACGAGGAGGGTTATTATCCGACCGAGGTTGAGTTGTATGGCAACGTGCGCATTTTGCTGAAACAGGTTGGGGAGCGCGTGTCTCGCAGAGGAACCTGGACAGATGAGGACTTGACACAGCACCGGGCCAATTTACGAGATTATGTGTGCCCATCGTCGCCTCGCTTGCAGCCCTATCAGGTGGTAGAGATTTTTCGTGAGGCCATGGGGCGCGAGGCCATGGCAACCTGTGATGTAGGCGCGAACAAGTTCCTGGTCGGCCAGGTCTGGAAAACCTATCGGGCAGGCACATTCATGATGTCCAACGGCCTCTCCAGCATGGGCTATAGCATCCCCACGGCGGCAACGATGAAATTGCTGAACCCGCAGCGTCAGGTCGTTGCCTTCGTGGGCGATGGCGGCCTGGCCATGTATCTGGGTGAACTGGAAACGCTCACGCGTCTGAGCATCGGGCTCCCGATCGTCGTCTTGGTGGACAACAGCCTGGAACTCATCCGCCGTAGCCAGGAGCGGCGCGGATACGCAGAAATCGGCACGACCTTCACGAACCCCGACTTTGGCCTCCTGGCTCGGAGTTTCGGCCTAACATATTACCAAGTGGCGAGCGTGGATGAATGTCGCCGTGCGGCTGAAGAGGTAGCAAAGGCCGACCGACCGACGCTCATCGCCGCAGAGATTGACGGCCACGATTACCGTCTGTGAGATCAACTACTGCAAAGAGAACGGATGCTACCGCCGAGAGCCGTAACATCCGGCATCTTCGCCAACAAGGAGGCCACGATGGCAACCGAGATACGTCGAGTCGGTGTTGTGGGTTGCGGGCTGATGGGTTCAGGCATCGTAGAAGTCGTCGCCCGCCACGGCTATTTGGTCGTTGTGCGCGAGGTCTCTCAGGAACTGTTGGACAGGGGCCTGGCACGCGTGCACGCGTCTATGAGCAAGGCGGTGGAACGGGGCAAACTGAGCCAGGAAGAGATGGATGCTGCCCGAAGCCGCATCACCGGCACGACAACGCTGCACGACCTGGCCGACTGCGACCTGGTTATTGAGGCTGTGGTAGAGGACATGGGCATCAAGAAAGAGGTTTTCACCCAATTAGACCGCCTTTGCCCGCCTCATGCCATTCTCGCCTCCAACACATCGTCTCTCAGCATCACCGAGATGGCCTCCGTCACCAAGCGACCGGATAGGGTCCTGGGCATGCATTTCTTTAACCCGGTTCCGGTGATGCCGTTGTTAGAGATGGTGCGCACCATTCTTGTCGGTCCGGAGGTTTTCGCGACGGCCCGCGCATTCGGCGAGGGGTTGGGCAAAACCGTCGTGGTTGCCAAAGATACCCCCGGCTTCATCGTGAATCTCCTTCTCATCCCATATCTTCTTGATGCCATCCGCGCGTTGGAAGTAGGCGTCGCCACGAAGGAGGATATAGATACTGCCATCAGGTTGGGCCTCAACCACCCCATGGGGCCGTTTACGCTCCTTGACTTCGTGGGCTTAGATACGGTGCTCTTCATTGCGGATGCGATGTACGAGGAGTTCAAGGATGCACGCTATGCCGCGCCGCCCCTGCTGCGGCGGATGGTGACGGCAGGGTTTCTGGGTCGCAAGGCGGGCAAGGGCTTCTACGATCATTCCTGAACGACGATGCGCCCCTTTGACGAATGGGCGTTTGCAGGCTATACTGCTACCGTTGATACCATCTATGGCTTTGCCTCCGACGCTGAGGCTATTTCACCGGAAAAATGGGGCTCATCTCATGATAAAACGCCTGGATCACATTGCCATTGCCGTCAAAGATATGCAAGCGGCCCTGGCTACCTATGAAGGTGCCTTGGGCCTTACGTGCAACCACGTGGAGGAAATTCCGGAGCAGAAAGTAAAGGTCGCCTTCCTGCCCACAGGTGATAGCGAGATTGAACTCCTAGAGCCGACAGAGGCGAATTCCAGCGTGGCCCGCTTTTTAGAGAAACGAGGAGAGGGAATGCACCACATCTGTTTGGAGGTGGATGACATTGAGGCAACCCTCGCCGAACTGCGGGCGCATGGAACACCTTTGCTGGATGACAAGCCGCAACGCGGCGCGCATGGCCGCATTGCCTTTCTTCATCCGAAGGGCACGCATGGTGTTCTCATAGAGTTGGTGGAGCGCAGAGTAACCCATGACTCTGATCCTCGGCATTGAGACCTCCTGCGACGAGACGGCAGCGGCGGTCGTACAAGATGGCCGCCACATCCTTTCCAATGTCGTCGCCAGCCAGATAGCATTGCACGCGCAGTATGGTGGCGTCTTTCCGGAGGTTGCCAGCCGTCAGCATGTGCTGACCATCGTGCCTGTGTTGCACCGGGCTTTGCGCGAGGCAGGGGTAGATTGGCCCGATCTCGCGGCCATCGCCGTGACCCATGGCCCCGGCCTGGCGGGCTCGCTTCTGGTGGGGCTCAACACCGCCAAGGCCGCAGCTTGGATGCGCAACGTGCCGCTGGTCGGCATCAACCATCTGGAAGGCCATGTTTATTCTAACTGGCTGGCCCCCTGGCGCCCCGGAGACGAGGCCCCCCCGCGAGATTTCACGCCTCCTCAATTCCCGGTTCTCGTCCTCATCGTCTCCGGCGGGCATACGGAACTGGTCTTGATGCGTGAGCATTGTTCTTATGAGCGACTTGGCGGAACACTGGACGATGCCGCAGGGGAAGCCTTTGACAAAGTCGCGCGGTTGCTAGGCCTGGGCTATCCCGGCGGGCCGGCCATCCAACGTGCAGCCGAAGGCGGCGACCCCACTGCCTTCCCGTTGCCGCGCGCCTGGCTACCGGGGACCTACGATTTCAGTTTCAGCGGGCTCAAGACCGCCGTGTTGCGATTGGTGGAGCAGGATTCGGGCGCAGCGAAGGTGAAAGACCTGGCCGCCAGTTTTCAGATGGCGGTGGCCGACGTTTTGGTGGAAAAGACACGGCAGGCAACGGAGGCTACGGGCGCGCGCCACGTGTGTGTATGTGGTGGTGTGGCCGCCAACACAGTGCTGCGCCGGGAAATGCAAGAGCGGCTATCTGTGCCCGTATCCATGCCGCCTCTGTTCCTCTGCACCGACAACGCCGCGATGATCGCCTGCGCCGGCCATTACCGCTATCTGCGGGGCGATCGCGCCGGCTGGGATCTGGACGTGGTCGCCAGCCTAAAGTTAGCATGATACATCACCCGGAGGTGATCCCTTCGTGAAACGCTGGTTGCTGCTGGCGACGTTGACGCTATCCCTCTGGCTGCTGGTAGGCTGCGGAACGCAGCCACTCCTTTCAGGTGTGCGCCTGGAACCGGACGTGATCTCGCCCAACGCCGATGGCAAAGATGATGTAACTCACATCTACTACACTCTGTCGCGCAACGCCGACCTCTCCATCTACTTCGTCAACCAGGAAGGGCAACGCTTCTACTTCCGGGATAGTCGCCGTCGCTCCGCCGGACGTTATGACGTTTTCTGGGGAGGCGTCATTGAGGGCGAGACGACGATGCAAAGCGAGACAACGCGCCAGACCATTTTGGGTCGCGTGCTTCCCGATGGCGTTTATACCTGGGTCATAGAGGCTAAAGACGACGCGGGCCGCGTGGAACGCCACGAGGGGCGCATCACCATCGTGGATGCCGACACAACCGTGCCCGAACTGCGGAACTTTTCTGTCTCGCCCCCCGTATTCAGCCCCAACCAGGATGGCCTGGATGACCGCGCGGGCGTTACATATTCCCTGAGCAAAAACGTGGAGAGCATTGCCGTCTATCTCATAGACCCGGCCAGGCCGCGCGAACGGTTCCCTCTGGAAGAACGGGAGCGCAACCTGAAAGCATACGAGGCCGGGTTTCATTACTACGATTATGACGGCGGTGTTGATCGGGGCGCAGAACCGCCGGCCGACGGCACCTACATCGTCGTCGGCGAGGCCCGCGATCGGGTCGGGAACCACGTCATGGTCACCACAACCCTGACCATCGTGGAAGGCGGTGTGCCGCGCGCCGACATCGTCAAGGCAGAGATTGACTGGCAGGATGCCCAAGGAAGCGAACTTTGGCTTCCGTTGGGCGCGACCATCTACTTCACGACCAGTGTAGAGAACTACGGTCGCGTGCCCATCCGCACGGCGGGGCCGTGGCCCGGCACGGCCTACCGTAGCACTGAGAACTTTGCCACCCTTGCCGCTGCCACAGGCAACGACTCCTGGTACGAACAGGCGGGCGTGTGGCGATTCGGCATTCGTTTTGATGTCTCGGCCACCGATTTCCCGTACCGCTGGGCCGTTGGCCGTCAGGAAGACCTGGAGCGGCGCGTGGTAAACGGCCGCGAGCAATGGTATCTCCTGCCCGGCAAGCGAGGGCTCGTCTATGGCAGCATCCAACTGGTGGACAAGCCGCCGCGCGATGCGGTCTATGCCTGGGGTGCGCTGATCCATGAGTGGGTCGGCATCAAGGCCGAGAACAACTACGTAGATCGCGTCCTGATACACGTCAGCATCCCGTAGAGACCTTGACGGACTCAAAGACCGGTTTAGGCGATGGCCGCACCATGAGATCGCCCGTGCCTCACCTGGCAATTGTGATCGTCTCCTACAACGTGCGAGATCTTCTGGCTCGCTGCCTGGATTCGGTCTATACCAGCCTGGCCTCATCCCCCGACCTGAACGCCGTCGTGTGGGTGGTGGACAACGCCTCGGCAGACGGCAGCGCCGATATGGTGCGCAGCCGCTTCCCGCAGGTAAACCTCCTCGCCAGCGAACGAAACCTAGGCTTCGCCGGTGGCAACAACGCGGCGTTGCGAGCAATGGGGTTCCCGGCTTCCGGCGTCGTTCCCGAATACGTCCTTTTCCTTAATCCCGATACGGAGGTGATAGACGACGCGCCGGCCCACATGATCGGCTTCATGCAGAGGCAGCCCCGGGCAGGGGTGGCCGTCGCGCGGTTGCAATACCCCGATGGCCGCTTTCAGCATAGCGTGTTTCGCCTCCCCGGCCTGGCGCAGATTTGGTTTGATTTCTTTTCTTGGCCGGGCCGTCTGGTAGAATCGCGCTGGAACGGCCGTTACCCCCGTGCCCTGTACGATGCAGGAAAGCCCTTCGCCGTGGAGTGCGGCTTAGGTGCGGCTTTCCTGGTTCGTTCCGTGGCCATCCGGCGGGTCGGATTGATGGACGAAGGATTCTTCATGTACGGCGAGGAGATAGATTGGTGCTGGCGTCTGCACAAGGCAGGCTGGCAAATCTATTGTGTGCCCAGCGCGCGCGTTGTGCACCATGAGGGGCAAAGCGCACGACAGTTCCGCGAGGCGATGTTCGTGGCCCTCTGGCGCAGCCGCTTTCGGCTCTATCACAAACACCGGAGCGCACCCTTTCGCCTGATTGCCCGCGGCCTGGTGCGTCTGGGCATGGTCGTAGCATCCCGGCGTGCCCATGCCGCTGCCCGCCGCGGTGAGTTGAGCGCGGACGCGCTCGCCCGCCGTTTGGATGCTTACCGGCAGGTGATGGCTTTGAGGTAAGGAGTAGGTCAGGCCATGACATTGGTTGCCGTCGTCCTGACCAAGAACGAGGAGCGCCACATCGTCGCCTGCCTGGATAGCCTGCGCTGGGCCGATGGCTTGGTCGTCTTTGACTCCCTGAGCAGCGACCGCACGGTGACGCTGGCACGAGAGGCGGGCGCGCAGGTGCTCACGCGCCCCTTTGACCACTATGCCGCCCAGCGGAACGCGGCGTTGGAGGCCGTTGCCGCTGAATGGGTGCTCTTCGTGGACGCAGATGAGCGCGCCACGCCGGAACTGGCCGCCGAGGTGCGAGGGAAAGTGACGGCTGAGACTCCGGAGATAGCCGGCTATTGGCTCCCGCGCGAAAACCACATCGTTGGGCGAGTCATACGCGGCGGCGGCTGGTATCCCGATTACCAGATGCGCCTGCTGCGGAAGGGACGGGCGCGCTACGATCCGGCGCGCCCGGTGCACGAGGTCGTTCTGCTAGACGGCAAAGCAGGCCATTTGCAGCATCCCCTCATCCACTACAACTACGATACGTGGGTGCAGTTTCATGCCAAACAACGGCGCTACGCCGCTTATGAGGCCCGCGCCCTTTATGAGCAGGGCGTTCGCCCTCGTCATCGCTCCTTCGTGTTGCAGCCTTTGCGCGAGTTCCGTCGCCGTTACCTCACCTTGGCGGGCTATCAGGACGGTACACATGGCCTGCGCCTGAGCCTCTACATGGCCTGGTACACGCTGACGACATATCGCGAGTTGCACTCTCTGTGGGCACAAAGAAAAAAATGAGGTGAATTGAGCACATTCACTTTCCGCCTTGTGGCAATCGTGCTATAATCGCAGCACTGCGATGGGTGATCTCACTCAATGGCGAGGAGGTATGCGATGGCCGAGATACCTGACAGGAACCTTGCTTTGGAACTGGCGCGAGTGACCGAAGCGGCAGCGCTGGCCGCCGGGCGTTGGATGGGCCGTGGCGACCGCAACGGCGCAGACCAGGCAGCGGTGAACGCCATGCGCGTGGTGCTCAACACCGTAGCCATGAACGGCGTCATCGTCATCGGCGAAGGGGAGAAAGACCAGGCTCCGATGCTCTACAACGGCGAGTGTTTGGGGAGCAGCGACGAGCCACAGGTAGATATCGCGGTGGACCCGATAGATGGCACAAGGTTGCTATCCCTGGGAAAGATGGGCTCCATTTCTGTGGTCGCCCTCTCCGAGCGCGGCACCATGTACAGTCCGGGGCCCATCCTCTACATGGACAAGATCGCCGTCGGGCCGGAGGCAAAGAACGCGATTGATATCAACGCGCCGGTAGAGACCAACCTGCGCAACATCGCCAAAGCCAAGAAAAAGGATGTGGATGACCTGACGGTGGTCATCCTTGACAGGCCAAGGCACGAGACGCTCATCAAACAGGTGCAAGCTGCGGGCGCGCGCATTCGCCTGATCACCGATGGCGACGTATCGGGCGCGCTGATGACTGCCCAGCCTGACACGGGCATTGACGTGCTGATGGGCGTTGGGGGCTCACCCGAGGCGGTGGTGGCGGCTTGCGCCCTCAAGTGCCTGGGTGGCGAAATCCAATGCAAGTTGTGGCCGCGCGATGAGCGGGAACGCCAGGCCGCCATCGCCGCAGGCTACGATTTGGATCAGGTGCTGACCGCAGATGATCTTGTCAAAGGCGACAACGTCTTTTTCTCGGCCACCGGCATCACCGACGGCGAGCTCCTGCGGGGCGTGCGCTACTTCGGCGGAGGAGCACGCACCTATACCCTCGTGATGCGTTCAAAATCGGGCACGGTACGATTTATTGAGGCAACCCATCGCTGGGATAAACTGATGCGCTTCAGCCAGATCGCCTACGATCCGAATGCCGCCATTGCCGGCCCTATGCGCTGAATCCGCGCTGCCGACCTGCTAACCGCTATCCGGACAAACCACCATGCCCACGACTCCAGGCCCTGTGTGTGCCCCGAGGACAGGGGTCACCACAGAGGTATAGAACTCCTGGCAACGGGCGCGTGCCTGCAACATCTCCGCCAGGGCTCTGGCCTCTGCCTCCGCGTCGCCGTGTAAGACGCCGGCAAAGGTCAGCGTCGGCCCCGCTTTCTCCAGCGCGATGTCCACCATGCGCTCCACGGCTTTGCGTTTGGTGCGCACGCGCTCCAGGCCCTCCACGCGACCGGCCTGCAGAGCCAGGATAGGCTTGATGTTAAGAAGGGTTCCCAGAAAAGCCTGCGCGCCGCCGATGCGCCCTCCCCGATGTAGATACTCCAGAGTGTCCAGGGTGAAGAAGACGTGCACCTTGTCGCGCAGGCACAGGAGGCGTTGGGCAATCTCCTCGCGGCTCGCGCCGGCCTCCGCCGCGCGCGCGGCCACTATGACCTGATACCCCAACCCTACGGAGGCAGAGAGGCTATCTACCAGCGTGATGGGCGCGCCGGGGAAGAGTTCCTTCGCCGCCTCCGCCGTAGCAAACGTGCCGCTGAGCAGGCTGGAAATAAAAATCCCCAGGACCTCATGCCCTTCCTCCAACGGCTTCTGGAATGCATCGCGAAAAACACCGACAGGAGGTTGGGAGGTGGTGGCCATAACGTCCGCCTGACGTAGCCGTTGGAAGAATTCATGATTGCTGATATCCACGCCATCACGCAGCGTCTCGTGTCCGATGATCAATTGCAGCGGGATAACATGGATATTGTAGCGGGCAACGATCTCAGGCGACAGGTCGCATGTGGAATCGGTGATGATCCTGATCATGGTGGCTCCTGGTATAGGATCATGGCAAAGAAACCAAAGAAATGCGTATAAAAACAAGCGATCTATGCCGTCAGCCTGTTGTAGCCTGGCTGGCAAAAACGCCGATCGCCTCGCGCAGGAATTCAGACAGACGCCGCTTGCTCTCCTCGTTCAAGGTCGCGAGGGAGTCCTCGTAGCGCTGCACACCAGCATAGAGTGCTTCCACCAGCGAACGGTCGCTGCGGTCGGTTGCGCCCGCGAGCGCGGAACCGAGGCTGAGTCCGGCGAGCGCGCCCAAACCGAGCTCACCCTTTGTCGTCAGCGTTTCCAGCGCTTCAAAGGGGTTGACGCCGATGACCTTTGACTTCACCCGGTTGAGATTGAGGAGAAGGGCAGCGATCATCTCGGTGCAAAAGGCGAGGGGCGACCGACGTTCGGGGAGGCGAGAGAGGATTTCCTGTAGGAGATCGCGATAGGCTGCCTCGCGCGTGCTGCGGATCCGGGAGAGGATGCGCCCTTTTAGCGCCGCCCAATCATCCGACATGCCATGCTCATCGCCGGTCTGAAAGACGAGGGCAAAAGCCTGAGGTGTGGGCGAGAAGACCACTTGCGAACGACCGGGGCCGGGACTATGGCCGTCCAGGATGTAGTCGGAGCGCGCCAGCCCCTTCTCCTCCAGCAGCTTCAGCATGTCGTAGGCAGAGAAGCGGTTGACGCCCAGGCGTTCGGCCAACAGAGAATAGTGCACAGGGCGTCCCTCTTCACGGCAGAGCCCAACAAGTTCTCTCAGGAAGGTCCGCTGCCGAGGTGTGAGCTTGCCCATAGTCCATCTCCTGCGACGGCTATGCATCTATTGTAAACGGTAGAAATCCGTTTGTCAATACCGCTTCACTTCATCTAGCGACAAGGTTACGTCGCAGGGATGCGCAAGCGCTGGCCCACGTAGATCAGGTTGACGTTGCGAATGCTGTTAAGTCGGGCGATGGCAGAGACCGAGGTTCCATAGCGCGCGGCGATCTGTGCCAGCGTCTCGCCCCGGCGCACGGTATGGACACGATAGACGGTTGTGGTGCCTCCGGACGGCGGCGGGTCGCCCGCTGCCACGCCGGGGATCAACAACTTCTGGCCCACGTAGATTAGGTTGACGTTGCGAATGCCGTTGGCCGCGGCGATGGCCGCCACAGTCGTGCCATAGCGGGCAGCGATAGAAGTGAGCGTGTCGCCTGCTTTGACCGTATAGACCGTGCCGGCGGTTGTAGTAGTGGTGCAGCGGCGCAGAGCGATGTCGTCCAAGTCCACATCCAACTCTCGTTCAGGCGTACCCCATTTCTTCCACGCTCGGAAGAAGAAGGTCACTTTGCTACTAGGGGCTACGAAGCGAACGGTGTAGGACTGGTACGCGCCGGGGTCGGTGCGCAGGTAGATGTTATCCCAAGGCAACTCTATCCAGTTTGTCACCTTTGTCCAGTCGGTCCCGCCGCTGCCGTCGGTGCCCCATTGCACACGGTAGCGCCAAGGGTCCTCGCCGGGGTGTGGCGCTTCTTCTCGCATCATCCCTTTCAACGACAACTCATAGGTGGCTCCCGCCGTCAGGTTGCTCACCGTCTGATAGATGCCTGCGTAGCGATTCGCGTCCGACAGAGCAAACCCCTTGCTGTTGATCTCTATCAACTGCGCATGCCCACCGCTGGCGACCGCCCGTGCCCAGGTTTCATCGTAGAAGCCATAGTTGGCTAAGCCGGCGGTAGTGAACCAACCCCATCCTACGCCAACACCGTTGGCTTGGAAGCCGTTCTCAAAGCCGCCGTTAGCGATCAGATTCGCCCCACCACAAGTCGTCACAATCTGTGGCGGCGCGGGCGTCACGGCTGGGCTAGGGGGAGCCGTGGGAGCCCCCGTCGGTTTACTGCCGTAAAGGCTGATGCCATCCAGGTTAACGTTGAGTTCGCGGTACCACATTGCCCACTTCTTCCAAACGCGCACGAAGAGGGTGAGCTTGCTGCCAGGAGCCTTGAAGGAGACACGATACTCGCTGATTCCGCCGGGGTGCAGGCGAGGATAGTAGTTGTCCCAGGGGAGTTCCGTCCAGTTGGTGACCTTCGTCCAGTCATTGCCGCCCGCGGCGTCATATCCCCATTGCACGCGATAGCGCCAAGGATCGGGGTCTTTGTCGTCGGCCCGGATGATGCCACGGATCGTGAGGGTGTAATCCGTGCCCGGAACGGTGTTGACCGTCTGATAAATTCCGGCGAAGCGGTCGGCGTCGGCCTTGCTGACGTCGTTGGTGCTCATCGTGATCAGTTGGGAATGTCCCCCATCATAGACGACAGGCCGCCATTGATCGTCAAAAAAGCCGTAGCGAACCGCGCCACCGTTGGTAAAGCAAGTCCAACCTTTGCCCACCATGCCGCAGCCATCTTGGTAGGCAAAGCCGGCCTCAAAGTTCCCGTTGGTCAGCAGTTCCTGGCCGGCAGCGGCAGAGGGTGTGGATGCGCTCAGGGTTGTGCTTGCCAGGAAGGCCAGAGCGAGGGCAATGCTCAGAACACGATAGCGCACGAAGAGGTGATGTGTCATGGGTAGGTTCCCTTCATGGTGGCCCGCGCCCAAGCGTGAGCCTCCGAGGTTTCTAATGATATAGACGCAGGAACGTTCGGCGCGGTTTCATCCCTGCTGCCCGGCATCAATGTAGCCGTTTTGTTTTGCTTACAATGCCATTGTACCTCAATCTGGATGGCTTTGCAAGCACTTTTTAAAGAATATGGTATAATCATATCAGATCGTGCGTTGGCTGCGTGCCCGTTTTTATCCTATAAATCCCCATATCAGGAGGTCACCATGACGAAGACCGTGGCCGTGGAAGGCATAGGTGATGCCTATGCGAAAAAGCTGGAGCAGGCAGGCATCAAGACGACGGAGGCGTTGTTGAAGAAGGGAGCAACGCCAAAAGGCCGACAAGAGATCTCCGAGAAGACCGGCATCAGCAACGCGCTCATCTTACGTTGGGTCAACCACGCGGATCTCTTTCGCATCAAGGGTGTCGGTGCAGAATATGCCGAACTCCTTGAGGCCAGCGGTGTAGATTCGGTGTCCGAACTGGCACAGAGGAACGCCGAAAACCTCTATGCGAAACTGGTGGAGACGAACCAGACAAAGAAGCTGGTACGTAAACTCCCCACTCAGGTGCAGGTGGCCGACTGGATCGCGCAGGCCCAGAGACTGCCCCGCGTCATCACCTACTGAGCACAGGTAACGATCTACAGACCTTTACCCGCCCCCAGGAGGAGGTATAACATGCTCAAAGAGTTCAAAGCCTTCGCCATGCGCGGGAATGTCATAGACCTGGCGATCGGCATCATCATCGGCGCGGCCTTCGGCAGAATCGTAACCTCCCTCGTCAACGACATCATCATGCCGCCTATCGGGCTGCTGCTGGGCCGAGTCAACTTCACCGACCTCTTTATCAACCTGTCGGGGACCCCTTATGCCACGCTGGCCGAGGCGAAGGCAGCAGGGGCTGCCACCATCAACTATGGCCTGTTCATCAACACCGTGCTGGACTTCATCATCGTGGCCTTTGTGATCTTCCTGCTAGTCCGGCAAATCAATCGGTTGCAACAACCGGCAAAGGCAGAACCGGCTGCGCCGACGACGAAAGAATGCCCCTATTGCTTTTCTGCGATTCCCCTCAAGGCCATACGCTGCCCGCAGTGCACCTCCGAACTAAAGGCCACGTAGGGATAACACTAGATTTGATTAAGGAGAAAACCGTGGACGAACTGGTAAAGCTGGTAGTCCAAAAAACGGGGATTTCTGAGAGTCAAGCCAAGATAGCCGTGGAAACGGTCATCGGCTTCCTCAAGCAGAAACTGCCCGCTCCCGTTGCCTCGCAGATTGACGGCCTGCTAGGCGGTGCCGGCGGGGTGATGAAGGGACTCGGAGGGATGCTAGGAAAGAAGTAATCCACCGCCGTCCCGTCCGGTCGGGGGCACGGTCACAGCCGTGTCCTTTTTTTCCGGATGGTCATGGCTTTGCCGGTTCCTCTGCGATGCCGGTGTCCGCGAGGAACGACTCCAGATCGGCCAAAGCGCGCCGCGCGTAGGCCCGATAGCGATCTCGTTTGCTGCGGATGAACGGCTCTATCTCCGGTAACAGCCCGAAGTTCGCTTTCATCGGTTGAAACTCTTCAGGGGCCGCGTGGGTGATGTAATGTAGAAGCGCGCCCAGCATCGTGGTGCGAGGCGGCGTTACCGGCTCCGCGCCGCGCAGCAAGCGCGCCGCGTTGATCCCGGCCACCAGGCCACCGGCTGCCGACCCTACATAGCCTTCCGTCCCCGTGATTTGCCCGGCAAAGAAGAGATCGGGCCTTTCCCGGAATTGCAGGGTAGGATAGAGAAGCCGGGGCGAGTTGATGAAGGTGTTGCGATGCATCTGCCCGTAGCGGACGAACTCCGCTTTCTCTAAGCCTGGTATCAGGCGGAATACCCGCTTTTGTTCCGGCCAGGTCAGGCTGGTCTGGAAGCCTACCAGGTTATAGAGCGTCCCTGCCAGGTTGTCCTGTCGGAGCTGCACCACAGCGCGGGGACGCTTCCCCGTACGTGGGTCGCGCAGCCCCATCGGGCTGAGAGGGCCATAGGCCAACGCCTCCGGCCCGCGCGCGGCCAGCACCTCTAGAGGAAGGCATCCCTCAAAGAAACGCTCATCTTCCGCCTCAAACGGGCGCCGCTGGATCGTCTCGGCTGACAGCAGAGCGTTCACAAAACGCTCATACTCTTCGTCGTTCAGGGGGCAGTTGATGTAGTCTCCGCCGGAGTCCTGGCTGGCGTCGCGCCCGTAGCGGCTGGCCCGAAAGGCCTTCTCCAGATTGATGGAATCCAGCGTGACAATGGGCGACATGGCATCATAAAAGTAGAGGTAGCGCTGGCCGCAGAGACGCGCGATATCCTCGGCCAGGGCGTCCGAGGTCAGCGGGCCGGTCGCCACGATGACCGGTCCATCGGTGGGAAGTCTCGTGATCTCCTCACGCCGGATTTCAATGCGGGGATGCTGGCCGATACGTTCCGTCACTAACTGGCTGAACTCCTCGCGCCCCACGGCCAGCGCGCTGCCGGCAGGCAATGCGGTCTCGTCGGCACAGGCGATGATGAGGGATCCCAGACGACGCATCTCGGCCTTCAGGAGGCCCAGCGCGCGGTCTAACAGGTTGGAGCCGAGAGAATTGGAGCAAACGAGTTCGGCCAACCGATCTGTGACATGGGCAGGCGTGCTGCGATGCGGTCGCATCTCATAAAGGATGACGCGGATGCCTCGTTGCGCGGCCTGCCACGCGGCCTCTGCCCCGGCCAGCCCACCGCCGATAACAATTAACTGCATTGCCACAGGGCAAACACCCGTTTCCTGTGAAATTCCCCTTCTTTTGCTATGCGAAGAAGGGCGAGCGCAATGATTATCTCATATTAGTTAACACGGCGATAGTATCACAGAGGAGGGAACGTCGTCAAGCCTTTCATCACACAGCGAGATGTGCTATACTTATAGCACTTTTGTATCGCCGGAGGCAACATGACCAGCATCCTCAAGCGATTCATGACGCGCTCTCCGACCTCAATCCAGGCCGCGCCCGACCCGCCCATGGTTCTTCGGCGCGATTCAACGCTGCGCTTCGGCTACCAGAACCCCTCATTCATATGGCCCGACCGGGCGCCCTACGAGATATTTGAGCATGCCCAAGCCACGGCGCGTCGTGTGGAGGAGATGGGATTCTACTCCTTCTGGCTCATGGATCACCTGATTCAGATTCCGGGTGTCGGCGCGCCGGACGAGCCATTTCTGGAAGGCTGGTCAACCCTGGCCGCCCTTGCGCCCCTAACCCGACGCATCCGCTTGGGCATCCTGGTGACCTGCGTCCATTATCGCAACCCTGCGCTCCTGGCGAAGATGGCAGCCACTATAGATGTCATCAGCCGGGGCCGCCTCATCATGGGCATCGGCGCGGGGTGGTACGATACCGAATATATGCAATATGGCTACGAGTTCCCCATCCCTGCCGTCCGCATCAAACAGTTGGCAGAGGGCATTCAAGTCATCAAGGCGATGTGGACTACATCTCGCGCTACATTTGAGGGCAAATATTATCGGGTCAAAGACGCCATCCTGGAGCCCAAACCGCTACAGAAGCCCCATCCGCCCATCCTCGTCGGCGGCGGAGGCGAGCAATTGACCCTGCGCGTCCTGGCCCGATACGGTGATGCTTCTAATTTCTTCGGCGCGCCGTCAACCATCGCCCATAAAATAGAGGTGCTGCGCGGACACTGTGAGAAAGTAGGGCGAGATTTCGGCGAGATCGAGATCACCACGACGAACAGCATTATCATCGCCAAGACGGCCGGCCAAGTGCGAGACAAACTGCGCCGCTACGGTTGGGACAAACGCCCCTACAAAGGCCTCGCCGGCACGCCAACAGAGGTGATAGAGCAGGTGCGCGCGTTCCAGGACTTGGGCGTGACGCACCTCATCGTCAATGTGCCCGGCAACGATGAGGAGTCGCTCGCGCTCTTCGCCGAAGAAGTCATGCCTGCCTTCAAAGCCTAGAGAGGGAGTGAGGCATCCGATATGCGCGCGGTGGACATCATCGTCAAGAAACGAGACGGCGGCGAGTTGACAGCGGAGGAGATCGAGTTCTTCGTGCGGGGGTTCACTCGCGGCGAGATCCCCGACTATCAGGTCGCCGCGTGGGCGATGGCAGTCTATTGGCGAGGCATGACCGATGCCGAGACAACGGCCCTCACGCTGGCTATGGCTCGCTCCGGCGAGACGCTGGACCTGCACGACGTCGCGCCCCTGGTGGTGGACAAACACTCCACCGGCGGTGTGGGGGATAAGACGACGCTGGCGGTCGGCCCCATTGTCGCCAGCCTGGGCGTCCCTGTGGGCAAGATGTCGGGGCGTGGGCTCAGTTTCTCCGGCGGCACGTTGGACAAACTGGAGAGCATCGCGGGCTGGCGCGCAGGCCTGACCATCGCCGAGTTCAAGGCACAGTTGCGAACGGTGGGGCTCGTTGTCGCCGGACAGACGGCGGACCTGGCCCCTGCCGACGGCAAACTCTACGCGCTGCGCGACGTGACCGGCACGGTCCCCAGCCTTCCACTCATCGCCAGCAGCATCATGAGCAAGAAGATCGCCAGCGGCGCGGATGCCATCGTGCTGGATGTGAAAACGGGGCGAGGCGCGTTCATGGAGGAAGAGGATGACGCCGTACGGCTGGCCGAATTGATGCTGAGAATCGGACGAAGCATGGGCAAGCGGATGGCTGCTGTGATCTCCGATATGAGCCAGCCGCTGGGCCACGCGGTGGGGAACGCCTTGGAAGTGCGTGAGGCCATAGAGACGTTGCGCGGCGGCGGCCCCCCCGATTTCAGAGAGCACACTATTGTGGTCGCGAGCGAGATGCTGCGCCTGGCGCACAAGGTGCGCGAGGCCGAAGAAGGCCGTAAATCGGTGGCGAGCGCCTTGGATTCTGGACGCGCGCTGACAAAGTTCCGCGAATTTGTCGTTGCCCAGGGCGGCGATGGAAAGCAGGTAGATGATCCCGATTTGCTCCCGCGTGCCCGTCTGGTAGAGCCGCTTCTCTCGCCGCGCGCCGGCTATCTGGCGACAATAGACGCGCGGGAGGTCGGCCTGGCGGTGGTGGCCCTGGGCGGCGGCAGAGAAAAGAAGGGCGATCCCATTGATCACGCGGTGGGGGTTGTCCTGAACGCAAAGGTAGGGGATCGGGTGGAGAAGGGCCAACCCCTCCTCGTCATTCATGCGAACGACGAGGCACGATTACGGGAAGCACGGGAGCGATTGCTGCGTGCCTATACCTGGAGCGACGGGCCTGTTTCCCCGCCGCGTTTGATCCGTCGGGTGCTGGAGAACTGAACTTCTACCACACGGTCTCGGCTCGCTCACGCAGGATGCGTTGATAGATCGCTACCGTCTGCTGCGCGATGCGATCCCAGTTGTACTCTTCGGCCACGACGCGCGCGGCGTTCTGCACCCGCTGCGCCGTCCATTCCGGGTGTTGCAGCGTGTGCAGGATGCCCCAGGCCAGCGAATCGGGATTGCCGGCATAGGTGGTGATGCCCGTCTCGCCATGGCGCACCACTTCTCTCAGACCGCCGACATCGGAGACGACAACCGGGCAGCGCGCGGCCATCGCTTCTAAGGCGACGATACCGAAAGGTTCATAAAGGCTAGGGAAGACCGCGCAATGAGCCACCCGATAGAGGCGATTGCGATCCTCATCGCTAATGTAACCACAAAAGAGAACTTTTTGCCCTACGCCTAACTCCCAGGCCCGCCGCCGCAGTTCATCCACCATGTCGCCCCGCCCGGCGATGACGAACTTGGCCTGTGGCTGTGCGGCCAGCACGCGCGGCACCGCCTCTATTAGCACCTGTATCCCCTTCTCGGCTACGATGCGCCCCACGCTGAAAACGATCTGCTCCTCCGGCAACGCGTACATGGCGCGGAAGCCCGTCAGGTCCACCTTGTCGTACTGCTGAAACGGGGCAACATCCACACCGTTGGGTACAACATCCACTTTGTCAGGCGGTACGCTGAAGTAAGCGATGATCTCCTGCGCCATGAAGGCAGAGCAGGCGATCACGCGCCAGGCCTCGTACGTCAGCCACCACTCGGCGCTATGGATGGCATGAGAGATGTCGTTTCCCAGGTTGCCCCGCCCACGTCCCTTCTCCGTCGCATGGATGGTCGCCAGCAGGGGCACGCGATACTTCCGCTTGAGAGCGTTGGCAGCGAAAGCCACCAGCCAATCGTGGGCATGGATGAGGTCAAACCCGCCGTTTTTGTTCCACAGTTGCTCTACATATCGCTCCAAGGTCACATTGGTCTGCCAGGCAGTGGTATAAATGTCGCCGTTGGACGCGCCGGGGTCCACCCGGTGAATCGTCGCCCCGGCCACGATCTCCCAATGCTCACCGCCGGCCCAGCGCGGCGTCAGCAGATCAATCCGGGCACCTTGCCGCACCAGAGCCGGAATGATCTCCGTGACGTGCTTGCCGAGGCCACCGACAAGATGGGGCGGGTATTCCCATGAGAGCATGAGCACGCGCATGTGATGACCTCCTCCCGATGGGACGATTCGGGCATGGCAAACAGGTTTCCCTGCCAGACACGATACATGTGCACCGGTGCAGACGGCCAACCGCCCTCCGGCGTGAACGATATAGCCCCGACCAGACCCTGGCGATGGGTCGCGGCCAGCGCGCCGGCAACGCCGCGTCGGGTAGGGCCGGCATTGTGGCGAATATCATCCGCCAGCGCATCCAACAGAACCTGCGTGGCATCGTAGGCCAGCACTGCGTAGGGGCCGGGCTCTTTGCCCGCCAAAGCCCGATAGCCTTCCACGAAAGAGGCCGGTAGCGTCAGACCTGACACACCCACCACGCTGCCCACCCAGGTAAGGCCTTCGGCAGCCGCACCTGCCCTTTGCCAGAGGATGTCTCTGCCCACCTCCGGCCCGGCGACTATAGGAGTCCGGATGCCACTCCCTCGTGCCCCTACGATGAAATCGGCGACTCTTTCCACGTCGCCTGTGACGATGATGAGATCGGCATTGGCTTCTTTGAGAGCATCCCAGGCGGGTTTATCCCAAACCACATCGGCAACCAAGATCAACCCTTGCCGGCCGAGGGCCACACTCAGCGCATCGGCCAGGCCCTCGTTTCCAAGCCGCACCAATGCCGGACGGCGCGCACGAGCCTGTGTCATGACGTAGGAGCCAATTGCCTCGGCCAACGCCGCGTCAGAGGCGAAAAGCCGGAACCCGTAGGGTCGTGATGCGCCGAGGGTCGCCTCACTCACAGACCCTGCCGCGATCCACGGTAGGGCCGCGCGCGCCCACACGGGCGCGGCAGCATCTGCCGTGGCCGCCGAGAAAGGGCCGATCACCCCCATCACTCCTTTGTCTATTGCCATCTTCTCAGCAGCGCGCCGGGCTTCCTGTGGATCAAGGCCATCGTCCAGGGCAACCAGCTCTACCCCCCAACCGGCGACTCCTCCCGTCTCGTTCCGCTCCCGAACCGCCAGCTTCACCGCGTAGAGCACCTCATAGCCTAAGGGGCGATGCAGCCCCTCAAAAGGAGCCTGAAGGCCGATTTTGACCAGCGGACGCGTGGAGCCAGGCATCTGACAGGCTGTCAGAAGGAGAAGCGCGGGCAGCAACAAAAGCATCCGGGCAGGTCTCTGACGTCTGGACAAAGCCATAAATGGTAGCCAAGTGGCCGCCGGCTAGGAATGGGCCGCGCGGGCGCATTTCGGGAATCGGGCGAGGTACGCCCGGCGGGCCCTAGCGTTGATAGCGGGCGACATTAATCTCGTGTTCGGCCAAGGTCTGAGCAAAGACGTGCCCGCCGTCGCCCGTTGCCACAAAGAAGCAATATGACGTTGGGCGCGGCCGCACTACCGCCAAGATGGCCGAGAGGCCAGGGTTGCTGATAGGACCGGGCGGCAATCCCGGATGGAGGTAGGTGTTATAAGGCGAATCCACCGTCTTGTACTCTTCTACCGAGGAGGGTTGCCACCACCAGTTGCCAGGCACGCCGCGCGCATATTGCACCGTCGGGTCGGCCTGCAAGTAGCGACCGCCCGCCTCTTTCGTGCAGGCGTCGCTCAGGCGGTTGAGATAGACGCTTGCGATGAGAGGACGCTCATCGGCGCGCACGGCCTCGCGCTCCACGATAGAGGCAAGAGTGACCAGGTCATGGAGACTCAGGCCCGCCGCCTGCGCCTCTTGGATGATCTCCGGCGTCACTTTCGCCGCGAAGTTGTCCAGCATCCGGCGCAAGAGGTCCTCGGGCGCAGCGCGAGCCGGAAGACGATAGGTATCCGGAAAGAGATAACCTTCTAACGAGGCTCCCAGTGGCCGCCCGGCAAGGAACACATAGGGGCCAAGCCCGGCAGCGGCCGGGTCCCCGGCGCGCACCAGTTCCAGGAAGCGTCGTCCATCGGTGATATTTTCCTGGGTCAGCATCTCGGCGATCTGCTCGGCCCGCCAACCCTCCGGGATGGTGACGGCGATCTCCTCCACGCGTGCCCGCTGCAATTTCTCGGCGATCTCCTGCATCGTCATGCTGGGAGCCAGTTCAAAGTCGCCAGCAGCCAGGCGACGGTCAATGCCATAATAGCGCATGTAGAGCTTAAAGAGAGCAGCATCGCTGACCAAGCCTTCCTGTTGCAGGCGCGCGGCCACCTCATCTGCTGTTTCACCCGGCGCGATGGTAAAGGGACGCAACTCGGTGCTTGTGCCCGCAGGACGCTCCACAAACTCGCGCTGCCAGCGCAGATAGAGCCCCAGGGCGAACTTCTGCAGCCGCTCCAGAGTGAGGCCTTCTTCGGCAGGCTCGCCGACAGGCTCCAGGAACGCCGTCTCGCGCTGTGGGCGGCTCTCCCATTGCGATTTCAGGTGCCGCCCCGCGACGACGCCAGCCAACCCCAGGATGGCAAGGGTGACCACAAAGATGATGAAACCGAGGAAATTGCGCACGGTAAATATGCGTGACATAAAGGTTTCTACACAGTCATAGACTAGGTTTTGCCGCTCATGGCAGATTTACGCGCGTCCAGGTAGTCTTGCAGGATGACCGCCGCCGCCTCCGCATCCACCGACGCGGCCGCGCGAGAACGTCCTATGCCCTGTCGCTTCTCCAGGGCGATATCTGTGGAGAGCCTCTCATCCCATAGGAGCACAGGGATAGGTAGATGTTCTGCCAGGGCCTGCGCGTACCGCGCCACGCGTCGCGCCTGCGGCCCTGCACTCCCATCCATGTTGAGGGGATGGCCGACAACTACGGCCACCGCCCCGCGCTCCTTGACCAAACGGGCGATCGTCGCGAAATCTTCGCGTCGCGAAGCGCGTCGGATCGTCATCCACGGCGTTGCCAGCGTCCCCGTCGGATCGCCATACGCAACGCCGATGCGCCGCTCGCCGACATCCAAGGCGAGGAAAGGGCCGGGCGGCAAAGGCTCACGGGGCGGCATTGCCATAACGGACATGAACCCTGATGCGCCACGGCAACAAAGGCATCAGCCCGTATCGCTCCACATACCAGTCGGGCGCGACGGAGATCTGCGGCGGCTCCTGCAAGGCGATATGCCCCTGCAGGACAGGGCCGGCATCGGCAATCGCCAGACCGTAGAGCATCTGCCGCACCTGCCCCGTGTCTATCTGGCGCACGATGAAGCCCGATGCGCTCATGGTGAACTGGACCCGGTCCTCCGAAGCAGAGGTGACAGGCCCCGGCTGTATCTTCAGGCCCTCGGCCAGGAGGCGGCCTCCCGGAGGCACCAGGGCTGCCAGCGCGCGCTGGGCAATTGTGCGGGCGGAGTCGCCGTCCACGGCCAATCCGCGCGCCCGCACCCGCAATTTGACACGCAGGACGGGGGCGACCTCCCCGGCGAAGCGGTCAAAGGTCTCAGACAGCACCACCGTTCCCACCGTCTCCGGTGGCACGAATTCGCCAGCCTGCAGGGTAGCGGCCAGGCGCGCGTAGGCCGCCTGTTGCAATTGGCGCTCGGTGGCCTCGCGCAGCCGGTCTTTATCATCTTGGGTGACGACGGCAACCTCGGCCACCGTTCCCCCCGTTGTTGGCTCCTCATTCACGACCCGAACCAGAAGGCCCACCGACCCTTCCACATTGTTGATGGTGAAGGCGCGCACATTCCCCCGCGGGCCGGGGTCCAGGGCCTCCACTTCTGCCGCGGCGGTGGCGCCCACGGCAGCCGGTAACGTAGCCGTGACGGTGGTACGAAAACGAATGTTATCGCCGGTGGAGGTGCCTACGATAGTGCCGGGCGGCACAACGGTCTCTTGGGCGCGGCGATTGATGAAGATGACCTTCCCTTTTGCCCGTTCTGCCGGCGCGTTGCGTCTGCCGGAGGTCGGGATCTCGCCGGTTCCCTCCACATCAACCGTCACCGTGCGGGCAGGGATGAGCCGTGCCGAAAAGTCGGGCTGCGTGACACCCCGGTCTGCCGTGATGGGCACGACAGCGACCAGGGGCTCGCGCGCCGGAACCAAGGTCACTTCGGCCAACGGCACGAGAAACAACGCCCCCAGCCCGGCAAGGCCAACGATGCCCAGCAGGAAGATGAAAAGGCCGATGTTCGCAAGCCAACGCGGAAACCCCCGACGATGGCGGATGATCAACGGCGCGCGCCGCCGGGGATGCCGCCACTTCGCCAGCCGTCCTCTGATGTCATCCAGAACGTCGTCGGAGGTGAGGCCTACCACGGAGCTTTGGCCCTCTTGGCCGTCGTAGTGAGCGCGTTGGGCCGCCTCGGTGGAGCCGAAGACGGGAAGCCCCGCCAGGCGCGCCCACGAGCGATAGCGAGGGTCGCGCGTCACCACCGCGACGGAAAGCCCCAAGCGCGCGGCGCACCGTCCGAGGGCCGCGAACGGGATAGGGCCGGAGAGGGCGCGGATGCCGTTGGGAAGATGCAAGGCGACGCGCTGTGTCTGTACCTGCTCCAGCCTGGTTTGGATGCTCGCCAGAGTCGCCTCGGCGGGCACCTCAATCACTGTGAAATGGTCGTCCACAAACCTGCTTCGGTCACGAGCTCAACCGTTGTTCAACCCATGGGCGCACCAAACTCAACGCCTCGGCCAGGCGCGTCAGATCACGACCGCCCGCTTGGGCTAGCGTCGGCTTGCCGCCGCCGCCGCCGCCGACAGCTTGAGCCACCACCTTCACCAGATGCCCGGCATGAAGCCCCCGCTCCACCAGGTCTGGCGTCACCGCAGCAACGAAGCTGGGTTTGTTGTCTATGGCGGCTCCCAGCACGATCACGCTGGAGCCCAGACGCGCCCGGAACCAATCGGACATCTCGCGCATGGTATCGGCATCAGAGGCTTCCACCTGCACAGCCAGGACTTTCGCGCCTTTCACGTCTTCTGCGCGCGCCAGAAGCCGCTCAAAGTCGCGTTGTGCCAGGGCGCGACGCAAACGTGCTACATCTTTCTTCAGGTTTTCCAAGTCGTCCAGGAGGTTGAGCACCCGGCGATCCACCTCATCCGGCTGGCAGCCGATGTAGGACGCCGCCGCCTCCAACGTCCTCATGCGCTCCTGCACCAATCGCTGGGCCGCACGTCCGGTGACGGCCTCAATCCGTCGCACGCCCGCCCCCACACTCCCTTCGGAGATGATGTGAAAGAGGCCGATCTCGCTGGTGTTGCTGACGTGGGTGCCGCCGCACAATTCCTTAGAGAAGGCTTCCTCCGGCCAGCCGACTTTGATGACCCGCACCACCTCGCCATATTTCTCACCGAAGAGGGCCATCGCGCCCGATGCCACCGCCTCCTTATATGTGGCGTGGCTCTCCTCCACAGGGTAGGCGGCCAGGATGGCATCGTTGACCGACTGCTCCACCGCGTCTAACTCGTCCTGGGTCAACATGGCAGAGTGGGTGAAATCAAAGCGAAGGCGATCGGGCGCCACCAGCGAACCGGCCTGGTGCACATGCTCGCCAAGGACGTAACGCAACTCCGAATGGAGCAGGTGGGTGGCCGTATGATTGCGCATGATATCCCAGCGACGCTCCACATCCACCAGGGCCCACGCGGGGTCGTCCTGGCGTGGCGTCCCGGAAACCACCCTCCCCACGTGGATAATGAGGCCGGCGATCGGCTCGCGCATGTCGTCTATCTGCACTTCCCAGAGTGGCTTTTCGTTGTCGGGAACGCCATCCGGCGAAAGGGAAACACCTTCCGGGTACCGCGCGATCACACCTGTGTCGCTCACCTGCCCACCCGACTCCACATAGAAGGGCGTCGCGGCCAGGATCATCTCTATGGCATCGCCGGGCCGCGCGCTGGTGACTACCTGACCCTGCCGGATGATGGCGACGACCTGGCCCTCCAATTGCATCGTCTCGGCGTAGGGATGATCTACGCCTGCCGGGCCGAGGCGACCTTCCCGGCGCAAGCGGTCGTATAGGCTGGCATAGCGTTGTAGTTCGCCAGCATCGTCGGCAGCGAATTGGGCTGCCGCGCGCGATTGTTCTCGCTGCCTCTCCATTGCTGCCTGAAACCCTGCTTCATCCACCGTCATACCGTTATCTTTTGCGATCTCCTTTGTCAGGTCCAAGGGGAAGCCAAAGGTATCGTGTAGCCGGAAGGCCTCATCGCCGGGGATAACGGTCCGGCCCTCCGCCTGCAACCGCCTGACCAGATCGTCCAGAAGCGTAGTGCCGATGCTGAGGGTCTGTTGGAAACGCTCTTCCTCGTGAGTGATCACCCGTCGGATGAACTCCTGTCGCTCGCGCAATTCTGTGTAGTGATCGCCCATGACCTCTATCACGGCGCGGGACACCTCCGCCAGGAAGGGATGGTCAAAGCCAAGAAGCCGCCCGTGGCGCGCCGCGCGACGCAGGATCAGCCGCAAGACGTAACCGCGTCCCTCGTTGCTCGGCAGGACGCCATCGCTGATGAGGAAAGTGAGGGCGCGCGCATGGTCAGCAATGACCCGATATGAGATCCGTTCCTGGGGCGTGGGCTCCCCCCGGTCGCGGCGGAGTTCCTGGATACGCCGAATGATGGGCCGGAAGAGGTCCGTATCGTAAGTAGCCTGCACTCCCTGTAGGACGAGGGCGACGCGTTCCAGCCCCATGCCGGTATCCACCGACGGTCGCGGCAAGGGCGTCAGCGTGCCTGCCGCATCGCGATTATACTGCATGAAGACGAGGTTCCAGATCTCTATGTAGTCGTCGTCGCGATTCACGCCACTTGGAGACTGCTTTGCCAGGTCACCGACGTAGTAGTGAATCTCCGAACAGGGGCCGCAGGGCCCCGTGTCGCCCATGGCCCAGTAGTTCTCCTTCTCTCCGAAGCGAAGAATGCGCTCCGGCGGCGCGCCGACCTTTCGCCAGAGGGTCGCTGCCTCGTCATCTGTCTCATAGACGGTGAACCAAAGACGCTCCAGAGGC
>FWPU01000544.1_pt1 | contig 122439 bp, 73 predicted proteins | sample 2228361 | NCBI WGS metagenome assembly FWPU01 (sample SAMEA103939777, study PRJEB20133) | metagenome | reverse complement strand
GGCGTCGAGCCATTGGAGGAACTGCTGGTAGCTGATTTTGCCTGGCGGCACCGCCCGCGGCGACGGCGACGACGGCGACAACGTGGCCGGCGACGAGTTCATATCAGTCCCCACAGGCGGATGATTTGGATTTCCGGCGGCGGGTTCCACAGCCACTCCACCTGCAGCCAGAATCCTTCGACGACCAGGCTGTCGTAGCGGCCGGCGGAGCCGCCGAAGCGGAGCTGGTAGGTGCCGGTCTCGTCGCGGAGGTAGAACTCGGCGTGGCGGCGGTGGGGGTCGATGATCCAGTATTCAGGGACGCCGCCGCGGGCGTATTCGGCGAGTTTGACGACGCGGTCGCGGTGTTCGCTATCGGGGCTGAGGATTTCGACGACCAGGTCGGCGGGGCCGTCGAGGAAGGTAGGTTGGAGGCGGTGCTGGTTGTGGCGTCGGACGAAGAGGATGTCCGGGGAGCGGCCGGGCAGCTCCGGCCCCGTCTTCATCTGGAACGGCTCATACCGCAGCACACCGAGCTGCCGGCTGGTAATATAAACCTGCAGGATTGCCAGGAGGAAGCGGCCGACATCCTGATGTTCGCCGGATATGGGGCTCATGAGGTGGACCTCGCCGTCGACCCATTCGGCCCAGGTGTCGGCGTCGAGCCATTGGAGGAACTGCTGGTAGCTGATTTTGCCTGGCGGCACCGCCCGCGGCGACGGCGACGACGGCGACAACGTGGCCGGCATCCCTTTATCCCCTCCTCGAGTCGCATAGTTGGTTCGGCGGTGGCGAACGGCCCGACAATCCATTGTAAACGGGAGAGGCTGGCCGCCGCAACGGGCCGGTACCCACTGACGTCAGTCGCCACAGGCAGCAGAATCATCAGTTTTGCATGATAAATTGATGTTTTGTATCAAGTTTTCCTCGCGGAGAATGAATGACTGTTATGGAAACATCAGTAATCCGATGATAAAATCCATGATTACTTGGGGCGACGGTGGCAAGGCTCACGCCGGAGTCTCCAACGCCAAGCGGCGGAATCCGAGTGGTAAGGTTATAAGTGCCAGGGCTATAGTGCTGCGGCGCACGATCAGCTCACGCCGGGGTCTCCAACGCCAGGCGGCGGAACGTGGCGGCCAGCTGTTCGGCGGCGGCGTCGATCCCTTGCTGGAACCCTTGCCACGCCGGCTCCGGCAGGTCCGCCGCGGGCGGATCGCTGCATAACTCCAAATACAGCTTGGCTTTCGGTTCCGTACCGCTGGGCCGCAGGCACAGCTTGCCCTGCACGCCATCCGGTCGGCGGAGGCGGAAGATCAGGAAATTGCGGGCCATCCGGTCGGTTTGCCCCTTGCACGGGCCGAGCCGGCCAGACTCGTCCCACAGGTCCTCGAACTGGACGACGGACCACTCGCCGATTGCGGCCGGGGGCGAACGGCGCAGGCGGTCCATCGCCTGGTTGAGCCGCTGCCGCCCTTCGATGCCCTCTAAAGCGATATTTACCAATATGTTACGGAAGTAGCCGAACTGCCGGTGGAGGGAGCGGAGCCGGTCCAGCACGGTCTGCCCCTGCCGCTTCTGCCAGAGGGCCAGCTCGGCCAGCAGTAGGGCAGCGCCGGCGGAGTCCTTGTCCCGGATCTCGGGGGTGACCAGCACGCCGTGGCTCTCTTCGGTGGCGATGATGAAGTCGTTTAGGCTGGCTTGGAGGTCGCCGTAACGGCCACCGGCCTCGAGCTGGGCCAGGACGTCTGCATGGTATTTGAAGCCGACCAGCAGGTCGTGGATGACCTGGGCGCCGTAGTGCTGGCCGATGCGGGTGACCAGGCCGGTGGTGACCTCGGTGGTAACGACCAGCGGCGTGGGGGGGAGGGCCTGCTGCCGCGAGAGCTGGTCGAGCTTGAACCAGGTCAGCAGGGCGGCGATCTCCTGGCCGGTGAGGAAGTGGAAGGGGGGACCGCCTTCCGGGCGGGTGCTGATCAGGCCGCCGAGCCGGTCGGCGTCCGGATCGGTGGCGATGACCAGGTCCGCCTGCTCGGCGATGGCCCGCTGCTCGGCTCGGTCGAGGCTGGCGGGTACCTCCGGGTTGGGGGACTGCGTCACGTTCGGGAACTGTCCGTCCGGCGACATCTGCTCGGCGACCGGAATAGGCCGGAACCCCTGCTGCTCGAGGACCTCGCCGGCACAGAACTGCCCGCAGCCGTGCAGGGGGGTAAAGACCACCCGCAGCTCGTCGAACCGCGGCGGCGGCAACAGGCTCTGTCGCCGGCACAGCTCGATGTACGCCCGGTGCGGCCCATCATCGAGGAAATGTACCTTCCCCTGCTGCACCGCCTCGGCGAACGGGATGTGCCGGATGTGCCGCACCTGCTCGACGAACTCGCTCATGATCTGGTCGTCCGGCGGCACCGGCTGGGCGCCGTGCTCGTTGTAAAACTTGCTGCCGTTGTCGTCGGGGGGGTTGTGACTGGCGGTCATGTTCAGGCCGCCGTGCGCCCGCAGATGGCGGATGGTGAAGGACAGCTCCGGCGTGGCGATGTAACGGGTGCTGTCCGGCGGCAAAATGTAACTGTGGATGCCGTTGGCCGCATAGACCCCCGCGGCGTACTGGCAAAAGTCCCGGCTCGATAGGTGCAACACCGGGTTAGGCAGCTCCGGGTTGTACACGCCGCGGCGATCCTCGAATCGCCGCACGTCGTAGGCCAGCACCACGTAGAGCGGATGCACGTCCGGGAACCGCTGCTTGAGGTAGTCGCAGTGCCCCTGGACGCTGGCCCCCAAGGTCCAGAGGTTCATGCGGTTGGGGCCGATGCCGACGGCGCCGCGGCGACCGCCAGTGCCGAATGGTAATACCTGGTAAAACGAATCCACCAGCAGCGGCCATTTTCCGGCGGCGATGAGCCACTCCAGTTGCGGGCGATACGCCGCAAATTCCGGCTCCGTTAGCCATTGCGACAGGTTGCGGAAGGCCTGCTCGATCAGGGCCGGCTCGGCGGCGACCGTCGCCATCCCCGCCCGGGCTGCGGCCAGTAGCTGGGCCGTGGGGTCCGTTGGGGCCATTCGTGCGTCCTCCGTCGTCCTTGCATGATGGGCTGTCGCTTAGAATATAAACGGATGTCCCATTTGTGCCCATACGGCGGGGACTTAAACCGGCGGGGACTCCCACGACCGCCCGTGTACTCGCCGGGGCCGTGCGGCCGCCCCCATGACTACCGGCCAAACCCCTGACTGCGGACGTTCCTTACGGACACCGAACTGTGGGGTCGCCAAACCTTGGGGACAACGACATTTGGACTACTCGACCGAAGTTTCAGAACATCTGGAATTAGCAGGACTGAACATTCGGAACATCAGGAATTAGGCAGGCGAGGTGTGGCGGTGAGCCAGTTGCATTACCGTTATGACGTGGTGGTGGTTGGTGCGGGGCATGCCGGGGTTGAAGCGGCAATGGCCGCGGCCCGCCTCGGCTTGCGGACCTGCTTGCTGACCCTCAACGCCGACACCGTGGCGCAAATGAGCTGCAACCCGGCCATCGGCGGCGTGGCCAAAGGGCAAATCGTCCGCGAAATCGATGCGTTGGGCGGCGTCATGGCCAAATGTACTGACGCTAGCACCATCCATTTCCGCATGCTCAACGCCTCCAAGGGGCCGGCGATGCACTCGCCGCGGGCCCAGTGCGACAAAAAGCTCTACCAGTTCACCATGAAACGCATGGTTGAGGAGCAGGAAGGCCTGACCCTGCGGCAAGAGCTGGTCGAGAGCTTGATACTGGAAGAATACCGAGAATCGGGCAGCCCGGCCCGCTGGCGGGTCCGCGGCGTGATCGCTCGCGGCGACACCCACTACTACGCCGATGCCGTCGTCCTGACCACCGGCACCTTCCTGCGGGCCATCATGCACACCGGCGAAGCCAAGACCCCCGGTGGCCGGGCCGGCGACATCGCCGCCGAGCGGATGAGCGAAAGCCTCGCCGCCGCCGGCTTCGAGCTGGCCCGCTTCAAGACCGGCACCCCCTGTCGCCTCAATGGCCGTACCATCGACTTTTCCAAATGCGAAGTCCAGCCCGGCGACGACCCGCCCCGCCCCTTCAGCTTCGCCACCGAGCGGATCACCCTGCCGCAACTGGTCTGCCACGCCACCCGTACCAACCCGCAGGTCCATGAGCTGATCCGCGCCCACCTCCACCGCGCCCCCATGTACTCCGGCCAGATCAAAAGCCGCGGCCCCCGCTACTGCCCCAGCATCGAGGACAAGGTCGTCCGCTTCGCTGACAAGGACTCGCACACCATCTTTCTCGAACCCGAAGGGTTGAATACCCGCGAGTACTACTGCAACGGCATCAGCACGAGTCTGCCCAAGGACGTCCAGGCGGCGATGCTGCGGCTCATCCCCGGCCTGGAAAACGCCGAAGTGATGCGCTGGGGCTACGCGGTGGAGTACGACTACGCCCCCCCCACCCAGTTGCATCTGACCCTGGAGACCAAACCGGTCGCCGGACTGTACTTCGCCGGGCAGATCAACGGCACCACCGGCTACGAGGAAGCGGCGGCCCAGGGACTGATCGCCGGCCTCAACGCCGCACTCAAGCTCCAGGGGAAGCCCCCCCTGATCCTCGACCGCAGCCAGGCCTACATCGGCGTGCTGATCGACGATCTGGTGACCAAGGGGGTGGACGAGCCGTATCGGATGTTCACGTCGCGGGCCGAATACCGCCTGCTGTTGCGGCACGACAACGCCGACCAGCGGCTGATGCCGGTCGGCTGGCGGATCGGATCAGTGGACGCCGCGACCTGGCAGCGGTTCCAGGACAAGATGGCCGCCATCGCCCGGTTGCAGGAGTACTTGCGGCAGCATCGCCGGGAAGGGCTGACCCTGGAGCAGTGGCTGCGGCGGCCAGAGGTGAGCTGGGAGACATTGCGGGAGCGGCACCCGCCGTTGCAGCAGTGGGATGGCCGCCCCGAGGTGGTGGAACAGGTCGTCATCGACGCCAAATACAGCGGCTACATCCAGCGGCAGGCGGCGGAGATCGAGCGGTTCCGCAAGCTGGAGGACCAAGCGATTCCGCCGCATTTTGACTACGATGCGGTGCCGCAGTTGCGCTATGAGGCCCGGGAGAAGCTCCGCCGCGTCCGTCCCGCCAGTCTGGGGCAGGCAAGCCGCATCAGCGGCATCACCCCCGCCGATTTAGCAGTGCTGTTGATTTACCTGAAATAGTTGCTATGGTGCGTCCTGCCCGCAGGGGCAATTCAGGCGCCCCGCGGGGCAGACGCCGCCGGCTGAACCGGTCCGCGTCTGGTCGTCCGACGCCGGGACGAGACGCAGAGGGAGGTCTGCGTGTCCATTACCGTCTGGGCTGGGACCTGGGTTGCCGCTTGGGATGCCGCCCGGGATGTTGCCTGGGATGCCGCCCGGGATGTTGCTTGGGTTGCCGCCTAGGGTGGGGTAGTTGCAGGAAAATGAACAATCTGCACAAGATAGTAAACTTGAGTAAAATGCAGCGACTTTGCGTCGGGCGTCCCCGGTACTGATGGTGGTATGTAGGTAAATTTTCACAAATGCAGGATCGCCAAGGTGTGTCCACCGGACGATCCGGCCGAGATAAGCGGGGCATGCTTGGAAAGACATCGTGGGGACGGTAGGATGGGGTAAGAGGGCCTGCTACGCCGTCCGGCGATGGATTTTCCGCCGGCCCCGCGGGCCACGGGCTCAACCGACGGTAGCAGCGGCAGGAGCTGCGACGGGACTAATCGGATGGTGAGTGTTTTGGGAAGGGATTCCGGTCCGCCGACCTCCCGCAGGCCAGTTGCGGCGGGCCGACAGGTGCCGGCCGATCCGGCAAGGTGAACGGGTATGAAGACTGTATTCACGACAGGCGAAGCCGCGAAAATCTGCAAAGTCTCGCAGCAGACCATCATCCGCTGTTTCGACAGCGGCCAGCTCAAGGGTTTCCGCGTCCCCGGCTCGAAGTTCCGCCGCATCCCACGCGAAGCCCTCTACAAGTTCATGAAAGAACACGGCATCCCCACCGACGCCCTGGAGAGCGGCAAGCGGAAAGTCCTGCTGGTGGACGACGAGCCGGACCTGGTCGCCACCGTCAGCCAGGCCCTGCAGGAAGACGGTCGCTTCGAGGTGCGGGTGGCCACCAACGGCTTCGACGCGGGGATGATGGTCAAGGAGTACCACCCCGACCTGATCATCCTCGACGTGATGCTGCCGGACATCAACGGCCGCGAAGTGTGCCACCGCGTCCGTTCCGATCCGGCGATGGAGGACGTCCGCATCATCTGCATTTCCGGCATGATCGAAGAGGACAAGGTGCAAGAGCTGAAGCTGGCCGGGGCGGACGACTTCTTGGCCAAGCCGTTTGATGTCGATGTCCTCATCGAGCGGATGTGCGCCCAGCTCGACATGGAAAGCGGCGTGATGGTCTGAGCGGCAGTCGGTGGTTTTTGGTGCGGGTACTGCCGCACGACCAATCGTAGCGGCAAGGCCCGCCGCTGGTGCGGCCCACGCGGCGGTGCCCATCGGGTGGGTCACGCCCAAGCCACGCCCGGGCCGCGCCATTGCCTGCAAATGACGCCAAAAACCACGCCTGTAAACATTACGCCCGAAGGTGCGCCCGAATGATGCCGCCTGAAGATTCCTGAAAATTGTGCTGCAAAGATGACGCGTGGTGTCCCTAGAGTACGGACCCACAGGAGATTCCGAGTGCGGCCACACAGGTGGGCCAGCCCGTGTAGCGGGATCGAAGCCAAGGAGTTGCCCGGTGCCACGGAAGGCGGTTGGGACGACAGCGGCGGAGCTGCCGTGGCTGTGTCCGCGGAGCGATAGCCTGCTGGCATTGGCGGAGTCGCCGGAGCAGTTGCCGCAACGGGCATTGTCCGACCCGGGTCTGGCCGTGCTGCTGGTGCGTCAGGGGCGGGGGGCAGAGCATTTCCGCTTCAGCGGGGCCGAGCTGGCGACCGCGGCACCGCTGGAGTACGCCGCGGCGATGCTGGCCCGTCCCCCCTGCGGCTGCCTCCCCTGGACGAGCCAGGCCTTCCAACACCTCTGGCAGCACACGCGGCTGGCGGCGGAATGGGCCGCACGGCTGGCCGAACGGTCGCGGCGGGAAGTCCCCGACGACGCCCGCGTCGCCGCCTTGCTGGCCCCGTTGGGCTGGCTGGCGGTGGCCGCCGTGGATGGACTGGCCCTCGGCGACGTGCTCCACGAGCCGCAGCATGCCCGTCAGCCCCGCCGCATCCAGCAGCAACTGTGGGGCTGCGACCACGCGGCGGTCGCCCGTCGCCTGGCCTACCGCTGGTCCCTCCCGCCGTGGCTGACGCAACTCCTTGGCCGGCTTCATCTTCCGTATTCCCCCCTCCGCAACGGCTTGGACCGTCCCCACCTGTTTGCCATCGTCCAGTTGGCCTGGCAGCAGGTGGAACGGGCTGTCGGCACCTACGGCATATCGCCGGAAACGCCTGATCCGGGGCTGCTCGACGAGCTGGGACTGTCCCCCGATGTGGCGGCGGAACTCTGCCATCCCTGTGACGTGCCTTCGTCGGTTACCGTCAAGCAAGAATTGCCGGATGATCCTTACCAGCAGCCGCTGTTGGGCAAGCTGCTGCAACTGGTGGCTCAGGCCCGGCGGCACCACCCCTGGCTTCTGGTGAGCCGCCTGGAGGCCGAACAGGATCGCTGGCAGGAAATGTTCGAAGAGTACGTGCGGCAGGAACAGGAGCGGCTGTTTGCGGCCAAGATGGCGGCGTTGGCCCAGTTCACCGCCGGGGCGGCGCACGAGATCAACAATCCCCTGGCGATCATCTCGGCGACGGCCCAACGGCTGCGGCGGACCGAACCCGACCCGCAGCGGCAGGAAGCGTTGCACGTGATAATCCGTCACTGCGACCGCATCGCCGAGCTGCTCCGGGAGTTGATGACCTTCGCCCGGCCGCCGCGACGGCAGCGGCAAGTGGTGTCCGTCGCCGAGTTGTTGGACGAGGTGCAGGGGGCGGTCCAGCCCGATACGGCGGGGGGGCCCCAGGCCGGAACGGTCCCCCATCCGGCCGTGGCCTCCGGGCAGTCAGTAGAGTCTGCAACGGAAGTGACGTCTGTATCGACAGTGGCATCTGCATCGGTAGTGGCGTCTGAACGGTCGGTGGCATCTGCATCGGCTGTGGCATCCGAACAGACGGTGGTCCCCTGTCCCCCGGCGGCGTCCCATCCGACCCCCGCCACCGGGACGGCGACGGCGGTTAGCGGACGGCTGGACGTAGTGTTGCCGCACGAGCCGTTATGGATCGAGGCGGACCTCCAGCAGGTGCGTCAGGCCGTGGCGGCGGTGGTGCAAAACGGGCTAGACGCTACGGCGGACGGGCGAGTGCGACTCACGGTGCACGCCGAGCCGACCTGCGTGGCGATCATCGTCGAGGACGAGGGGCCGGGGCTGCCGCCGCCGGTGCGGGAACACGCCTTCGATCCATTCTTCAGCGGCCGTGAGGCGGGACGGGGCCGCGGCCTGGGGCTGCCCACCGCCTGGCGGCTATTGCGGCACAACGGCGGCGACCTCCGCTATGCCCCCACGCCGCAGACCCCCGGCCGCTTCGTCATCACCTTGCCCCGGGTTTTCCCGGACGAAGTTCCCTTGCGACAGAGCGCATGAGGGTAGATCCACCCCGTCAACATAGTCCCAACTAGTAAAATGAGTTATGACGGCTGCAACTTGGTCGCGGCTGAGGCAAGCCGAGGGCAACAGATAATATCTCTGCGGTTGCGGTATGGTCGCGACTGAGGCAAGCCGAGAGCAGGCCGAGGCCAGCCGCGATAAGCTGAGACAAGCCGGGCGGTCGCGGCAGGCCAAAGGGGGTGCTCGATCATGCCCCTCCCCTGGCGGCAATGGCTGGCGGATGTCACCGAGCTACTCTGCCCCAGTATCTGCTGGGCGTGCGGCGTGACCGGCGACGACCCTGTCCTACTGGAGCATGGCCTGTGTGCGTCCTGCCATGCGGCGGCGACGGATGACCCGGCGGTTACCTGCCCGCGATGCGCGGCCAGTCTCAGGTCGGCGGACGCCGCCGCGGCGAACGGTTGCATCCACTGTCGCGACTGGCCCGTGCCGCTTGCCGCCACGGTGCGGCTTGGCCCGTACGACGGCGTCCTCCGCGAACTGGTTCTCCGGTTGAAGGTCCCTTCTGGCGAGCCCCTCGCCGTGCGGATGGGGCGACTATTGGGCGTCAGTCGCTGTGCAATTTTTGAACAGTTGGCGATCGATCTGATCACCTGCGTGCCGTTGCACTGGCGGCGGCGATGGCGTCGCGGCCACAACCAGGCGGACGGGATCGCCCGCGGCCTGGCCACCGTGCTGCAGCGGCCCTACCAGCCGCGACTGCTGGTACAGACGACCCAGCTCCCCCAGCACGTGCAGCCCTCCGCTTCGGCACGCTGGCAGAACATCCGCGGGGCGTTTCGCCTGCGGCGGCCGGCAAACCTCGACGGGCAACGCATTCTTGTGGTGGACGACGTGATGACCACCGGCAGCACGTTGGCGGAGATCGCCCAGGTGCTGCACGCCGCCGGGGCCGCCGCGGTTCTGGCGGCCGTCCTGGCCCGCCGCTGAACCGTGTCCCGCACCAATGGTTGGGAATTTGGAGGAGTCGGGCGGGAGCCAGTCGGGGCGGATGGCCCCCCGCGGCGTACCCGGGCTGGAGCGGGGAGAGGGGAACAGACGATAAGGACATCAACGGGAGGGAGTACACAAGATGCGAAGTTTTGCCTATGCTCTGATCGGATGGGTAACGGCCACTGTCCCGGCCCAGGCCGGCGTGGCGGAGCTATTTGGCGAACGGGAGAAGGACTTTGGGGTCACGCCGCGCGGGCCGGTGCTGGTCCACTATTTCCGCTTCACCAATACCACCGGGCAGACGCTGGTGTTAGGCTCGCCGCGGGTCTCCTGCGGCTGCGTCGCGGCGGCGGTGAGTAGCCCGCGGGTGGCCCCCGGCGAAAGTGCGGCGGTCATCGCCTATATGGATACGCGCCGCATTCCCACGCCGAACGTGCCGCGGATCGTCACCGTCTATGTCCCGTTTATCAGTCCGACGTTTGAGGAAGTCACCTTCCGGGTGCGGGCGGTCTGCCGCGAGGACCTGTCGATCACGCCGGACGCGATCGTTTTCGGTACGCTGCCCAAAGGCCAGGGGGGACGCAAGAGCGTCCGCGTGACCTTTTACGGCGACTCCAACTGGCGGCTCGCCGATGCGGTCAGTACGGGGGGGTATGTGCAAGCGGCGTTGTCCGGTCCCACCGTTCAGGGGAACGCCGTCAGTTACGAGGTGGCCGCGCAGTTAGATCCGGCGTGCCCGGCGGGGTACTGGATCTGCGAGATCGTGCTGAAAAGTCCGCATCCTGCGACGCCGCTGATCCGCATCCCGGTGACCGTGACGGTGACGCCGCCGGTGGTCGCCGCCCGGCCGCTTACCGTGAGCTTTTCCAATGCGGCAGTGGGAACGTTTGCGGAAAAACGCATCACCTTGGAGGCTGACCAGCCGTTCCGCATCCTGCAAGTGCGTGGCGCGGATGCCCAGGTGCAGGTGATCCTGGACGGGGACCACGCCGCCCCTACACATGCGGCGACCATCGCCGTCAAGCCTGCCGTCGCCGGAACCTTCAGCCGCACCGTCGAATTCGTCACCGATCACCCGCACCGCAAGATTATGCCGGTGGTGGTGCAGGTCGAGGCAGTTTCCACAAAGTAAAGGCACATCAGCAGTTACGAATGGCGTCTTGGGCCGCATGCGGCCCCAACACGCCGCGGGCGTCGTCGCCGCAGTTGTGCTCCCGCCGTGTCCAATTCCTGCGATACCCCTAAAAAATCGTAGGATTGTGGCACCCTCGGGGTCATGTATGCATGAAAATTACGACTGAACCGCCATTTCAAAAACTCCTGGTCGCCAATCGTAGCGAAATCGCCATTCGGGTGTTCCGTTCGGCCCACGAGCTGGGGATCCGGACGGTAGCGATCTATACGCACGAGGACCGCTTCGCGTTGCACCGGTTCAAGGCCGATGAGGCCTACCGTGTCGGCAAGGCCGGCGAGCCGATCCGGGCCTATTTGGACATAGCGGGGATCGTGGCGTTGGCCGAGCAGGTGGGGGTGGAGGCGATCCATCCGGGCTATGGGTTTTTGTCGGAGAACGCGGCGTTTGCCCGGGCGTGCGCGGCGGCGGGGATCGTCTTCATCGGGCCGCGGCCGGAGGTGCTCGAGCAGCTAGGGGACAAGGTAACGGCGCGGCGGCTTGCCCAGCAGGCGGGGGTCGCCGTACTGCCCGGCAGCGAAAAGCCGGTCGGGAGCCTGGCCGAGGCCGAGGCGTTGGCGGCGGAGCTGGGTTATCCGGTAATCATCAAGGCGGCGATGGGGGGCGGGGGGCGCGGCATGCGGGTCGTCCGCCGGGCGGAGGAGCTGGCCGACGCCCTGGTCGCCGCCCAACGCGAGGCTGGCACGGCCTTCGGCATCCCGGACGTGTTCCTCGAAAAGTACATCCCGCGGGCCCGCCACATCGAAGTGCAGCTCCTCGGCGACCGCCACGGCAACCTGGTCCACCTCTACGAGCGGGACTGCACCATCCAGCGGCGGCATCAGAAGGTGGTCGAGGTGGCCCCCGCGCCGCGCCTGCCGCAGGAGGTCCGCGAACGGATCCTAGCAGCGGCCCTGGCCATCGGGCGGGCCTGCCGCATCGACAACGCCGCCACCGTCGAGTTCCTCTACGACACCGACACTGCTCAGTTCTACTTCATCGAGGTCAACCCCCGCATCCAGGTCGAACACACGGTGACCGAACAGATCACCGGCCTGGACATCGTCCGCTCGCAGATCCTCATCGCCGCCGGCTACCGGCTGCACGACCCCTGCCTGGGACTGGAGCAGGACCGCATCGCCACCCGCGGCTACGCCATCCAATGCCGGGTCACGACCGAGGATCCGGCGAACAACTTCGTGCCGGACTACGGCCGCCTCAGCGCCTACCGCTCGACCGGCGGTCCCGGCGTGCGGCTAGACGCCGGAACTGCCAGCCCCGGTGCGATCATCACCCCCTTTTATGACTCCTTGCTGGTCAAGGTCACCACCAGCGGCCTGAGCTTCGCCGAAGCGGCCAACCGCATGGAGCGGTGCCTGCAGGAGTTCCGCATCCGCGGCGTCAAGACCAACATCCCGTTTTTGATCAACCTGGTGACCCACCCGCAGTTTCTGGCCTACGAGGTGACCACGCGGTTCATCGACGAGACGCCGGAGCTGTTCGTCCTGCCGGCGCGGCGGGACCGGGCGACCAAGCTGCTCCGCTACATCGCGGAGGTGATCGTCAACGGCCACCCGGACGTGAAGGATCCGTCCGTCTATCGGCGGTCCTGGACGACTGCGGCGGTCCCCGCCGGCGCGGGGGTAAGCCGGGGCTTGCCGCCGCCGAAACTGCAGCGGCCGCAGGGGACGCGGGACCGCCTGCGGGAGATGGGCCGCGAAGCCTTCGCCCGCTGGGTCCGCAACTCGGTACCCCTATGGATCACCGATACCACCATGCGCGATGCCCATCAGTCGCTGCTGGCCACCCGCATGCGGACCTACGACATGCTCGCCGTGGCCGACCGCTACGCCCAGCACCACGCCGGGCTGTTCTCCCTGGAAATGTGGGGCGGCGCTACCTTCGACACCGCCATGCGCTTCCTCAAGGAGTCCCCCTGGTACCGCCTCATCCGCCTGCGGGAGCGAATCCCCAACATCCTGTTCCAGATGCTGTTGCGGGCGGCCAATGCCGTCGGCTACTCCAACTATCCGGACAACGTCGTCGTTGAGTTTGTCCGTCTGGCCGCCGCGGCGGGGATCGACCTGTTCCGCATCTTCGATGCCAACAACTGGCTCCCCAACCTGCGGGTCGCCATCGACGCCGTCCTCGAAAAAACGGACGCCCTGTGCGAAGCGGCGATCTGCTACACCGGCGACATCCTCGACCCCAAGCGGGACAAGTATACCCTCCGCTACTACGTGCAACTGGCCAAGGAGCTGGAGCGGCTCGGCGTCCACCTGCTGGCGATCAAGGACATGGCCGGACTGCTCAAGCCCTACGCGGCGAAAAAGCTGTTCCGGGCCTTGCGGCAGGAAGTCGGCCTGCCCCTGCATTTCCACACCCACGACACCGCCGGCGGCCAGATCGCCGCCTATCTCGAAGCCGCCGAGGAGGGGGTCGATATCGTGGACTGCGCCTTTGCTCCCCTTTCCGGCGGTACTTCCCAGCCCAGCCTCAACGGCCTGGTCGAGGCCTTACGCTTCACCCCGCGCGACCCCGGCCTCGACTTCGACGCCCTGCAGGAAACGGCCAACTACTGGGAAGCGGTGCGGCAATACTACGCCCCATTCGAAACCGGGCAGTTGGGCAGCTCGGCGGAGGTCTACCTGCACGAAATGCCTGGCGGCCAGTACGCCAACCTCTACCAGCAGGCCCAGTCCTTGGGAATCGCCGACCGCTGGCCGGAAGTCGGGCGGATGTACGCCGCCGTCAACAAGCTGTTTGGCGACATCATCAAGGTCACCCCGACCTCCAAGGTGGTCGGCGACATGGCCCTGTTCATGATCGCCAACCACCTGACGCCGGAGGACGTCCTCGACCCGAAGCGGGAGATCGCCTTCCCCGAGTCGGTGGTGGAATTTTTCGAGGGGAAACTGGGCCAGCCGCCGGGGGGATTTCCCAAAGCATTGCAGGAGAAGATCTTACGTGGCCGCAAGCCCCTGACGGAACGGCCCGGCGCCCTGTTGCCCCCCGCCGATTTCGCCCAGACCCGGGCCGAGCTGGAACAGAAGCTCCGTCGACCCCCCAGTGATTACGACGTCATCTCCTATCTCCTTTACCCGAAAGTGTTTATGGAATTCGCCCAAACGCTGGAGCGATATTCCGACCTGAGCGTGCTCCCCACACCCGTCTTCTTCTATGGCCTGCAGCCCGGCGAAGAGGTCAGCATCGACATCGAGACCGGCAAGACCCTGATCGTCAAGTTCATGACCGTTGGCGACCCGCAGCCGGACGGCTACCGGGTGGTCTATTTCGAGCTGAACGGTCAGCCGCGGGAGGTGATGGTGCTCGACCGTTCGCTGGAAAGCGGCGGGCATGTCCGGCGACCGAAGGCCGAGCCCGGCAACGCCAAGCACATCGCCGCACCGATGCCGGGTGCGGTCGTCCAGGTAGCCGTCGGGGTGGGCGAGTCGATTGCCGCCGGACAGAAACTGCTCACCCTCGAGGCCATGAAAATGGAAACGACCCTCTATGCCGAACGCCCGGGACGGATCGCCGAAGTCCTGGTGCGGCCCGGCATGCAGGTCGAGGCCGGCGACCTGCTCATCCGCCTGGAATGACCGCCCGCCCTGGAATGACCGCCTGCCCTGGTGGAATGACCGCCCGTCGGACAGAGCACCCTCCAGCGGCGACGTAATGGTTGTTCCAACAACAGTTGTTCCAACAACAGTTGTTCCAACAACAGTTGTTCCAACGATAGTTGTTTCAACGATAGCTGTTTCAACGACAAAATGGGATTGGAACATCAGGCCGGTCTGTCAATTCTCGTTGGGGGCGGAAACTTCGCGCCAGGCGTTATGACCGTCTTAGGGGGTGTTTGCCGCAGGCGTGTGGACCGCCGTGGCCGACAAAATGGGAGTTGCGGATCGCGGGGGCGTGCACTAAGGTATAAGGCGGGCAACGGCCAAGGTCGCTTGGGGGCCTTAGCCGGGGTTGAGTTCCGACCGTCAGGCCACGCCCGCACCTTTCATCCTCGAAAGGGCAAACCCGTCGCGAGGCGGGGGCGCAAAGCCACGGGCCTGTGATCCCCCCTACCCCACCCATAAGGTCACAGGTGGCCGGGCTGCCGAAGGGATCGACCGGTGAAAACCTGTCCATCCCCGGTGTCACGGCGACGTGTACACCGCGGCGGAGCCTGACAACGGTTGCATGCCGTCGCCGGACTCAACCTGCCCCGTTTGTTGTCATAGCTTGTTGCTTGTTGTCCAGAGAGCCGTTGTCGCCGTGCGAGCTTTGGCCGCCTTACATCCGGCGACGAGCTGCTTTTGTCCCTCGTTGGGCGGTCCATTCCGCCCCCCGGATACACGTCCGTTGCAGCGGCACGGACGACTGGCCGACGACCGGACGGAATTTCTAGCCTGACAGAGTAGCGGCGCCGGCCGCCCGCATTCCGCATGGCCATCCGCGGGCCGGCAGAGGGATCGCCTTTGCCGGTCGTGTGGGACAGAGCCTGTTTGTGTTGGGGAAAGCCAAGGAGTTGTTATGTCCACCACCGCTGCCCCCGTGGCCACCAGTGAACGGACCGGTTGGGCGAGCCTGCGGGACCTCAACGGTTATCAGTGGTTTGTGTTTAGCGTCGCCGCGTTGGCCTGGATGGCCGACTGCATGGACCAGCAGTTGTTCAACCTGGCTCGGATGATGTCGCTGACCGACCTGCTCGGCGGCGCCCAGGCCGACCGGGACGCCGTGACCACCTGGGCGAGCCGCTCGACCTCGATCTTCCTGATCGGCTGGGCCAGCGGCGGGCTGATTTTCGGCATGTTCGGCGACCGGCTCGGCCGCGTCCGCACCCTAACGATTACAATTTTGTTATACTCGGTGTTTACCGGTTTGAGCGCCCTGTCGGTTGGGCCGTATGATTATTGCCTGTATCGGTTTCTGACCGGCCTAGGGGTGGGGGGCGTGTTCGCCGCGGCGGTGGCCCTGCTGGCCGAGACGATGCCGAACAACGCCCGGCCGTACACGCTGGGCTTGATGCAGGCCTTGTCGGCCATCGGTAACATCACCGCGGCGTTGCTGTATATCGCTTTAGGACTGCTGGAGTTGTATGGCCATCTCGATTCGCTCAAAGGAGTGGGACTGAGTGCCTGGAGAGTCTTGTTCCTGATCGGGCTGGTGCCGGCGAGCCTGGTGGTGCTCATCCAGTGGCGGCTGCAGGAGCCGGAGTCGTGGCGGAACGCCAAGGCGGCAGCCGACGCCGGAATCGGCAAGAAGCTCGGCTCCTATTTGGAGCTGTTCGGCGGCGGCTGGGTGACCCGCCACGCCGTGTTGGGAATGCTGCTGGCGTTTGTCGGGGTGGTCGGGTTGTGGGGGATCGGCTTTTTCTCGGTAGACCTGACCCAGCGGATTTCGAACACGGCCTTTGCGGCGGAAGCGGCGGCGCGGGGTCTGGACGGCACGGACCGCGACCGCTACATCGCCGGCCAGCGGATCATCTGGGCCGGGATGACCTCCCTAGCGATCAATTGCGGGGCATTTTTTGGCATGTCCGCGTTTGCCTGGCTGGCGGCGCACATCGGGCGGCGGCCCGCTTTTGCCATTACCCTGCTCGCCGCGGCAGGGAGCGTCGCTCTGGTCTTCACGCAGATGCAGAGCCGCACCGACATCCTGTCGATGAACCTGCTGATGGGCTTCTGTCTGCTGGCCCTGTTCGGCGGCTATGCCATCTACCTGCCGGAGCTGTTTCCGACGCGGCTACGAGCTACCGGCACCAGCTTTTGCTATAACGTCGGCCGCTTCGTCGCCGCCAGCGGCCCGCTGATGCTCGGCCTGCTGACGACCCAGGTCTTTGCCTACGCCGCCGAGGGGGGGCTATACCCCGACCGCCCCTTCCGCTACGCCGGACTGACGATGTGCTCCATCTTCCTGCTGGGACTGCTGGTGTTGCCGTTTCTCCCGGAGACCAAGGGCAAGCCGCTGCCGGACGACCGTTAGTTCAATTTGGTTCAATTTCAATTTGGTTTAATAACGATGCGACCGATGGACTGATGCGGCTGCGGCGTGGGTCGTACCCAACCGCAGCGACGGTTACGGCCTTTGCGAGGAGGATGGGCCATGGAGAAGGGAACCACGCCGGAATGGTTGCAGCGTCACGGCGGGGAGTTGCGGCCGTCCGTCGTGCCACCCGGCCTGTTGGTGTACGTGGACGGCAAGCCGCTGTACCGCCTGGAGGTGCGGCCCTGTCGTGGCCGTCTGAGTTGCGCGATTGTCGACCTGGTTAGCGACCGCCGGATCGATCCCAGCGGCGGAGAGGTACCCGTGTACGCCACGGAAGCGGAGGCGTTCCGCGGCGGCCTCGAACAGTTGCGGCAATATCTAGGATGGTGAAGCATGAGCAGTTGCGGCAATGTCAATAAATATCAAAATATCAGTGAAGGAGGGTGAGGGATCGCCCCTACCTCGAGCGAAGGTCAACCTCGGCTGCTGGTCGCATCCGTCCCGCTCTGTCGGCTCAGAGGAGGAGCCAGCCGACGCATCCGGCGGAGGCACCACGCCAGGGATCGATCAGACGGTTCCAGCGGACGCAACCCCGCCGACGCATCCGGCGGAGGCACGACGCCGGCAATTGCAGCGGACGGATCCGGCGGAGGAACCAAGCGGCTAGGGCGTCAGCGCTGACGGGCGAAAAAGGTGATGCCGCCACGCGGCGCGGGGCCGAGCTGGCAGAGGGTGTCCAGCCCCATCGCCTGGACGACGCGGAGCATCAGCTCCCCCTCCGCCGGGTCGGTGCAATCGCAGAGGTGGCGGCCCTGGTCGCTGAGGAAGCAGCGGCCGGGCAAGCGTTGCACGCGTAAGGTCGCCGGGTCGAACGTGCGGACTTGCACATGCAGCGGCACCCGTCGCGGCGGCTGCCCATTGTGCAGAAAAAACGTCAGGCGGCCGACCTGGCACCACTCCGACCAGCCGAAGTCCTGGATGGTGCGGAGGGCGTCGCGGGCCGTCAGCTCCGCCGGGCCGAAGCGGCCCAGAATCACCGCCTCGTGGGCTATAACCCACTCCGCCCCGTCCTTGCGGACTTCCAGCCGCCGCGGGTCATAGCGGTACATCAGACCCACGTATCCCACGCCGGGGACGGGCACGCCCGTCGGGTTCAACGCTTCGATCTGCATCTGCACCTGCTGCCGCACCAGTGCGGGGGGCAATGGCTCGATTCCCGGATCGCTGGCGGCAAACAGGCACCGCATCACCGGTCGCCGCCCGCCGATGACGCCGAGCCGGTTGAGGCCGTGCTTACGGATGGCCGCTACCGCCGTTTCGGCCGCCGCCCGCGACAGGGCGAAATTGCAATGGATGGCGTAATCGTCCCGCAGGCACCACACGCCGCGGACCTCCTCGGCCCGGACGCTTTTGAGATCGATCGGCTGGACGGCATGGAAACCGACGCCGGTCATGAACGGCCCCTCCGCGGCGGCGGCCGGCGATGCCCCCGGGCGCGGCTCCGCTGGCGGACGGGTCAGCAGCAGCGGCGGTCGCCCGTTCACAAGTCCATACTCCACAAGCGGTTGCGGCGAACCGATCACGACCCACTCGGTTGGCCGCATGTCCCGGAAGGCCACCAACGCCGCACGGGCGGCGACCTCGTCATCCCCGAAATCCCGAAATAGCGTCAGGCCGTGACGCAACTGCCACGATCCGGCGACCCGTTGCAGGGAGAGGTCGCCGGCCCGGATGGGCATGCGGTACTCGACCGACGCCGGGGCGGACGCCGGGCGCAATGTCGCCGGGCCGGCCGCGGGCGGAACCTGGGGAATGCCGACTGCCGCCAACGGAGAGATGATGACTGCCGGAGCAATGATGACTAATCCGATCGGGATAGTGATGATTATGCGGCTGAGCGGGTAGCGGTGCGGCTGCAGCATACAGTTTCCTCCCGCGGCGTCCCGGCGGGCATCGCCGGGACGGTAGCGGCCCACTATGCGGCCCGGGATATAGCCGCCGGGCCGCCGGATGTCACTACCGCCTGTGCGGCTTGGCGGTCACTTTTTGGCCGGTTCCTGGCGGGTCGAGGGGTAGACTTCCAGGCGGATGTCCTTGAAGCGGATTTCCATGGGTCCGCCGCTGTGGAGCTGCAGGCCGATTTGGCCTCGCCGGGCGAGTTTGTCGTCCGTGTAATCGGTGCAGAGGTGGCCATTGATCCAGATGCGAACGCGGGGACCGACCGCCTCGATGACGTAGTCGTTCCAGTCGTTGGGTTTGACGTATTTTTCGCCGCCTTTTTTGGCTAGCAGGCCGCGGCCGCTCTCCTCGTACAGCTTGCCCCACCATCCAGCCCCGATGTCAGCTTGTGGGCCACGCATCTCGCCGTCCGGCAGGGGCACGCTACGGAACTGGATGCCGCTGTTTTCCGTGTTCGGCGTCAGTTTGACCTTCAGAGAGAGCTTGAAGTCTTCGACCGCCAGGTGCGACACCAGGAAGTTGTTGCGTTTCAGGCCGGTCTTAGTCCGACCGACGATTTCGCCGTTTTCGACCGTCCAGAGGGTCTTGTCGCCGTCCCAGTTGGACAGGTCCTTGCCGTTGAAGAAGTCCTTGGCGTGGTCGGGGGTGGCCAGCATCGGCACCTGGGCTGGCGACTGCAAGTAAGCGATCAGGGAGCGGAACTCGTAGTCGCTGACCTGGCGGAGGATGTCGTCCGGCATCATCGACAGCTCGGACGGTTTGCGTTCGGCGACATCCGGCAGCGGGATGGTCAGCACTTCGCGGTCGGTCTGGACGGTCAGCAGGCCGTTGGCTTCCCCCTTGACGATGCCGATGATGGTGCGGTCGTCGTGGAGGACCAGGCGGGTGGCGGCGTACTCTTTGGGGATGACGGCACTGGGGTCGAGGATGTTTTCCAGGAGGTAGTCGATGCTGCCGCGGTTGGCGCCGGTGATGTCGGGTCCGACGTTGCCGCCGACGCCGAAGAGGGTATGGCACTGCTGGCAGGTGCGGGCAAAGACGGCCCGTCCGAGCAGGGGATCGCCGGGGACGGCGGCGGGTGCGGCCAGCCGCTTCTGCCACTGGGCGATCAGGGCTTTGCGTTCGGCGGGGGAGTCACGGACGATGCCCCAGTGGCGGGCGATCTGCTCATTGAGGGCGGCGTCGTTGTAGCTGCGGAGCAGGCGGATGATCTCGGCGGGGACGTCGGCGGTCGGGACGGTATTTGCGGCGACGGCCTGCAGCAGCTCGCGGGCGTACGCCGGGCGGGCGGCCAGGGTGGCGATGGCCTCGCGTTTTTCGGCGGCGGAAAACGTCGGGTAGTGGCGGAGGACCGCCGCGGGCGTGGCAGGATCGTCCAGTGCGGCCAGGCCACGCAGGGCGGGGATGCGCAGCTCCCGTTCAGCCAGGGCGGCCTGCAGCAACGGTGCGGCGGCGTGGTCGCGGGCCTCGACCAACGCCGTCAGGGCCGCCAGACGGGCCGCTGGATCGGCCTGGCGATCGGTCAGGACCCGTCGCAACGCCGCCAGGGCCGACGCATCGCCGAAGACCACCGCCAGCCCCTGGGCCTGTTGCCGCACCGCCGCATCGGGGGATTTCATCAACGCCGTAAACGCTGCCGGCCAGCTTTGGGGCATCGGCAACTGCCGCTTGCCCCGCGCCGCCTCCTGCAAGCCACGAAAATACGCCAGACGGTGATCATCGGATGGAGATTGGACGATCGCCTGGGCCAACAGTTCCAACGCCTCCGGCGTGCCGAGGGCTCCCACCCGCCGCGCCGCACATTGCAGCACAAACAGGATCCGCCCGCGGGCGGCCAGCTCCAGTCCCCGGGCCGGCTCGGCGGCGACTAACGGCTCTAGGCCGTACCAGTACAGATACGGCAAGTTATGGTCGGCGGCGTCGGCGGCGTGGGCCAGCAGCTCCGGCAACAGCTCCCAGCGGACCGCCGGCTCCAGACGTTGCAGGGCCGAAGCGATCGCCCGGCGGACAACCGGCGAGGGATCGGAGCGGGCCGCATCCCGCAGCCAGCGGCGGATCTCGTCCGATGGCGGCCCGTCTTGGGTCAACAACGTCACGCACCAGGCACGGACATGCTCGCTGGTATCGGTCTGCAGGGAGCGGAGAACCTCCGGCGTAAAGCCGTGCCGCACGCCGCCGATGCAGTAGAGGGTCCAGGCGGCGCGGAGACGGCGAACGGGGTCCGTGTGGCCAGTGGCGATGCGACTCAGCTCCTGCCGCACCTGTCGGAAGGCCTCCCCCGCCGGTGCGGTCGGGCCGTCGTAACGCTCCTGCAGCAGTCGCCGGGCCGTGCGGGCGTACCAATCATTAGCGTGGAGCTGATATTTCACCAGCTCGGCGTCGCTGCACCGCGACAGGTCGATGCCGACAACCGGCGGCGTGTCCTTGTGGGCGATCTTGTAGATGCGGCCGTTAGTGCGGTCCCAGATTTCCGGCTCGGTGCGGTGACAGATCTGCTTGTCGTACCAGTCGAGCAGGTAGGCGTTGCCGTCTGGGCCGCTGCGGATGGCCACCGGGATGAACCAGCGGTCGTTGCTGAGCAGAAAGTCGGGGTTGCGGTCGGCGATGTAGCCGCTGCCTTTGGGGATGAGGACGTCCACGTTGAGGCGATGGCCGTGCAGGTTGCCCATGAAGGCCTTGCCGTGGTACTCCTTGGGCCAGGCGCCGCCTTGGTAGATCATCAGGCCGCAGTGGGCATGGCCGCCGCCGGCGCTGTCGGAGCGGTTGTTGCCGGCGTGCGGCGTCGGGCCGACGTAGTGGCGATGGAGGGCGATGGTGGCGATGTCGGCGTAAGTGTAAGGGTTGAAATGGGATCCGGCCTGGCGGTGGTAGCGGCCGCCGGGGATGATGTGCCACATGTGGGGGATGACGCAGGCTTCGCAGAAGATGTCGCCCCAGGCGTTGTAGTCCAGCCCCCAGGGGTTGCTGGTGCCGTGGGCGACGACTTCAAAGACGTGTCGCGTGGGGTGGTAGCGCCAGATGCCGGCGTTGATCCGCTGGCGTTTGTCGTCGGGGTCGCCGGGCTTGCCGACGTTGGAATGGGTGAACACGCCATGACAGCCGTAGAGCCAGCCGTCCGGCCCCCAAATAAAGCTGTTGAGGGTCTCATGGGTGTCCTGGTAGCCCCAGCCGTCGAGGAGGATGACGGGTTCGCCGGCGGGCTGGTCGGTTTTCGGGTCGTGGGGGATGAACAGCAAATAGGGGGCTGCCCCGACCCACACGCCACCGAAACCGACTTCGATGCCGCTGGCCAGGTTGAGGCCTTCGAAAAAGACGGTGCGTTTATCGAAGCGGCCGTCGCCGTCGGTGTCTTCAAAGATGAGAATTTTGTCGCCGAGTCGGCGGTCGGGGAGGACCGGTCCGGGGTGCGGGTGCCGCCGCGGATAGGTGTAGGCTTCCAGGACCCATAGCCGGCCGCGGTGGTCGATGCAGAAGCCGACTGGCTGGTGCACGTCCGGCTCGGCAGCAAAAACCGTGGCCCGGAAGCCCGGGGGGAGGGTCATCGCCCGTGCGGCCTCCTCCGGCTTCAGTCCGGCGAACTTGTACACATCCGGCGGCGGCAGCGGCTCCCGCTTAGGCCGCTCCGGAAACGACGGCTTTTTCGCATGGAAGCGGAAATCGTCAAAATTGACGTGTCCCCAGTGTCCGCTGTGCCGGTCGACCAGCCGGATCTGTATCTGGCGGCCCTGGTAGGTGGACAGGTCGACCACCACTCGCCGCAGGTCCTCCTCTTCCAGCCCCGAGGCCCGGAAAACGACTTTCTTTTCGGGGAGCAGGATCAGCTCGACGCACGTTTCCGGCCACGGCCCGCCGCCGACGAGAAAGCTGGCCCACCGGTGGGTGACGGTAAAGGGGACGCTGGTGAGGGTGCCTTGCGGCTTGTCGCCGAATTTTTCGTAGCCGCCGATCCAGTAGTTCCCCTGGTGGCGGCTGCGCATGTCGTTGCGGCGGGGGAAGACGGTGTCGCCGCGGATGGGTTGCCCCTGGAAGGCCTGTCCTTCGGCGGTCCAGTCGCTTAGGTCGCCGGTCTCGAAGTCGAAGTTGAGGCTACGGCCGTCGGCGGCCGTGGGGAGGACGCCGCGGTCGTTGGCTGCCGTATCGTCTTGTGTGGCAAGGACTTGCGGTGCGACTGGCGTTGGCGGAGCGGCTGGCGTTGGCGGAGCGGCCGGGGTCGGGATCCCTGCCGCCGCAATGGTCGCGGCCAACACCACGGCGGCGAGTAGCAACGTTTGGGAGAGGCGGTTGGCGGTCATCCAGCGGCTCCTTGTGCGGCGGGGATCGGCGGGCCGGGGGGCGGGATGGCAACCCTCGCCGGGGGGAGGGTGGCCCGGCCGTTCCGACGCCCGCGTGGGTTAGGATTGCCACGTGCACCCTTAGGCGATTCCTTGCACGTATAGGTATTTTGGCCGGGTTCGAGCGGCCACGCAATGGGATTGTCGTCGCGTGCGGCGGGCAGTAGGGGCGTTCGCTTGGGCCGCAGGGGGGCGATTTGTTGGCAGGACGGCGGGTTTGGCCGTATCCGTGGGCGGCATTGGCGGGCGGGTTTGGCCGTGCCCGTGGGGCAACTTTATCAGCGGGGCTAGCATCCCCTGTGCGGCAGCTTCATCAGCGCAGCGGGGCTTGCCATACCTATGCGGCGGTTTGAGCGGCGTCGCCCGGCAGGGTGGCGAGTTCCCTTCTGCCTGTCGCAACTGCTTGGTGATATAATGGAAATTTCCACGGCAGCAGGGCGGCCGGCGGCACGGCCCTTAGCTGCACGGGAATGGGGAGTAACATGACGATCTCGCCGCAAGCGGATGGGATAATCCACGGGCAGGGGGGATGGTCAGCGACATGACAGTTTCGCCGCAAGCGATCGGGTTTCTGGGGGCGGGGCAGATGGCCACGGCCCTGGCGCGGGCGTGGCGGGAGGCCGGCTGCCTGGACCCGGAGCGTAGTTGGGCCGCCGACCCGTTGGAAGCGGCCCGGGAGCGGATCGCCCAGGCGGCCGGTCTCCGCACCACGCCGCACAACCGGGAGGTGGCTGCCGCCTGTCCGATACTGGTGGTGGCGGTCAAGCCGCCAGCGGTGCCGGAGGTTTTGGCGGAGGTGCGCGAGGAAGTGAGCGAGCGGCACTGCGTCATTTCGATCGCCGCGGGCGTGACGTTGCAGCAGATCGACCAGGCGTTGGGGGGGCGGGGTCGTCTGATCCGGGTGATGCCGAACACGCCGTGTCTGGTGGGTGCGGGGGCGGCGGCGTTTGCCAGCGGGCCGCGGGCGACGCCGGCAGATGGGGCCTTGTGCGAGCGGTTGTTCACGGCGGTGGGCTATTGCTGCCCGGTGCCGGAGTCGCTGCTGGACGCGGTGACGGCCTTGAGCGGCAGCGGCCCAGCGTTCGTGGCGGTACTGTTGGAGGCGTTGGCTGATGGCGGGGTACTGTGCGGACTGCCGCGGGAGCTGGCGATGCGTCTGGCCGCCCAGACGGTGCTGGGCACGGCCCAGCTGGTGCTGCAGGAGGGGCGTCACCCGGCCTTGGTCAAGGACGCCGTGGCCAGTCCGGGGGGGACGACCATCGCCGGTCTGCACGTGCTGGAGCGGGCCGGGGTACGGGGGGCGATCCAGGAAGCGGTCGCCGCGGCGGCGGCGCGGGCCCGCGAGCTGGCCCGACCGACGCACTAACCGCCGCGCCTGCCACGCCGGATGGTCAGGGGGGCGGTGCAACGACCGGGGAGGTGCCCCGCATGGCGACATACACATAAAAATGAAGGGACAGCATATGTAAAAAATAACAGCATATAGCGAAAAATGACAGCATATGGGGAAGGTGACGGCAATAGGGAAAAGCTGCGGTATATGGCGAAATATGGCAGTATATAGGGAAAACTGGCGGGATGTGGGGAAAACGGGCGGCCCATGACGCAGGAACTGGTACTGATTTTTGATTTCGGATCGCAGTTTGCCCAGTTGATCGCCCGGCGGGTGCGGGAACAAAACGTCTTTTGCCTGCTAGTGCGGCACGACCTGCCGGCCGAGCGGGTGCTGGAGCTGCGGCCCAAAGGGATCATCCTGTCGGGCGGCCCGGCGAGCGTGTACGAACCGCAGGCGCCCCGCTGTGATCCCCGGCTGTGGCAGTTGAACATCCCGATCCTGGGGATCTGTTACGGGATGCAGTTGGCGGTGACGGCGTTTGGGGGGCAGGTGCGGCCGGCCGTCAGCCGCGAATACGGCCGGGCGACGCTGGCCGTGCACGATCGTAATACCATTTTCCAGGGCTATCCGCTGGAATCGACGGTGTGGATGAGCCACGGCGACAGCGTGATTGACCCGTCCGAGCAGTGGCTCCGCCTGGCCAGCACGGAGACCTGCCCGTATGCGGCGGTCAAGCACCGGGACTATCCGATCTTCGGGCTGCAGTTCCATCCGGAAGTCAGCCACACTCCGCACGGTAGCCAGATTTTGGCCAATTTCCTGCGGGACGTGTGCGGCTGCACCGGCCAGTGGAAGATGCAGACGTTTATAGACCAGACGGTGCAGCAACTCCGTGAGCGGATCGGGCCGCACCGGGTGATCTGCGGCCTGTCCGGCGGGGTGGACTCGAGCGTCTGTGCGGCATTGTTGCTACAGGCGGTCGGGCCGCAGGTCGCCTGCATCTATGTCGATACCGGCCTGATGCGGGAAGGGGAGACCGAGCTGGTCCGGCATACCTTCCGGGACTGGTTCCGGGCGGACCTGCGGGTGGTCGATGCCCGGGAGCGGTTTTTGACGGCGTTGCGGGGCGTGACCGATCCGCAGGAGAAGCGGCGGATCATCGGCAAGCTGTTCATCGACGTGTTCAAGGACGAGGCCCGCCGCATCGCCGGGGCGCGGTTTTTGGCCCAGGGGACGCTCTATCCGGACGTGATCGAAAGCGGCGGCAGCGGCGACAGTCCGGCAGCGACGATCAAGCTGCACCACAACGTCGGGGGGCTGCCCGCCGAGCTGGGCTTTGAGCTGATCGAGCCGCTGCGGGAGCTGTTCAAGGACGAGGTCCGCCGGGTGGGGATGGAGTTGGGCCTGCCGGAAGAGGTAGTCTGGCGGCATCCGTTTCCGGGGCCGGGACTAGCGGTCCGTTGCCTGGGGGAAGTTACGGAGGAGAAGCTGGCCCTGCTGCGGCAAGCGGACGCGATTTTCCTGGAGGAACTGCGCAAAAGCGGCTGGTACCGCCAGACGGCCCAAGCGTTTGCGGTGCTGTTGCCGGTGCGGTCAGTAGGGGTGATGGGGGACGGCCGTACCTACGACTACACGATCTGCCTGCGGTGCGTGGAGACGGACGATTTCATGACCGCGGACTGGTCGCGGCTGCCGCACGAGCTGTTGGCCCGTGTCGCCACGACGATCATCAATAAAGTGAAAGGGATCAATCGCGTGGTGTACGACATCAGCAGCAAGCCGCCGGCGACGATCGAGTGGGAGTGAGGCGGGGCCGGGAGGTGTCGGCCGACCGACGCGGGGGAGGGTGCGGAGCATGCGGGTGGATATCTGTTCGCGGGAAGACCTGGAGACGCAGGGGAATCTGCTGCGGGCCTTGGCGGAAGTGGGGGCGATCCCGGCGGAGGGGACGATCATCGACCTCCCCTTCGGGCAGGGGCTGCACCGCTTCATCGCTCCCCAGGGGATGCTGACGGTCTTCGCGGACGCCTGGGGCGTGGACCTGGAAGGGCCGGACGAACTGGTCCAGCAGGTGCAGATCGCCATGGCACGGATGTGACGCGGCGGATGGGCCGAGCAACAGACGGAGGATAGATAGGCCGCAGCGGCCTGTCCAAAATTTGTACAGCCGCAACGAGCCGTGGCGGGCAGCTTACGACGGGCCGACCTGCCCAGCGTGGCCGTCTCGGACAGGGGCAGGTGCTCTCGACCCCACGGCAGTGCGGGAACGACTCGGGAGGGCACGGTCATGATGCCGATCGCGACGATCCTGACCGGCGGGCTACTGATCCTAGTAGGCTTGGCGGGCTATTTTGGCGGCGAGCCAAGTGCGGACACGGGAAAAGTGTCGCCGACCGCATTGATTCCGGCGGGGTTTGGCCTCGTCCTTTTGGTGTTGGGGCTGTTGGCCTTGCGGGAGGGGTGGCGCAAGCACGCCATGCATGCGGCGTCCGCCGTGGGTCTGTTGGGGGTAATCGGCGGCTTCATGCCGATCATCCGCCAGCTCCGTAATACTGGCACGTTCGACCCGCTCAAGCGGTCGGCGGTCTTCGGCGAGTTGATGATCCTGATCTGTGCCGTGTTTGTTTTCCTGTGCGTGCGGTCGTTCGTGCTGGCCCGCTTGGCGCGAGCGGAGCGTGCGGCGGTCCCTTCCGCCAGCGGCCATGAGGCTTCCGGGCCAACCGGGCCGACCGTGTAAAGTAACTTGTCCCAATGACCCGGCGGCGTGTGGGGGGAACCTGACCACCCGGTCCGGCGGCGTGAGGGGGAGTCCGGGTTAGCGGCTCACGGCGTGGGGGGGCCACTGGGCCGGTCGTTGCAGGAGCAATTTTTCCGCGGCGGTCACTTTTTGGCGGCGGCGTCCAGCCAGTGGCTGATGACGGCGGCGTAGTAGGTGCCGCTCATGGTCGGCGGGCCGTCGGGTGCGGTGGCATAGCCGCCGCTCGTGTGGCGGTGCCGCTGCAGGAACTGGCGGATGGCCTGCGGGTTCGGGGGCGGCTCCCCCAGCAGGACCCACGCCCGCATAACGCGATAAGTGCTCTCTAGATCACCAGTAGTGTTGGCGGCGCGGGCGTAGCCGCCGTCAGGGAGTTGGCCGCGGCGGAGGTGGTCGAGCAGTTGCCGCCGCACTTCTGGCTCGAGGCGGCCGCCCAATCGCAGGATCAGAGCCGCCGCCGAGCCCGCCAGGCGGGCCCCGCCGCTGCGGGCGTTTTGCTGCAGCCCTTCCTGCAGGGCCTTGTGCCCCGCCGCGATCCACGGTTTCAGATCAAACGGACACTCGGCGACGCCCCACGCTTCCACGCCGGCGGCGGCAATTCGGATCTCCTCGAAGCTTTTGGCATGTTCCTGCAGGTATTTCATCGCGGCGGTGTATTGGGGTTTGGGAATATCGAGAGCGACGGCAGCCATGATCCCGATGCTGGTGAGGGGAACGTCCGGCGTGCCGCCTGGCTCGGCGAAGCCGCCGCTGCGGGCATCCAGGCATTTCAGGACAAACGCCGCATGCCGGTCGCGGTGCGGAATCTCCCGCGCGCCGAGATAACGTAGGGCACGGACCGCCCCGCTGGTGGCTCGCAGGGACGGTGGCGGTACCACGTCCAGGTTCGGGTTGGGCGGCTGCAGGTAAAATCCCCCCTCCGGCGACTGCAGTTGCAGGATCCATTGAATGGTCGCCTGTCGTTGCGCGGCGGTGTCGTCGGCGGCGACGGCAAACAGGCCGGCCGCCACGGTGAGGACGAGGCCGACCGGGATGGCAGTTCGGTTAAACATAGTAATACTCCTGAGGGTGGGACGGGGTGGTTTGGATCGTTGGATAGCCAATTTGGGGCATGGTAATGGTATGTGGCCGGTGTGGGGGTCACTTCGGGCGGAAGGTGGGGACGACCGCCGCGTGAGTGGTCATGCCGGGTACGCCGATCAGGTCGAGGCAGTAGGGTACGGCGGGCATGACGGCCAGGAGGCACTCGCGGATGGCGGCGGGCTTGCCGGGGAGATTGATGATCAGGGAGCGGCCGCGGATGCCGGCGGTCTGCCGCGACAGGATCGCCGTGGGGACCGAGCGGAGCGAGACCTGCCGCATCAACTCGCCGAAACCGGGGAGCATCTTGTCGCACACGTGTGCGGTGGCTTCGGGGGTGACGTCGCGGGGGGCCGGGCCGGTGCCGCCGGTGGTCACCACCAGACAGCAGCCCTCGACGTCGCACAGTTGGATCAACGTTTGCGCGATCAACTCCTGCTCGTCCGGGATCAGGCGGACGACCGGCTGCCAGGGGCAGCTCAGGGCTTCGCGGAAGAACTGCTCGATCGCCGGGCCGCTTTTGTCTTCATAGATGCCGCGGCTGGCCCGGTCGGAGACGGTGACGATGCCGATTTGGAAGACGGTGGCGTTCATAGTTCGGAGTCCTAGGGTTGCCGGGCCGCGTGGGGCGGCGGTGGGCCGACGGGGCCGGCCGACGCGGCAAGCGGTGCCTATGCTGTAGGCCGTGCCGGTGTGGATATTTGCCCGTGCGGGTGATATTTGCCCGTGCGGCTGGCACCCGTCCCTGTCGGATGTTATACTCATCGACGAGTTCTATGGAACACCCGCGGCATCCGCGTGGCGATGCGACGACGTGCGGGACAACTCCTCGCCCTGACAGGGCCATCAGCGGGTGCGGGTAGTTGCCGGGATGTAGCCGCAAGCGGTTGTCGCCGCGAGTTGCGGGAATTGCGGCCAACCGTTGCCAAAAACAGGGACTCAGGCGATGCGGTGCTGGTCGTTTGCCTCGGCGGGAACGCTCTGGTACGGCCGCGACGCCGTCACGCAGCACTTGGCCGAGGCGTGCCAACGGGTCGGCGCCCGGCGGGTGCTGGTGGTGGCCGATGGGGGCGTGCGGGCCAGCGGGATATTGCCGCACGTTCTGCAAGTCCTGCAGCGGCAAGGAATTACGGCGGAAGTCTTTGACCGGGTGCTCCCCGAGCCGCCGGTAGAAGTGGTGCGGGAGTGTGCCGCGGCGAGCCGCGCGGCCGCACCGGATGCCCTGGTAGCGGTCGGCGGCGGCAGCGTCATCGACACCGCCAAGCTGGCCGCGATGCTTTGGACCCACGGTGGCGATCCCCTCGACTACACCGGCGATTGCCGCGTCCCCGGGCCGGTCCGCCCGGTGATCGCCGTCCCGACCACGGCGGGGACTGGTTCGGAAGTCTCTGCGGCGGCAGTATTTACGGACACGGCCCGGCACATCAAGGTCTCCTGCCTCAGCCCGTATCTGCGGCCGGCCGCGGCGGTGGTCGACCCCCTGCTGACCCGAACCTGCCCGCCGAAAGTGACCGCCGATTCGGGCATCGACGCCCTGACGCACGCCATCGAGGCGTATTGTGCGATCGACAACGACCGCTTTCCGCTGCCGCCGGGCGAGGCGACCGTTTACCAGGGGAAAAACCCGATGGCCGACCTGATGGCCGCCGCGGCGATCCGTCTGATCGGCCAGTATCTGCGGCGGGCTGTAGCCAACGGGGACGACTTAGAGGCCCGCGACGGCATGGCGTTGGCCGCCACGCTGGCCGGTCTGGCCTTTTCCAACGCCGGGGTGGCGTTGGTGCATGCGATGGAATACCCGGTCGGCGGGGCAGTGCACGTCTCGCACGGGGCGGGCAACGGGTTGCTGTTGCCGCACGTGATGCGGTACAACCTGCCGGAATGCGTGCGGCCGCTGGCCGAGATTGGGCAGTTGCTGGGGGTTGCGGATTCGGCGGCGTCGTTGGAGCAGCAGGCCGAGCAAGCCATCGCCGCGGTCGAGCAGTTGCGGGCGGACATCGGTATCCCCTTGCGGCTACGAGACTTAGGGGTGACGGAGGGGATGCTGCCGGGCTTCGCCGAAAAGGCGTTTGGCATCCAGCGGCTATTGCGGGTTAACCCGCGGCGGCCGCAGTCCCCCGCCGAAATCCTCGACATTTACCGCAATGCGTGGTAGAGTTGCCGGGATGCCGGCCGACCGGGCCGCCTATCAGTAAATCGCGGAACCAGTAACCCACAAAACCGCAGCCGGGAACATGGAGCCATCGCCGCCAGCAACAGACGGCGTGTCGTCGGTAAGCGGCCCGCTGCCCAGTCCAAGACCGGCGTCCAGTTCTGAGGCCGATCCCGCTGCCGGTCCGATGTCGAGTCCCGTGCCTGCGGGGGGAATAGCGGCGGTGCCGGGGTGGGTGCGGCGGATGGCCGCGGCGTTGCTAGTCGGGATTCTCGTCCTGGGCGGCATCCGCACATATAACCTTTTGTCCAGCAACGACTTGCCGATCGACTTCATCCAGTACTGGGCGGTGGGGCGGCTCCTGGCGGCGGGGGAGAACCCGTACGATGCGGCGTTGCAACTGCGGGAGCAGCGACGGGTGTATCCCGAGCGGGACATTGCCCTGATGATGTGGAATCCGCCGCCAGCGTTGCCGTTGTACGTTCCGTTGGGGCTAATGCCGGCCCGCGTGGCAGCGATAGCCTGGAATGCGGGGCAGCTTGTGGCCGTCCTGGCGGCGTGCCTGCTGCTGTGGCGGGTCTATGCCGGGCCGGATGGGGCGGCGTTGGCCCTGCTGCTGGGCGGGACGTTTGCCGGTAGCTGGTGGCTGCTGGTGTACGGACAGAACACGGGGCTGATCCTGTTGGGGCTGGCCCTGTTTGCATGGGGGATGCAGCAGCGGCGACCGGCCGTGGCCGGGTTGGGGGGCGCCCTGACAGTGCTCAAACCGCACCTGCTGTTGGGTTTTGGGGTGCTGTGGGCAATGGATCTGGCGGATCGGGAGCGTCGGCGGGCGGTGCTGTGGGGGGTGGCGGCGGGGCTGCTGGCCGGGCTGGCCGCGGCGGGGGATCCGCAGGTATACGAGCACTTCTGGCAGACGCTGCGGGAGCCGGGGCCGCACGCCGTGCCGCTGCGGGACTGGATGCTGCCCACGGCCAGCTATTGGCTGCGGTATTACCTGGCCCCGGAGGTGTTTGCCGTGCAGTTTGTGCCGGCCGCGGCAGTGGTGGCCGGACTGGTGGCAGTGCGGCTGGCCTATGGTTGCCGCGGGAACTGGCCGACGGCTTTGCCTGTTGTTGTCGCAATTTCTTTTCTGACAACACCTTACGGCGGATGGATCTTCGATCTGCCGGTCCTGCTCGTGCCGGTCGTCGCCGCCGGGGGATACCTGTACCGGCGAGGCCGTTACGACGCCCTGATGCTTCTGGTCTTGGCCCAGTTTGGGATCACGTGGGCGACGCTCCTGACGGCTCGGACATTGCACGGCCTGTGGTGGGTGGCGCCGGCGGTGCTGGCCGTGGCCGCGGCGGCGTGGGTGGGGCGGCGGTGACCGAGCGGTCGCCGCAATGGTGCGGCTAAGGGTGCCGACCGGGCGGGTACGGCGGGGGTCATTTCTTGTCCTTCAGGCGGGTGAATTCTTGGCCCAGGAAGGTCATACCGCCGACGGTGCCTTCAGAGTTCAGTTGGAAACGCGCCTCGAGGATCACGCGGTCGAAGGTGACGATTTCGTCGGCGGGGGCGACCGGCACGGCGGTGAAGGTGTCGTAGTGGTAGTGGTCGAGGCGGAAGGTCATGCGTCCCCAGCGGACGAACAGTCCCCCCTTGTCCGAGACGACTTCGGCCTTGCCGTAGGCTGGCTCCTCATAGACGCCGCAATAATCCGCCCAGTCGAGGCTGGGGTGGGTGTGCGGCTTGCGGGCTTTTTCCCGCTTTTGCAGGGCCAGGGCGTTTTGGAAGTCGAACTGGGCCAGTTGATCTTTGCCGAGCTTGATCCAGTCGACCGGGGGCAGCCCAAGCAGGCGGTCCACGACGGTGCGGCCAACGGCCTCCGCAAACATCGAGGGCCGCAGGTTCGACAGCACGCACACGCCTAAGCGAGCGTCGGGGACCAGCAGGCAGTAGGTACGGATGCCGGAGAGGGTGCCGCCGTGCGAGACGCAGGTCAGGCCGCGGTAGTCGTGGACGAACCAGCCCAGGCCGTAGGTGGTGAAACGGGTAAACGCGGGCGGGAAATAATAGGTCCAGATCCCCTCGGGGCGGAACAGCATCTGCGGCGTGTGGGTTTCCCGCAACTGCTGCGTGGCTAGCAGGTATTTGCCGTTGTAGCTGCCGCCATTGAGCTGGAAGCGGAGCCACTGGGCCATGTCGGCGGCACAGGAGGAGATGCCGCCAGCCGCCGCGACGTGCTCGATCTCGTCCCATCGGACCGGAACGATCCGCTTGTCGAAGGTGTAATAGTAGGGGGTGACATGGTCGGGATCGGACAGGGCTTGCTGGCGGCGGGCGGTCGATCGCCGCATCTGGAGTGGCTCGAAGATCCGCCGGGCGACCGCCTCCGCCCAGTCCGTTTTTTCATATTTGCAGATGATCTTGCCGGCGATAGCAAAAGGTACATTCGAATATTCCCAACTGCTGCGAAACGAGGTGGAGGGGCGGGCCCGGCACCAGCTCCGCAGGACGGTTTCGGCGTCGCGGGTCAGGCCGGACCAGAGCAGGTCGTGCCGCGGCATGCCGGTGCGGTGGCACAGCAGGTCGCGGATGGTCGTTTCCCGTTCCGCCAGGGGGTCGGCCAGGCGGAATTCCTCCCAGTGGTCGCGGACCTTGTCGTCCCATTTGAGTTTTCCCTGGCTGACCAGCATGGCGATGAGGGTGGCGGTGAAGGCCTTGGAGCAGGAAGCGATGGGGAAGAGGGTCTGCGGCGTGACCGGCTGGCCGCTGTCGCGGTCGCGGACGCCGAAGCCGCGCAGGTAAACGACCTTGTCGTTGTGGACGACTGCCACCGCCGCACCGGGGACCTGCATCGCCTGCAGGGCCTGCTCGATGAACACATCGAGCACCTTCGGATCGAAATCGAGCTTGGGTCCCGGCTCGTCTGCCCGCAGCGGCGGCGCCGCCAAGCCGAGTAGCCAGAGCACCACTCCCGCCGGGCATTGCCAACGCATGGTCTTTTCCTCACAACGGATCCAGTGCAGGTGCGCTTAAAGCATGGCTTGAGTTCAAATTAGCGGAAGGGACCGGAATACGCCACGGAAAGAGTCGGGCCGCAGGGGAACCAGGCCAGAGAGGGGTGGGACAGAAAGGGGCCGGATAAGCACTGATGCTGGCGTAACGCAGCGGGGTCCGCCGGAGAAGGCCCCGACGGACCCCGGTAGAACTCGAGGTGTCAGTCCCAGGTGCTGTTTCGCAGTGATCGGGCCAAGGAGCGGCTATTCCCGTGCGGCGTGGACGGGCCAGGGCCGTTCCCGTACGGCCAGCTTAGCTGACCAATTCCTTGATCCAACGCGGCTTTTCGCCGGCGATGTAGTAAGGCCGGCCGATGTTGTCGCGGATACTGGCGTTGGTCTCCGGCGTCGGGTCGATGCCCAGGCCGCGATAGAGGGTGGCGTAGAGGTCGAGGACGCTGACTTCGTCCTTAGTGACGGAAGTGCCGTCCTTGTCGGTTTCGCCGTAGACGACGCCGCCTTTGATCAGGCCGCCGCCCAGGACCACCGACCAACAGCGGCTCCAGTGGTCGCGGCCGGCGTTGGCGTTGATCCGCGGCGTGCGACCAAAGTCCCCCATCCAGACGATGACCGTGTCTTGGAGCTTGCCCCGTTGGTAGAGGTCTTTGACCAAGGTGCTAAAGGCGCCGTCGAGAATGGGCAGGAGGTTATTTTGGAGAGCGGTATGGGTGTTGTTGTGCAGGTCCCAGCCACCGAGGGTGATCTGGACACAGGCGACGCCCGCTTCTACCAGCTTGCGGGCCAACAGGGCGGCACGGCCGAAGTTATTGTTGCCGTATTCGGCCTTGAGGTTGTCGCTGATGGGCTTGCCGTCGATCTCCTTGTCGAGGGTGAAGACGTCCCGGCGGCTGGAGACTACTAAGCTGAGGGCCTTTTCGTACACTTCGCGGTGGGCCGTGGCAGCGTCGCGGGGGACGTTGGTCTGCAGGCCGCTTTCGACCTGGGCAAACAGGGCGGTCCGACGGGCGGTGCGGGGGTCATCCACCGGGGACTTGATGTTTTCGGGGGGCGTGCCGGGGTTTTGGATATTGAACGGGGCGTATTTCATGCCGAGGAAGCCGGCGCCGCCACGCGGGCCACCGATCGAGATGAAGGCCGGAAGCTCCGCATTCCGCATCGCCTCGATGTCCAGAGCCTGGTAGTAGGCCAGCACCGAGCCGATGGAGGGATAGTCCAGCAGCGGGTTGCGTTGCCGGCCGGTGTTCATCACGTAGGTGCCACGGTCGTGGTCCCCTTCGCGGGAGTTGAGCGAGCGGATGATCGACAGGTGGTTGAACACCTTGGCAAGCTTGGGAAGGTGTTCGGAAATCTGGATGCCGCTGACGACGGTGTTGATGGGACGGTGCGGGCCGCCGTTGGGGCTGCCGGGTTTCATGTCGAACATGTCAATGGTCGGCGGGCCGCCCGCCATCCAGAGGATGATCAGGCTTTTTTGCTGTTTCCGCATCGTCGGTGCGGCGGCACGGACCTTAGCCAGGAACTCCAGCCCCGGCACGGTCAGGCCGGCGGCGGCAATGCTGTGCTGCAGGAAGTGCCGACGGTCAGTGATTCCGAACATGGCGTTTCCCCTTTCTGGCAGGTCTACCGGCTTTCAGTAGGTCTAGAGGCCTTTAACAGGGTTACGGCTTTCCGCAGGTTCACCGGGTCCTCTCGGTTCCGTTGCGGCGTTGTCCCGTTCGCTGCGGTTTTCGATGGCGTCGCGAGCGGGGCAGTGCCGGCGGGCTTATCTGATGGACGTTCCCGGTGCCGTGAAAGTTCCGAAAAAATTCACCGCCGTGCCCGTCCCGACTACCATGCACGCTACCATTAACTCAATACACGATACGAGGCCCGGGTAGAACGGTGACCAGAACAGGCGGGGACAGGGGGCAGGCCGCGTTGCCGGGAACGAGGGGGCACCGGCGACAGCGGGGGACGAGCGATTTTTTCGCAAGTCCCTATTTCTGAACAAGTTCCGCCAAACACTCCCATCGATGGGCCACAATTTCCGTATAGGCTGCGCAAGCGGACGCCACCTCAACGTTCCATCCCATTGAGAAGCGGCGTCCGCCCCGTCCTGATCCGCCGCGATCGACCAGATATTGCCAGGAATAGCACCCCTGCTGCGAGGCGTCGTGTCATGGTGGGTCGCCGGCTCGTGTTGGTCGTGCTGATGGTGGCCGCAGGCGGACTCGAGGCCTGGGCCGGATGGCTAACTCTGAAAAACCAGACGAATCAGACGGTGGTTGTACAAGAATTGTACACCGTAGCCGGGCAGAAACGTCGCGGCAAGGTCATCCAGCTTCACGCCGGCGAGACCCTCCGCCAATTTGTCCCGGCGCCAATGGTGAAACAGATTGAAATTTACGATGCCAGCAATCCCGGCCAGCCGTTGTGGAACGGCTCGTTGTCCTGCGTGCGTGCCCACCAGAGTTATGCGATTGTATCGAAATCGGGCAAAATAGCCGTGGAGGAGGAGCTAACGCCCGACAGGAAGTAGCCCCGGCGAGAAATAGCCTTGGCAGGGAGTAGCCCCGACGAGGAGTGGCCCTGGTAGAAGTAACCCTGGTAGAAGTAACCCTGATAGAAGTAACGCTGTAGAAGTAGCTCCGGTATAGGGTAGCTGAAGTAGCTCCGGCAGGCGTCGCCGCTGCGGCGGAGGTGGTTAGGGGGGTGAGCGTCTGTCTTACCCGTCCCCCCTTCGGCCCCGGCGAATTCCGGCGAACCCGAACACGCGGTTGTACCAGGAAGCTGTCTTGCCCGTCCCCCCTTCGGCCCCGGCGAATTGGTTCGTACCTTTCCATTTCAGCAATCACAATCAACAATTTGACTCTGTCAGAATAGGCAGTTTATGTTGGCATGTTTATGTTTCATCTTCTCATCCTCGCCTCTCATCCTCGCCTCAAACCTCGATTTTCGGTCGTTGGTTTGAATGTTAATTTTAGTTGTCGATGATAATTATCGTGTGGCTTGAATGTTGATGAGTGTGCCGGGCGGGCCGCCGGGAGGGAGGGGGGCGTAACTTCCGACGGAGTTGCTATGGCCCGCATTTCTCATAAACATAAATAACTCAAGCAATTGTGGAACGGTGAAGCTGCGGGCTGGTTCCTGCGGGGTCGCACGAGGGGCGATCATGGACCCGTTGCTCATACTCGTGGTGGGAATGGTCGCCGTTGTGGTGTTGATCGTCGTTTGTCGCGTTCATGCGTTTTTGGCGTTGATCATTTCGGCCGGGATCGTGAGCCTGCTGGCCCCTGGTTCACCCGGGGAAACCATCAGCCGGGTCGCCAACGAATTCGGGGCGGCGGTGGGCCGGATCGGCATTGTGATTGCGTTAGCGGCAGTCATTGGCACCTGCATGATGGAAAGCGGGGCCGCGGACCGGATCGTGCAGGGCTTTTTGCGGCTGCTGGGGGAGCGGCGGGCGTCAGTGGCCCTGACGTGCAGCGGCTATGTCTTAGCCATTCCGGTCTTTTTCGACACCGTGTTTTACTTGCTGGTGCCGTTGGCCCGATCGTTGTTCCGACAGACGGGTCGCAATTATTTGTTGTTCATCATGGCGGTGGCGGCGGGCGGGGCGATCACCCACACGCTGGTGCCGCCGACGCCGGGACCGCTGGTCATCGCCTCGCAACTGCAAGTCGATCTCGGGGTGATGATCGTGATGGGTGCGGCGGTGGCCTTTCCGGCCTCGGCGGCGGGTCTGCTGTTTGCGGCGTGGCTGAACCGGCGGATGCCGATCCCCCTGCGGGAAGTGCCGGGGTTGTCGGAGCGAGCCGCCCCATCTGGCCGATTGCCGCCGCTGGGTCTGTCCTTGCTGCCAATTGTTCTGCCGGTGGTCCTGATCAGTGCGCGGACGATGGCCGAGGTCCTTTTCCGTGCGGCGGACAATCCCGCGGCGGCCGCCTGGCAGGAATGGATCCAGTTGCTTGGCGACCCGAACCTGGCGTTGTTTGTGGCCATGCTGATCGCCGTGGGGATCTATCGCCGGCAGACCGGAGCGAGCCGAAGCCAGACGTTGCAGATGGTGGAGACGTCCTTGTTGAGTGCGGGGGTGATCATTCTGATCACCGCCGCCGGCGGGGCGTTCGGGGCCATGCTCAAAACTGCCCGGGTTGGGGAAGCGATCGAGCGGACCTTTGCGCCCGCCGTTTCGCCACCGCCTGCCGGTCCGTCCGCCGGTGATCCCCAAGGGGCTTCAGATGGCCCGCCGTCCGCCGGGGAGGCGGCGGTGGCACGGGCGGAGCCGCCGCTGCGCCCGAATTTGACATATCTGTTTCTGGGATTTGGAGTTGCGGCAATTCTGAAGATAGCCCAAGGTTCCAGCACCGTCGCCATGATCACGGCCGCATCGATGCTGGCCGCCATCCTTCCTTCGCCGCAGGCACTGGGATGCCACCCCGTTTATTTGGCCCTGTCGATTGGGGCGGGATCCCTCATCGGGTCCTGGATGAACGATTCAGGTTTTTGGATTTTCGCCAAAATGGGCGGACTGACGGAAGCGGAGACCCTCCAGTCCTGGACGCCGCTGCTGATGGTTCTGGGCGGGGTCAGTTTTGTGGTCACCCTGCTGCTGGCGATGCTATGGCCGGGGCTAACGCTCTAAGGTCGCATCCGGCGACAGGGGTGAGGGGGGCCATCGCAGGACGAGGTGGGGATGGCCACTGCGGTGCGGCGGCCGCGAGACACCGGGAAACGATTTTTGAACATAAGTCTTTGTAAATTAGCAACTTGTGAATGAATGTTGAGGATGACTCCCCGGCACGATCCGCCGGTTCGGCGGGCGGTCGCCGCCGGGATGCCCCTACCGGTCACTGTGGAGGTGTCGGAAAAATCGACACTTCCCGAAAAAATGTCCGCGAAATCCGCAGAAAAACATTTGCCTTTTACCAGATTGGAGGCTACACAATAGGTAGTCCCGCTGCGGGCATGACTGCTGTGACGGGCGACACAGCAGCGCTCGACGGCGGGACACTTTTTTGTAACTGCTTATTCCTGCGTCCGTTGCGTCACATCGATCAGCCGCCCGCCGCCCCGGAACCGGAACCGGTGCGAGCGGGGGTGTAGGGCTATCGGGGTGTAGGATATACAGAACTATGGGACTATCGGGCGGCCCGCCACTCGACAGTGGCGCTCTGGCCGGGGGCTTCCTCGACCTCGACCCGCAGGACGTCCGGCACCACCCCCTCGTGCTGGGCCAGGGCGTCCCATAGCCGCTGGGCGATGTAGCGGGCCAGTAGCTCGGCGGTGGTGTTTTCGATCGGCAGCAACACGCAGTCTTCCCGCGGGAAGAGCCACTCGCGGTCGCGGTAGCGGACGTGCACTGCCCGGCCGCGTTCCTCGACCTGGATCACCGGATTGCAGGTCGGTAGCAGCATATGGTGGTCCAGCTCGTCGGTAATCGCCCGGGTCAGTTGCTTGAGGGCGATGAAATCGACGACGTAATAGTCGGAGCCCAAGGGGCCTTCGACCTCGACAGCTGCACGGTAGTTGTGGCCGTGTAGGCGTTCGCACTGGTGGCCGCGATAGCTGATGAAATGGCCGCAGCAGAAGACCAGATGGTCCTTGGTGACCCGTACCTTGTATCGTTCCTGGGGCATAGTCGGTCACTCGGGGGGATCCAGTAATCGTGACCCTAGGGTTATCCTATGCCGGGCCGGCATCGGGGGACGGGCCGGCCGCGGCCAGAGGGGGCGAAGGAATGGTGGCCGGGCAAATGCAGTTATCGGTAGTAGCCGAGCCGGTTCCGTCATCCGTCGTGGCTGGACTGACTCAGTTATCGGTCGTGGCCGGGCCGATCCAGTCATCTGTAGTAACTCGCCCGGTTCAGTCATCGGTAGTAGTTGGGCCGAACCAGTCATCGGTCCGCCAGGGGAAGGGGGAATGCGGGGCTAGTTGGCCGCAGCGGAGAGCGAGGAACAAGGCGGCGGCCAGCAGGTCAGCGGTGCTGCCGGGGTTGAGGCGGTTGTCCGGGGTGCGGAGGGAGCGGTCCAGCTCGCGGGCGGCGACCCGACCGGCGACGCTGCCAAGCCCGCCAGCGGCGAGCACCTGCCGGGCCTGCTGCCGGATTGCTTCCATGACTGTCGGGCCGTTCTTGCGAGCGATCAGGCTATCGCCGAACTCGGCCAGCAGCCGCACCTGGGCATCGATGATCGCCGCCTCAACGCATCCGTGGTGGCGGTAGGCCTCCAGCAGGGCGGGCAGGGCGAACTCCCGCACCTCGGCGAAGGCATTGGCATACTGGCGGGCCACCAGGTCACGCTCGGCCGCCAAGGCCATCGCCTCCTGCAGCGGGCGGTCCGGCTCGGCATGGACGTCGGCCTGCGGCACCCGCCCCAAACCGCCCGGCGACGTCTGCCGGATCGCCGCGTAGGCCGCCCGGCAGTCCGCCACGGTCGCTTGCCGCAGCGTGCGGGCCAGCTCCGCTTCCCACGCGCCTGCAAAATCGAGCGTCGCTAGCGGGGCCAACAGCAGGATGGTCCCCAGGTGGGTGTTGCGTCCCACGGTGGCGTGCATCGCCTGCACGGCCTGGAGGATCCGTTCGCCGAGCGGTCGGGCGGCGTCGGCCAGCACCGGGGCGATGGTGGCGGCACTGAGCAGAAAATCGGTCGCCGAGACGTCGCGAAATGGCCGCCGCGGGTGAACGTTGCCGACCTTGCGGGCCATGACTTCCCAGATGCAGGCGATCTGGACGTCTAGGGCCGCCGGCCGGGCCGGGACGGTCTGGGGCGGGCACGGAGAGGTATCGTTCGCTGCCGTCATGGTTCGACCAGATATTGCAGGACGCGGCGGGCCATGTCGATGCCGCAGGCGGCCGCGAGGGCCTTCCATCCCGGCACGGCGTTGACCTCGAGGACCCACCACTGGCCACAACGGTCCGGGAGCAGGTCGACGCCGGCGATCTCCGCCTGCACGGCGGCGGCAGCCCGCAGGGCATACTCGGCGACGTAGTCGTCGATAGCCGCTGCTTCGGCGCGGGCCCCTTGGGCGACGTTGGTCCGCCAGTCGTTGCGGGCGATCCGCCGCATGGCCGCTGCTACCTTCCGACCGATGACGAACACCCGCAGGTCATGGCCGGGATGGGGGATGAACCGTTGCTGGTAGATGACCTGGGCGGTGTGTTCCAGGACGTGGAAGGTCCGCCAGGCCAGCTCGGGGTCGCTGATGCGTTGCAGACCGCGTCCTTCGGCGCCGAACAGGGGCTTGAGGACGACGTCGCCGCCCAGCAGCTCAAAGCCGTGCATGGCCTCGTCGGCCCGCTGGGCGACGTGCACCGGCGGCGTGGGCAGGCCGGCCGCTGCCAGCCGCACGCTGGCCAGATACTTGTCCACGCAGACCTCCACGCACCGCGGCGGGTTGACCACCCGCACCCCCCGCTGCTGCGCGGCGTGGAGCCAGTCCATCCGCACGATGATCTGCTCGAGCGAGCCGCCCGGGACGGTCCGCACCAGGGCCGCCGAATAGCCCGCCAGCGGCTCGACCGCTGCCCCCAGCCCCACCCCGGCGGCCAAGGCCCGGAAATCGAGCACGTCCAGCGGATAGCCTAACTCCGCCGCGGCCCGCAGCAGGTCCTGCACATGCCAGCCGCGGCCCCCGCTGAGAATCGCCAGCCGCATCGCTCAGTCCCGCCCGGCCGACCGCCGCAACAGTTCCGGGGCGATCTGCCCGTAACGGAAGCAGCGGCCGCTTTTGAGGTTGCGGAATTCGACGACCGCTGGCGCAAACAGCAGCGGGTCGATCTTGTAAAAGTCCCCGTGGTAGCGGGCGAACAGCTCGGCGAAGGGGACGCCGTAGTCCCGCGACGCATTGGCGGGGACCTGCGGGCCGATTGCCGTGATCGTCTCGTCGTCGCAGCGGACCCACAGGACGACCTCGCCGCCGTAGAGGATCGCATCGTTGGTGCGGCCGATCGCGGCCACAGTTTCCGGCGCCGGTGGCGGCAGCGGCGCGATCCCCCAGCCCGCCGTCACCTGCTGGACGTCGAATTTCAGCTCGTGCAGCTTGTGCAGGGCGGTCTCGACCGAGCGGGCGACGATCTGCACGGTCCCCGCCAGGCTGGTGGTAGGTGCGACCAGAAGCGTCACGTGCTCGGTGCTCCGCGGCAGCTTGGCGACCAGGGCGGCGATCGCCTCCTCGGTCGGATGCTGCGCGGTTTCCAGCACCCCGACGACGTGGACGGCCTGTTCCTGCCCTGGGATGTGGCGGAACAGCTCCTCACGGGCCGCCGCCGCACGGATCGGCCCGGAGACCATGGCAAAATAGCTGCCGACCTGTAGTTTCCAGCCGGCATACTGGGCCGCCAGGCAGGCCAGCACGGGTACGTCGGTGCTCACCTGCACGGCCAGGCCACCGACCGCGGGGTGCGGATACGGCACCAGACTCACCTCGGCCTGGTCGCCAACACAGGCCCGGGCCATCATGATCCCGGCGGCCAGCGATCCGGGCACGGCTCCGCCGCAGTCGATCACCCGCACGCCGGCCACGCGGCTGACCGCCACGCGGTACCGCTCGGCCTGCTGCTCCAGCTCATCGGCAATCCGCACGGCCGCTGCATTGAGGGTCATGACGCGACCTCCGCAGGGTTGTTGTGTGTGAGGATTCTGGCGGGTTAAAGCGGCGCAGGTCCGGTGCCATCGTCCGCGTCCGTCGCGGGGTGGTTCGGGGGATGACGCGGTTCCGTCGCCGGGTGGGGATCATGGCTCCGCTGCAGGTGTCGGACGGGGTTTCTGCGGCCGAGGTATCCGCGGCCCGGCCAGAAGGGCGTCCAGCAGGCGGGCCTGCTGGTGTAGCCGCTGTTCGCACTCCGCAAGGTGGGCACCGGCGGCCCACAATGTGATCACCGGCTGCCCGCGCCGCAATCGGCTGCGGGGAAGGGGAATGTCCGTCCATAACGGTACCTGCCACGGCCCCAGCGGATGAGCCAATGCCTCTTCCCAAGGGCCGTGTTCGGGAAACTCGCCGTCCTGCGGGGCATAGTAGATCGCCTTGCCCAGTACCGATGGCCCCGGGTGTACCACGGCGTAGTGCTCGCCGCTGAGACACGACAGCCGCAGGGCCAGCTCCAGCACCTCGGCGGACGCCGGATACCGCGGGTTCACCTCGATGAGGCGCGGTCCGTCCGGCGTGGCGATGTAGTCGATCCCCCATACCCCCTGCAGGCCGAAGGCTTCCTGCAGCCGCCGGCCGAGTGCGGCGACGCGTTCATCCGGCGGCAGCGGCCCAAGGTTGCCGCACCAGGCAAACCCCGCCGCGTGTAGCCACTCCGCTCCGACGAGTTGCCGCGTCGAACCCAGATACCGATCGTCCAAAAACACGGCGGAACACGGCATACCCGGCACGTACTGCTGGAAGTAGTACCCCGCGGCAGCGGCCTGCCCGCCGCTGGCCCAGCGGTGCCCACTGCCGCCGCTGCTGCGGAGCCGCTTGCACAGCCACGTCCCTCTGACGGGGCACGACTCGCCCGGCGGGGCCACCGGTGCGGCCCACTCTTGCGCCGCCGCGGCGACCGCCCATGGATCCCGCACCCGTCGCAGGACCTCCGGCCCGTTGCCCCACAGCGGCCGCCGCTCCATGAGTCGGGCGACCACTTCCGGATAATTCTCCAGGCCGCCGGTGAACAGGACCGGACCGGCCGGAAAGGTGGCGGCCCGCTCCGGTAGCCTGTGTGGGTAGTCCTCCAGCGGGCAGACCTGCACCGGGGCCAAATACCGCAGGTCGCGGTCGCCGAACAGGTCGACGGCCCATGCAGCCAGTCCCGCCCGCCGCAAGGACTGCACCGCCGCGCGGGCCGACGCCCCCACGACGCCCACCGCCAACGGCGAGGCAACAGGATCAGTCGGCATCGCGGTAAGTCGGTAGGCCGAAGAACCGCCGCAGCCGCACGATCTCATCAACCATCATGACTCGCAGCACGTCGGCGTAGTCATCGGTCCAGACGTCCATATTTTTCAGGGACCGCAACGGTCGGAACTCCGTACCGTAGGTTTGCTGCTGTTCGAGCGGCAAGCCCAGCGTTCCCAGCGTTTGCACGTCCCGTGCCAGGACGACCCAACTGGAGGCCGTCTTGCCGATGGCCTGTTCGGAGGAATCGTTCCAGATACGGGCAGCCAGGCCGAGGTCCTGGGCGATTGCCGCGACCACCGGTTCCAGGGCCACGTATTTGTTGGAAATATGCAGGGCCAGGATGCCGTCGTCCCGTAGGCGCTCCATGTAAAGCTGCACCGCCTCGCGGGTGATCAAGTGCACCGGGATGGCATCCGAGCTGAACGCATCGACAAACAGGGCGGCGTAGCGGGCGTCCGTATCCTCCTTGAGCTTGAGGCGGGCGTCCCCCAGGCGGATCTGGATGTCTGCCCCGCGGTTGCGGGCGTCCCGGATATAGGTGAAATACTGGTCGGTGTCGGCCACCAGACGCTGCACGTGGACGTCGATTTCGTAAAAGACGAGGGTCTGGCCGGGGAGGGCATAGCAGGCGACGCTACCGGTCCCCAAGCCGACCATGGCTACCGGCGCGGTGGCGTCCCGCCCGCCGTGCCGGCACCGCAGCTCCCGGAACACCGCCCCCACCGGACCGGTGCGGTGATAATACGTCAGCGGCTCCTGCCGCGGATCAAACACCCAGTTGGACCCCGCGACTGTCACCACGTCCCACGGATTGTTCGGGATCATGAACTGCAAATCGTCCCGCCAGTGCCGCACGAAATACTCGTTATACTGTGTCCCGTGGAGGGTAGTGCCGTGCACCAGACGGTTGAACGTTCCCCGCTTCTCCACCTTCAAAATGCCAAAAAAGCTTCGCTCGACGTGCACGTAGCCTTGCGTAGCGTCCCGCCATTTGATCGGGACCAGGATCGCCGCTACCGCCAGGGCAAACCGTAGCGGCCGGTCAACGAAGAAAAAGCAGATCATTACCGGCACGGCGAAGATCAATATGGCAATGATCGTTTGCGGAGCCAAATTCAGTTGCTGGCACAGGCCAGTCACTAACTGGCAGAACCAGTCTGCCCCGCCGCTGGCGCTGCCGGTCAGCTCCTCAGCAATGTACCAGTCGCTCCCGGGCAGCCGGTAAATGTAGTAGTGGAACGCCAGACCCAGCAGGACGGGGATAAGGATGTCCAGCCCCCAAGGGAGGTAACGCCGCCACGGCGGTAGCTGTTCCGCCGTGGTCCGCGGGACTAGCGGCGGCACCAGCAGGCAGGCCAACAGCAGCACCAGGGGATATTCAAACGCATGCACGAATACCAGTGGGGCCACGATCGCATTGAACATCCCGCCGAGCATGCCGCCGATCGACATCAGCAGGTAAAACTCCGTCAGATACTGCGTGCTGGGGCGGTCGTGGGCCAGCTCGTAGTGACACATCAGGGCGACCGCAAAAAACGTCACGATGTTCAAAATGATCTCCAAGCCCATCTGCCCGCTGACGACCTTGGATGTCATGGTGAACACCAAAAGCAAAATCATCACCGGCGCCAGGTTGCCAAAGACCATGCGGGACCAGGCGGGCAGCCGCCCGAACACGATGATGAAAGTCAACAGGTACAGGGCCAGAGGGATGACCCACAACAGCGGGATGCTGGCGATGTCCGTGCTCATGTGGAAGGTGACGCCGAGCATGAGGCTGGAAGGGACAAACGCCAGGGCGATCCACCGCAAGCGGCGTAGCCACGTCGGCGGCGGCTCGCTCGGTGCGGTGGACAGACTCCCCTCGGCCGCCAGGGTTGCCCGTCCGTTCCCCTTCTTTTTCCAGTTCGGTGACGACCCCTGCGGTCGCGACGGCGGAGCGGTTAGCGGTAGCGGGTGGGCCGCTGCCTGACCGCAAAAATACACCAAAACGGCCAGTATCCCAAAACCGACCGCAAATAGCCACGCCTGCCCGACGATGCTCAGGTTCGGTTCGATGAACAGCGGATAGCCGAGCAAGGAAATCATGCTGCCGGCGTTGCTGGCCGAGTAGAGGAAGTAGGGGTCCCGCGCCGAGGGGTGGCCGGTGTAGGAAAACCACCGCTGCAACAGCGGGGCGCTAGTCGAGACCACAAAAAACGGTACGCCAATCGCCAGCGTCAACAGGGCGAGTACCCGCAGCACCGGGCTGGCGTCCCCCGTTGGGGCCAGGCTCTCCACGATCGCGATGGGTGTGTGGCGGCTACCAAAAGCGATCGCGGCGATGAACGCCACAAACGGCAGGACCACCACCGCCAGGTGCAGCCCCCACTGCCGCGCCGGCTCCAGACGGGTCGTCACGTAGTGGGCATACAGATACCCCAACAGCAACAACGCCTGAAAAAACACCATGCACGCGTTCCACACCGCCGGACTGCCCCCCAATAGCGGCAGGATCATCTTGGCCACCATCGGCTGGACCATGAACAACAGCGAGGCGCTAACAAACAGCGTGACGGCAAAGAGGATCGGCACGGGTGGTGTCTCCCAACTCTAGCAGCCGCGATGGTTGACGCGGTTAATGCTAATGATCTATTCGGCAACGGACCTTACGGCGTCCCGCCGGTGAAGGGTTTTCATTTTCCGGCATGGGGCGATCCCTGACCGGCGCTCCCCGTGGCTGGCAACGCACCTTCCGCCGCCCTGTCCGTCGTCTCTTCCGCCCCGATGCTCCACCCCACCGCCCAGTCAGATTGAATCTAACTTATTGGAAGACAAGGAGTTAATCAATAATGCCGGCTTGGAATTCCTTGTCCTCCTCATCGAGCGGTGCGGACCCTGGCGGCGGACCGCCGGGGGAGGTTGCGGCGGCTGCCGGTTTTACGGGGGTGTGCGGTTTAGACACATACGCGCCACTTGGGGCCAACACCCGATCAGTGGGCGTAATCCTTGTTCCGGATGAGGCGGGGCTTGCTGGTTCGGCGACGGCCGGTGTCGGTCCGGCGGCGGGTGCGGTCCGCGGCCCGCCACCTTTTGAGCGGCGAGCGGGATTACCGTTGCCGCGGCGGGAGGTTCCCCGCGGCGGGGGAGGAGCCGCAGCGGTGGACGGCGGAGCGGACGCTGCCTTCGAGGTGGGGGCGGACGAGCCGGCCGACGTTGGAGCCGATGCTCCGCCGGACGGTGCGGTTGGGGAGGGGGGACGAGGGGAACCGGTGGCGGCCCGCATCGCCCGCGGCGGCAGCGGGGTCGCCGGACGCGGCGGATAGCTCGGCGGGGTAGCCTCCGCCTCATCTGTTTCGATCCATTCCCCGACTTCTTCCACCAATGCCCGTCCCAGCGGACGGTCGATCGGCAACAGTGGTTCGACGATGGCCTGTTTGTCGGTAATGGCCTGTGTATCGACCGCCGGGGTCAGTTTCGTCACGCTCGGCGGCGAATCGGCAGGCGGTTTGGGGGTAGAGGGGGTTACTGCCGGTCCTGAGGCGGTATCGTGGACCGTTTCGCTGCTCCGTCGGGAGTCGCGGTCGCCGTTTCGCCGTCCGCCGGAAGCCGTTGGGATCGCCGCAGTCGCCGGAGGGGCAACGGTCGCCGGAGGTGTCGCCGTCGGGGGCAGGGTGCGGGGACGCTCCGCCCGCGGCTGGTGTTCCAGCTCCACGCCGAATCGGGTCACGATGTATGTCCCGCTGGCCTTGTGCTTTTCCAGTTCCAGCAGTCCGAGGCGGGCCGCATCCTCCAAGAACTCGCTGAAGGTGTGGTAGCCGTAATACTCCTCGTTGAAGGATGGTTTTTTCCGCTTCATGGTGTCCTTGAGCAACGAGGAGTAGATGATCTCCTTGTTTTCCCGCCGCAGGGCGTGCAGGGATTCCATCAGCAGCACGAAGGCCTTGCGTTTCCGCTCCGGGATGCGTTGTTCGATATGCGGCGGGATCAGTGGCGGCCGGTCCAGGTCTTCGTAATAGATGAATTCGTCGCAGTTGTCGCGTAACAGGTCGGAGGTGGCATCGGCCAGGCCCATGCCGATGACGTGTTTGCCCAGCTCCTTGAGTTTGGAGACCAGCGGCGAAAAGTCGCTGTCGCCGGAGACGATTACAAACGTGTCGATGTGCTCCTTGGAGTAGGCCAGGTCGATGGCGTCCACCACCAGGCGGATGTCGGCGGAGTTTTTGCCGCTGACGCCGCGGCGGGGGATCTCGACTAGCTCGATGGCCGCCTCGTGCAGGGCGGTGGTGTAGCTGCTGAAGCGGCTCCAGTCGGCGTAGGCCTTCTTGGCGACGATTTTTCCTTTCTCGACCAGCCGTTCGAGGACTTTGTGAATATCGAACTTGTCTCGCCGGTTCTGGAATCCCAGGCCGAGGTTCTCAAAGTCGATGAATACGGCCAGGGATCGTTCGCCGTCGCCATTCCGCTGCGTTTTCATGTCGGCGTGGCTCGCTGTTCCCGTTGCCGGGACGGCCGGACACGTTCCTGTCGTAGTATATACGTCTCTTGGATGTCTTGTATAAGTACGTATCTATTGTGCGGCGGGCGGAACGGCAAAGACAACGGGTATTTTGCCCAAATCCGTTGCTTGGGCGACCGCAACAGGCGGCAGACCGGTCGATCAGCGGGGATTATTGCGGCGGCGTTGGGCCGGGCCGACGGTCGGGCGGGGACTTATGCCTGGTGCGGCGTGGCCGTGAGCGTTGGCCGACAGGGCGTTCCGCTCTTAGGTATAACCGGACCAGAAGGAGCGGCGGCCCAAGCGACCACGCGGACAATCTTGAGTAAGTTTATCGGAATAGTGAACATTAGTTTCCGAGAGCAGCTATGACCCAGAACTTTTTCCGGCTGGACGGACAGGTGGCGGTGGTGACCGGGGGCGGTCAGGGGATCGGCGCGGCGATTTGTCGCCGGCTGGCCGCCGCGGGTGCGCGGGTAGGTGTGCTGGACATCCAGGCGGCCAACGCCGAGAAACTCGCCGCAGAGATCGGCGGCGTGCCACTGGTCGGCGACCTGACCCGGGAAGAGGACGTGGAGCGGATGTTCCGGACGATGGAGGTGTCCGCCGGGCCGGTGGACATTTTGGTCAACAATGCCGGCGTGGCCAGCCGCAAGGGACGGGACGTGCCGATTTGGGAAAGTGTCCGTGAGGACTGGGAATACGTGTTTAACATCAACGTAATTGGCGTGGTGCTCTGCTGCAAGGCGGTCTTGCCGGGGATGATCGCCCGCCGCTACGGCCGGATCGTCAATATCGCCAGCATCGCCGGCAAGGAGGGGAACCCGAAGATGGCCCCCTACTCGGCCAGCAAGGCGGCGGTCATTGCCCTGACCAAGTCCCTGGCCAAGGAGCTGATCGGCAAGGGGGACATCTGCGTCAACAGTGTCGCCCCGGCGGTGATCCGCACGCCGATATTGGAGCAGCTCGACCAGGCACAGATCGACATGATGCTGTCCAAAATCCCGCTGGGCCGGCCGGGGACGCCCGAGGAGGTCGCGGCGATCGTCCATTTCGCCGCCAGCCGGGAGTGCAGCTTCACCACCGGCTTTTGCTTCGATATCAGCGGCGGCCGCGCCACCTACTGATGCCCCCGCCACCCCCGCTACCTTTGCCACCTCCGCCACGCTTGCATGCCGCCAGGGCCACCCCCCGCTACGGTCACGCCCGCTACGGCCGCCACGACACTTTTCACTCCCTACCCTTCACCGCGCTTCCGGATTACTCCCCTCCTACTTCCGACGCCCCATTCGCTATTCGCTATTCGCTATTCGCTATTCGCTGTTCGCTATTCGCTATTCGCCATTCGCCACTCGCCTCTCATCCCCAAGTAACCAATCCCGGTTCAAAGGTGTGGGGGAGCAAGGGGTGGTTGGGCAGGACGCGGACGCTGAAGCCGAACTGTCCGCTGGCGTCGCAGGGGACGCTGCCGGTGTAGATGACGGTATTGTCGCCGCTGCGGCCGTTGGGTTGGAGGCGGGCGACGCGTGGCTCGGCGATCATCCCCATGGCGTCGAGGTTGCCGTAGAAGAGCTGGACTTCGACGTCATCGGGCCGGAACGGTCCGAGGTGGACATGGGCCTTGACGGGGAAGGCAGCGCCGACGCGGAGGGTTTCCTGGGTGGGGGCTTCGACATTTTCGATGCGGATTTGGTTCCACGCTTCGCGGATGCGGCGGCGCCACTCGGCCAACTCGCGGGCCTGGCGGAGGTGCTCGCCGACCAGTTGCGCGGCCCGCCGGTGGCTGGGGAGGTAGCAGTTGCGGGTGTAGTCTTCGACCATCCGGTTGGTGTTGAAGAACGGGACCAGGGTCATGATGCTGCGTTTCATGCGGCGGATCCAGTCGCGGGGGATGCCGTCGGCGCCGCGGCGGTAGAAGATCGGGACGATGTCGTTTTCGATGATTTCGAGCAAGGCGCGGCTTTCGACTTCGTCTTGGTAGGTCATGTCGGTGTATTCTTCGCCGGCGCCGATGGCCCAGCCGTTGTCGCCGTCGTAGCCTTCGACCCACCAGCCGTCGAGGATGGAGAGGTTCAGCCCGCCGTTGGCGGCGGCTTTCATGCCGCTGGTGCCGGAGGCTTCCAGCGGCCGGCGGGGATTGTTCAGCCAGACGTCGACCCCCTGGATGAGGTGGCGGGCGACGTTCATGTCATAGTCTTCGATAAAGACGATGCGGCGACGGAACTCCGGCCGGCGGGCAAAGTGCACTACCCGCTGGATCAGCTCCTTGCCGCCGGTGTCGCGGGGATGGGCCTTGCCGGAGAAGATGAACTGCACCGGCCGCTCCCTGTTGTTGATCAAAGCGGCGAGGCGTTCCGGATGGCGGAAGATCAGGTCGCCGCGCTTGTAGGTGGCAAAGCGTCGGGCAAAGCCGATGGTCAGGGCGTCGGGGTCGAGGACTTCGTCGGCGGCGGCAATCTCGCTGGGGGGGGAGCCGCGGCGTTTGAGCTGGGCCTTGACCCGCATGCGGGCAAAGGCGATCAGCCGCTCCCGGGCCCGCTCGTGCGTCCGCCACAACTCCGCGTCCGGAATCTGCTCGACCCGCTTCCAGATAACAAAGTCCGTCGGCCGCTCGACCCACTGGATCCCCAAATAGCGGTCGTACAACGCGGCAATTTCCGGGGACAACCAGCTTTGGGTGTGCACGCCGTTGGTGATGTGGATGATCGGCACCTCCTGGGTGGGGAGGCCGGGCCAGAGATCCCGCCACATCTTGCGGGTGACCGTTCCGTGCAGCTTGCTGACCGCATTGGAGACGTTGGCCAGCCGCAACGCCAGGACGGTCATGCCGAACGGCTCCTGCTCATTGTGAGGGTGTTGCCGGCCCAGCTCGGCCAGCTTGTGACGGTCGATGCCGAGCCGTCGCAAGTAGTCCCCCAGGTAGTGCTCGACCATGTCGATGGGGAAGACGTCGTTGCCGGCGGGGACGGGCGTGTGGGTGGTGAAGCAACTGCCGGCCTTGACCACTTCCAGGGCCGTATCCAGGTCGACGTGCTCTTCCTCGATAAGGATGCGGAGGCGTTCCAGGGCGGTAAAAGCGGCGTGCCCCTCGTTCATGTGGCAGACGGTCGGCAGTTTATTGAGCGCCTGGAGGGCGCGGATGCCGCCGATGCCCAGGATGATCTCCTGCTGGATGCGGGTATGCTGGTCGCCGCCGTAGAGTTGGGCGGTGATGGCCCGGTCTTCCGGGGTATTTTGGGGGATGTTGGCGTCCAGCAGGTACAGGGGGACGCGGCCGACCTGGATTTGCCAGACCCGCACGGCCACCTCCCGCCCGGCCAGGGGGACCTTGACGATCAGGGGCTGGTGGGAGCCGTCCAGCACGGGCAGCAGCGGCAAGGTAAAAAAGTCGTTTTCGGGGTAGCGTTCCTGCTGCCAGCCCTCGGCGTTGAGGTATTGGCGGAAGTAGCCTTCGCGGTACATCAGGCTGACGCCGCACAGGGGCAGGCCCAGGTCGCTGGCGCTTTTGAGGTGGTCGCCGGCCAGTACGCCCAGGCCGCCGGAGTAGACCGGGATGCTCTCGTGGATGCCGAATTCCGCCGAAAAGTAGGCCACCCACAGTTGCCGGTCCTGCGGGAAGGTCGTCGCAAACCATGTCGGTGCTTGCAGATAGTGCTCGAGAGCCCCCGACACGCGGTCCATGTGGGCCAAAAAGGCGTCGTCCCGGGCCAGCTCCTCCAGCCGGTCCTGCGGCGTGGCCCCCAACAGCCGGATCGGGCTATGGTCCAACGCCTCGAACAGGTCCGGGTTGATACGCCGGAACAACGCTACCGCGTCCGTATTCCACGACCACCAGAGGTTGTAGGCCAGTGTCTGGAGAGGCTGCAGCCGTTCCGGCAGACGGGGTAAAACTGTATAGGTGCGGATAGGGCCAATCATGCCATCCCCGAAGTTTCCTGAATCGGAGACAAATTCCTCTAGTATTTTAGTCTTAGGGCAGCGGTACGATATTTCAATCGCGGCCTGCATGGCGATGCCGGGGGGTGGCGGGGCTGCGGGAGCGTGTCGAGAGGGGGGAAGCGTCACCTCGCCAGATGCCCCCGCCGCAAAAGTTTGGCGAAGCCAAAATGTTAAGGTAAGGTAACAGCGACGTAAGGTTCTATGCCATAGTCGGTTAGGAATTATCTGGAAAAACGATCACCCCTCCGCCGGTTTGACAGAATCGGCAACGGATGGCGGTATTGGGCGGGGTCCTGCCGAATCCTGGCGGTCCTAATCTACGCCGGGCCAGCGTTCATGGAGGGGCCAAGTGTTCACGGGGGCCAGCGTTCATGGAGGGGGAACGTTCGCCGTGATCGCCGGGACAGGGATGCTCAGGAGTGTGTCATTTTGACACACATGGGAGATATGGCATAAGTCAGTCAATGCGATTCGATATTGAATTTAATACGTGCCGTTTGGGAAGAATAGTGGAAGGGGTTGCGAACCGGGTGTCGCCCTGTAAGGCTAATGAGGGGATCGAGCGATTGGCACCGTGATGGGCGTGATAGCCGGACAGGCGTATTCCGAAGTCCCGACTGTTCCGCACAGGCAGCCATCTATGGCCCGCGCCGTACTGTTTGTGGTGGACGACCCGCACCTGCAACGGTTGATCCGGCAGGTGATGGAATCGCTGGAAGAGGATTGGTCGGCCCAGTATAGCCGGGGCGGGCTGGAGGCGTTGCGGCGGCTGGAGGAGGGCTCTTGGGACGTCCTGGTCGTGGATATCGCTCTCAAGACGCATTTTTGCGAGGAGCTGCTGCTAACGGCCCGCCAGCGGCAGCCGACGGCCGCCCGGATTGTCCTGGTCGGGGCGCAGGAACAGCAGCACCTGCTCCGTATCCTGCCGCTGGCCCAGCGGATCCTGGGCAAGCCATGCGATCCGGCGGAGCTGTACGCCGCATTGCAACGGACCCAGTCGTTGCGGGAGCTGCTCCGCAGCGAGCCTTTGGCCCGCCTGATCGGCCGCATGCAGCAGATTCCCACCCTCTCCACGCTCTATGCCCGGATCGTCGAGGAGTTCTACAAGCCGGACTACTCGTTGGCCAAGGTCGGGGAGCTGGTCTCGCAGGATCTGGGGATCGCCGCCCGGCTGTTGCAGGTGGCCAACTCGGCGTTGATCGGGTTGCGGCGTCCGGCGACCACCCCCGCCCAGGCCGTACGTGTGCTCGGGGGGGAGTGGACCCGCAACCTGGTGCTAGCCGCCGACCTGTTTTCCCGCTACAAACCCCAGGACCTCAAGCCTTTCTCCATCGACGCTTTGTGGGAGCACAGCCAGGCCGTGGCCCATCTGGCCGCCCGCATTGCCCAACGGGAGCACTATGGGGAACGGATCGTCCGCGACGCCGCCGTCGCCGGACTGTTCCACGATATCGGACAGTTGGTGCTGGTGCATCAACTGCCGGATACTTACCGTCAGGTATTGGATTGCGCCCGGCGGGAGCAGCGGCCGCTGGCCGAGGTCGAACAGGAGATCCTTGGGGCGACCCACGCCGAGGTCGGGGCCTACCTGTTGGGCATGTGGGGACTATCAGACACCTTGATCGAGGCGGTGGCCTGGCACCACCAGCCACTGGCCTGTCCGGGGACGACGACGGATGCCCTGACCGTCGTCCACGCCGCCGAGGCCATCCACAACGACCGCGAGGGGCAGGAGCCGTCCCTCCCCTATCTGGAGCGGCTAGGACTGGAGGAGGTCTGGCCCCAATGGCGGCAGTTACGCTCCACCGAGGACAAGCAAACGTAACATCATGCTTGACATTGACTTACGCGTGGTTGCGTAGCTGCGGTTGCCTGGCGACCGCACTGGTCGCCCGAACGGCGGCCAGTCCACAGCCTCCTGTGGGGAACCGTCGGCATGTACAATTTTTGTACATGCCCGGCTTGCGTGCACGCCCGGCAAGCGGCGGCGTAATGCCGGGCTACTGGACTGGCCCGGTGCGATCCCTTCGCCCCATGCGACGATGGCCGATGCTGTGACCCGATACTTTTTGGGGATCGAGACGAGCTGCGACGAGACGGCGGCGGCCGTTTTCACCGAAGATTTGCACATCTGTTCGAACGTGGTGGCCTCGCAGGTGCGGCTGCATGCTCCGTTTACGGGGGTCGTGCCGGAGATCGCCGCCCGCGCGCACGTGCGGCAACTGCTGCCGGTGATCGACCAGGCCCTGAGCGAAGCGGGGATCGGCCTGACGGCGTTGACGGCGGTGGCCGTGCACCACACGCCGGGACTGGCCGGGTCGCTACTGGTCGGGGTGTCGGCGGCGAAGATGCTGGCGGTGGCGTTGCGGGTCCCGTTACTGGCGGTCAACCACATCCACAGTCACATTTACGCTTGCCGTTTGGCTGCTGGGCGGGACATTTTCCCATGCGTGGGGCTAGTCGTCAGCGGCGGGCACACCGCCCTATTTCGTTGCCAAAGCGCGATGTCGATGCAGTTGTTGGGCGGTACCCGCGATGACGCGGCGGGAGAAGCCTTCGACAAGGTGGCCGCCCTGCTGGGGCTGGGCTTCCCCGGCGGTCCGGCGATCGAACGGGAGGCGGCAATAGGCGATCCGACGGCCTACGATTTCCCGCGGGCGTTTGGGAGTGACGGGCGGCTGCAGTTCAGCTTCAGCGGGCTGAAGACGGCAGTGCTGTATGCGTTGCACGGCCAGGACGTGGCGGAAGGGGCGCCGCCGCCGCCGGGACCGCTGCGGGCCAACCTCGCCGCGAGCTTCCAGGCGGCGGTGGTCGACGTGCTGGTGCTCAAATGCAAGCAGGCATTGCGGCAGACCGGATTGAAGCGGCTGGCAGTAGGCGGCGGGGTAGCCGCCAACCGGACATTGCGACAGGCGTTGCAGCAGATGTGCACGCAGGAGGGGGCGGAACTGTTCATTCCGCCGCTAGCGTTGTGCACAGACAACGCGGCGATGGCTGCCTGGGCGGTGGAGTTGTGGCGACAGGGGGAGTTTGCCCCCCTCGACCTCGACGCCGTGCCGAATTATCTGTAAGCGGCGTAAGGGATTAGGTCAAACGGTTCTCCGTCGGTACGGGAAGCGTTCCCATTCGGGCGACATAAGCCCGATTCGGCGGGACTGGCATTTCGCTACGTCTGCCGGCCCATATTGCTGACGCTGGCATTCCCCCGCGTCTGCCCGGTATTGCGTATTGCCAGGACGGGCATATCGCCCCATTTGGCGGTTCTGCGGAGGTAGTCCCTGTTAGGAGTTTGGCTTCTGCTGGGAGGCTTGCCGTTGCTGGAGGGCGTGCTGGAGTTTTAGCCGTTGTTCTTTGGGTAGGTACGCGCCGGGTCCGAGACGCCGTTCATACCGCTTGCGGCGTTTGAGCCGCTGTTTCCGTCGCACGCCGGCCGGGTTGCCCATGGGAAATTTCTCCGAAAAAGCGTTTGCATTTTTCCGTTTTAGGGTACATATAACTAGTAGTCAGTTACAGCTTAGTTGCCGGTCAGGCGTCGGGCAAGGGCGGCACGCGGTTCGGCGTGGACATTGCGACGTTTGCGGAGTTATTGACGCCCGCCGGGCAGGCCGCGATCGCCGCGGCGGCCGCGATGGGCCCGTCGGATCCCCAGTTTTTGGCTTGTTATCAGCGGTTGCAGAAGCAGTTTCCGGCGGCATTGGCCAAGGCCGCGCTGGAGACGGTGCTGTTACGGCAACGGGCCCGGCGGAAGTTTCCGCAGTGGGCCGGACAGATGTATCTGGAGCGGGAAGCCCTTGAGCAGGCCAGCGGAGCGGCGGTGGCCGGGTATCGGGCGGAACGTTTCCGTCCGTTTGGCCGTGTCGCCGATTGGTGCTGCGGTATCGGCGGCGATACGCTGGCGATGGCAGCCGCCGGTTGTGCCGTGACGGCCGTCGAGCGGGACCCGCTACGGGCAGCGATGGCGACGGCCAACGTCGCGGCGGTTGGTCCTGCAGCCGGTCCCGTACAGGTCGTTGCGGCGGACGTGCTACAACGCGGCCGTGGCGACGAGGTGGCCGTCTTCGTCGATCCTTCGCGACGCGGCCCCCACGGCCGGCAGCTCGATCCCGAACACTACGAGCCGCCGCTGTCGGCCTTGCTTGGAGTGCTGGGAACGGAGTTTCCCTGGGGAGTTAAGTTGGCTCCCGGGGTATCCGCGGCGGCGTTGCGGCCGTATGGGGACGTGGCCGAGGCGGAGTGGATCGTCGCGGACGGGGAGCTGAAGGAGTGCGTGCTGTGGTTCGGGCCGCTGCGGCAGGGGTCGCGGCGGGCAACGGTGTTATGGTCGGCTGGGACAGGGGATGCTCCCGTCGTCGGCTCGTTGGTTGCTGCGGCGGGGTCGCTGCAGCCGCCGCCGATGCGGGAGACAGTGGCCGAATACGTGTTCCATCCCTCGCCGGCGGTGGTACGGGCCGGACTGACCGACCAATTGGCCTGCGAGTGGGGACTGGCCCGGCTCGATCCGGTCCGTCCGCTGCTAACCGGGCCGCGGCCGGCGTGTTCGCCACTGTTCGACACTTACCAGGTGCAAGAGGTGTGGCCGCACGACCGGCGGTTGCGGCCACGGTTGCGGACGCTGCCGGTCGGGACGCCGGTGGTGGCCTGCGGCTCGCCGCTGGAGGTGGAAGCGGTCCGCCGGGAGTGTCGGGCCCGGCCGGATGGGAATAATGGGCCGTTGCCGTGCCTGCTGTTGGCAATGGTGGGTCGCCGTCCGGTGGTGCTGCTAGCCCGGCGGCTCACTGCTTCGCCTTTTTCGGGATGATGGTGGCGCTGCGGTAGATCCAGTTTTCGGCGGGGCCGGCGGACTCGTCCGGGATGATGTCGCCGGTGCGTTGCCGGGCATCGTCCGTGGGTCGGACGAAGTTGATCTGCAAGGTCTTGCGTTTGATGATCCGTTCGCCTCTTCCGATCTCTGCGACCGCTAGCCCATTGGACAGGCCGGTGACATAAACTGTCAGGCGGTTGGTCTGCGGGGCCTTGCGGGTCATGTTGGTCCAGACGGCCACGCCGGTGACGGTGATCGGCACGGCGTCCGGCTTGCTCGGCGGGATCGGCCGCTTGCTGATCTCGATGGTCGAATGGACGCGTAGCCGCGGTTCGCCGGTGGGGTTCTCCAGGCGGTTGATCTGCTCGACCAGCACAGGATGCAGCTCGTCGAGGTGAGAGGTGTTGAGGTCGCGGGTGACCAGCTCGAATTCGGGGAGGAAGAACTGCGGCTCGCCGGTCATGTTGTACACCTGGAACCAGAGGTACCAGACGACGCTGTTGACGGCCCGGCCGCCGGCTTCAAAGATGTTCATGTTGACGATGCGGATCGGCTTGTAGCGGAAGTGCAGGGTCCATATGCCGGGTTTGTCCAGGGGTAGCTCGGTCGGATCGACTCTGCGCTCGTTGAGGATTTGGCCCTTTGCGTCCGGCCACAGCGGCCTGAGGGCATACGCGCCGGCGGTGCCAGCTAGGCCGTACAGAAACTGCCGGCGGTTGCAGGATCCGGCGGGCCGCAGCTCGTCCAATGGCCGCATGGCTTGCCTCGTTCGCTGAGGATGGATCGGTCAACGTTGGGTCGGATCAACGCCACATGGGGCCTGGTCAACACCTGGCCTTAAAGTTGACAATAATCGCGGTCGCGGCGGTCCGCAAGCGGAGTTGCCCGCTGCCGGGGCCGTTCCGCCGGCGCCTGGCCGTCATGACCGTCATGGGCCGCAGGGGAACGGCGTAGCGGCGGGGGTGGTCGCCGGATGGGAGGCTCATTCGAGGGTGGGGCGGCCATTGCGTCGCGAGTCGTACCGCGGGTGGAGCCGCACGGCGGTGGAACCGTATCGCCCGACGCAAAGGTGTAGTCTGGCGGAACCGTATCGCCCGACTTAAAGGCATCGTCTGGCTCTAAGGTATCGCCTGGCTGAGCTATATCGCTTGGCTAAACCGTATTGGCTAGGCGGCGTGCCCGGCGGAGTGGCTCCGCCGTGGCCGCACCTTGATGTCGAACAGTCCGAAGATCTCCTCTTCGGTCAGCCCAAGCACCGGCGGTTTCTCGGCCCGGGCCAGCAGGTCGTGGAAGACTTTCCGCTTGGCCTCGAGAATTTCGGCGATCCGCTGCTCGATGGTGTCTTGGGCCAAAAAGCGGGTGATGGTCACCGGGTGCCGCTGCCCGACGCGGTGGACGCGGTTGATCGCCTGGTCTTCGACCGCGGGGTTCCACCAGCGATCGAACAGGAACACATAGTTGGCAAACTGCAAGTTGAGGCCGACGCTGCCGGTGCCGTAGCTCATCAAAAGGACGTGGCAGTGCGGGTCGTTGCGGAAGCGTTCGAGGATGGCCGGCCGCTCTGGCGGCGGGATCCGCCCGTGATACTGCAGCGGCCCGTATGGCCGCAGGTGCCGGGCCAAAATCTGCAGCGGCTCGACCCACTGGGAAAAGACGATCGCCTTGTGCCCCGAGTCGGCGATCTCCTCCATATCGGTCAGGAGCTGCTCGAGCTTGGCGCTTTCGCCGGTCAGCGGGTCGAAGTTGCAGATCTGCTTGAGTCGCATCACGAGCTGGAAGACGTGCTGGACGGTGATCGTTTCCCCCAGGGCGTTCAACTGGACGACCCCTTCCTCTTCGGCCCGGCGGTAGGCCTCGCGTTGGGCCGGCGTCAGGTCCAGGCAGATGTCCCGGAAGACTTTGGGGGGCATGTCGGACAGGACGTCGTCTTTGGTGCGGCGGAGGATGCTTTCGGCGGTGTAGAGCGGCAAGTCTTTGGGAGGCGTGCCGGCGGGGATCCGTCCGGCGTCGAGGAACTCGAAGATGTGCACCAGGTCGTCGGGGTGATTTTCGATAGGGGTGCCGGTCAAGGCCCAACTGCGGCGTCGCGGCAGGGCCCGCACCGCCTGGGCCGTTTTCGAGTCGCGGTTTTTGATCCGCTGGGCTTCGTCCAGCACGACCAGGTCGTAGGGCGTTTCCGCCGCGGCGGCCCATTCCGCATCCCGCGTCAGCGTCTCGTAGTTGACCAGTTTGAGCGGGCAATTGGACACCCGCCACAGGCTCCGCCGCTGCTCCGGATCACCTTCGATCCATTCCACCGGGATATCCGGCCCCCAGAGTTTGAGCTCCTTGAGCCAGTTGTAAACCAGCGATTTGGGACAGACGATCAAGCAACGGTGCAACAGTCCCTGGTGGAACAGCAGGCGGATGGCCAGGATGGTCTGGCAGGTTTTGCCCAGGCCCATTTCGTCGGCCAGCAGTGCGGCGTGGCGGGGAACCAGAAAGGCGATCCCTTCGAGCTGATAGGGGAACGGGGCGAAGGGGACCTGCAGTTGCCGGCCGCGGAAGAGTTGCTCGAGCGGCGGCTGCAGGACCAGCAGCAGGCGTTCCTGGAACTGGCGGTTGTCGCGGCAGGGCCGCGGTCGGACGTGGGTCGGCGGCTCCAGCGGCTCCGCATCGGGCAGGGGCGGCTCCAGGACCGGCGGGCAAGATCTCGTTCTAGATCGACCTTGATCACCCTCCGCATCGGGCAGGGGCGGCTCCAGGACCGGCGGGGGTGTTGGATTTTCCGACAACGGTTCGCCGGGAAGCGGTTCCCTGTGGAGCAGTTCGCCGGGGGGCAGTCCGTTGGACGACGGGGAGGGAAGCGAGGGCGGCGGGGGGGTGGGCGGGGGTACCAGCGGCGGGGCCGGAAACTTCCACCCTTGGGTAGTGACCGCCGGCTCCAGCCGTCCCACGGAGCGGACCCACGGCGGCTCGGACAGCAGGCGGACTTCCCGCAGCCGCAGGGTCCATTCCCAGTCGTTGTCCCAGAGGTCGACGAGGTCCACGGGTGGGTTCAGCGGCACGGCGAGCGTCGCCGGTGCCTCGTCAAGTTCCTTGGCGTCCATAAGTTGTAGCGTATGTTGTTGTGCGTCCCCAAGTTGCGACGCCGCAGCGGCGGGCAGCTCCGGTCGGTCAGGCCACACGGTGGCTTACCCCCATCTTGCGGGCCTCGGCGATCGCCTCGCGGATGCGGCCAAACGGCTCGGCCAGGTCCAGTCCCCCTTCCAGTTGGTCGAGGATGGCGCGGACGGCCTCCGCATCCGTCGCCGGCTCGGCAACCAGCAGCCCCTGCGGGCATCGTGGGTGTTCCAGACGGCCGACGCCGCACAGCCCGGATCGCATTCCGGGCCGGGTCTCGGTGGATCCAGTCCGTTCGGCTGGCGTGGATCCGGCAGGCGTGGACCCGGCAGGTGTGGATCCGGCAGGCGTGGATCCGGCAGGTGTGGATCCGGCAGGCGTGGATCCGCTGGCTGGTTCGGCGGGGAGTACGGCGACGATCGGGAGCCGCAGGCGTCGCCGCAGACCCAAAAGCAGCGGCACGTCGGTCAGCAGGAGCGCTGGGGTCTGAGCGGTCTTTTCAACCAAGGTTTTGCCGATCAGGTCGACCGTGACGTACTCTTCGAGCGTGGGGCCGTACAAGGCCCGTTGCACGCGGTTGGGCTGCACGACAGTGGTCATCCGGAACTCGAGCGGCCGTCCCCAGTTGTTGGTGAGCAGGTAGCCGCCGAGCCAGCCGGACGCTTCCTGCAGGACGGTTAGGAAGCCGAGGATAGGTGGCGGCGTCTCGGGTGTGTCGGCCACGCCGGAACTCCTTGTTGGGGTGTCAGAATGCCAGTCGGTCGTGGGCACGACCGCCGGCCGGGGGTGTTGCCGCACCCATGCATCGTCCGCCGTAACTGACGGCTTGAGCAGGATTTTCGGCGCGGAGGCCGCGATGGCCGGCGAGTGGCTTGCCGCAACGGGCATATGTTCCCCAATTTCACGCTCCTCCGAAGGTAAGATCGCCGGAATTATCACTATTCGAATCATGATGTAATCATCACTATTCGACTCATGATATGTAGAATTCCCCTTTCTCGTTGGTAGGTACTTGGCTATAACGGGGAGGGGAGGGGGACCCTGGTCCCGTGAGGATCCGTAGACCGTGTGAGCGACCATTAGCCATGAGCTTGGAAATACCGAAGGACGTAGCCACGGCGGGGGCGTCAGGCGAAGGGGGGGCGGTCCCCCCGTCTCCCCCCGCCGCAGCTCCTGCATCGACGCCGGGCCCGAAACTGTCTGCCGTCGAGCAGCAAAAGGCCGCCAGCCGCTTCCTCCGCGGCACCCTGGCCGAGGAGTTGGCCGATGAACGCCTCGACCATCTCAACGACGTCAATAAGGGACTGCTCAAGTTCCACGGCAGCTATCAGCAGGAGGACCGCGACGCCCGCAAGACCCGCGACAAGGCCGGAGTCGGCAAGGTGTACTTTTTCATGGTCCGGCTAAAACTGCCCGGCGGACGGCTGACCGCCGAGCAGTACCTGGCCATGGACGAGCTGTGCGGCCGCTACGCCAACGGCACGCTGCGGATCACCACCCGCCAGAGCTTCCAGTTGCACGGTGTGCTCAAGGCCAATCTGAAAAAGACAATCGCGACGATCAACGAGGTGCTGTTGTCGACGCTGGGGGCGTGCGGCGACATCACCCGCAACGTGATCTGCTGCCCGGCGCCACTGCCGGACGCCGCCCGGGCGATGCTGCAACGCGACTGCCAGGCGGTGGCCATGGCCCTCACGCCGCAGGCCGCCCGCCATAGCTATTACGAAATCTGGCTCAACGGCCGGCCCCTCGAGGGGGTAGCCGCGGACGCCGAGCCGCTCTACGGCCCCACCTACCTGCCGCGTAAGTTCAAGATTGGCTTCGCGTTACCGCATGATAACTGCACGGACTTGCTGGCCCAGTGCGTCGGTTTTTTGGCGATCACCGATAACGGTCAGCCCCACGGGCAACCGATCGGCTACAACCTCTACTGCGGCGGCGGCCAGGGCCAGACCAATAGCCGCCCGGACACCGCCCCCTTGTTGGCTCAGCCGATCGGGTTTATCGAGCCGTCGGAGGTGGTCGCCGCCGCGGAGGCGGTGGCCCGTCTGTACCGCGATCACGGCAACCGGTCCGACCGCAAGCGGGCTCGCCTCAAATACGTCGTCCACGACTGGGGCGTCGAACGCTTCCGCGAAATCTTCTACCGCGACTATTTCCGCCACCCCTACCGTCCCCCCGTCGACGCCCCGATCACCAACCTCGACCTGCACCACGGCTGGCATGGCATGGGCGGCGACCGCTGGTTTTTGGGCCTGTCCGTCGAAAACGGCCGCATCAAGGACGATGGCCCCCTGCGGATGCGCAGCGGCCTGCGGGCTATCGTCGAACGCTTCCGCTGCGAGGTCCGCCTCACGCCGCAACAGGACATCCTGCTGTGCGGCCTCCGCACCGCCGACCGCCCGGCCGTCGAAGCGATGCTCAATGAGTACGGCATCCCCCGCCCAGAGAATCTCTCGCTGGTGCAACGCTGGAGCATGTCCTGCCCGGCCATCCCCACCTGCGGTCTGGCCATCACCGAAAGCGAGCGGGCCTTGCCGGGGGTCATTGACCGGCTCGAGCAGGTCCTCGTCGAGCTGGGACTGCAAGACGAGCCGATCAGCGTGCGGATGACCGGCTGCCCCAACGGGTGCGCCCGCCCCTACCAGAGCGAGATCGGCCTGGTGGGCCGTTCCGGGACGAAATACACGGTGTACGTGGGGGGCGACCGCTGCGGCCGCCGCCTCAATCAGGAGCTGGCCGACCTGGTGCCGCTTGAGCAGATCGTGCCGCGACTGGTGCCGCTTTTGCGGTTCTACAAGGAGCACCGCCAGGCGGGCGAACCGTTCGGCGACTTCTGCCAGCGGGTGGGCATCGAGCAGCTCCGAGCGGTCTTCGGCAACGGCTACGGTGGCGGTTCCGCTTGATTGCGGGGAAGCTCCCTGGGTTTTCGCCCGGGGCATTCGGCGGCCGCGGTCCTGGCCGTGGGGCGGGCCATGCTTGCCGTGTAGGGCACGGCGGCGTCCGCCGCGGCGTCGGGTATGTACAATTCGAGCATGCACCGGCGATGGACGGGACGCCTGTTGTGGCTGCTGAAGTGGGTGCTGTTTGCCGCCATAGTTTTTGGCGTAAGCCGGCAGTTTGTCCGCATACTGGCGGCCGTTTCCTGGGCGGATGTGGCGGCGGCGGGGCGGTGGGGACTACTGCTACCGGCGGCGGGGCTGTACCTGGCCGCCCATAGCTGCTGGGCCACCTTCTGGATGCACCTGTTGCGGCAGCAAGGGATCGCGATCGGCTGGTATGCGGCCTGGCGGTGTTATTTGCTGAGCCAGTTAGGCAAGTACGTGCCGGGCAAGGCGTGGGTGATCGTGTTGCGGGCGGGGATGCTGCGGCAGCAGCTCGGGGCGCACCCGCTGCCGGTGAGCCTGACGGCGACTTACGAGACGCTGACCAGCATGGGGGCCGGGGCACTGGTCGCCGCGGCGTGCTTGCCGTTTGTCGGGATCGTTCCGGCGGAGCTGTCCGGGCGGTGGGGGATCCTAGCGGGCCTGGCGGCGTTGCCGCTGCTGCTGGGCCTGTTGCACCGTGTGGCGTTGGCGTACTGGAAGTCGCGGACGGGGGATGCGGGGACGCGGCCGCCGCCGTCGCTGGCGTTGCTGACGGCGGGGCTGGGTTACGGCATCTGCGGCTGGTGCCTGTTGGGCGTGAGCCTGCATTTGGCAATTCGCAGTCTGGCCCCCGCATGGCCGGCCTGGCCGGCCCAGTACCCCGCCGAGCTGGGGATGATCGCCTTGGCCTACGTGGCGGGGTTTGTGATCCTGGTCGCTCCCGGCGGCCTAGGGGTGCGGGAGTGGCTCCTGCTGCAGACCTTGGCTCCGGCCCTGGCCGGTACGGCGGAGGCCCCTGAGGCCGTCGCCGCTATGGTCGCCCTGTCGCTCCGCCTGATCTGGACGATGGCCGAAGTCGCCGTCGCCTGCGTTATATATTGGATAGCTCCTGCCCCTGCTGCCTCGGTTTCGTAATCGCATGCTGCCGAATGTTCAACGGTTGTCGCTGGTCGTGCCCGTGTGCAACGAGCAGGAGAGCCTCGCCGTGCTGGCGGAGGAGATCCGCGGCGTGCTGGGGCCGACCGGTCTGTGGTACGAGCTGATTTTCATCGACGACGGCAGTACGGACGGGAGCTGGGAGGCGATCCGGACACTGGCGGCGGCGGACGAGCGGGTCCGCGGCATCCGTTTGCGGCGGAACTTCGGCAAGGCGGCGGCGTTGCAGGCCGGCTTCCATGCCGCACGGGGACAGATCGTCATCACCCTGGATGGTGACCTGCAGGACGACCCGGCCGAGATCCCTCGGTTTGTCCAGGCGATCGCCGACGGGGCCGACGTAGTCAGCGGCTGGAAGGTCCGCCGCCGCGACCCGTGGCACAAGGTCATTCCCAGTCGCGTATTTAATTGGTTGGTCAGCCGCCTGACCGGCGTCCGCCTGCACGACCATAACTGCGGCTTCAAGGCTTACCGCACGGAGGTGCTGCGGGAATTGCACCTGTACGGCGAGCAGCACCGGTTTGTGCCGGTGCTGGCGGCGGAGCGGGGCTTCCGGATCGTCGAGCTGCCGGTGCACCATCGGCCCCGCCGCTTCGGACATTCCAAATACCGCTGGCACCGGTTTATCAAAGGCCTGTTGGATCTCGGGACGGTCTTTTTCCTGACGCAATACGAGCACCGGCCGCAGCACCTGCTGGGCACGGCGGGGCTGGTGTGCAGCGGCCTGGCCGCCGCCGGCGTGACGTTTTGCCTGCTGCTATTGCTGCTGGCCGATACGGGCGGCTGGACGGTGCAGAGTTGGGCCGGCTGGCTGGCCGGACTGCTGCTGAGCCTGGGGTTGGGGCTGGCGGGTGTACAATTTTTGACCAGCGGCCTGTTGGCGGAGTTGATCGTCGTGCGGACGATGACGCCGCAGGAAAATTACGGTATCGCCGAACGCACGCCGCACAAGGAGGAGGCGGGATGAGCGGGGAGGTAGCGGCGAACCCGGCCGAGTATCGCCGGCGACCGGAAGGGGTGGGGGAGGTCGAGCATCACCGCGGGCCGGGAGTGAGGGATGGGGCGTACCAGCGGCCAGCGGCGGCGGACCAATCCGAGCATGTCCGGCAGCTGGCGACCGGGCTGTTGATCGGTCTGTCGGTGGCGATCGCCGTGGCCAAGGTGACCAGTGCGGAGCTGCTCTACGAGCCAAGCCGGTACACGCCGCCGCCGGAGGGGGGCTACAGCCGCATCCCGCCGGACCCGCCGCGGATCTGGCCGGCCCAGCGGCCGGAACCGACCCCCATGTTCAGTTCGAACGACCGCTCGCGCTGGGCGACGGTGCGGGCGCTGGTCGATGAGGGAACCTACGTCATCGGCCGCCGTGTCTACCCCGATCCGCACAACCGCAAGGAGTACAAGGACACCGGGATCATCGCTGAGCCGGCCTACCGTTCGCTGGACATCGTGATGAATCCTGCGACAGGGGAGTTTTTCTCGAGCAAGCCGCCCCTGTTCGCCACGCTGGTGGCAGGGGAGTACTGGCTGCTGAAGCGACTATTAGGGTGGGACATTGTCCGCGACCGTTGGCTGGTGGTGCCGACGATCCTGCTGACGGTCAACGTGGTGCCGTGGTGCCTATTTTTGGTGTTACTGTGGCGGACATTGGAGCGGTTGGGGCCGTATCCGCTGGGGAACCTGGCGGCGATGTTCACGGCGGCAGGCGGCACGTTTTTGCTGACCTTCGCCGGGACGCTCAACAACCACCTGCCGGCAGCCTGTTGCGTGCTGTTTGCCCTCTATCCGTTACTGCGGGCGATGGCCGAGAAACGGGGGATGCGGCCGGGGGAATATGCCAAATGCGGCTTTTTCGCCGCTATGGCGTTCACGTTCGAGCTGCCAGCGGCGGCGTTGGCGGCGGCGGTCGGCCTGCCGCTGCTGTTGCATGACCCGCGACGGACGTTGCTGTATTTTGTCCCGGCGGCGGCGGTGCCCACGGTGGCGTTTTTCGCCGCCAACTACGCCGCCATCGGCATGCTGGCTCCCCCGTACAGTCAGTTCGGCGGCGAATGGTACAACTTCGAGGGGAGTCACTGGGCCAAATGGGGGACTCCCGCCGCCAAGGGGATCGACTTCAATCAGGAACCGACCCCCGTTTACGCGTTCCACCTGCTATTGGGGCATCACGGCTGGTTTAGCCTAACGCCGATGTGGGGCGTGGCCCTGGCAGGGCTGGTGGGCATGCTGCGGGGAGTGGGTTCCGACCTGCGGACCTGGCGGCAGCGGCCGCAAGGGTGGAGCCGTTCCCTGCTGGCGGCGATGGTTCTGCTCGTTTCGCTGGTGGTGTTTGCGTTCTACCTGACGCGGACGCAGAGCTATAATTACGGCGGTTTCACGAGCGGTCCGCGGTGGCTGTTTTGGCTGATTCCGTTGTGGCTGCTGGGGGTGTCGCCGGCGGCGGAGTGGCTGGCCCGTCGCCGCTGGGGGCGGGGGCTGCTGGCCCTGCTTTTGGCCGCCTCGGCTTATTCGGTTTTTTACCCGGCGGCCAATCCGTGGCGGCACCCGTGGATATTGAACCTTTTGGAGTTCTGGGGTGTCCTCCGATACTGACCCGATCGTCCCCCGGGGGGGTGAGGCTGATAAGGCGGCTGCGGAAGTCGTACCGACCGAGGAGGCGATCCCGCTGGTGATTCCGTTGGCGGTGCCGGCGGGGGAGCCGCCATCGCTACCGTCATCGGTGCCTCCATCGCTGCCAGCGTCGGCGACGGTGCCGCGACGGCCGCCGCGGCCGGGGCTGGTGGAGGCAGTACTCTGGTGCGTGGTCTTTTTGCTGACCCAAGTGACGGCGGCGTTGGCCACGTCGGCGGCAATACTGGCCGGATTAGCCGTGCAGCAGGAGTCGCCGTGGCAGTTTGTGGAGGAGCAACTGCAGGGGCTGGGGGCCGCCCGTGCGGCGGGAGCATCCGATGCGTCCGTCGGACCGGTGAGCGTGCCGCGGCCGATCGCGGAGGCACTCGTTTATGGGATGCTCATGGCCCAATTAGCGGCGTGGGGGCTGATCCGCGTGACGCTGCGGCGGGTCATCGGGCCAGACTGGAAGGAACAGATCGGCTGGCGGCGGCCCGCGGCGGTGCAGGTGGTGCTGGTTGTGCTGGCCCTGCCCGCCTTCATGATCTGCGCCGGCGGACTGCAGGAGCTGCTGCAGCGGTTGTTGCCGCAAGTGCAACTGGAGACAGGAGATACATTACGCGGACTGTTCCAGCATTCCCCGTGGGTGGTGACCCTGCTGGCTGCGGCGGTCGGTCCGGGCGTGGTCGAGGAGGTTTGGTGCCGTGGTTTCCTAGGTCGGGGATTGATTGGGCGTTACGGCGTGGTCGGTGGGGTCTTCTGGACCTCGGTATTGTTCGGCCTGCTCCATGTCGATCCGGCGTACGCCGTGGTCACCGCGGCGATGGGGGCGTACCTGCATTTCGTCTACCTGGTAAGCCGGTCGATTGCCGTGCCGATCCTCCTGCACACGCTCAACAACGCCGTGGCGGTGATTGTCACGCTGACCCAGGCCGGCCCCGCAGCGTTGGGCGTTGATGGAGCTTCGCTGCCGCTGCTGACCTATCTTGTTGCAGCGTTGGTACTTGTGGCGATTAGTCTGGTGATGGTCAAAGCGTCAGCGCGGAACAGGTGGCTCGTGTAACTCCGGTTTGTGGTGGAAAGTGAATTATTCCCATCGGAATAGGAATCGGTCCACCAGCGGCCGCCGGCACGACGGCCTCTGTCAGGCCGCCGCAACTCCCCTTCCCACAACCGCGGCGGCAGCTGTATTGTAAAAGAAAGAGATTCGCATCCGGACCCTGCCGCCGATGGCTCACGCAGCCGCTGCCTATCTTGTTGTCCGCAAAGAAGATGGGTTCGGTGAGGTGTTCCCCCTGCAGGCCGGTAACCGTCACCGGCTGGGGCGGGCCCCCACCAACACCATCGTCATCCGCGACGATTTGTGCAGTCGGGAGCACGCTGAGATTTACCCGGATGGGGCCGCCTGGGCGATCCGTGATCTGGGTAGCCTCAACGGGACGATGATTAACGGCGAACCGATCCGACAGGAGCGGATCCTGCGTCCGTGGGATGAGATCCGCGTCGGGGGCACGCAGTTGGTGTTCGTCGAGGACCTGAGCGACCTGGCGGAGGCGGGAGTGGTCGCTTCGCCAAACTCGGGGGCGATGGCCATCCGGCAGCGTCTCAACCGCACCCGGTATCTGCCATCGGGATTGTCCGAGGCGGGGGAGGCCACGCTGTCGGAGCTGCGGATTGCCCCGAGCCGGGCGGTGTCGGTGCTCTACCGTCTGGCAGTGGACATGGCCAGTTGCACGTCGGTCGCCGAAGTCTGCGATCTGACAGTCGAGGCATTGTTCCGGGCAACGCCTGCCGAGACGGCCGCTGTGCTGGCCCTCAAGGAGGGGAACGAGCTGGTTCCGGTGGTCTACCGCTGCCGCAACCCGAACACGCCGCAGACGTATCACAAGGTGTCCCGTTCGGTCAGTCAGGAGGTGCTGGCCAGCCGGCAGGCGATTTTGGCGGAAAACATTGCCGGCGACCGCACCTGGAGCGTGCGGGACAGCATCGCCGAGCTGCGAATATCCAGCCTGATCTGTGCCCCGGTGCTGCACGAGGAGCAGGTGCTTGGCCTGGTTCACGTGTACCGGACCTCGCCAACCATCGCCTTGAATGCAGACGACCTGGAGTTCACCCTGGCGGCGGCCCGGCAGTTGGGGGCGGTCTGGCAGCAGCTCCGCCGACAGGCCACCCTGGCCCAGGAAAACCTCAACCTGCGAGCCCAGCTCAAGCTCGAAACCGAGCTGGTCGGCGACAGCCCGGCCTTGCAGAATATCTTGCTGCAAATTGCCCGCGTGGCGCCGACCAAGGCGACCGTCCTGCTCCGCGGCGAAAGCGGCGTCGGCAAGGAGCTGGCCGCCCGGGCCATCCACCAGGCCAGCCCCCGCCGCGACGGACCGTTCGTGACCCTCAACTGCGCCGCCCTGACCGAAACCCTGCTGGAAAGCGAGCTGTTCGGCCACGAAAAAGGGGCCTTCACTGGCGCCACCGAACGGATGATCGGCAAATTCGAAGCCGCCGACGGCGGAACCATCTTCCTAGACGAGATTGGGGAGATGTCCCCCGCCGTGCAGGCCAAGTTCTTGCGGGTTTTGGAAGGACATCCGTTTGAGCGTGTCGGCGGCAACGTGCCCATCCAGGTGGATGTGCGGGTCATCGCGGCGACTAACCGGTCGCTGGAGGAGGCGGTGCGGGCCGGTACCTTCCGCCGCGACCTGTTTTTCCGCTTGCAGGTCGTGCAACTGGAGATCCCGCCGCTGCGGCACCGCCGCGAGGACATCCCCCTGCTGGCCGAGCACTTCCTCAAGCGGTTCAGCCGGGAAACGGGCCGGAAATTCAAGGGCTTTACGCCAGCGGCCCTGCACAAGCTGGCCAGCTACGACTGGCCGGGCAATGTCCGCGAGCTGAAAAACGTCATCGAGCGGGCCGTCGCCTTGACCGCCGGACCCCTGATCGACGCCGCGGACATCTGGCTGCCGCAACTGGGCTTGGGAGACGGCCCGGTCGCCCCGGCGTATAAGCCTCTGACTCTTGAGGAGGTCGAGAAACGCCACATCCTCGCCACGCTGGAGCATACAAACTGGAACAAATCGCAAGCGGCGGCCATCCTCGGCATCGAACGCTCCACCCTCGACCGGAAAATCAAAGCCTACGGCCTGTCCAGGGATTGAGGGTGCCGCTTGCGGCATCAGTCGGGTTGTGGGGGACAGAGGTTTAACCGCATCTAACTTCCTGTAGAATATGAAGTTCCGTTTGCGGGATGCTGGGGGGACAGCGGCGGGGCATTCCGGGCGGGTTTGTTGTGTCGTGCGCCGTCAGTCGGGCGGTTCGCCGCGGCGGAGGCGGTCGAGGAACCGTTGCAACTCCGGCGGCAGGGGCATTGTCCAGTGCAGTTCGGCTCCGGTATGCGGGTGGACCAGCCCCAGCTCGGCGGCGTGCAGGGCGAGGCGGGGGGCACCACTGGTGTCCTCGCAGACGCTGCCGTCCAGGCGGCGGATATACACTTTCTCGCCGCAGATGGGGTGCCCCGCCTCGGCCAGGTGGATACGGATCTGGTGGGTACGGCCGGTTTCCAGTCGGCAGCCCAGGAGGGTATAGCCGGGGAGGCGTTCGACGACGTCGATGTGGGTGACGGCCTCCTTGCCCAGGTGGGGGTTGGTGGTGCTGCCGCGGCGGCCGTCGCCGCGATCGCGGACCAGTCGCGAACGGATCGTCTGCGGCGGCAAATAGCCGGGGATGACCGCCAGGTAGCGTCGCCAGACGGTGTGGAGCTGGAACTGCCGGCCGAGGTGGCGTTCGGCCTCGACGGTGCGGGCGAACACCACCAGGCCGCTGGTGTCGCGGTCGAGACGGTGCACGATCCGCAGCCGCGGCAGGGGCTCCGGTCCCTGCGGCCGGTGGTGCGGGCGGTGTGCGGACGGGGCGTTGCGCCGGGCAATCGCCCAGCGGGTCAGGTCTTCCAGGGTGGGGCTTTGGCGGCGGCGTCGCTCGTTCCAGGTCCGTTCGGCGGGGTGGCGGACGGTGTTGATCCCCGCCGGTTTTTCCACTACCACGATATGGTCGTCGAGGTGGCGGATGACCAGCCGCTGCGGATGGGCCTGCGGCGGCAGCGGCCGCGGATGTGGCAACAGCTCGACCACGTCCCCTCCGGCGAGCCGCCGGGCGTCGTCCGTGCACACTGCCGCGTTGACCTGCACGCGACGGGCGGCGATCAGGCGGCGGACCGCCGACCAGGACGGCCCCATCAGCCGCGACCGGAGCACTTTGGCCAGGGTGTGCCCCGCCTCGGCGTCCGTTACCGTGAAGTGGATTTGTCGCCGGTTTGGTTCGCTCTTCCCTGGTTCGCTGACGGTAGGTTCGCTCATATCCGCTTGGTAATCCTTGGATTTGGCAATCCTTCAATGATCATGCCGATAGTGATATTTTATCCCACAGGGCGGGGCGGCCGACGCAACGGCCCGTGGGCCGGTTGCATGAAACGTTGGACGCAGGGGGATCGCTTTCGCTAAAGTGTTCCCAACCGGCGGCGAGCGACCGTGACCTGGGAATGCCGCCGCGACGGTGGTTAAACTCAAACCTGTGCTTGAGCGATTCGGGAGAGTGCCGATGCCCATGGAGATCGTCGCATATCGCGGTTGGAAGAACAACTTGCGGATCGCCAACAACGTGGCCGAAGTGATCGTGACGCTGGATGTCGGTCCCCGGATCATCAGTTATCGTTTGCACGACGGTGTGAACGTACTCAAGAACTATGAATCGCAGATGGGGGGCACCGGCGAGGCGGAGTGGCAGATCCGGGGCGGGCATCGGTTCTGGATCGCTCCGGAGGACCTGACGCGGACGTACTACCCGGACAACCGTCCGGTGCGGTGGGAGCCGCTGGGGGATCTAGCCGCGCGGTGCGTGCCGCCGCCGGAGACGGAATACGGCCTGCAGAAGGTTATGGAGTTGCAGTTAGACCAGCGCAGCAGCCGGCTGGACGTTCGCCTGGAGGTGACCAACATCGGCGCCGCACCGACGGAGCTGGCTCCGTGGGGGCCGACGGTCATGGCCCCCGGCGGCGTCGAGATCATCCCGTTGCCGCCTAAGCGGCCGCATCCGGGGCATCCCCGCAACGCCCGCTCCCCAGCCGATTATGCCCCCAACCTCAAACTGATCCTTTGGCCATATTTTGATTTTACCGACCCGCGGTGGACTTTTGGCCGCCGCTATATCCTTTTGCGGCAAGACGTTACCCGTGGCCCGACCAAAATCGGTCTGGATCATCGCCTCGGCTGGGTGGCCTACCTCAACTCCGGCACCCTGTTCGTCAAACGCTTCGATTACCGCGAGGGGGCGGTCTATCCCGACATGGGGACCCGTTACCAGACCTTCAGCAACGAAGACATGCTGGAGATGGAAACGGTCGGCGAACTGGTGACGCTGGCTCCCGGCGAATCGGCGTCGCTGGTCGAGTCGTGGGAGCTGCACGCACCCGTATCCCCCGTGCGGACCGAGGAAGATGTGGACCGCCACATATTGCCAATAGTGATGGGGAATTAGGTGGGAGGAACCGGCCAGGGCGGGGCCGAATCGGCGAGCTGCTCCATGAAGCATCCCTTGCTGAGCGTACGCGACGTGATGGAACCGCAGCCGGTGACGGTCGCTCCGGACCGGCCGCTGGGGGAAGTCGTGGAGTTGATGAACGCCCGGCGGATCGGCTCGGTGATCGTTGTGGACGGTGCGGGCCAGTTGCAGGGGATCTTCACGGAGCGCGACCTGTTACGGCACATCGTGCAGGCCCCGCCGGACTGGCAGCGACGGCCCGTGGCGGAGTGGATGACGCCGCGGCCGCATACGATCGGCCCGCAGGTCGATTGGGAAGAGGCCATCCAGCGGATGGAAAAGCTGCGGGTACGGCATCTGCCGGTGGTCGAAAACGGCATGGTCGTCGGGATTATCTCCACGCGGCTGTTGATGTCGCGGCGGGCCGACTATCTGAACCGCCAGGTGGAAGCCCGTACGCAGGCGTTGCGGCAGCTCAACGACGAGCTTTTGGCCCGCGATGCGGAACTGCGGCAGAACCTCAAGGCGGCGGCGCGGTTTCAGGCCCGCCTGCTCTTGCCCGCCGGCCCGCCACGCTGTCCGGACATTTCCTGGAGCATCCATTTTGCCCCTCTGGATCACTTGGGCGGTGACTTTTACGACATTGCCCAGCCGGATTCGGATCATTTGGGGTTCATCATCGCCGACGCCAGCGGCCACAGCATCGCGGCGATGATGGTCGCGGTGATCACGCGGATCGCCTTCAGCGAGATCGCCCCGACCACCTCCTCGCCGGGCCAGGTGCTGACCGCCCTGAATGAGCGGTTGCAGGGGCTGGCGGACGACCGTTTTGTCACCGCGTTTTACTGTGTACTGGATCGCCCATCCGGCGAGCTGCGTTACGCCAATGCCGGCCATCCGCCGCCGCTGTACTATTCGGCCCGCGACCGCGTTGTGCAGCCGTTGCGGGCGTTCGGCTTCATGCTTGGCATCATGCCCGGCGAAAACTACCGCGAGCGGCACATCACCCTGCAGCCCGGCGACAAAATCGTCTTCTACACCGACGGCCTGGTGGATGCCCGCAACGAGATCGGCGAGGCGTTCGGCATGGACCGCCTCCAGGATTGCATTCATCAGTATGGCGATGGGAATACTGATGATTTGTGCCGGGCCATATTGGAACGGCAGCGAGCTTTCAGCGGCCGTCAGCCGGTGAGCGACGACATTACCCTGGTCGTGGTGGGCTATAGGGGTCGGGCGGGGGTTGAGTCGCCGGATGGGTCGGGCTGACCCCGACGGTCACCGCGGCCAGCTCGCCGACGCAAAGGCTATAGTCATAAGGGAGGAGGCAGATAATGTCCGCAACGACGCGGCGGGAGTTCTTGCAACGCGGAAGCGCAGGGGTGAGTGCGGCGGCACTGGCTGGGACGCCGGTGTGGGGCAAGCCTGAGGGTGGGGAGCCGTTGCCGACGGAGCCGACTGCACCGGCCATTCCGCCGCACCGGGCGGTGGCGGTTCCCGGGGTGCATGCGTACGCCACCGAACACAGCGTCGCCGCGGGGGAGGTCCTGCGGTTGCATGTCAGTGCTTCGGTCCCGTATGAACTCGACATTTGCCGGCTTGGGCCGCAGGTGGACGACCCGGCGGCCGAAGAGGTCGTCCACCGCTTTGGCCGACAGGAGGCGTCGCCGCAACCGGTTCACCCCGGATCGTACATCTATGTGCCTTCGGCCATTTCCGGCGAGCTAAGACAGCTTGCTCTCGAGTTATGGATCCGTCCATGGAAAATAAGGGGTACGCAATGCATTATCAGCCAATTTGACAGGCCAGAAAAATGTACATATGGATTGTTCATCAATGACAAGAATCAACTGATATTTTACTTAGGCGACGGTCAGAATTATCAGGACAAGTTTCATCATGTCGCGGACAGGGTCGCACTGAAGCATCAGGTGTGGCATCATGTCGTGGCGGTATGGGACGGGCGGAAGAAGTCTCTATGGCTAGACGGGCAGCAGGTGGGGGAGTGGCCAGCGGAGCTGGTCTGCCGGGCGGCGGGGGCATTGCGGATCGGCGCGGCGGCGGAAAAAGGGGTGGCTGTCCAATTTTTGGACGCCGACATCGCCCTGCCGGCGATTTACGGACGCGCCTTGGATGAAATGACGATCCGACAGAGATATCGTGACCATGGTTTGATCGTTCCTGACAAGGAACAATTGCTCGGTTGCTGGCCGTTGTCCGAAGAGCAGGGGGAGGAGGTGGCCGATGTCAGTGTGCACCGGCGACACGGGCGGATCATCAATCACGGCACGTGGATGATCGGCGGTCCGGGGTTTCGCGCCAACGTGCCCCGCTTTGGGGAGTATTCGCCGCAGGGGGACGCCCAGCGCGGCCACGGCCTGCGGCTCGCCTCGGACGACCTGTACGATTGCCGCTGGCCGGTGCGGCATGAATGGCCCATACCGGCGACGGCCCGTTCCGGCCTGTACGTGGCCCGCTTCCGGTATCGGTTTGAAGGGAGCGAGCGGATCCACTACCTGACATTTGTGGTGCGGCGACACCCGCGGCGGCCGGCCGCGCCGATCCTGGTGCTCGCCGCCACCAACACCTGGCGGGCGTACAGCAGTACCCCCTTTGCCGTCCCGCCGTCCGAGCGGCAGCAGGTCTGGGGCACCGGCGGTATTCCCTCCGCCGCCAGCGGGGCCGCCCCCCTGCCCGCTTTCAGTTTCTACCGCTCCCATGCTGCTGGTCAAGGGACTTACCAGCTCGGCCTGCGCATGCCCTGGCCGGTTGCCAGCCCCTATGTCCTCTACGGCGGCCCTACAAAATATAGTCATCTGGTCCGTGCGGAATGGTTCCTCCACGCCTGGTTGGAACAAAACCGATACCATTATGACTTAATTAGTGATCTTGATCTCCATCGCCATCCGGCTCTGCTGCAAGATTATCGCGTTGTCATCATTGTAGGACACAATGAGTATTGGTCGATTCCTATGTATGAAGGATTGGAACGATATCTCCGCAAAGGCGGACAAGTGATCAATTTGTCCGGCAATACGATTTTCTGGCGGGTCAGTTTTGATCCGTCCGGGACGATCGTCGAATGTCGCAAGGTAGATGCTCCGGGCAACCAGATGGCGCCGGAGCGGCGTGGCGAGGCGTGGCACAGCCAGGACCGTCGCCGCGGCGGCATGATGCGCGAATGTGGCTATCCCGGCTGGAAACTCATCGGCCTGGAATCGCTGGGCTGGAACAATCAGGGCAACCCCAAGAATTTCGGGCCGTTTATTGTTGAGAACCCGGAGCATTTCCTGTTCCGCAAGCCGGTGGACCTGCGTCTGCGGCGGGGGGAAGCGATCGGGGCGGCCGGACCGGAACAGGTGCCCGCCGCCAACGGCCACGAGTTCGACGTCCGCCTCTCCACCTTGGCGCAGCTCCAGGAGCAGCCCTCACCGATGGGGGTGGCGGTACCGCCAGATCCGCCCGGCATCCGTCGCCTGGCCAACGGGGTGATTCCGTGGAAACAGGGCGGGGCCGCATTCGATTACTTCATGCGGCCCGTTCGGCCCAAGACCGACCAAGGGGGCGAGATGATCTACTGGGAACGCCCGGACGGCGGCAAGGTCTTCAACGCCGGGACCATCGGTTACGCCTGGGCGATGTCGGCGGACCCGCGGCTGCAGGGGCTACTGCGGAACGTGCTAGCCCATTTCGGCGTGGAGCCGGCGGCCTGAGCGGCAGTCGCCGAGGCTGGGGTGTTCGCAGGTGTGTAAGCAGCAGTAAGTTACGTCCGACGCTGTGGGCGGACAGCTTATTCCGGTGGCAGTTCCTTCAGTCGCTGGAAGCTCCCCAGGTCCGCCGGGTGGATCATTCGTTCGTGGAGGCCGGCTTGGAGAGCCCGGCGGAACGCCTCGGCGGCCGCGGATGTCTGCGGCGGCGTTTGCAGGTAGTGCACTAACGCCAGGTGGAATAACCGTAGCGGCGTCGCTTCCAGGCGTATGGCCTCCTCCAAGTCGTCCCGGGCGGCGTCGAATTGCTTCAGGCTGATCCGGATCCGGGCACGGGTGTCGAGCAGGTCGCCGCTCAGGCCGTTGCGGCGGATGGCCCGTTGCACTAGCTCCAGGGCTTCGGGGGCGGTCGCGGCCTCGCCAGCCAGCAGCCAGGCCAAGTTGTTCAGGATGATCACATGCTGGGGGTGCTCCTGCAGCAGGCGGCGGTATTCTCGTGTGGCGGTTTCCCAATCTTGCCGGAGGGTGTAGTATTCGGCCCGCAGTAGACGCAGGGGAAGGGAGTTGGGGTCGTCGGCCAGCGCGGCTTCGACCCAGCGGAGGACGGTGGCGGCCTGTTCGTCGTTGCAGCGGGCATTGCGGAGGATGGCCAGGCCGGCGGTGGCCCGCAGGCGAGGGTTGAGGTAGACTTTCAGCCGTTCCAGTTCAGAAAATGCGTTGGCGGGCAGGTCGGCCGCGGCGAGCACGCCGGCCAGTCCGACCGCCGCTTCCGGCCGCTGCGGGACCAGGCGGGTGTAGAACTCGGCGGCCCGCTGGCTCATTTGCCGGGCGACGGGCTGGCCACGCAGTTGCGGGATGCGGCTTAGCTCGTCGAGCAGCTCGGCGGCCTGGGCCCGTCGCGTCCAGGCGTCTTCGGCGGTGCTGCCCGCCTGAGCAGGGAAGCTTTCCAGCAGGCTCACGGCCTTCTCCGCCTGGCCGGTGCGACACCAATAGCGGGCCAGGGCGGCGACGGCCCGGACGTCGCTGGGGTGACGGGCGTAAAGCCGTTCGGCAAACGCCGCCGCGGCGGTTTCCCCGGCATCGGTCAACTCTTCCAGGGCCGCCGTCAGGTAATGGACGTTGTCGGGATCGGCGTTGAGCAACTGTTGCAGGCAGTGGCGGGAGTCCGCCCGGCGGCCCAGCCAGCGGTACAGGCGGGCCAGGTCGTACAAATCCATCGGGCTTTGCCCTTTCTGCCACGTCTGCTCCAGTGTCCGCGCGGCCTGCTCCAGTACCGTGCGGCGACGCGGCCCGTCCACGTAACGGCTTAGCACGACGAGGGTCTGTGCGGCCGCCCGCAGCTCGGCAGCACTGGCTCCCCACTCCCCGAGCGGGGACTGGATCAGCTCCCAAGCTTTCTGCCGGGCGTCTTCGTCGGGCTGGGTGGCGTACAGCAGGGCCAGGTGACGCTTGGCCCAGGCGATCTCGGCGGAAGTTAGCCGCTTGTCCGCCAGAAATTCCTGCAGCAGGGCGGTGGCTTCCCGCCGCTGTCCACGGTCGAGCAACAGGCCGAGGGTCGTCTGGGTGAATATGCGGCGTTCCTCGACGGAATCGAGGTTCGGTCGCGGTTGTCCGGTAGCCAGGCACCACACCGCCACGGCGGCGGCGTAGGAGGGCGAGCTAAGCCGCGGGCGGGCCTCCTGGAGGGTTGCGGCGTCGCTCAATAATGCCTGTTGCAGCCAGGCGTCCGGCGATGCATGGGGGTGGGCGGCGGCCTGACGCCACAGCGCGGCCGCTTCCGGCCAGCGGAGGTGGGTCGCCGCATCGGCCAGCCAGGCCAGGCCTTCGGGAAAGCGTTCGAGCGGGGGCCGCAGGCGGGCCAGAAATCGCGGGCGTTGTCTGGCCGGCAGGGCGGCGCCGATCGTGCGGATTAGCCGTTGGACGGCCAGGGGGGTCCAGCGGGGATCCAGGAGGATGCGTTGCCAGAAGGCGTCCGCTGCAACGGGATCGTGGAGTTCGAGGAGAATGCCCACGCGGGAGGCGGCGTGGAAGTGGGTCGGTTGCCGCTGGAAGGCCGTTTCGGCCCAGTGGCGGGCATGGACCAGGTCGCCGGCCCGCTCGTGCAGCAGGGAATAGATCCAGGCGATGTCGGCGGTGAGGGGCTGGGCAGAGCAGGCAGAATCGAGTCGGGCGATCCAGTGGGCGGCCTCCGCGGCGGGGGCGGCGAGGGCCTGGCAGAGCAGCAGGGTCGTCTCGTCGGGTCCGTAGAGCCGCTGGAGCCGATCGCGGACTTCCGCCGCCAGGGAGATTTGGCCGGCGGCCTGGGCGTGCTGGCAGAGCCGGAGCCACAGGAGCTTGTCGTCCGGTCGGTGGGTGGCCAGTTGCCGCAAAAGCTGGAGTAGCAGCTCGGCATCGCCAGCGGCGTCGCAGTAGTCGAGCAGGCCGTAGAGGAGGCGGGACTGTTCGGTTTCCGGCCAGTGTTCGAGGGACTGCACCAGCGGCGTCAGGGGCCGGAGCCGCCCCGGTTCACGGACCTGCAGGGCGGCTTGGACGAGGCGGAGTTCGGCTCGGTCGCCGCAGGCGGCGCGGGCTTCGTCCAATACGGCAAACGCGGCGGTGGTGCCGGCAAGCTCCGCCGTCTGCTCGATGAGGGCGGTCCACAGGCGGGTTTCCGTCGGTTGACGCTGCAACGCGTTACGCAGCAAGGAGATAGCTTCGGTCCGGCGGTTTTGGGCAGCCAGGACCAGGGCTTGCACCAGATGCGGTTCGGGGGTGTGTGGCGGGAAGCGCGCGGCGATGGTCGCCGCAGCGGCCTCCAGCCGCTTCCACTCCTCCGAGGATCCGCCGCGTCGCCGCAAAACGTGGGCTTTGCAGTGGAGGGCGTAGGTCAGGAGCGGACCGTTGGCGTGGGGGTTGTGGAGCAGTTGGTCCCATAACCGCAGGGCGTCGTCGGTGCGTCCCTCGTCCATGTACAGTAGGGCCAGTTGGTATTGGGCCTGGATGTGTTGGGGTTCGGCCAAAAGCACGCGGCGGTAGGCCTGTTCGGCGGCGGGGCGGTCACACAGCTCTGCGGCGCAGCGGGCACGCAGCAGGTGGAGCTGCACTTCCAGGGCGGGAAACTGGGTGATTTGCCGCAACAGTTCGTCGATTTGCTGGAGGGCCGCCGCCCACTGCTGCTGGTGCATGGCCAGGCGGATGTGCAGGTATTTTTGCTGGTAGAGCGGGACGGGCTGGGCGGCCATGCGCTGGAGGAGTGCGGCGGTTTTTTCGCGATCTCCTTGCTGGATGAGCAGGTCGGCCAGGGGGATCATCAGCTCGTGGCTATGGGGGAGCCGCCGCAGGGCGTCCTCCAGCAGGGCGACGGCCATGGGGATGTGGCCGCGGCTGACTTCCAGCCAGGCCAGAGACTTGAGCAATTGCAGGTCTTTCGGGTGAAGGGAATAAGCGTCGCGCAGCAGCACGTAAGCGGCATCGAGCCGTCCCCGCCGCTGGTAAATATCCGCCAGCAGCAGGGCGGCCTCGGAGTTTTCGGGATCGAGCAGGAAGACTTTTTGCAGGTCGCGAGCGGCCAGGTCGAGGTCGCCGCCGGGCTGGCCGGAGGAATCGTTCAAATAGATTTCAAAACGGGCCCGGGTCAGATACGCCTGCGGCTCGTGGGGGAGGGCATCCACCATGCGGTGGAGGGCATCGCGTGCGGCCGCCGGGTCGTTGAGGTTTCGCCACAACAACTGGGCTAGCCGCTGGTAGCCGAGCACTTCCTGCGGGGCCAAAGCAACCGCTTGCTCATAACATTGCCGGGCTTGCGGCAATTGGTGGAGGCCGGCGAGGGCCGCCCCCTTCTGCTGCCAGAGGGAGGGGTCTTGCGGTGCGTGTTTGAGGAGTTCGTCGGCATGGACCAGCGCGTCGGAGTAACGCCCGATGGCCAGGGAAGCAGCCAAGGCCTGTCGCCGCACCTCCAGCCGCTGCGGCTCCAGCCCCAGGATGCGGTCGTAGAGGAAGAGGACTTCGGCCAGACCCCGCGGCGAGGATTGGCGGCGCCGCAGCAGCTCCGCGAGTCGCTCTAACGCTTCCACATCCGTGCGGCGGAGTTCCAGGTATTGGTGGTAGTAGTGGATGGCGGCATCCCATCGGGACTCGGCCTCGGCCCGTTCGGCCTGCCGCCGCAATGCCGTGGCGATGCGGTCCTCCTGGAGGGCGTGCAGCCCGGCCAGCGATCCCACCGCTACGAGGCATACGCCCATCAGACGGAACAGAAACCCGCGATTGATCTTTGGCATGGCGATCGTCCTTGATCCGCGTCCGGGTGGCGTCGGCCTGGGAGCCGTGTGACGCCTCCCGCCGCGTGAATTCCATCCCTGATGGTGTCCGGAACCGTTATGCTAGGATGGCAGCGGACGGTTGTGCAAGCCCGATTCTGCGGCGGCGGGGGACGAGTACAGCCAGGCTGCCTCGCAGCCAGTTGCCGCCGCGGCGGGGAGGGGATCGCCGTCGCCGGGCGGGTAATGAGTGCAGCAACGGGGCCGCCTGCGGGGCATTTCCGGTGGAGCGGGGAGGTGGAAGCGTCGCCGGGCGGGTAATGAGTGCAGCAACGGGGCCGCTTTGGTGGGCCGTCAGCGATGAAACGCATTCAAAGTGGTGCATGGGCCGTCAGTTTTTCGGTCGCGGCGTCGGGGCCGTGGCTGGCATCAGCTTGCCAGCTTTGAGGTTTTCCAGGATGGGCCGGATGACCTCGACCGGCAGGATGTGAGTTTCGACCCGCCCGGCGCGGGCAATGCACAGGCCGAGCACGTTGCCGTCAAGATCGATGACTGGTCCGCCGCAATCGCTCGGTTTGAGGAACATGTCGGTCTGGAGGATGAGGGGGAAGCCGGTGCGGCGGCCGGAAAGCTCGCCGCCGAGCCGGTTTTGGAAGTCGCTGCGGTCGATCTTGGGAGCCTTGGTGAGGGTGACTTCCACCTCCATGACCTGATCGCCGCGTTTGACGGTGAGGGTGACTTTCTGGTCGGGGCGGGAGTCTTCGAGGGCATCGCGTAAGGCCATACGGCCGGGGGTCTTTTTGCCATTGACGGCCAGGATAATATCGCCGACTTTGAGGCCGGCCATCGCCGCACCGCTTTTCGGCTCGATGCTGGCGATTTTGGCACCGATGACATTCCCTTCCTCGTCTGTCGGGTCCTCAGACATGACGATCCCGAGATAGCCGCGGTTGAGGTTGTCAATGATGGCGTCTGCCCCAGTGGGTTTGCGGGTGACCGCACTGACGACGCCGACCGCGACCGGCTCGGTTCCAATTCCGGCTGCCACGACCCACGCCCCGATAGGTGCATTGCTGTTTTGGGCGAAGCGGATCGGTTTGCGGGGGCCGCTTTCAGCATGCAGGATCGCCAGATCGGTAGTGCGGTCCTGCCAGCGGATGTGAGCCGGGTATTCGGTGCCGTCGGCGAAGCGCACCGTGATCGTGCCGCGCAGCTCGCTGGCCTTGGTGAGGATCAGGCCGTCCGGGGAGATGATCGCCCCCAGGGCAATGTCTTTGTCGTCGCCACGAATCCGGACGGTCGATTCCCGCACCGGAGCGACGATGTCGCGGAAGGAGGCCAGCAGGCGCGGATTGTTGGAAATCTGTGCATAAGCACCGTCGCACCAGATCCCCGTCAGTGCGGCGGCCACAAGCAGGCGGCGAAGCATGGTCGGCAACTCCGGGTCTAGTCCAGTCCGAGGTTCGTTCGATTCCAGGCGATCGGCGGTAGGCAGCCGGTGTGCATCGTTGCGCTGGTTTGGTCGGGGATGGACGATGCGGCCATCATCCCCTTCTCCCATCGCTTAGGAGCGTTACTGCGGGCGGCGGCCGAGGGTGACCTTCATCGTCATCATCGTTGTGCCGCGGCGGATGGTCAGATCGACCACGTCGCCGGGCTTGTGTTTGGCCAGTTGCTCGCGGAACTGGCGGACGCTTTTGATCCGCTGATCGTTGAACTTGACGATGGTATCGCCGGCCCGCAGCCCCGCCTGGCCCGCAGGGGTGGTGGGGTCCACCTCTTCGGTGATCCAGGCATCGTCTTCGTCGTCCTCGGGAAAGACGACGCCGAGGTAGGGAGCGTTGGTGGTACGCGCCAGGCGGCCGAGCGGCTCGCCCGCGACCATTTTGTCCCATTCCTCCAGGAATTTTTCAATTGGCACGTGAATATTTTGGTTGAGCGTCAGGCCGATGCGGCTATGGATGCCGACGACCTTGCCGTCCAGATCGAATAGCGGGCCGCCGGAGTCACCCCCCACCAAGGCGCAATTGGTGCGGACCAGGTCGGCGGTTAGATTTTCCACCCGTCCGAGCCGCACGGCCGGCGGCCGACCCTGCTTCGGGCCACCGGGATGGCCCATGGCCACCACCCATTGCCCCTTCTTGAGGGATGCCGAACGGCCGACGGGGGCAAACGGCCATTTACCGTCGTTGGGTCCGGGTTCAGTGATCTGAACCATGCCCGCGTCGGTATCGGGATTGATGCCGAGGGTTTTGGCCTTGACTTTGCGACCATCGGCCAACACGATCATACAACTGCGGCCGGCCTTGTAACCGGCTCCTTTCATCATAAAGGTTTCGCCGGCGATGACATGGGCGGCGGTGAGCACCAGTCCCTTCTCATCCACGATGACGCCGCTGCCGGCACCGAGCCCGATGAGAATCCCCACCGTCGCCGGCGTGTTGTGTTGCGCGACGTGCTGGACCCGGGTCTGCAGGGCCCGCAGCTCCGCGACGTTGGCGGGGAAATCGGTGCGGTCCGTCGCCCAGGCCGCCTCTGGCTCGCTGCCGGCCCCCAAGTGGGGAGAAGCGGCGACACCTACCCCGACCAGCAAAGCTACCAGAGCTGCCTGACGGGACCATTTCCTCATCGTGCCCATGCCCATGGTACCTCGTCTGCCTCCGCGTCACGTTGCTCTAATCCCCTATTACCACCGTCACGGCATCGTTTTAACTGGCCGCTGTGGCGACATATCATGGCCCTCCCCGTCCGCGGTGGTTGGATCCGGCGGGGTCCCGATGCCGGTCCGGCCACGGCTCCCCCGACTCGGGGCGGAGCCGTCCCGGCCGGAGTCATCTTCGTGTATTATTAACATTCTGATTGCCAGAATGTCATAAATCCAGTCAAGTTTATGGAAATTCGCAAGGAGAACCGCCGCAGCCATACCCAATGGGCGAGTCATTTCTGGTGCATCGGCTATGCGGACCTTTATCGTATCATCAAATCCACCAAAGGTTTGCGACGGGACAGGCTACGACGCCGGCAGCCGGTTACGATCCGTCCTCCTGCGGCAAGTCCGGTGCCGGTCGCCGCGGGAGTGACCGGCGGGACGTAGGGACCCGGCTGGTGTCCAAGGTTACGAGAACGGGGGTGGCGGGGGGATCGACCCAATGGCCGACCTGTCCGCCGCCGCCGGGAACGCCGGGGACTAGCCCCCGCGTCAGGATGTACCAGCAGAAATAGCAGTGATTGCTGGTCGCCCCTGGCAGGGCGTGCGGGTTGTGCCGCAGGATTTGATCCCGCAGGGCGGACAGGCCGTGCCGGAAAATCGTGCCGACCACGGGATGCCGTCGCGCCCGGCGGATGATCGTCCGGACGTCATCGCGATAAATGTTGCCGATCGTCAACTGGTCGAGGTCGGAGGCAAAGCCGCAACAGGGCTTGACATCGCCGCGCGGCGTGACGACCAGGGCCTGGCCCGGTCCTTCGCAGTAGTCCTCAACAAACCAGGTCCCGTCCCACGGATTGCCAGGGAGCTGCTCGGCCCGCTCGACCAGGGCCAGGTGGTTCCAGCACAAAGGCATGGTCAGCTCGTCGCACACCAGCAGGTAGCGGTGCAACAGCGGCGACCACTCGACGACGCCCCCCAGGGCCACGGCCAGTCGCCGCACCGGTTCCAGGCCGCGGTGCGGGTCAGAGCTGGCGTAGCTGATCGAGATGATGGTGTCGCGGGCGAAGATGCGGCGGGCCGCCCGGCAAAACTCCGCCAACCCCTCCGTGCGGATGCCGTGGAACTTGTCCACCGACAGGCCGATCTTGCCGGTAAACCCGGCGTCCCGCAGCTCCTGCAGGGTCTGCTCCAGGTGCGGCCGGTCGCGATACCACACCCCGTTGGTCATCAGTTTGTCCAACGTGAAGCCGAGAGCGGCGGCCCGCCGGGTCAGCGTGATGAGGAATTCCGGATATAGGAACGGTTCGCCGCCGGTGAAGCCGAGCCGGCGGATGCCCGCCGCGTGGGCCTGTTCCAGAAACCGCACCGCCGCGGCGATGTCCAGCCGGTCCGTCCACTCGATCGGGACGCTGCAGTGCGGGCAGCTCAGGTTGCACTGGTAAGTGCCGGCAAAGGAGAGGTAGTCGGGGCGGAAGGTCCGCCGCCGGTGCGCCGGCCGCGGGGTTGGACCACGATCAAATGGATCACGGCGCATGACAGTCTGATATCCGTCTAGATAGTTTCATGACCAAGCGGTTATCCGGCGGGATGCGTCGCGGCACGCTCCCTCAGGGCCGGGTCGCCGCGAGCGGCTGTTAGACCCCCTGCCTCTGGAACGTCCTATGAATGGAGGCGGCACTGGACAACAGAATGGAGGTTGCACTGGACAACAGCCAAACGAGGCCGCAAACTTGATGTAAGGATCGAACGTCCTTAAATATAGGAACGGCCCTGCGGCGGGGAGTGGGCGAGGCAGCGGTCGCTGGGGAGTAGCCTCGGCTAGACCGTCTGTGGTCCCGGCGACTGCAGACGCTGCGGCCGCCGCACGCCCGGCTGGTATCGCCGGGACGGATAGCCCCTCGGGGAGGCCAGCAATCTGAGGCAAGGTCATGGCAACACGACATGTCCGTTGGTGGGTGAGCATCCTTCTGGCCGCCGGCATGGCCGGGATTACCGCTAATGGCGAGCGGCTGACCGCCCAGGTGCAGGTGATCGTCCCTGGCCAGGCGGTTCCCCCGGCCCAACAGCCGCCCCCTGACGCCAAGGATGCCCCCAATGAACCTCCGGACGACGATGACCGCATCCCCTTCACTTTCCCCTACGATCGCAACGTCCGTAACTATCTGACCGGCGTGCGGGAATACCTGGCCGGCTCGAAGCAGCCCCCCTGGGCGACGGTCACCGACCTGCTGCAGAAGATTCTGGAGGCCAAAAGCGATTCATTCTACAAGAAGTACTACACGGTCGGCGGCCAGAAAAAGTTGCACCGCGTCAGCGTCAAGGTAGAGGCCAACCGGCTGCTCGGGTCGTTTCCGCCAGAGGGGCTGGATTTCTATCAGCAGGCTTACGGGCAGATCGCATCGGCCCAGCTCGATGAGGCGATCCGTCAGAATTACGATATGGGGAAGCTGGCGGAGGTGGCCCAGAAGTATTTCCACACTCGTGCCGGCGGCGAGGCGGCCGTGCTGCTGGCCACGCTCTACCTGGAACGAGGCAACTACCTGGAAGCCGCTTACATTTTCGAACGGCTCTGGCAGCGGCCACGCAGCGAAGAGTTCAAGACCCCACTGACCGTGTTCAAGGCCGCCCTGGCCTGGAAGCGGAGCGGCGATCCGCGGCACGGGGAATTGTACAAAACCGCCGTGATGGAGCTGCAAAAGCTCGTCGGGCGGGACGGGCTGCTGCTCGGGGCCAAGCGTTACCGCTTCGAGCAGCTCCGGGCCGAGCTGGAGCGGCCGGTGGAATGGCTGCGGGTAACAGCCACCCCTGCCGAATGGGCCATGCGCGGCGGCCACCCCACCCGCAACGCCGTCGCCACCGGCGGACCGCCGTTCCTCAATCCCGTCTTCCAATATCGCCTCCTGCCGTACTCCAACCAGCCGGCCGTTCAAGAGGCCAACGATTGGATCAAAACCGAGCTGGAGCGGGTTTTCACTCACGATGCACGGACGGTGGTCCGCCAGGGGATCCCGCTGCCGGGACTGTTCCCGATCACCACCGCCGACAGCGTCATTTTCCGCACCTACGACGGCGTCTATTGTGTGGCCAGCCGGGATCAAGTGGCTTACGGACGCCCGGTGCGTAGCGGCGAGCTGCTGTGGGCCTTCAAGACCGAGGCCGGGTTGCATCAACTGTTGACCGCCGTGCCAGGAATCAACAGCCAGTCCGACATCAAGACCACCGTAGACAATTGGTGGAAGAGCTTTTATTTCCCTAATGGCAGCGGCAATGTGCTTTGCGAGAACTACCTGGTCGGCAGCCTGGCTCACGACGGGCAGTTGGTATATCTGGTGGACGACATCTGGTTGCCGCCCCCGCCGGTGTACAACAATCCGGAAATGGGGATCGTGACGACGCCGCAGTACCGGCGGGCGTCGGTGCTGGGGCGGTGGATCCACGCCGGCAGCCTGTGCGCGGTAAACGTGAAAAATGGTAGCTTGGTGTGGCAACTGGGGCGGGTCAGCGAATACGGCTACGATTTCGGGGAGTTCAACTTGCCGCCGCTGCCACCGCCCCCGAACGAGGATGAGGCCGACCAGATCACCAGCGCCTTCCATTTGTGTCTGGATGCGATCTTTGTGAGTACGCCGCTGCCGCTACACGGAAAGCTGTACGTGCTCATTGAGCAGGCCGGGGTGTTGCGGCTACTGTGCCTCGATCCCTACGATCTGGAGCCGGTGCCGCAGCGGCCGTACATGCGGGTGCCGCGACTAGTCTGGAGCCAGAAACTGGGGCAGCCGGGAGAGGGGCTGCCACAGAATTCGTTCCGCCGCATCCAGAACTGCCAGTTGGCCGCCGCGGACGGCATCATCGTCTGCCCAACCAATTCGGGGGCTGTGATCGCGGTCGACCTGATGTCCCATAGCCTGTTGTGGGCCCACGGTTATGCGACAGCCGAATCCCCGCAAGATCCGCGTCGTCCCCCGGGATTGCGCCCGCCGGTTCCCCGTCCCTACAATGTGATCAATCCGCTCAGGCCGCACCGCTGGCGGGCAGCAGGACCGATCATCGCCTCCGGCCGGGTCATCCTCACCGCTTACGACTCCGACCGCCTGGAATGCCTCGATTTGCGGACCGGCCAGCTCCTCTGGTGGGTACCCCGCGACGTCAACGACCTGTACGTGGCCGGCGTGTTCAACGATAAAGTCCTGGTCGTCGGCCGCAACCAGCTTCGCGCCTACCACCTGTTCGGCGAGGACCCCGCTACCCAGCGGCCCCGCGTCGCTTACGAAGGGATCGTCATCTCCACTCCCACCGGCCACGGTGCGGCGGCTAATGGTGTCTATTACCTGCCGGTTCGCCCGGACAATGCCGGCCGCGACGGCACGCCTCCGGCCGAAATCTGGGGCATCGATATCGACACCGGCGCCATCCGCTCCAAAACCGCCGCCCGTACCCAGCTCGACATGAACGAGCTGGCCCGTTACGGCCTGGGTAATCTTATCTTCCATAACGGCTATCTCCTGGCCCAGTCGGCTTGGGAAATCGCTGGCTTCCCCCTACTCGAACAGAAGCGGGCGGAAATGGACCGCCTGCTCGCTGCCAATCCCGACGATCCGGTCGGACTGCTGACCCGCGGCGAGCTGCTGCTGGACGAAGGACGGCTGGCCGAGGCCATCCGCGACCTGAAAAAGGCCCAGCAGCAGCAACTGCCGCCGGAGAAGCAGCCAACTCTCCGCGAAAAGCTGTACGTCGCCTACACGGAGCTGATCCGCAAGGACTTCCCCCAGGCCGAGCCGTACCTGGAGGAATACCGGCGACTGTGCGAGGTGCCGGAGCGGCCCGGGGAGACCGCTGAGGAGAAAATCCGTCGCCTGGACGAGACGGAACGCCGCATCCGTCTCTACGAGTACCTGATGGCCCGCGGCCGCGAACAGCAGCGGCGGCTCGGCGACGCCTTTGAACACTACATCCGCCTCGCTCAGATGGGGGACGCCCGCCGGCTGCTGGAGATGCCCGACGAGCCCAACGTGCGGATCCGGCCCGATGTCTGGGCCCGTGGCCGCATCGAGTTGATGATGCAACGGGCCACCGATCCTGCTATCCGCCGGCCGCTGGAAGAGCGGGTCCGCCAGCAATGGGAACAAGTCCGCACCGCCAACGACCTCGCTCGCCTGCGCGAGTTTGTCAACATCTTCGGCCTGCACTTCGCTAGCGGGGCCGACGCCCAGCTCCTGCTCGCCGAAAAACTGCTGGAGACCCGCAACGACAACGACCTGCGGGAAGCCCAGATGCTGCTGCTGCAACTGCGGGCGGCCGCCTCCGACCGGGCGGTGCGGGCCCAGGCCACCGAAGCCCTCGCCCGCCTGATGATCGCCCAGCGGATGATGGAAGACGCCGTCGCCCTCTATGTGCAACTGGATCGCGAATTCGCGGATGTGCCGATCCGCGACGGCAAGACCGGGGCGGACTTCGCCGTGCGGCTGTTGACCGACCGCCGCCTGCTGCCGTATCTGGAGCCGCAACGCTACCCCCTGCCACGCCGCTACCGGCCTGCCGAGGTCCGCACCGAACCGATGCCGATCCAGCCGCAGATCGAGCTGGAGGTCAGCGGTGAACTCCTCCCGGTCTATCGCCGCTACCGTTTTGTCATCGACCAGGCGATTGCCGGCAACAACACCTGGACCTTGCGCGTCTTCGATAAACAGACCGGCAAGGAGGAGATGCGCTTCAGCAACATCACACCGACCCACAACATCTACATCCCCACCGGCGGCATCCCCTATGCCCTGCATGGACACGGCCACCTGCTGCTCCTCCACCTCGGTGTCATGGTTTACTGCTTCGATTTGAGCCGTGGCTCCGAACTGAAGCAGCCGGCCTGGCAGATCAACCTGCTCGGCGAGGGGACCGCCATCAACCCCAACCGGCAGATCATGGCCGAAGTCTCGTCGGAAGGACGGATTTATCTCCGACTGGATGACACGTTCGCCATCACCGTGGGCCGATCGGCTGTCCTCCGCTCCCACTATGCCGCCGTGCTGACCCGCGATGGCCTGGAAGTGGTCGATCCGCGTAACCGGCGGCAACTGTGGATCCGCCAGGACATCCGCGAGCGGACCCACCTTTACGGCGATGACCGCTACATCCTGCTGGTCGAAACCAACGCCCAGCACCGGCCGGTCGCCGTGCGTATCCTGCGGGCAATCGATGGCACACTGGTTGAGGGGGTGCCGGATGCCGGCCGTCTCCTGGCCGCCGCCGCTGCTTATGAGATCAGCGGTCAATACGCTCTGGTCTTCGAGAAAGGGGACGACCACCAAGCCGTCACCCTGCGTTGGATTGACCTGGTCGCCGGAAAGGATGTTTGGAGCCGGAACTATCCTATGGGCACCCTGCCGGTTCGTTCCGGCGTAGCTGGTCTGGCCGCCGTGGCGATGCCGGATGGGGTCGTCGACGTCTGTGAGGTAACGACGGGCCGGACAGTTGCTACCCTGCGCATCGATCCGGAAAACGTGGACAAGCATGTCAAGCCATGCGTGCGAGCCCAGTTGCTCGCAGACGCCGAACGGTTCTATCTGCTGCTGTACCAGCCCGAGCAGGCGGGGGGACGCCGCCGCCAGAACTTCGCCGGCCCCGCCGTCCGGTTCATCCCCTTCCACGGCACCATCTACGCCTTCGACCGTTCCAGCGGCCAACGCCTCTGGTACATCGGCGACGGACTGCTCGACCAGCAGATGCTCATGGTCGAACGCTTCGAGGAGCTGCCGATGCTGATGTTTGCCAGTCCCGTGATCGTCAACAACACGACGATGTACGCCCTTGTCGCCGTTGAAAAGGACCGCGGCAAGTTGCTGCTTGACCGCAACGTCCCGTTCCAGGGAATCTTCCAAAAGCTTGACGTCAACATGAGCAGCGGCGAGGTCCAGCTTGGCACCTACAACCTGCGGATCCGCTTTGTCCCCGAACAACGTTAATGCCAAGGTCAGGCGGCCTACAACAGGTCCCAGTTCCGGCGGCCTGGCCCTGGCGGTTATACCGATTGCGGCGGCTATCCGACGCCCCCGGACCTGCCGCTTTCCCGTTAGAAGTTGCCCCCCTGAAGCGTCTTACCGGTGTAACCCCCTTTGCCGGCGGTCGGGTTCCGGCCGGCGACGGGGGAAGGGGCCGTATTGCTCTGGAACGTCACCCAGCAGAAACGTCCGGAATCTGGCATAGGAGCAGCGATGACCGCAGCAGCATCAGCAGCGATGGCCGAAAGCGATCTGGAAGCCATCCAGAAGTTCAAGGCCGCCTTCGACAGCATCAAGCAGCAGCTCCACCGCGTGATCGTGGGTCAGGAATCGGTGATCGAGGAGCTGCTGATCGCCCTGTTTGCCCGCGGCCACTGCCTGTTGGAAGGTGTGCCCGGGCTGGCCAAGACCTTGATGATCAGCACCTTGTCCCGGTGCCTGAACCTGGAGTTCAGCCGCATCCAGTTCACCCCTGACCTGATGCCCGCCGACATCACCGGCACCGATTTCATCGAGAAAAACCCGGTGACCGGGACGTTCGAGCTGCTGTTCCGGCCCGGGCCGCTGTTTGCCAACATGATTTTGGCGGACGAGATCAACCGCACCCCGCCGCGGACGCAGGCCGCCCTGCTGGAAGCCATGCAGGAGCGGCAAGTCTCCGTCGGCCGCGTCCGCCACAAGCTGGCCAACCCGTTTTTCGTCCTGGCCACCCAGAACCCGATCGAGCAGGAGGGCACATACCCCTTGCCGGAAGCGCAGCAGGACCGCTTCATGTTCAAAGTGTTTGTGAAATATCCCAGTTACCGCGAGGAATTCGAAATCGCTCGGCGAACGACCGGCGTGCAGACCGAAGAGATCACCCCCGTGCTCAGCGGCGAACAGATCATCGAAATCCAGACGCTGGTGCGGCGGGTACCGGTGACCGACCACGTGATCAACTACGCCCTGGCCCTGGTGCGGCAGACGCGGGTCAGCGAGCCGGGCGTCCCCAAGTTCATCAAAGACTGGTTGAGCTGGGGGGCCGGACCGCGGGCGGTGCAGAACCTCATCCTCGGCGGCAAGGCCCGGGCCTTGCTCTACGGCCGCGCCCACGTCACCACGGACGACATCAAGGCCCTGGCCCTGCCGGTGCTCCGCCACCGCATCATCACCAACTTCACCGCCGCATCCGAGGGGATTACCCCGGATACGGTCATCCAGAAACTGCTCGAGGAGACGCCAGATAAGGAGGGGGCGCTCACCAGCGATGAGCGGTTCAAGAAGATATTTGCTTCCTGAGGTGTCGCCCGAGCCGTCCTGGGGGCTGCAGGGGGCGATCCAGGTCGGCCAGTGCCGCCACCACGCCCACTGTCTCCAGTAGCAGGTGCAACCGGAGCCTATGGTGCCGCGTCGAGCGATGCGGCCGCAATTGACTGAGACGTGGCGCGATCCGATCGCCACCAACGGGCAAGGAGAACCATGGCCGCACGCGCGTTGAACGATCCCCGCCGCTTTCTGGATCCGCAGGTGATCGCCCGGATCGCCTCACTGGATTTGCGGGCCCGCCAGGCCGTGGAGGGCTTCATCAGCGGCATGCACAAAAGCCCGGTCTACGGGCAGTCGGTCGAGTTTGTGCAGCACCGGGAATACGTCCCCGGCGACGACCTCCGCCGCATCGACTGGAAAGTCTGGCAGCGTTCCGACAAGCTGGTCGTCAAACAATACGAGGCGGAAACCAACCTGCGGTCGTACTTGGTGGTCGATTGCAGCGAGTCGATGCATTATGGCTGGGAGCGGTGCCGTCGCGGCGTGGGTCTGAACAAGGCTGAATATGCCGCCACCGCCGCGGCTTGCCTGGCGTATCTGACCACCAAACAGCAGGACTCCTGCGGCCTGATCACCTTTGACGAGGACGTGCGGCAGGTGGTTCCGCCCCGCAGCGGCCTGCCGCACGTCGATGCGATCGTCAAGGCCCTGCATGTCAGCCGTCCGGCGGCCAAGACGGATATTCTGAAGATCATGCAACGGGTGGCCGAGTCGATGCCGCAGCGGGGACTGGTCGCCCTGTTCTCCGACCTGCTGGTGGACCGGCCGCCGCTGTTCAAAGGGCTGGAAATGCTCCGGCATCGCCGGCATGACGTCATCGTCTTCCACATCCTGGACGACGATGAGCTGCTGTTTCCGTTTTCCGGGATGACCCGTTTTGAGGGACTGGAAGAGCAGCCGCACCTGCTGTGCGATCCGCGGGCACTGCGGGAGAGCTATTTGGAGGTGCTGGAGGAATATTTGACGGAGGTCCGCCGCGGCTGTACCCGCATCGGCGTGGAGTACCACCTGGTCCGCACCAGCGACTATCTCGACGCCGTGCTGGCGCGGTTTTTGTTCCAGCGGATGTCGCAGCGAAATGCCCTGGTGCGGCGATAGCTCCACTGCCGCACCCCGCCGCGGCCAACCTCGCCGCACCGTTAACACGTAGGTACTGTGGCGATGAGCGCCTTTTTCCTCAACCCGATCACCATGGCCGTGGGCGCCGCTCTGATCAGTGCCCCGATCATCATCCATTTGATCAACCGCATGCGGTTTCGGCGGATCAAATGGGCGGCGATGGAGTTCCTGCTCAAAGCCCAAAAGCGGATGCGCCGCAAGCTGATCATCGAGCAACTGATCCTGCTGCTGCTGCGGTGCCTGCTGGTGTTTCTGGCGGCGTTGCTGTTTGGCCGTTTTCTTGGCCTGGACCCCTTGGCCGGCAAGGAGACCCGCCCGACGCTGCACATCGTCCTGCTGGACGACACGCCCAGCATGGCCGATCACGGCGGCAACCCCACCGGCGAGGATGCCTTCAGCATCGCCCGCAAGCACCTGGTGGAGAAGATCCTCCCGGCGGCGCTCGAGGCCACCACGCCGCAATCGCTCCGTATCTATCGCCTCTCGCAACCTGTCGAGTTGCTCCATCCTGACCCGGCTAACGACCGCGGCCCGCAACGCATCACCACCGAGCTGATCGAGGAGGTCCGCGGACTGTTGTCCCAAAACCCGAAGGTGTCCACCGTCCGGGTCGGCTTGCTGGAGTGGTTGGACAGAGTCAAACAGGAATTTGATCAGGCCGGCTCCGACGCCGAGTTGGCCAAGGTGTTGCACGTGCTGACCGACCTGCGGGCGATTGACTGGTCGCTGGACGGCGAGGCGTTGTCGCAGAAGCTGCGGGAGCTGGGCGAGGCCGGCGTGCAAGTGCACCTGATCGACGTGGCGATGCCGCCGCGGCCGCAGGACCGCAGCCGCTACTTGAACTATAGCGATAACGTCGGGATCGTCGAATTCCGGCCGCGGGTGCGGGTTGCCGCACGTGACGACATCGTCGATTTCGAAATCCGCCTGAAAAACTTCGGCACTACCGATCTGCGGGACGTTCAAGTCTACTTTTACCTCAACGGTACCGGGCACATCATCCAGGAGCTGCCCTTCGACGTCCTGCCCGCCGGACAGGAGCGGACCCAACTGGTGCAGGTGCAACTGATGCAAACGGCGACCAAGGAGGATCCCCTGGCCCGGTTCAACATCGTCACGGCGGTGATCGCCAATCCCGGCAACGACGCCCTGGCGGTGGACAACGTGCGGCACGCCGTCATCGAGGTCCGCGAGCGGCTCGCCGTGCTGGCCATCGTCGGTCCGGACGAGGACCTGGCCAACCCGGACCGCACCAGCAACGACAGTTACTACCTGCGGCGGCTGTTCCAGGACGCCTTCAAGGGGGTGGAGTGGATTACGGCGGGGCCGGAGGCATTGGACCGCCGCGACCTGCGGGAGTTCAGCACGATCTTTTTGCTCAACGTGCCGCAGTTGAGCGAATCGCAGGTCCGCAAGCTGGAGGCTTACATCGCCGAGGGGGGCGGGGTGGGGGTGTTTCTGGGACCACGGGTCAACAAGGATGCCTACACCCGCCTGATGTTCCGGGACGGGCAGGGGTTTTTCCCGGTGGAGCTGCGGGACGATCCCGTGCCGCCGCCCACCGAGGAACAGAAACTGCTCCGCACCCTGACCCTCAACAAGCGAGTGCTGGTCCGAGAGGTCGCCGCCCGGCAGCACCCAGCAATCGTCGGCCTGTACACCAACGAGCGCGGCGACCCGGAAAAAGCCCAGGACATCGAACGCTTCTTCTACTTCGTCGCCATCGACCAATACTGGCCGGTCTCCCGCCTCAGTTGGAAGGCGCGGGACGACCGCAGCGTCCAGGAGCTGTTCTGCCTGCCGAACCATCGGCCCCTGGCCCATTACGAGCCGCGGTTCATGGAGCTACGCCGCAAGGTCCAGGAACGGTACGCCGAGCCGAAGTTCGAGCCGTTCCGGGCGCTCGTCGACGAGCACTTGCAGCGGATCCGCACGCTGTTTGTCAACGAGCAGATGCCGCTGGCGGAGCTGGCCCGCCTGCTGGACCGGCTGCTGGCCGACCAGGTGAGCGAAGGGGACCCCAACGAGGCCAAGCTGCGGGAATTCTGGAGCCAGCCGGAGCTGGCCGACCTGCGGCGGGAAGCCCAGGCCTTGCGGGACGACTGCAAGTACGGCGACCCACTGTACATCGCCAAGCGGTTTGGCAACGGACGGGTCGCAGTCATGACCACCACCGCCGGGGAGCCATGGACAGACTGGCCGCGCGGGGCCGGGGCCGCCGGCTGGGTCGCCGTCATGAAGGAGATGCAGAAGTATCTGGCCGGCGGCGGCGCCGAGGAAAACCGCAGCGTCGGCCAGCCCTTTACCCTCACCCTGGAGGCGGGACGCTACAAACCGGCCGTCGGACGGGTCTTTTTGACCGTCGATACTTCCCGCAATGACCGCGGACGGGCCGACGTCCTCCGCGAGGAGCTGGAGGAACTGCCGCTGGACAGCCGCGGCGGGCAGTTGGAGCTGTCGACCACCGAGACGCGGCCCGGGGCGCTGTTGTTGACCCTCACCCGGCTGCGTCAGGAAGGAGACCCGCCGAACGAGCCAGCGGAAAAGGCGGAGTACGTGGCGGCCGTGTTCAATATCGATGCGGCCCGCGAAGGGGACCTGGCCCGCGTCCGCGGCACCGACCTGGCCGAATACGCTCGCGGCGTTTCCGTGCACGCCGCCGAAGACGTCGACTGGCTCGATGCCCTCCGCCAAAAGCCCAACGATCTGTCCAGCGGCCGCTGGATCTACCTGCTGATCCTGCTGGTGCTGGTGCTGGAGCAGGCCATGGCCGTGCGGCTCAGCTACCACACCCAGCCGGATACGGTGGCGATGCACGCCCCCAGTGCGGCAGCCGCGTTCGCCCGCGGCGGTCCAGCTACGGCAACCGGTAGCGCCGCACTCGCCAGCGGCGAACCGGCAGGGGCCCTCAGTGGCTAGCTGATGCCGCTGTCCAGAACAGCGGCAAGCCGGCTGCTATCAGCCAAAGCCAGCCAGATGCCGGGGGGGATAGCCGCCGCACTGGCAACCGAATCGAAAACGAGGCGACATGCACTTGTGAGTCGATGCTGCGATGAATCCGGAAATCGAACGCGAAAGCGAGTTCATCTACCGCCGGCTGTATGAGTCGTTCCCGCAGTTTATGGGGGAGCTATGGGCGGCGTTGCCCCTTGGACTCGTTGGGCTGGCGGTGCTGCTGACGGCGGGGCGGTGGGCCTATAGCCGCTACCTGCGGCAGCAGCGGGGACCCGGACGGGCCGGCCGCGTCGAGCGGTTGCTCGCGTGGGGGAGCTTCGCCGCGTGGGCCGCGACGATCGTCTGGTTCCTGACGGCCCTGTATTACCAGGAACGGGCCGAGGGGAGGGAGGCCGAGCCGGAGCCGACCGCCGCCGGCCAGCCGCTATTGTGGTATGTGTTCTGCGGGGCTGTCTTCGCCATCGCCACCGTATATGTGGTGTGGCAGTATGTGCGGGATAGCCGCTCGATCCGCTGGTATTGGGCGATGAAGCTGGCCCTGCTGCGGCTAATGGTGTATGCCATCGTGTTGATCGTGTTCCTGTTGCCGGCCCGGCAGACCTGGGAACGCACGGATAAACACTCGCGGGTCGTGCTGCTGTTGGACATATCCCCCAGCGTCACTCAGGTGTCCGATGAGATGAGCAGCGGGCCACAGCGGCCGCCGACCCGGATCGACAAGATCATCGAGTTCCTGACCGATGAGCAGGTGCAATTCGTGCACCGCTTGGTGCAGAACAATCCGGTGGTGGTGTACGCGTTCGGGACGCGGCTGGACGATGCGGCCCAACTGATCCCGCAAGGGGGTCCGGTCTGGTCGGCGGCGGAGTGGGAGGCGTTCGCCAGCTACGATTTCCGGCCATTTTTGCTGCAGGAGCTATCGCCGGCCGGGCAGGAGGCCCTACGGCAAACGACGCAGCCGGTGGACTGGAGCGGCCCTAAGCCGGCGTCGGGGCAGCGGCGGGCGACGCCGGGGCAGTGGGCCGACTGGGCGATGGCATGGGTGGCCCGCAAGGACGAGGGGGTCGCCGCGGACGGCAGCCGCCAGCCGCTCGTTGCCGGCATGTCGCCGGAGGACGACACCGTGTTGCGCGACAACCTGCGCAAACTGGAACGGCGGATCGATGTCGCCCGCACCATCGCCGCGGCCACCAACGTCCCCGACTCCGTCCTGGCTGCCCTTAACCGCGAAGCCCCCAACATGGTGCAGGGGATCATCGTCCTGTCGGACGGGCGGAGCAATTTGGGCAGTGCGGCGGCGATCCGCGAGCTGCAGCAGCGGGCCGCCCGCGAACGCATCCCGCTATTCACCGTAGCAGTGGGAGTGGAGCGGCAGTTCACCGGTATTGCCAACCTCGAGGTGCAGAGCGACGATATCGTCTCCCCGGATTTGGGGTTCAAGGTCGCCGTGCACGCAGACGGGATCAACCTGGCCAACCAGTCGGTGCCCGTCGAGCTAGACCTGTATTATTTGGGCAAGGACGCCCGCGTCACCGACCTGAAGGACCGGCAGCCGGACTTCACCTTCAATAGCCAGACGCATCCGAAGAAGCAGCCTTATCAGATTACGTTCCAGCCGGGGGACCCGCCGCACGGGCAGATCGAGTTTGAGGTCGATCCGGTCCGCCTGCAGCAGTTTGCGGAAGGCAAACGGATCACCGAGGAGTCGAAGGACGCGGCGATCCCTAAGCCGGTGCTCAAGGAGGGGGTATGGGCGGTGCGGGCCCGCATTCCGCGGCATGCCGAGGAGGTCTTCCCGGAACCGGAGCACCGCCGCGAGCGGCTGGGGATTCAGGTGCAGCAGAAAGTTTTGCGGGTGCTGCTGTGGGCGTCGGCCCCTAACCGCGAGTTCCAGTTCTTGCGAACTTTCCTGATGCGGGAGGCCAAGGACAAGCGGGCGTCGGTCACTCTCCTGGTGCAGAACGAGGCCGGCCGCACCGGACAACTGACCCCCAACCCCGAAGAGCGACTGATCAAGCGATTCCCCGACCGGCTCGACCTGACCAACCGCAAGGTCGCCCCGGAGGACGTCGGTTACAATCTCAACGAGTATGACCTGATCGTGGCGATCGATCCGGACTGGTCGGAGATCACGCAGCAACAGGCGGAAAACCTGCGGACCTGGGTGCAGCGGCAGGGGGGCGGCTTCTTGCTGGTGGCCGACCGGGTGAATACCTTCCAGTTGATCCGCCGCGGCCTGGAGCCGGACAGCCCCCTCTATCCGGTGCTGGAAATCCTGCCGGTGGTGCCGGACGACATCATAGCGGTGCGGATCCGGGCGATCGCCCGCACGCCGCGACGGCTATATTTGCATCCGATCCCCGGCTCGGACCTGCTGCAGTTGCAGGAAGAGGGCGTCCCGGTCAGCACCGCTCCCGATGGGGCGGCGGGGGCGGATCCGACCGCCGGCTGGGAACGCTTCTTCACCGATCGTGATCGGTATGCGAAAAGCAACGACCACCGCGTGGAGTACTACCCGCGGCGAGGCTTCTATTCCTGCTATCCGGTTAAGGAGGTCAAGCCTGGCTCGCACGTGCTGGCCGAGTTTGCGGATGTCGACGAGCGGGGCGAAGTGACGTTGCGGCCTTATATGGTGCTGAACAACCCGGCGGCGGCGTGGCGGACCGGCTTTATTGCCTCGCCGGAGCTGTACCGGCTGCATGCCTACCTGGCCGGCGGCAAGGAATATTACGAGCGGTTCTGGGGGAAACTGCTGCGGTACATGGCCGCCAAGCGGGATGTGCGGGCTAGCCGCGGCCGCATCCTGCTAAGCAAGGAGTTTGTCGCCGGTGCCCCCATCCGCGTCCAGGTCCAGATTCTCGACCCGAGCGCCCGCCCCTATCCGCCGGAAGGGGGCGGAGCGATCAGTCCGAAATTCAGTATCCTCCGGCTCAGTCCCAATAGCCCGCAGCCCGAGCTGATTGAGGCCGCCGTACCGTTGTCACCCAAAATCAGCGGCGGTACCTTCGACGGCTACTACATCGGTCAAATACCCGCTGACCCGCGGAAATTCCCGCCCGGCGACGACGAATACCTGCTCCGCATCGAACTGCCCGATAGTCCCGGCGAGGTTCTGGAAAGCCGCTTCCGCATCCTCCGCTCCAACCCGGAACTGGACAACACCACGCCGGACCACGCCGCCCTGTTGGCCATGGCCAGCCCCTTCGACGTCCACCTGCAGCGGCGGGTGCCCGAACGCGTCCGGCAAATCTTTCTCCAACAACTCCCCAAGGACGAGGGGGTGCCCAAGCTGAAGTTTACCCTGGACGATAAGGCCTTGCTCGGCCTGATTCCTGACTGCTTCAAGGCCGAGTCGCTCAGCAGCCTGAACCGCGGGCCGGTGCAGGACCTGTGGGACCAGGGGATCCACCTGCCGGAGCGGCGGGAGGACGGAAGCTTCTGGGAGCGGCATGTCCCCGCCGCCTGGTCGGGCCGTACCCTGCCGGTCAGTTGGGTCATGCTCCTGCTTATCGGCCTGCTGTGCTGGGAATGGATGGTCCGCAAACTGTTGCGGTTGGCCTGATCCCCGCGTGAGTTGTCAAAATAGACAATTAATTAAGATGCAATGTTATGGTGCGATCAAAATAATAGCGATTGGTGTATTGATAGCTTAAATGACGTGGATTCAAATGCGTGTATGTTTTGTGTGTGAGCAGTACATGTTTGTATGAAAGAGTTTGAATGCATGGGTTTACATAGATGAATTTACATAGGTATGAGCGCATGTATTTGAGTGGCTGGGATTGAATCCATCAGGCGGCGGATCGCCAGCCGCTGCCTCCACAGGAGCCGAAGACCAACTTCTGTCGCAAACTCTTTGCTGATAACGACTTGCGGAGTAAAGCCGACTATGGCTCTGCATACGCCCCCTGCACCTGCCGCCCGCCTCGATGAACGGATCGTCCATCCGTTGGAGCAGCTCCGGGGCCGGATCCGGCGGTATGTGGTCATCGAGTCGCTGCTGGCCATCGCCATATTTCTAGGCATCTGGTACGCCGCCGTGCTGGTACTGGACTACGGCCTATTCAAGCTGTTCACCTGGGACTGGGTGATGGAAGCGGGGCGGTGGCTGCGGGGAGCGGCCCTGACGGCCGCCCTGCTGGTGCTGGCCGTGCTGCTGGTCCGCCGGCTGGTCGTCCGCCTGAGTACCGAGTTGTCCTACCCGGCGTTGGCCCTGGTGCTGGAACGCCGCTACCCCGAGCTGCTCGGCGACCGGCTGATCACCGCGGTCGAACTGGCCGATGTGGAGGGGGCGGCCCGTTACGGCTATTCGCCGGCGATGATCCGGGCCACCATCGCCCAGGCCCGCGAGCTGGTCGGGCAGGTGGACGTCGCCGCAGTGTTCAACTGGCGGCGGCTGTGGCGGATGGCCCTGTTGGCCGTGGCCCTACCAGCGGGAACCATCACTTCGGCGATGATCATTCACGCCGTGGCCGTGGGCGGCCTGCAGCCCCGGCAGGCGGCCTGGAAGCTGTGGCACGTCTCGGCGATCGCGGCGGAGCGAAACGTGCTGCTGTGGGACACCCCCTGGCCGCGACGGGCATTGCTGGTGCCGGATGCGGCCACGGCCCGCGGCCTGCGGATCGCCCGCGACGGTGGCGTGGCCCGCCTCCGTGCCGACGCCTACCGCTGGGTCATCGCCGACCGCTCCCGTCCGGACGGCTGGCGTCCGCTGCTATGGAGCGACGTGACGCCGGAGTTGGTCGGTCAGCCCGTGCCGGCGGTGCCCTTTGCCCGGCTAGGCCGGCCGGACGAGCCGTCGACCCGCAACGCGTTGCTGGCCGTGGTCGGCGCCCGCGTGGCCCCCGCGGCGGACAGCTTCCCCGACCGCCACCCCCTGCTGCCGGACGACCCTGCCGCCTGGACGGTCGATGCCCTCGAAGAACGCCTGCAACATCCGGAGGTGGCCGCCCGCTTGCGTGCGGCGATGGGCAGCGACTACGACGCCCTGCTGGCCGTATGGGAGCGGCTGGAAACGATCGCCACCGACCCGGCGTGGTTCCGCCGCCTGCGCAAGCTGGACCGGCCCGCCCAGGTGACCTTCACCTACCGCGGCCGACGCACCGCCGGCAACGGCCCGCTCAGCCCGGAAGGGGAACATTCTTATGTCGGCGAAATCACCGGTCTGAAAGAGAACGTGCAGTTTGTGCTGAAGGCTGAAGACTACCGCACGCCGCCGCGGCCAATTACCCTGGTGCCGCCTCCCACCCTGGTCCGCCTCAGCAGTGTCAGTTACGAGCCGGCGTACCTGCACCACCCGGCCCCGGAGGGGGAGGGGTATGAGGTCCTCCGCGGCCTGCGGCAACGCATGCCCGAGGAACGCTTGTCGCTGACCGGTGACAAGACCATCCTGGTCGTGCCAGCGGGCACGGAGCTGGTCATCCAGGCCCAGACCGAAGAGCCGATCGTCGCCGCCTGGGCGGTGCCCCGGGTCGGGCGGATCCCCGGGGCCGTCGCCGGCGCGGCCACGCCCGTGCCACTGACCATCACTGATGCCGCCGCCGCGGACGACGGCCGGCCCATGGGACGCACCTTCTCTATCGCCTTCCGCGGCGAGTTCCGCCTACGTAGCCCCGTCGAATTTTCCTTGCTGATGGAAAACGCCGACGGCATCCAGGCCCAACGCGACATCCTTATCCAGATCGTCGAAGACCAACCGCCGGTACTGGAAGTCGCCCCGGACATCATCCGCCGCGTCGGCAACCTGTATTATGTGACGCCGCGAGCGAAAATCCCGTTTAACCCCAATAGCTACGTGCGGGACGACAATGGCCTGAGCAAGGTGGAATACGTCGCGACTTATTATGCGGAAGATACGGAAGTGGGGCGGTTGCTGCGGGCCGCTTCGGCCCTGCAGCTAATCGGGCCTGTCCCCCTGCCCGGTTCCCCCGCGGCGATGGAGCTGACCCGCACCGCCGTGCAGTCCCGCCGGGCCACCCCCGAAGTGCAACGCCAACAGTCCAGCTTCCTGCTAGCCAAGTTCTACCGCCTGGAACAGGCCCTGCGGCGGGAAACCCTCAGCCACCTGCGGTCGATCCTTGAGCAGCCCCTGCCGCGCGAGCGCCGCGAGCTGGTCCGCAACTTCACGCTGCAGACGCAACTGCTCCCCGTCCGCACCCTGCGGCCGGACGGCAGCCTGGAGAGCTTCCGCTGGGAGATCGACGGCGACTATTTCGACGTCCGTGGCCTGAATCTCGAAGCCCCGCCCGGCGAGGTCCAGCCCCGCTACCGCGTCGATCTGGCCGTGCGGGCCACCGATACCAACTTCGACAGCGGCCCGCAAGCCACCCAGACCCCCGAACCGATCCGCCTGTTGATCGTCTCCCCCGGCGACCTGCTGGTCGAAATCGGCAAGGAAGAGGAAGCCCTCGCCTCCCGTCTGGATGAGGCCTTACGCCGCCTCAGTGACGCCCAGCGGAAGTATGCCTACGTCCGCTCGGTCCACGAATCGCACCGCGGCGAAGAGCTTGATCCCTGCCGCGTCCGGGCCAAGGACGCCGCCCAGGACCTGGCCAAGGCCCGCGAAGTGGTCCAGCAGGTCAGCCGCGAGTTCCGCCGCATCGAGCGGGAATGCATCGTCAACCAGCTCGACGAACGGAACATCGCCCACTACGGCCTATTCGCCAACCGCCTCGATCGGATCCTCGGCGACAACCCCTTCCCCGTCAGCCCGCAGGAGGACGACGAGTTCCGCCGCGGCGTGCTCGTCCCCGAACAGACCTTCCCTGCCGTGGACCAGCTCCAGCAGCAGGTGCAGACTCACTTGGAGGATGGACGACTGGCCCCGCTCCCCGAAGTCGTCGCCGCCGAAAACGCCTTCAACGCCCTCTACCGCGAGTTGGGCAAGATCCGCGCCCTACTGGGCGAGGCCTTGAGCAAGGACCGGCTCATCCGCGAGCTGGCCGCCCTGATCGAACGCCGCGAACGGATCCGGGCCGAACTGCTCAAGTGGCGGGCCGAGCTGGAGGCCGACCAGTTTGCCAAAGAGCCGGCGATCGGCCCGGTCGGGGCGGTCTTTCTGGCCAAAGGGGAAACCCGCCGCCTCCAGCACACCATCCGCTGGCGGCAATACGAGGAAGACGAACTGATCGTGCGGCTCAGCTCCTCCAATCCCGCGGCCGTGCAGGTGCCACCGACCCTCAAACTCAACTTTGAGCAACACCAGACCGATTTCAGCTACGAGGTCCGCGCGGGCACCCTCGAGGGGGAATTCGAAATCACCCTCACGCCGCAGGCGGGCAAGCCCGTGACGGTGAAAGTGACCGTAAAATAATATAGTGCAAGGAGTTGCGTCAACAAACCGTAATCGGCCCTGCCCCCGGACGGCCACCCAGTTCGTAACAATCCGGCGGGCGGGTGTTGTAGCAGCCCCGTTCGTTCGTCATATTGAATGGAAAGACTTATGGAGGACTGCGCAAGACGGCGGCCGCAATCCAGGCCAGAAATCGCCGCGGTCATGGTCCCCCGCGGCGGAATGCACCGCCGGTCGCATGCCCCCTAGGGGGATGTGGAGGTAACCGACCATGCGTCAACCGCTTCGGTCCCTGCAGGTGCTTGCCGGGGTCGTACTGCTGTCCGGTGTGGGCACGCTGAGTTGGCTGTCGGCCCAGCCCCCGGCCGGCACCACGCCTGCCGAACGCCTCAAGGCCGCCGAACAGGAAAACCTCAAGCTTTACAAACGCTTCGCCGACGAAATGCTCCGGCTCGCCCAACGCTGGGAGAAAAGCGACAACCCCCAAGACCGCGAGCGGGCCAAGACCCTCCGCGCCGCCTTAGCCCTGGCCGAACAGCGCGGCGTCGAAAACCTCTTCCGCGACCTCATCCGCGGCCTGGCCAATCCTAGCCCCACCAGCGACCTCTTCGACGAGCTGCTCGGAAAAGACAGCCGCCTGATTGCCGCCTTGCGGGAAATCCTCATCAGCTTGCAGACCGAGGACGAAGCGGAACGCATCCGGCGGGAAATCGACTCCCTCCAGAAGGCGATCGCCGAAATCAAGGAGCTGAAGCTGACCCAGGAGCAGATCCGCGGCCGCACCGAAAACCCCCGCAGCGACGCCGAGAAAGTGGCCAAAGACCAGCGGGACCTGGCTGCCCGCACCCAGGACGTCGCCAACCGCCTCGGCGGCAAGGACGGCAAAGCCGGCGACGGCTCCGGCAAGGGATCCCAAGGGGACGAACGGGCCGAATTCAAGCCGGAATCCAAACCCGGCGAGGCCGCTCCGCAGAGCCGCGCCGATACCCAAATTAGCAAAAGCGACGCCAAAGGCGGCACCGATGCTCAGGCCCAAGCCCGTAGCGGCCCCCCGCCCGGCGCCGACGTCGGCGGCGACCGCGACGCCAAACCCAGCAACGCCTCCGGCAACCAATCCAATAACCCCGCCAACCAGGGGAATCAGGGCAACCAGGGGAATCAGGGGAATCAGGGGAATCAGGCCAACCAGGCCAACCAGGCCGGCCAGGGCAAACCCGATGCCCCTAACAAGCCGAATGACTCCGGCGGCGACCCCAACAACCCAAACCAGGCCGGCGGACAGCAGCAATCGGACGCCTCCCAGGCCGGCCAGGGCAAGCCGCAAGGCTCCGGCATGGGGGAGAGCAAGCCCTCCGGCGGCCAGCAGGCCGGCCAGGGCAAGCCCATGAGCCAGCAACAGGCCGGCAACCAGGGAAGCCAGGGGAGTCAAGGGAGTCAAGGGAGTCAAGGGAGTCAAGGGAGCCAAGGGAGTCAGGGCGGACAGCAGCAGGCCGGATCGGCCAAGCCCTCCGGCAGCCCGTCCGGCGGCTCCCAAAACCAGCCCCGCGACCCGGCACAGGAAAACGTCCAGCAGGCCGTGCCGCACCAGCAGCAGGCCGAGCAGGACATCCGTGAAAACCAGCGTGAACAGGCCTCCAAACAGCAGGATGAAGCGATCCGCAAGCTGGAAGAGGCCATCAAGGAGCTGGAACGCCGCCTCAAGCAACTGCGCGAAAAAGAGCTGCTCCGCCTGCTGGCCAACCTCGAGGAACGCATCAACCGCATGCTCCGCATGCAGATCGAAGTCCGCGAGGCGACCATCCGCATCGACCAGGCCATCCAGCGCAACAACGGCCAAAAGACCCTGGCCGACTTGCAAAAATCGCAGATCGAGGCGGAAAAGGAGCTCCAGATCATCATCGAGGCGGACAAGGCCTTGCAGTTGATGGAAAACGAAGGCTCCGCCGTGGTCTTCGCCACGGTCCTGAGCGAGGTCCGCAACGACATGGAGACGGTCCGCCGCCGCCTCGAGGCCGGACGCGTCGAAAAACAGACCCAGGACATCGAACAGGACATCATCGACCAACTGATGATGATGAAAGAGGCCCTCAAAAAGGCCCAACAGGACCTAAGCAACGGCAGTAACAACAGCGGGCAACAGGACCCCAACTCGGGGCAGCCCCGCAAACCCAAGCTGATCGACCTGATCAACGAGATCAAGCTTGTCCGCTCGTTGCAGGACCAGGTCAACAAGCGGACGGCCAGCTACGGCCAGCAGGACCCGAACGAACAGGCCCGCGACCCGCTGCTGCAGGAAGAAATCCGCAAGCTCGGCGAACGGCAGCGGGTCATCCAGGAGATGTTGCACAAGATCGCCACGCAGGCCAACCAGTGACCCCCATCGTGGCCGGCGGGGTGGTCCGCGGCCGCCGCCTTCCCCCCGCACACGGCCCGCCGCAGCCCCGATAGGAACACCACCTGCATGGGAACAGGACCTGCATCGAACCCAGATGGGGATTACCATAGAACGAAGCGGCAAGCTGGTTTAAAATCTAGTAGACCCTTGCGATGCATACATTACTTATGGGCTAACCCAATTACGGAGGTGACGGCGATGCGGCATCGGATCTGGATCATGGCCCTGGGGCTGGGTGCCGCCGCGGCGTTGGCGACAGCCGGTGTGGCCGCGGAACCCAACAAGTCCAACCCGACTCCAACATTCGGCTTCAGCACCCTGCGTGCCCTCTCGGTTGATGCGGCTAAGGCCCGCGTCGCCGAGCTGCTGCGGGCCGCAGGCCGTTACCAGGCCGACGCCTTCGAGCAGGTCTGGCGGGACGAAAGCCGGTCGCTGGTCGATCGCGTCGCCGACGCCCTGGCCCTGGCGCACCCTGACGCCAAGGCGGCCCTGGATGCGGCCCGCAACCTCAACCTGCCGCCGCCGGACCAAGCCCCCGCCTTCGTCCGCGATTCCTCGCTGGATCCGTTCGTGCGAACTAACCTTGCCCTGGCCTTCGCCAAGGCGGCGGCCAACCGCAAGGCCTACGAAGAGGCCCTGGAGGCCCTTAATGCCGGCGTGCCCGAAATGGCCGTCGATCCCGCCGCCTTCCTGTTCTACAAAGCGGTCTGCGAACACGCCACCATGCAGAAAAACGCCGCAACCCGTACCATCCTCCGCCTGATCGACGACGTGCCGGACGCACCGGATCGCTATAAACTCGTCGCCACCCTGATGTTTTTTGACATCCAGAGCTGGTCGCCGGATCCCAAGGACCTGGCCAACATCGAGCGGCTGATGGACAATAGCGGCCGCCGTCTCGAGTTGGCCCGCGCCGGCCAGAAGACCCAGGAGATCCAGAAAAAGATCATCTTCCGCCTCGACGAGCTGATCAAGGAGCTGGAAAACCAGCAAAAGGGCGGCGGTGCCGGCGGCTGCAACGGCGGCAACTGCCCCAACGGCGGGAGCAACCCCGGCAATCAACCGGGCAACCAGAACATGCCGAGCCGACCCGCCGCGGACAGCGTCATCATGGGCGGTTCCGGCAAAGGCATCGTCGAAGAAAAGGAGCTGCGGCGGATCGCCGAAAGCTGGGGGACCCTCCCCGCTGCCGAACGCGCCCGCATCATCGAAGAGATCAACCGCAAAGTGCCGGACAAATACAAACCGATCATTGATGAATACTTCAAGGCCCTCAACCGCATCCACGGCTACAACCGCTGAGCCTCGATCCGCGCCGCTCATCCGCCTGCAACCGGACGGCATCCCCGGAACATGCCGTCGCTTGTGGCATTCCATTGGATCGAATGCATGAGCGCAGCAACACCTTCCATCCGCACGGTGCCCCTTCGGTCTGTGATCGGTCGGATGGCCGCCGCTGTCTACGGCAAACGCTGCCGGGCAAGGATGGCGCTGCTGGGCCTGCTGGCAGCCGCCGCCTTGGCCAGTTCCGTTGCACCGGCTGTCGCCGCGGACGTCACCACCATCGACGGCAAAAAGTTCACCGGCACGCTCAAAGCCATCGCCGCCGAGTACGTTACCTTGCAGGTGGGCGGTAACGACGTGCAAGTCCCTTCCAAACAGCTCCTGGCGATCGAGTTCGGTCGCAAACCGCTCCCCCTCCCCCCCATGACCCGCCTGCTGGAGCTGGAACTGATCGACGGTTCGACCCTGCGGCTGGCGCAGTTCCGTATTCGTGGCAAACGGGTGGAAACACAACTGGCCGTGGCCGACGAAAAACTGCCGCCTCCCCGTTATGACCTCACCCTTGATGTCGTCTCTTATGTGATGCGGAATGCGGATGATCCCCAGCACCGCGCGGCGTGGAAAAAAATGCTCGCCAACCGCCCCAAACGCGACCTGTATGTCACCCGCGACGGCGACACCCTTAACTACCTGCGCGGCATCATCCATCAGGGGAGCGAAGATGGGGCCCGCCTGGAGTTCGAACGCGAAGCCGGGGAGCGGATCTCGCTGTTGCTGTCACGGGCTACCGGCGGCCTGGTCTTCCACCGCCCGCAGGCCAACGAGCTGCCGCCTGCGTTGTGTAAGGTGCAGGACGTGTTTGGCAACGTCCTGAACGCCCGGCAGGTCGAACTAAAACCGGATGGCGGCGTCCGCGTCCTGACCGCTTGCGGCGTGCTCTTCGATTACCCCGCCGAGGCCGCCGTGAGCCGCCTCGACTTTGCCCAGGGAAACCTGACCTATCTGTCCGACCGGAATTTCGAGCTGGCATCACCTGAGCTGCCGCCGGAGGAAAAAAACCTGCGGCTGTCCGTGTATGCCCCCGTGCTGCGAGACCGACAGCTCAGCGCTGAGCCGCTCAAGATCGCCGACCGCCCGCCGTTCGCCAAAGGGCTGCTCATCGCCCCGGACACGGTGCTGACCTTCGACCTCGGCGGCGAATACCGCGAGCTGCAGGCGGTCGCCGGACTGCCGGAATCGCTGCCGGACGGCTCGGCCGCCGTGCGACTCACCATCGCGGGGGACGGCCAGCCCCTTTTCAGTGAAGTCATCCGCCGCCGCGACCCGCCGCGGGACATCGCCCTGAACATCCGAGGCGTGCGGCAGCTCCGGATCATCGTGGAAGGGGACTTTCCGATCAACGGTAACCGGTTGATCCTAGGGGACGCCCGGGTGGTGAAATGACACCTGCGGCCCAGTCGTCCAAGGGAAGGCGCGTGATGACCAGTCCAGTCACAGCAAGGGGGAACCCGCGGAACCGACACTGCGGCGAGGATCGAGGCACGGGTCGGGCCACCATCGCGGCCGCCGCGTGCGGAATCGTCAGCATCGGGTTGGCGGCTTGGGTGCTCGGATGGCGACCGCCGCAGGTGCAGGCCGTCGAGATCGATCGGGCAGTGCTGGACGCCCAGGCCCAGCGGATCGCAGTCATCAAAAAGGTCGAGCCGGCGGTGGTCGCCGTGTGCATGCGCGGCGGCCGCGGCGTCGGTTCCGGCGTCCTTATCTCCCCGGACGGCTACGCCCTGACCAACTTCCACGTCGTCCAGCCCACCGGTCCGATCCTCCAGGCCGGACTCCCGGACGGCCGCCTCTACGACGCCGTCGTCGTCGGCATCGACCGCGTCGGCGACGTCGCCCTCATCAAGCTCCTCCCCAAAGAGCCGGACAAACCCTTCCCCTTCGTCCCCATGGGGGATAGCGATAAGGTCCGCATCGGCGACTGGTCCCTGGCCATGGGCAATCCTTTCTCCCTGGCCATGGACTTCACCCCCACCGTCACCTTCGGCATCGTCAGCGGCACCAACCGCTACCAGCCGCCCGAAGGCCGCGGCCTGCTGGAATACACCGACTGCATCCAGATCGAAACTTCGATCAACCCCGGCAACTCCGGCGGCCCGCTGTTCAATATGCAGGGGGAGCTGATCGGGATCAACGGCCGCGGCTCGTTTGAAAAACGCGGACGGGTCAACTCCGGCGTCGGCTACGCCATCTCGATTAACCAGATCAAAAACTTCCTCGGACATTTGTACGCCGGACTCGACGCCGACCATGCCACCCTCGGAGCGGCGGTCCGCACCGAAAACGAGGACGCTCCCCTGTGGCAAATGGTCATCGGCCAGGTGCTCGAGGAATCGGATGCCTACCGTCGCGGCCTACGCCCCGGCGACCAGCTCGTCTCCTTCGCCGGCCGAGTGATCACCAGCACCAACCAGTACAAAAACATCCTCGGCATCTTTCCCAAGGACTGGCGGGTGCCGATTGTGGTGCGGCGGAACAACGAACGGATCGAGATGCTCGTGCGGCTGATGGGTAGCCTGCCCGCCGAGCGGGAGGGTACGCCCCACAAGCCGCCGGCCCCGCCCGTGCCGCCCAAGATCGAGCCGGCCGGCCCCCCAAGCCCCGCCGCCCAGTTCTACAAGCCCAAAAAAGGCTACGCCAACTGGTACTTCAACGAGTTGGAACGCGACAAGCTCCTGACCGCCTTCCGCAAGCACGGCGACTTCAGCGCCCTGGCCGGCAACTGGACCATCGAAGGCCACTACCAGCGCGGCGACCAGAAAGGCCCCTTCCGCTGCGAGATCGTCGTTAGCGGTGACGAACCCGTCGTCCGCATGCTGCTAAACACCCCCTACGAGCTAGAGCCGCTGCGGGCCGCCGACCTGGCCCTGCACCGCGAGCCGCTCGGCAGTGGCGGCCTGATGATGGCCCTCTACCACTACCACCGCCTGCTGACCCAAGGGCCTAAAGGGTTCGAGGGGGAATGCGCCCACGGCGGCCACGAACCGTTCTATCCGTTCCCGCTGGACGGCCCGCCGCCACCATCCCTGGCTAGCCTGCGCGTCGATTGTGCCGTGCTACGCACCAAACACGGCTCGACCGAGTGCAAATGGTACTTCGACCGTAACGATAGTCGCCTCCGCGGTTTTGAAACCTATATCGCCCGCGACGAAGACCCTTGCGAAGTCTACTGCCACGACTACCGCCCGGTCGATGGCCGCCTGCTGCCGCACCGGCTGGAGGTCCGGCACGGCGACCGCCGCTACGCCCTCATCGCGATCGATAAATATGTCTTCGCCCGTAACCCCTGATGCAGCCGATTGACCCATGACTAGCAACTATCGCCTATGCCTCATGCCGATGCCGTCGCGGCAACAAACGCCGGTGACTCCCGACAGTGGGCCGCTCCTGCGCCGGGGTCGCCGCTGCTCCTCTGCCGCGATACGGCGGGAGTCAACGCTGCGTCTGGCCCTCTGGGTAGGAGTAGGAATCCTCGGTGGCCTGTTCGCAACGGCCCCCACTGTACTGGCCGCCGACCCGTTCCATGAAGTCGCCGAGAAGGCCAACCGCAAGCTGGTTAAGATCTTCGGCGCCGGCGGCTTTTCCCGCCTCAACAACTTCGGCACCGGCATCGTCGTCAGTCCGGACGGCCACATCCTCACCGTGGCCAACCAGTTGCTGGACACGCCGGATTTGGTGGTGCATCTGTACGACGGGCGACGCATGCGGGCCCAGGTGCTGGCCGTCGAGCCGCTGCTGGATGCGGCCTTGCTCAAGATCCGGGTCGAAGGCAAACGCACCGACGAGCCGAGCGGCCTGGACCTCGACTATTTCGACATTGCCGCGGCGGCCCAGCAGCCCCGCGCGGCAGTCGGCGACTGGGTCCTGGCTCTGAGCAACACTTTCGAAATCGCCCTGCGGGACGAGCCGCTCAGCCTGCAGCGCGGCGTGGTGATGGCCTACACCCGCCTGACCGCCCGCATGGGAGTATTCGAGCCGCCCTATACCGGCGAAGTGTACATCGTTGACGCCATCACCAATAATCCCGGGGCCGCCGGCGGCGCCTTGCTGGACCGCCGCGGCCAGCTTTTGGGCATCATCGGCCGCGAGCTGCGCAACACCCTTACCGAAACTTACATGAACTACGCCGTGCCGGTGCAGGCCATCGCCGAGGTGCGCGTCCGCAACCCGGACGCCAAAAGCGACGCCGAAGCAGAAAAGATCGTCCGCGTCTCCCTAGTAGAATTCGTCGCCAAGGCCATGCGCGGCGAATACAAGCCGCTGGAACGCCCCGCCCAACTGGTCGGCGAAGGGGGCTACCACGGGATCATCTTCGTGCCGAACGTGCTGGAGCGGACGCCGGCCTATGTCGAGGACGTCGTGCCCGGCTCGCCCGCGGCCAAGGCCGGCCTGCGGCCCGACGACCTGATCAGCTTCGTCGATGGCGAGCCGATTGCCAGCATCAAGGCCTTCCAGGAATGGATCCGCAAGAACACCCGCCCGGGCACGACCATCCGCCTGGAAGTCCGCCGCGGCGAAGCCCTCCAGACCATCGAGCTGACCTTGGGGCCGCATCCGCCCCGGCCCGGGTCGCCGCCCAAGACGCCGCCGGAACCGGCTCCGCCACCGGCCGCCAAAAAAGAACGCTAACCGGGCCGCTGGGCAAAACCGGAAATGACTGCAACAGGTCCGCCTGGAACAGGTGCTAGGAACAGACACGATGCAGATGCTTCCCGCCGCTGAAATGAATGCTTCTCCCTTGTACGTTCGCCGGCTGCGCCCTGCGGCGGCGCCGTCGCGGCGACGAGGGTCAGGCCGGTTCGCGTGCGTCGCCGTCCTGGCAGCCGGCCTGATGGCCGGTCTGCAGGCCGGGCCGGCCCGGGCCGACGATGTCAACGAAGCCACCGAACGGGCGTTGAAGGCCGCCGCCGCACAGGTCGCCCCGGCGGTAGTCAAGATCGAAACGGCCGGTGGTGCCGAAGTGATCCCCGCCGGAAAGAAGAAAGGCCCGGGCGGCGGCGTCCTCCGCAAAGGACTTGGTCCCACCACCGGCCTGATCGTCTCCGCCGATGGCTACATCATCACCAGCTCCTTCAATTTCGTCCACAAACCGACTGATATATTCGTCAGCGTCCCCGGACGCCCCAACCGGTTCGTCGCCAAAATCGTCGGTCAAGATCAAACACGCATGCTCACGTTGCTGAAAATCGACGCCGCAGACCTGCCGGTGCCCCAGCCCGTCCCCAAATCGGCCATCGAAGTCGGACAGTGGGCGGTTGCCCTGGGCCGGGCGGTCGACCCGGCGATCGACCATCCGCCGGCCATGAGCATCGGCATCATCAGCGCCCTCAACCGGATCTGGGGCAAAGCGATCCAGACCGACGCGAAGACCTCGCCGGTCAATTACGGCGGCCCGCTGGTGGCCATCGACGGCCGCGTATACGGCGTGATCGTCCCCATGTCCAACCGGGCCGAAGACGAAACCGCCGGCGTGGAGATTTACGACTCCGGCATCGGATTTGCCGTGCCGCTGGAGGACATCCTGCGGGTCTTGCCGCGGCTGAAAACCCTCCCGGAGGGGCAGAGTCTCAAACGCGGCCTGTTGGGGATCACGCCGCAAGGGAACGACCTGTACGGCGGCCCGCCCGCGATCGGCTCAGTCCTGCCCGACTCGGCGGCGGCCCGGGCCGGCTTACAGCCCGGCGACGTCATCCTGGAGATCAACGGTCGCCCGGTGCCGCACTACACCGCCCTGCAGCACATCCTCGGGCCCCTTTACGAGGGGGACGTGGTCAGCCTGAAAATCCGTCGCGGCGACAAGGAGCTGACCTTCCCCCGCATCGAGCTGTTGGGGTCGTCGCCGGCATTTGTCCGACCCTTCCTCGGCATCCTCCCCTTACGCGACGACCCGGGGCCGGGCGTGCCCATCCGCTACGTCTATCCGAACAGCCCGGCGGCCCAAGGTGGCATCCGTCCCGGCGACCGCATCCTCAAGATCGGCCCGGCGGACGCCAAGGTCCTCGCCCCGGTGGCCAACCTGCAGAACCTCCAGAGCCTGCTCAGCCGTTTCCCCGCCTACGCCGAAATCGTCCTGGAAATCGAGTCGGCCGCCGCGGACAAGCCGGAACCGCCCAAGGAAAAGGACCCGGCTGCTGATCCGGCGAAGGGACCGGCCAAGGAGCCAGCCAAGGAGCCAAAAGGCGCTCCCCCCAAGACCCGCACCGTGCGGCTGAAGCTGGCGGCGATGCCCGACGAGCTGCCGACCGATATCCCGTTACCCTCGTCCGCCGGACGTGCCTTGGAGCGGCCCAAGACGCCGGCGCCACCCAAGGGGATCCTCCCGCCCAAAGGGGTCATTCCGCCCAAGATCGTGCCGCCGGGGAAGGTACCGCCCGGCGAAGTGCCGCCGCCGCGGGAAATCGTTCCTGGCGGTTCCGGCGGCTCCTCGAGCCCAGGGTTGGCCCCGTTTGGGGAGGACCTGGCGGCGGAGCCATCGCTGGGATTAGTCGAAGCCCAGGATCCCCCTGCCGATCCGTCGTCCCAGTCCGATCCAAAAGGCGGCGGTATTCCCCCTACGCCGAAAGTGGAAACGGGCCTGATCCAGCGGGTCAACGAGGGATTGGGCCGCGAATACTGGCTATTTGTGCCGGAGAATTACAATCCCAACGTCTCGCACGGCCTGATCGTTTGGTTCCACGACCGCGGCACCGGCCGGGACGGCGAACGCCTCAGCCGCCTCTACCGCGATTTCTGCGAACAGCACCATTTCATTTTGCTGGGGCCCAAATCGGGCAGCCGTGACGGCGTGTGGCTACCCAGCGAGACGGAGCTGGTCCTGCAGGACGTGCGGGCCGTGCTCGGACAATATACCATTGACCGCAATCGCATCGTCGCCCACGGCATGGGAACCGGCGGTCAGATGGCCTTTTACGTGGGATTCAATGCCCGCGACCTGTTTCGCGGCGTCGCGGCGGTCGGTGCGGCATTAGGAACCAACCCGAAGGACAACCTGCCAGACCAGCCGCTGTCGTTTTTCATCGCCGCGGGGGACAAAGACCCCTCGCTGCCCGAAATCAAAGAAGGTGTACAACTGCTCCGCGACCGCCGCTTCCCGGTCATTTTCCTGGAGATGCAAGACAGCGGCCGGGAATATCTGGACGAGGCCGCCTTCGCCAAGTTCCTGCTCTGGCTCGACTCGCTCGACCGGCTATGAGGTGGCGGTGAGGCTGGCTGGACCGGCGGTGGGGCGGGCTGCCGGAGAAGCCTCGCGGCCGGAGGCGCTTGGCGGCCCGCAATGTTCGCCGCGGCGGTGCGGTTCACTTCAACTCTACGTTCCAGTACGCCTCGTTGAGGAAGTTCTGCCAGGCGCTGTACTTTTTCTGCGTGAGCTTGAGGCTCAATATCGGGTTGCGTTTGGGCTTTTCCGGCTTGCGGATGAGGGTCATGCCGGCCTGCTTGGGGGTGCGGCCGCCCTTGCGGACGTTGCATTCCAGGCAGGCGCAGACGATGTTTTCCCAGGTGGTCTGCCCGCCCTGGCTGCGGGGGATCACATGGTCTAAGCTCAGCTCGCTGGTCGGGAACTTCCGGCCGCAGTACTGGCACTGGTTGTTGTCCCGGGCGAAGATGTTCCGCCGGTTGAACTTCACCGTGTGCTTGGGCATCTTGTCGTAACGCAACAGGCGGATCACCTTGGGGGCCTGGAGCTTCCGCGAAGGGGTGCGGATCCAGTCCTCGTCCTCATCGCTGAAATGGGCCGCCCGGAATGCGCTCAGCTCGGCCCACGACTCGAAATCGTAGGTGGTGAAGTACCCCCCCTCCTCGACGTACACCACCTCGGCCAGGTTCTTGCACAGCAGGCAAAACGCCCGGCGGACCGAGATGATGTGCACGGCGACAAACAGCCGATTCAGCACCAGGACACTTGCGTCCAGTGCCGAGGGCGGCGACCCATGCATGGCGGCGATCTCCCCCTGATGTCCCCCGGCCTGCTCCTCGTTAACGTAACGGGCTCCGGGCAAAGGTCCAACCCTTCCCCGTCCCGGCGAGCCGCCCGCCCCGGCAGGCAAACGCTTCGCCGCAGACCCCACGCACGCTCCGTCGCGGAGTCCCTTTGTCTTCATCATACCGTTTCGATCAAGCCCTGCTATACTTTTGGACAAAAACTCGCCTAAAATTCATACAGGGAGACGGGCATTCGCACGACCGCCCGAACCGGCGGGCCGGTCGGTGCCAGGCGTTTGCCCGGAGATTGCAGACAGGAAAATCAAACCATTGGAATCACATATGCATCATCCATCCGTAGTCGGCATCGACCTGGGGACGACCTACAGCCTGGCCGCGTATGTCCAGGACGGCCGGCCGGTGGTCGTGCGGGACGAGCGGGGCACGGCCCTGGTACCCAGTTGCATCAGCTTTTTCGACGACGGCACGGTGCTGGTCGGCTCGGCGGCCAAGGCCCGGGCGTTGTCCCACCCGGAGCACACGATTTTCAGCATCAAACGGCTGATGGGGCGGACGCTAGCCGAGCTCAAGCGGGAGCTGGAGCTGATTCCGCATCAGATTGTCGAGCGGGAGAAGGCGGACGGGCGGAAAGTGCTGCACGTGCGGATCGCCGGGCGGGAGTACACGCCGGAGGAGCTGTCGGCGATGATTTTGCGGGAGGTGCGGCAGCGGGCTGGCAACCCGCGGCAGGCGGTCATTACCGTCCCGGCGTACTTTGACGACGCCCAGCGGCAGGCCACCCGCGACGCCGGCCGCATCGCCGGCCTGGATGTGCTGCGGATCCTCAACGAGCCGACCGCGGCGGCCCTGGCCTACGGGCTGGATAAACGCCGCGAGGGGATCATCGCCGTCTACGACCTGGGCGGCGGCACCTTCGACTGCTCCCTCCTGCAGTTGACCGAAGGGGTCTTCAAGGTTCTGGCCACCCACGGCGACACCTTTTTGGGCGGCGACGACTTCGACCGGGCGATCATGGAGCTGGCGGCTCGCGACTGGGGGATCGACCTGTCCCGCCGCGACCCCGAGCTGTTGCAGCATCTGCGGGACGCCGCCGAACAGGCCAAGATCGCCCTGTCGACCGCCGAGTCGGCGACGGTGCGGGTGGCCTTGCTCGCCGCCCCCGGACGGCCTGCCGCCACCTTCGAGCGGCCCATCCGCCGCGAGGAGTTCGAAGAGCTGATCCGGCCGTGGATCGACCGCACCCTCGACTGCTGCCGCGCCGCCCTGCGCGATGCCCAGCTCCGCCCGGAACAGGTCGATGAAGTCGTCCTGGTCGGCGGCTCGACCCGTATCCCATATGTGCGGCAACGCGTCGCCGCGTTCTTCGGCAAAACGCCGCACACCGAACTCAACCCCGACGAAGTCGTCGCCATGGGGGCCGCCATCCAGGCCGACATCCTCACCTCCGGCCGCCGCGACCTGCTGCTGCTCGACGTCGTCCCCTTGTCCTTGGGGATCGAAACCCTCGGCGGCGTCGTCGACAAGGTCATCCACCGCAATACCACCGTCCCCTGCCGGGCTACCACCCGTTACACCACCTTCGTCGACAATCAAACGGCGATCATATTGAACATCTACCAGGGGGAACGCGAGTTGACCCGCGACTGCCGCTTTTTGGGGACGTTCAAGCTGTCCGGCATCCCGCCGATGCCGGCCCAGTTCCCGCAGGTGGACGTGACCTTTTTGGTCGATCACAACGGCCTGTTGACGGTCACGGCCAAGGAGTTGCGGAGCGGCGTGCAGGCCCAGGTGACGGTCCAGCCAACGCACGGCTTGAGCCGCGAGGAGGTGGAGCAGCTTGTCCTGGAGAGCATCGAGCATGCGGAGGAGGACTTCACGGCCCGCCGCCTCATCGAGCTGCGGAACAAGGCCCAGGCGGACCTGCGACATACGGAAAAGGCGTTGCAGCAGGCGGGGGAGCAGTTGACGCCGCCGCAACGGCAGGCCATTGACCAGGCCCGGCGGCAGCTCGAAGCCGCGATCGCTGGTAACGACCTGCCCGCCCTGCAACAGGCCCTCGATGCCTTCAACGCCGCCACGCAGCCGCTGGCGGTGCTGCTGATGAACGAAGTCCTGCGGCGGGCCGTGGCCGGCAAGACCGAGGAGGCCCTGGACCCCAGCAAAATCTAGACAATCGGGACGTCGGAAACCGGCTTTTTTGAGGTAAATCTCTGTTGAGATAACGCCCCGGGCGGCCCGCCGCCCGGGCGGCGACCGTCACGACGGCCCCGTATGCCGCATGTATTGCAAACCCTTATGGAGTAACGAGATATGAACTGGTCCGATGCCCGCGAAATCGGCCGGCTGCTCTTCGAGCAGTACGACACCCTTAACCCCCTCACCGTGCGGTTCACTGACCTGCACAAATTCGTGCTGAACCTGGAAGGGTTCGAGGGGAAACCGCACGAGTCGAACGAAAAGCTCCTTGAGGCCATCCAGATGGCCTGGTACGAGGAGTGGCTCGACGTGTACGGCGACGAGCAGAAAAAGCCTTAGCGGCTGGTTCGGCGATGCGGGCGGCTGCGTCCGGCGGGACAGTACCGGCCCGTGCGGCGGCCGTGCGGAATCGCCGCAAGGACAGCAAGGGGTGTCAGGCGGGGGCGTTCCCCTCCGGTCGCGGCTGGGATGCCGGCAGGGGGGGCGGTGCCGCTCCCTCCCGTTCTTCGACGATCTCCAGCACCGGCATCCGCCGCGAGCGGCTATGGCGGATGGCCCGCCGCATCAGCCACACGCTCACCAGCCCCACCGGCACGATCAGCAGCAGCCACGGCGTCAACGCCGTCGCCAGCAGCACGACCCCTTGCGAAAATTCCACGAAACTTTGCCAGGAACGGAAAAACGTCTGTTCTACTCTTTCGGGAAACGTCGGCACTGCTGGCGTCACCGGCGGCTTGTAGTCCTGTTCCTCCCGCAGCGTCAGATGGATGGTGGACAATGCCGTCAGGTTGTTCAGCAGGTTGAGCCGGCCCTGCAGCCGGTCGATCTCCGTGCGGACGCGGACGATCTCCTGGCGGGTCTGCAGCACCTCCGCGCGGGTGGCCGACTCGCGGAGCAGCTTGTTGAGGGCCTGCTCCTCCTCCTTCAGGTTGCGGATGCGGGCCTCGATGTCCACGTACTCTTCCGTGACGTCGCGGGTGTCCAGCGTGTTCCTCTCGACGATGCCCAGTTGCAATAGCCCCTCGCGGAAGGGACGGAAGCCACCTACCGGGACGCGCAGGGTGAAGACCGCCTGCCGCCGCTGTCCGAGCTGGCCGGTGACCTCCGACTTGGCGACATACCCCTTGTGCCCTTCGACCAGTCGGGTGACTTCTTCGATGGCTTGGTCCAGATTTTGCACGACGATGGACAGGTGGGCGGTGTAAATGATTTTGCGTTCAGCCGTTACGGGTGGAGGTGGGGTGGCCTTGTCGTCCCCTGGGGCGGCGCTGCCGGCGGCGGGAGGGGGTTGGCTGTCAAGGTTGATGGCCGCTTCCGGTGCGGCCATGCGTGGCGCGGGCGGCGGGGCTCCCGCCGGGCCGGCCGCCGCATCGAAACGTGCCGTTGGGGCTTCGCCGCAGCCGGCTAGCCCGATCGCCGCCAGCAGGACAACGATCATTGCCGGCCACCGCACGGACATCTGCCGCCCGGTCATGGATGGGACCTCCGAAGAGTGATAGTGAGTGGGTATGAGGATGCCGCGGTCGAATCTCCCAGCCGCGACGGGTGCGCCGCCGCGGCTAGTGCAGGCGGGCGATCCGGTTGTACAGGTGCGTGATTTCCGCCAACCATTCGATCATTTCCGGGCGTAACTGGTCGTCGCGGAACCGCCACCGCCAGTTCCCCTCGCTGGTCGAGGGAGTGTTCATCCGCGCCTCGTTGCCGAGCCGTAGCAGGTCCTGCAGGGGAGCGATCGCGACCACGGCGACGGAGGACCAGGCCAGGCGGATGAAGTCCCACGCCGGATCGTCGATGGGCTTACCCAGGGTCTTTTGCAGGTACGTCCGCACGTGCGGCGGTTGCCGTTGGTACCAGCCGACGATCGTTTCGTTGTCGTGCGTGCCGGTGTAGCAGAAGCAGTTGCGGTCGAAGTTGTGCGGCCAGTGCATGTCCGCCGGTCCGTTGAGGGCAAACTGCAATACCCGCATGCCGGCCAGGTTCAAGTGATCCCGCAGCTCGTACACGTCCGGGGTGATGTAGCCGAGGTCTTCCGCGAAAAAGGGGAGGCCGCCGAGGGCTTCCCGCACCTTCTCGAACAGTCGGATGCCCGGCCCGTCCACCCAACGGCCGTGGCGAGCCGTCTTTTCGTGGGCCGGAATGTGCCAGCCCTGCACGAAGCCGCGGAAATGGTCCAACCGCAGCAGGTCCACCTGGCTGAGCTGCCGCCGCAAGCGGGCAATCCACCAGGCAAATCCCTCCTGCTCCATGCGGCTCCAATTGTAGATGGGGGTGCCCCAATTCTGGCCGTCCTCGCTGAAGTAGTCCGGCGGGACGCCGGCCACGACTGTCGGTCGCATCTCCTTGTCCAGCAAAAACAGGTGCGGGTGCGCCCACACGTCCGCCGAATCCAGGGCGATATAGATCGGAATGTCGCCGAGAATGGTGACATTGCGTTGGGCCGCGTATGCTTTCAGCTCTTGCCATTGCCGGTCAAAGAGGAACTGGCCGAACTGGTACATGCCGATCGCGTCGGCAAACTCCCTGCGGGCATGAGCCAACGCCTGCGGCTCGCGGCGGCGCAGCTCCCGCGGCCATTGCGGCAGAGATAGCCCCCCCAAGGCGTCGCGGATGGCGTTGAACAGGGCGTAGTCGTCCAGCCACTCCGCCTCCCGTTGCCGGTACGCCGCAAACTCTTCCTGCAAATGGGATGCGCAGCCCGACGAAAAATTCCGCCAGGCTTCCCGCAGCAAGGCCAGCTTGAAGGTGTGGACCTTCCCGTAATCGACCTGCTCGTCCGGGAAACGGACTCCGTCCCAGAACGAGGAACGGACCAGTCCCTCCCGCTCCAGCAGCTCCGGACTGAGCAGCTTGATTTCGGAGGCGAAGGCCGAAAAGGTCTGGTACGGCGAGTCCCCCAGTCCGCAGGGGGTCAGCGGCAGGATCTGCCACCAGCGTTGTTGCATCGCCGCGAGGGTTTCCACCCAGCGGTAGGCGGTCGGACCCAGATCGCCAATCCCGAACGGCCCCGGCAAGCTGCTGGGATGCAACAGGATCCCGGACGATCGCGGCCAAACCGGTGTGGACATTTCGCTCCGCTCCTTTCCACGAGCCGATGGTTCCTCCATCGATCAATCGTTCCGCAGGCTGACGTTCCCTTCGTGATCCGGCACCTGCGGGACTTGCAGTCAGTTTATGGGTTGCCGTGGCGGCGGTCGGTTCCGGCGATAGCGGAAGGATGGCTGGCCGGATCCGGCGACGCAGAGGGGATGGCCAGGCGGATCCGGCGACGGCTCAGACGACCCGTGCGGCGACGACCTTCAGGTATCGCCCTTCGGGGACGTTTAACAGGAAAGGGTGATCCGGGCCGGCGCCGCCGACGTGAAATATCTGCAGGGTTCGCCCGGCCTGCCAGGCGGCCCGGCGGACCGACTCGAGGAAGTCGGCCTCCCGGACCAGGCCGCTGCACGAACAGGTCAGGAATATGCCGCCGGGGGCCACCACCTGCAGGGCCAGGCGGTTCATGTCGCAGTATTTGCGTAAGGCCACGTCGACTTGGGAGCGATCCCGCACCAGCTTGGGCGGATCCAGGACGACCACGTCGAACTGCTGTCCGGATGGGGCGATGTCCCGCAACCAGCAGAACAGGTCGGCCTGGACCCAGCGGATGCGGACGCCGTTGAGCTGGGCATTATCGCGGGCCAGCTCCAACGCGTCGGCGTCGACGTCCACGCCGACGACCTCCTTGGCCTGGCCGCGGACCATGGCGTAGATGCCGAAACCGCCGCTGTTGCAGCACAGGTCGAGTACCCGCCGCTCCTGGCAGAAGCGGCTCAGCAGCAGGCGGTTGTCCCGCTGGTCAACAAAAAAGCCGGTTTTGTGTTTGCTACCCGGGACGACGCGGAAGCGGACGCCGTGTTCGGTGATCACCGTCGGCGGCGGCGGTTCCGGCGGGCGGCAGTCGAACGATTCCTGCTTGCAGAGGTGTTCTTCGGCGAAGTAGTAGAACCGGGCATGGGGAAAGTGCTGCTGCAACGCTGCCATGATCCACTGGCGATAGCGGTACATCCCGGCGGCGAAGAACTCCAGGACCAGCAGGTCGGCGAAGCGGTCCACGACCAAGCCGCTTAGGCCGTCCGCCTCGGCGTGCACCAGCCGATAGGCGTCGGTGACGGCGTCGAGCCGCAGTTCCTGCTGGCGGAAGGCGATCGCCGCGGCGATCTGGCGGGCAAAAAACGCCGCATCGACCGCCTCTTCCGGCCGGCGGGTCAGGATCCGCACGCCGATCCGCGAATGGCCGTTGTAGAAACCGCGGCCGACCCACTGGCCGGATGCGTCGATCACATCCACCAGTGTACCGGGGGGAAGTCGCCGTTGCGGCTTGACAATCATTTTTTGAAAGATCCAGGGGTGGATGGTCCGCCGCTCGGTCTTGAGGTGCACGACCGGCAAGCCAGGGGCATCGCCGCGGGGATCATCCGGGGAAGTTGAAGCCATACAAAGTTGTATCTGGTTGAATGTCGTTATACGCAACTGTCTCACAGGGATGCTGCGGCGGGTGACTCCGTCGGGGCTACAGCGGCGACCAAAAAGCGGATCCGCTTGTCAATATCGACGTTAACCGAATGATAGGGGAGCTTCAGGTGGCTCGAATCAAATAGTTCGGTGCGGAGGACTTCGACATCGTCCGGGGCCAGGGCATTGGTGAAGATGGGGAGGAGGTATTCGATGCCGGTGGGGCTGGGGCGCATGGTGACAGGATCGTAGAAGCTGGGGTGCATGAGGCGGGGGTGGATGTAGCCCCAGCGGTCGCGGAAGTCGTTGGCGTGGGCTTCGCTGAGGTAAAAGCCGCGGTCGCGGGTGTATTGGAGGATGGCGACGGCATTGACCATGCCGCGCAGGAGCATGTCCACGGCGTGTCCGCCGAGCTGGGCGGCGTGGAAACGGTCGAAGAGGATGGGGCGGCCGCCGCGTTGGGTATGGCCGATTTTACGGGTGAAGATGGCCGCACGGGCGGATTCATTGCGGCGGCGGCTGGTGAAGAAGGCGTCGCCGAGCCGCTGGATGAGGATGGCGCGCAGGGCTTCCGAGGCCCCGCTGAGGATCTTGTTGCCCGCCGGGTCGGTGCTGGCGTGCTCGGCACCGAGTTCCTCCCCCTTTTCATCGACGATCCCTTCGCCGCAGACGATGACGCAGTGTTTCTGCATCGTGTAGACTTCCTGGATCCGCTCCACCAGCATATCGATGTTCAGCCGGTGTTCCGGCACCAGGAGGATGTCCGGCTGGCCGTACGCGGCGCCGAGGGCGAGGTAGCCGGAGTGCCGCCCCATGACTTCGACAATCGCGATGCGGCGGTGGCTTTCGGCGGTGGTCCGGATCCGTTGCACGCCGGAGGCGGAGACATATACCGCCGTGGCAAAGCCGGGGGTGACATAGTTGATCATCTGATCCAGTTCAAACCGATGGGGCGAGGGGCGGCGGATGTATGGCTGGCCGTCCACGATGCGTGCGCCGGGGGGAGCGGGGCTGTCGGTAATCCGGACCCATTCGTCCGGCTCGTTGCGGTAGTTCAGGCCGAGGTCGTTGTCGATGGTTTTGGGGGCCAGGACGGTGGGGATGATCTCGCCCAAGGCCTGCATGCCGTTGAGGGTGCCATCGCCGCCAATGCAGATCAGTCCTTCGACGCCCAGGCGGTGCAGGCGGTCGGCGATCTGCTGGATCTGCTCACCGTCGTCGGGGTCGACGTAATCGCGGGAGGCGCCCAGGATGGTGCCGCCGCGGGTGGGGTCCAGCTCCGGGATGGGCATATAGAGCGGATTGAGGTGCACATGCGGCACGCGGGGATTGAGCAGGCCGCTGAATCCTTTGATGAAGCCGTACACTTCGATTTTGTGCTGGCAGGCACGGGTAACTGCCCCGTAGAGGGTGGCGTTGAGGGCGGGGGTGTCGCCGCCAGCGGTCAGAATTCCGATCCGTTTCATCGGCCAGAAGCTCCCGAGGGTTCGGCTTCCGTAAAAGCACAAGGGTTCGGCATCCGCGGGAAAGGATTGCGAAACCCGCAGTTGATTGTATGTCCTGGCGGCCAAGACATCTGCCAGAACGCTGCGGTTTCAAGCGGCGGAGCCACGGGGACTGGAAAATCTGCCTAAAAACTGGGCGAATTGCTGAATGATTGAGCAAGGTTGCCCAATTTTTGGGCAGTCGCAAGATCGCTCAGGCTCCTAGGTACTGCCGGATCAGGTTGTTCAGCTTGTCGCAGCGTTGCCGCCAGATTTCCAGCGAATGGGGCGGATATTCGGGCAGCGGCCGGTAGTAGAGGGTCATGCGGAGCCAGGAATGCGGCGGCTGGGGCTTGTGCAGGAGGAATTCGACCTCGATCGGTTCGTTGTTGCGTTCGACGCGGGGTTTGCCGCGGTGGAGCCAGCGGAAGATGCCGCTGGTGGTGGCAGGCTGGTGGTAGCCGTCGGGTAGGCCGAGCCGCAGGAGGATGCGTCCCGGCTCGCTGGTGACGACTTCGCCGCGAAGGTCTTCGACAAAGCCGCGGAGCTTGGCGGCAATGAGCCGCTCGGGCATGTGGACCTCGAGGGTGTGCTGCACCAGATAAGGGCTAGGGTGGGGGATTTCGCGGCTATCGCCAGGCTCGGGGATGGGCGGCGGGGGCG
>FWPU01000543.1_pt1 | contig 122453 bp, 103 predicted proteins | sample 2228361 | NCBI WGS metagenome assembly FWPU01 (sample SAMEA103939777, study PRJEB20133) | metagenome | reverse complement strand
GGCCCTGAACTACAATACCATCGCGGTTAAGTTTCCAACAGTGATCGAAAAATTCCTGCTTTTCCATTCCCAGGTAAACACCCAGTAAGAGATCGGTGGTTTTTCTCTGCTCAGGCTGCAGGTTGTTGCAGGCTATTGCTGCTAATAGGAAAAGAAACAAAAGTTTTCTGGTCTTCACTTGCTTTTGAATTTTGATTTAAAAAAATAAAGAGGGCCGTCACTCAGTGCAAAGAGCGTAACCGGTTCTCTTCCAATATTTATTGTTACAATATTCCTTACATCGCCCCGGACCGAAATGCCCGACTCGACCTGAGAAAGCTGGCGAAAAGTACCATCACCGTTTCCGTAAAGCACCACACCGTAGCCAGCCAGATAAGCGCCGGTTTGCGGCTTAGCCCTTGACTGGTTGCCGGCCAGAATCAAATCGGCATTGCCGTCATGGTTTACATCACGGCTGTGGATGGCGTAAACAGGCATAAACTGGGCAGGCTGTGGCAGTTCAATTCTTTCAAAGTGGTTGCCCTTGTTAAGCCATACCGAGCTGGCAAAATCAAAAGCTTCGTAGCGGATGCTGCCAGACAACATTTCCTTGGCGAAAATATTTTCAACCGGCTGCCCGGCGTAAGAGTTGTAATACAGAAATTTCTTTTTAAATATCGGCATCTGCGCAAGAAGTTCAGGTAACAGCACGTACGGATAATATTTTCCATCCAGGTTCCGGGCAATAATTTGTTCGGTAGCGCCATTATTGTCAAAATCGTTTACCCACATCCTAAGTGGTGCCGACGCTGAAGCCCGGAACATGGAGTTTAATCCATGATTGCCAGTAATCAGGTCCTGACGGCCATCATTGTTCACATCGGCTATTTCCAGCGCATGATACCAGCCGTTGGATTGACCGAGGCCCCACGCACGGGTTTCCTCAGCAAAACCGGAACCCCGGTTTATAAACAACCTGATGGGCATCCATTCGCCAGCCAAAATAAGGTCGGGCAGGCCATCCTGGTTAACATCAGTCCACGCAGAGGCAGTAATCATGCCTGCCTGTTTAAGTGCCGGTAACCACGCATCGGTAACATCAGTAAAGTAGCCCTTTCCGTCATTAAGCAGCAAAAAGCTTTCGGAGATAATGCCATAATCCTGCGGCCGGTGGCGTGCACCCACAAAAAGATCGGGCGAGCCATCATTATTAAAATCGGTTACTGAAACTGTTGATGATATACTGAAGCGCGAGCCATGGGGCAAAACCTGGGTGCTTTTTGTTACAGAACCTGTGTTGCTTAAGTACAGCCTGTCAACCAGCGCAAACGAACTGGATGAAAACTCCCTGCCTCCGCTGGCCACGTACAGATCATCACGGCCGTCTCCGTTGGCATCAAAGAATACACAGCTTACATCTTCCGACTGCCGGTCGGTTTCAAAAATTCTTTCGGCAAAGCTTTGAAACGTTCCATTTGCTCTTTGAACGTAAAGTTTGCCGGATTGTCCGGTTGCTCCTCCTATATAAAAATCATCCAGACCATCTGCGTTTACATCACCTTTACACAGACAGGGGCCTTCATTGGAAGTCATAATAAATAAAAGGCGATCGAAATTAAAATCATCGTATTCGTTTTCCGTGTGCCTGAATTGAATACCAGGTGGGTTATAACGGGAAAACCAGGCAGGACTTTCTGGCTTTACTGTCGGGTTGGTTTGCTGGGTATTTTCTTTGGCAACTTTTAAAAACGCATTGGCCTGAAGGTTTTTGTGCAGGGTATGCTTTCCGTCAGGCCATTGAATAATCATGGAGTCGATAGCTGAAGCAGTGCCCAGGCCAAAAAAAAGCCGATAGTCTACCGATGACATAAAACCTCTGGCCGGAAACAGTTCCTGATAAAAAGAACGGCCACCTGCCCATATCCAGACTTTACTTCCAATAGCAAAGTGGTTTTTGCCCGATTGAGTAAGCTGCAGGGCAAAATAGTTGTGGGACGGTTCATTACGGGTTGCGTTGTTTTCCAAAACCATGGCAGGCATGTTTACATTGTTAACCACCAGATCAAGGTCGCCATCATTATCCAGGTCGGCATAAGCCGAGCCGTTGGAAAAACCGGGAGCATCAGCTACCCATAAACCGCTCATGTTGGAAAATGTAAGGTTACCGTTGTTGCGGAAAAAGTAATTGGAAATTTTATTTGACGGAATGGTATCGATAAGCTGCGTTATAACAGCTGCGCCTTTTTTGATTTGACTTCGGATAAACACCGGATTGGCCACAAAATTTGCATAATCCTGATTGAGCAAGTCTTTGTAAATTCCGTTGGCTACAAAAATATCTTTCCACCCGTCATTATCCATATCGAATATCAAAGCGCCCCAGCTCCAGTCGGTGGCGTGAACACCGGCGTACCGCCCGATTTCACTGAACGTACCATTGCCATTGTTAAGCTGCAGCACATTACGACTAAACTGCCGGTAGTAGCCATTTTTTACATTTTCGTGGTACTTGGTCCAGTTTTCGAACTGGCTGGTGGTTTTAAGCCGGTAGTCGGTTTCCGGCAGCATTTCGGTAACAAAAACTTCGGGTAGACCATCGTTATTGATGTCGGCTACATCCGCACCCATTGAACCAAGGCTTATTTCGGCCATCATATCTTCCAGTTGCTCGCTGAAGGTGCCGTTGCGCTGGTTAATGTACAGGTAATCTTTTTCGAAAAAATCATTGGCAATGTACAGGTCTGGCCAGCCATCCTGGTTAATGTCGCTTACGGCTACGCCCAGGCCAAAACCTATCTGGCTGGAATAAATGCCGGCCTGCAGGGTTACATCGGTAAAGCGGTTGCCGTCATTGCGCAGCAGTTTGTTGCCGCCAGCCGGGTCGGGTATTTTCCGTTGGTCTTTTCGCAAATCATACTGCCCTACCGACCGGATGGAGTTATTTAACAGGTAGCAATCCAGATCACCGTCACGATCGTAATCAAAAAATGCGGCGTGCACCGATAGACCTTCAAAATTTAATCCGTATTCCTTTGAACGCTCGGTAAAGGTAAGGTTGCCGTTATTAATATAGAGCTCGTTGTGTCTGCGGTCTCCTCCCGGAGGTCCCGACTTGCACAGGTAAATGTCTATCCAGCCATCATTATTCACATCAGCCAGGCTAACGCCGGTGGTCCAGGTTCCTTCATAATACAGACCAGCCGTTTTTGTAATATCCTGAAATTTAAAATTGCCCCGGTTAAGGTAAAGCCGGTTTGGCACCTGATTGCCGCACAGAAAAATATCCGTAAGGCCATCGTTGTTCAGGTCTGCAAGTCCTACGCCTCCTCCATTAAAAAAATTTCGGAACGTGTAAGGGTTTAGCGTTTCGTTGTAGTGAAGTTTGTTGGAAAACGCAATGCCGGTTTGGGCCGAATCCAATATATTGAACAAGTAAGACTTACCAGCCGGCACAGCTTCCTCCTTCTTTCCGCATCGGGTTAAAAAAAAGAGTAAAAGCAGCAAAATGTTTAGTTTACTGCGCACGCCACAATTTCATACTATATACTGTAAAAACAAAAGCAAGGAAAATTCCTTGCTTTTGTTTAGGCACAAAATAAACTGTAATCAATATCCTGGGTTTTGGGTCAGGTTGGCATTGGCATCTATCTGCACCTGCGGAATCGGGAATACGCGGTATTTGGGGTCGGGAGATGCCGGCTTTTCCCACCATGCGTCATCCCACTTGCCGAAACGGATAAGATCCTGCCGGCGGGTCATTTCGGCAAACATTTCGCGGCCGCGCTCGGCCAGCAACTTATCGGCATCGAGCGATGTAAAAAGATCTACACCGGCGCGATCGCGTATCTGATTCACCAGGGTAAGGGCTTCGGGATCAGCATTGTTAATTCGCCACAGTGCCTCGGCTTTGGCCAGTATAATGTCGGCCAGGCGGAAGATTACAAAGTCATTGCTCATGTTGTTGGTGCCACCCACTTCAAACTGATACTTTCCAATGCGGGCACCTCCCTGGCGCCAGCCATTCGGGAATATTTCGTTATTCTCGGGGGTAAAGGTAAGCGGAGGACCATCCGGATCGAACGACTCGGCAGCCGGATCAACGGCACGGCTACCGTCAGGGTTATACTGCGGCCCCACAACAAAGTTAGAGAGGCGTTCATCCAGTGTGCCGGTGTCATCCGAAATGCCATTGTTATCCGCATCGTTACACAGGCCCAACCATACTGGTCCCTGCGGTCCGGGATTTTGTACTGGATCCACGTAGGAGTTGTAAAACTCTTCAACTACTGCATAGCCGTTCCAGGGTTGCATGGTAAAGCGGTACACACCCTGGCTGGCATAGTGCAGGGTCATCATGGGCCAGTTAAATCCCTGGGCAAAAACTTTGTCGTAAGGATAGACAAAAATGTTTTCACGGGAACCGGAATTCTGAATGGCAAAGTTATCGGAGTACAACCCCTCGAGCGAAAACCCACCATTGTCAATAATATCATCGGCAGCGGTAATAACTTTATTCCACTGAGGCGTACCCGTGTACACTTCGGCATTCAGGTACAGTTTGGTTAAAATAGCCTGAGCAGCCCAGCGCGTCATCCGCCCATAGGTAGTTGAAGTCTTCTCGGTAGGGAGATCGTCCAGCACATCGAGCAGTTCTGACTCTACAAAGTTGTACACGGCTGTTCTGCCTGCACCGAAGTTGGTATTGTTTGCCGGTGCACCGGTGGCCGTGAAGTCGGTAACAATAGGTACGTTGCCATCGGCATCCAGCAACCAGTAATACCACAGTGCTCTGAGCGCCCTCAGTTCAGAAATGGTTTTATTAGCCAGTTCGACCGTTGTAGGATCGGGACTGGATAAAAGCTGTTCAAACTGGTAAATAAGGCGGTTGCAGGTATTTACTCCTCCATACATAAAGCCCCAGGCATTGTTAAAGAAACCGTTACTGGGAGAAAAGGTATGTTGATGGAGTTGTATTAAAACGCCTCCGTCGTACCAGTCACCACCTTTTGTGGTAATCACCAATTCATCGGAAGATATTTCCTGAATGGACCACAGGTTGGCGTGGTTGCCTAAACCCCCAAGTGAGGAGTAGGCCTGACCCAGCGCAGCAATAAACTCTTCCTGGGTCTTAAAGAAGTTGTCGGCCGTTACGGTGTCAAAGAGTTCCTCATCCAGATTGGTACACGACAGCATAAGCGCCGTAGCTACCAGGCCGCTCATTATTGTTTTACGAAGCATGGTTTTCATTTTTGTAAGGTTTTAATGATTAAAGCCCAATGTTTATTCCAACGGTTATGATGCGGGTGGTGAAGTAAGTGGACCGCCTTTCAATACCCGGAGAAAGCGGGTCGGGTGATCCGGGCCGGCCTCCGTTATCACCATCGTTTAGGTCAAAATACCTAACCTCAGGATCCACACCGGTATAACCTGTAATTACAAACAGGTTTTGCCCGGAAATAAAGGCGCGAATGTTACGTATGCCCGATGTCTTAACTGGGAAATTGTAACCCAAAGTAGCATTATCCAGCTTCAAAAAGCTGGCATCTTCTACATGGGTGTCGTTGAACTGGGCCTTCTCAATGTCAGGATTAAAGTATTTGGTTTTCACCACATTCCAGTTGCCCACCGTAGTGCTTTCCAGGTTCTCATAGAATCCGCGATAGCTGTTTATAAGGTCATGACCAAAAGCCCCCCGGAAAAACAGGTTAAGATCGAAGTTCTTGTAACGAATGGTATTGTTCCAGCCGATAAGAAATTTCGGTAATCCATTGCCGATAACCGTGCGGTCGTCATTGCAATTGCAATAGGATCCATCACCACTAAAGTCCTTCAACTGAGGCGTTCCATCTGGATTCACGCCAATCTGAACAGGGCCCCATATTTGTCCAAGCGGTTCTCCTTCTTTTACCCGTACCAATTGGGTATCGTTCTGACCCGGAGCGCCCATGTTCGAACGGTACAACACGCCACCTTCGCCAAAACTCAGATCTCCAGAAGTAAGGCTTACCACTTTGGTTTTGGGCAGAGAGAAGTTGATACCTACATCATAGCTGAAATCCGGTCGGGAAACAGCCTTGTAATCGGCCTGAAACTCAAAACCATTGCTGCGCAGCTCGCCAATGTTTACCCAGGTGGTTCCGAACAAGTTGGGCGGAACGGGCACGTTAACCGGCAAAATCATGTCTTTGGTGGTGCGGATATAATACTCGATTGAGCCCGACAGCCTGCCATTCAGCACTGCAAAGTCGGTCCCAAAGTTATACTCGTCCTTGGTTTCCCAGGCCAAATCGGGGTTAGGGTTGCTGACCGGCCCATAGCTGGGCACGTAATTACCTTCAAACAGGAAGTATCCCTGCGGCCCGAACCGCTGCAGCGAAATGTAGGGATCGGCCGGTATAGCACCGGTGCGGCCATAGCTGACGCGAAGTTTAAGCGTCTGCACCTGGGGAATGGAAACCAGATCGGAAATATTGACACCCGCACTTACTGCAGGGAACAAACCCCATTTGTTGTTGGCACCAAAACGCGAGGAGCCTTCATACCGGGCACTAACCGAAAGGAAGTACGCGTTATTGAAGTTTAAATTAGCCCGTCCGAAGAATGCAACCAGTTTATTGGAGTTGGCATAGCTGAACACACTGCCCAGGCCATTGGCAAAATCGAGGGCAGCCGACATGTTATTATAGGTAAAGGCATCGGTAAGGAAATTACCACCTTCCATGCCAAAGCCTTCGTTAAAGAAATACTGGTAGGAATAACCGCCCAGCAGGGCAAGGTTTACATCGCCAAACGTTTTGTCGTAGTTAACGGTGGTTTCGAAAAGTTCATTAAAGCGGGTGTGGGTAGCCCGGCTGGCCAGACCATTGCGGCCAAAGCCACGGAACTTGGAGGTTTTGGAGTAATATTCTCCGCGAAGATCATTTTCTTCCTGGCGTGAATAAAATACTGCCGCACGAAGGCCGTTTATAACATCGCTGAAATCATATTCACCGCGGACACTCATCAGTAAACGTTTGTCTTTGCCCTCGTTTTTATTTTTTTCAGCAATGGAGAGCGGATTAAAGAAGTCGAAGATGTCGCGTTCAGCGTAACCGCCTATGTTGGTAAGACCCGGCGCTCCGGTGTAATAAACCGGTAATGTGGGGTTGGCCACAACAGCATAACGCAGCGCTTCAGTAAATCCATAACTCGATTCGCGGGTAGTGGTAGCAAAGTTTAAGGCAAAAGTGGCACGGTCGTTAAGTGCCTTTTGGGTAATATTCAACCTGCCGATAATCTGGCTAAAGCCTGAGTTAAGGTTTATGCCCTGCGCATCCCGATAGTTAAACGAAGCCCGGTAGGTGGTAGATGCCGAGCCGCCGGAAACAGCCAGATTGTGAACCGTAGTTTTTCCGGTATTGGTTACCACATCCAGCCAATCGGTATTGCCTCCCAGGTCAATAGCTCCCGGCAGGGTACGGTATTCAGCGGCATCCATGGTTTCAATGGTTCTTGCAATAGATTCGACTGCGTAGGAACCATTGTAATCTACCTGAAATCTGCCCGCTTTACCTGACCGTGTGGTGATGATAATCACACCACTCGAACCGCGCACCCCGTAAATAGCAGCAGCTGATCCGTCTTTCAGCACGTCAATTGTCTCGATATCATTGGGATCAACGGTGTTGAGCGACCCACCAATTACCCCATCAATAACAATAAGCGGCTCGCTGTTGGCACCTATGGTAGTTACGCCGCGCAGCCGGATGGTTGACTGGGCGTTGGGGTCGCCACCCGGGCGCACAATACTTAAACCGGCAACTTTCCCGGCCAGCAGCTGTGCAGGATCGTTAACCGTACCGCGGTTAAAGTTTTCTGATTTGATGCTGGCCACGGCACTGGTTATTTCCTTTTTTTCCTGCGTGCCGTAACCAACCACCACAATCTCCGACAGGGCCGTAACATCCGATTGCAGCACCACATCAATTGTGGTTTGTGAGCCCACTGCCACTTCCTGTGTTACATAGCCAATGAACGAAAACACCAGTACAGCATCGTTGCCTACCGAAATGCTGTAGCTTCCGGTGGCATCGGTAACGGTACCGGTTGAAGTGCCCTTTACCTGAACGTTAACGCCAGGTACAGGTGAGCCGTCGTCCGAAGAGGTAACCTTTCCGGTTATGGTTCGGGTTTGGGCCCAGGCTGCGGAAACGCCGGCCAGCATAACCGCCAGCAACAGCTTCCGCCAGGTTTGGTAAATCTTCATCATAAGGTTTGCAGTTAGGTTAATTCCTTCTTGAAAATTCGGGGATTTTAACCTGAATAGCAAATTTTGTTGAACTAAAAAGATAGCAAACGTTTTCGCAATCGTTTGCAATAACCCGTATTATTTAACCTCAAGAATTTTATCACCCAGTTGTATTTCAATCGGACTTCCGGATTCAAGTTTTACAGCAGCCTCAGCTCCCTGTTTTACTGTAATGCGCAGCACCCGATCCCGGAAAAGTATACGGAAGGAATAGCTTTGCCACTGATTGGGTATGATGGGATTTAACAGCAGCCTGTCGTTTTTTATGCGCATACCACCAAAGCCTTTCACCAGGCTCATCCAGGTGCCGGCCATGCTGGTAATGTGCAGTCCGTCTTCGGTGTCGTTATTATAGTCATCCAGATCCAGCCGGGCGGTTCGCAGAAACATCTCATATGCCTTCGGGAGGTACCCAAGCGAGCAGGCCAGAATAGCGTGTACACAAGGCGAGAGAGAAGACTCATGGACTGTCATGGGTTCGTAGAAGTCGAAGTTCCGCCTGATGGTTTCATGGTTAAAATGATCTTCGAAGAAATACAATCCCTGCAGTACATCGGCCTGTTTAATGAAACAGGAGCGCAGTATCCGGTCCCAGCTCCAATGTTGGTTTAGTGGCCTTTCAACAGGCTTTAGTGAGTCAACCGTTTGCAGTTCTTTATCCAGAAAGCCATCCTGCTGAAGGAATATGCCCCTTGCCGGGTCTTCAGGTAGATAAAGTTTGTCAATAATATCCCTCCATTGGTTTTCTTCACCAGCGTGAAGTTTTACTTTTTCTGTCAGGGCCCGGATTTTATCGCTCGCGTTTTTTCTGCCCCACGCCAGTGTTTCGAGTGTGTAGGTTAGCGTCCAGCGGGCTATGTAGTTGGTGTACCAGTTGTTGTTTACGTTGTTTTCGTATTCATTGGGCCCGGTAACACCCAATATTACATACCTGTTTTTTTCTGCCGACCAGTTTACCCGTTGTGCCCAGAATCTGGATAAAGCCAGCAGTACCTCAAGGCCGTAGTCGGTTAAATACCCATCATCTCCGGTATACCGCACATAATCATATATGGCATAGGCAATGGCTCCGTTCCGGTGAATTTCTTCAAAGGTAATTTCCCATTCGTTGTGGCATTCTTCTCCGTTCATGGTAACCATGGGGTACAGGGCTGCGCCATTTTCAAAACCCAGTTTGCGGGCGTTTTCAATGGCTTTGGGCAGGTGTTGATATCGGTAAAGCAGGAGGTTACGGGCCACATTCTGGCCGGCGGTACTCATATAAAAAGGAAGGCAGTAAGCTTCGGTGTCCCAGTAGGTACTTCCCCCGTATTTCTCGCCTGTAAAGCCTTTAGGTCCGATATTGAGGCGTTCGTCTTCACCGGTATAGGTTTGCATTAAATGAAAAATAGCGAACCTAATACCCTGTTGAGCCGCAATGTCGCCTTCAATGGTAATGTCGCAGTCGCGCCATATCTCTTCCCACCTTTGAATGTGTTCCTGGTGCAGTTGTTCGAATGGTGTGTTGCGCAGCTCGTTCAACAATTTTTGGCAGTTTGCCTCCACATTTTGTTTGGCGTGATTGAACGAAGAGGCTATCACGCCATATTTTACGATTTCAATTGTATCGCCTGCCCGAACCGCAAATGAAATCCGATGGGCTGCATATTTCTCACGTTCTTCTGTTTCGGGCTGTGCAGAAACGGGTTTACCGTTGAGGAGAACCCGATAGACCGTTCCGGTGCTTACATGGAAATCGGTTTTAAGTGTGGCCGCTGTTACAATAATATACTTATCGGTTACATTGCGGCTCACTTCGCGCCAAAACTTCTCATCGTAGTTGGCGTCCTGGTTTTTTACATCGGCATCCACCTCCAGGGTAAGCGTAATGTTGCCGGAGAAATTTTTGCTGGTTAATTGATATCGGATAATGCCGACCTCTTTACGTACCATGCTGCAAAACCTGGATGCCATAACCTCAATAGACTTCCCTCCGGCTGTTGTGGCGGCAAACGTCCGGGTTAATGTGCCCGTACGCATATCGAGCTCACGCCTGAAGCGCTCTACCTTCATTTTTGCCAGGTCCACTCTTTCCTCTTTTAGCTGAATGCCTATGCCAATCCATGCCGGGGCATTCAGGACTTTGGCAAAGTATTCGGGATAGCCAATTTTCCACCACCCTACCCGGGTCTTATCAGGATAGTAAACGCCTGCCACGTAGTGACCTTGTAGGGTTTCTCCGCAGTATCCTTCCTCAAAATTTCCCCGATGCCCCATGTTTCCATTACCCAGGCTGAACAGACTTTCGCTAATGCGGTTCCAGTGTGGATGGAAATTTTCTTCAACCACTTTCCAGGGATGATGCTGAATGAAGTTTTTCATAAGATAAATTTAGGTCCTTGCGTTTTGATATTTATGATTGTAATACCTCTTTCAGTAAAGCCGGTGTGAGTTCTTTGGTTTGCCTTACTACCCGGTTAGCATGTTGCAACACTCCGGGATCGCCCACTCCTACCACCTTCATGCCCGCACGCATGGCAGCTTCCACACCGGCAGCGGCATCTTCAACAACTACACAGCCAGACGGAGGCAGTTGCAACCGCGAAGCTGTTGTTAAAAATATTTCGGGGTGCGGCTTGCTGTTAACTATGTCGTTGCCATCGGTTACGACATCGAATACACCTTCTAAATTAAGACGCTGTAATACGGTGCGGGCATTTTTACTGCTGCTGGCCAGTGCAAGGCACAGACCATTGTGTTTAAGCTGCCGTAACAGGCCGGGCACTTCTGCGAAAACTTCAGTTGGCTGCATCCGGCTGATGAATTCTTTGAACCATTGGTTTTTCATCTTAGCCAGATCTTCCATCTTTTCCGGCGGTAAGGAAAGTTTTCCGTATTCAAGAATTTTCTGCAGCGATTCCATTCGGCCTACACCTTTAAGTTGTTCGTTAAAAGCTTCGGTAAGGGTAATGCCCAGGCTGGCTGCCAGCCTCTTCCATGCCAGAAAGTGGTACCTGGCCGTATCTACAATAACACCGTCAAGGTCAAAAATTACTGCCTGTGTTTTCATTTGTAAACTGCTGAAAAATAGGGCCTTCTTTTTAATTGGTGGTAAAATGCCCCAACAATTTTGTTTCAATCGTTTGTGCAACAACTTGCAGTTCGATTTAGTATATTGCCCTCATGAAATTTAACCAGGTAACCATAAAAGATATAGCGCGCGAGCTGGGCATATCACCATCTACTGTAAGCCGCGCGTTGAAAAACCACCCCGACATAAGTGCCGAAACCAAGAAGGCCGTACACGAGCTGGCCGAAAAGCTTAATTACCAACCCAACATAGTAGCGTTAAGTTTGCGGCACAGCAAAACCAACACCATTGGGGTAATTATACCCGAAATTGTACATTATTTTTTCTCCACGGTTATCAGCGGCATTGAATCGGTGGCCTATGAAGCGGGCTATAACGTAATTCTTACCCAGTCCAATGAGTCGGCCCAGCGCGAAGCTACTGACCTGCGTGCGCTGTTCAACAGCCGGGTAGATGGCATGCTTATCTCCATATCGCGCGAAACCCGGCAATACGACCACATTGAATCCATACTGGCTAAGGATGTACCGGTGGTTTTTTTCGACCGCTGGTACGATAATCCCAACACAAGCAAAGTACTGGTTGACGATTACGAGGGAGCCTTTGAAGCGGTGAAGCACCTGATTAGCCAGGGCTGCACCCGCATTGCCCACATGGTGGCCGTACCCGGTCTTTCTATTTCAGAAGACCGAAAGCGCGGATATGTAGATGCACTTAAACAAAGCAACCTTCCGGTTGATGAGCAACTAACGGTTATTTGTCCAAACGGATCGCTGGAAGACGGGCAGCGGGCTGCTGAAAAACTGCTGTCGCTCAAAAAACGCCCGGATGGTATTTTTGCCAATAACGACCTGCTTGCTTTTGGCGCCATGCAGGTTATAAAAAAGAAGGGACTGCGCATTCCGGACGATATTGCCATAGTAGGCTACAGCAACTGGTTTTTCAGCGCTTTGATGGACCCTCCTCTTACCTCAGTGCACCAACCCGGTTTTGAAATGGGCCAGGAAGCTACCCGTCTGCTTATCAGGCAAATTGAGCTGAAGGGCAAAAATGAAGGAGCCGCACTGCCTGAAAAAAAGATATTGAAAACACATCTGGTAATTAGGGAGTCATCGATTAAAAAGCGATAGCTCGTCCACGGCCTGAGCTTATTCCAGCCAAACGCTGTCTATTTGCAAGGTGACAGGGTAATTACCCTGCCCCGCCGGTATGGCCACAACCCATTCCAGATTCTCTGCCTCTGCCATATTAAAGTTGTTGCGGGCGGAACCTATGAACCAAAAAGGCAAAAACACCGGATAACCGCGCGGTAGCAATATCCATTTACCCGGCCGGAAAATTTGCACAGGTATGCGGTGTACTGTCCATTCGCACTGCAATATAACTTGCTGCCATACGGCGTTACCCTGTGTGTCAACAACACCTACCCGCATGGCCAGCGAATCGCGTCCTATGACTTTTGCACGCACAACCAGGTGTGTTTTGTTACTTATATCTTCCCGCCTGCCACTAATTCTATCGGTAAAGCAATAGCGCATGGCATACAGGTACTGGCCCGCTGATGTATCGTAATAACACCGCTGAGGTAAGTTTTCCAGTTGTACCTGCCACACATTACTGCCGTCAGGTTGGGGAATGAGCCGGTCGGGCACCCATACCCTAAGCACTTCAGGGTGGTCTTCTTCGGCTTTAAACAACCTGATAGGAAATATGGCTGGCACAACCCTTGTGCGATAAGACTGGCGGTAGTTAAAATCCCAGGTTCCTGGCTGGGTATTGTTTCCATCCGGAAAAGTAAATACCCGGTTATTTTCTTCTTTAACCGATATAAAATATTCCAGCACTCCTTCATCCATATCGGATGCGGGCAGTTCAGCCTCATATAAAAATCCCTTTAAGGGATTCATTTGTACGTTACCCTGGCGGTTGTTTATCCGGTAATGCACAGTGACCACTGCCGGGCCGTTGGCCGAAGCAATGTGTGCAGATATGCGCAACGCCCTTTTGCTGGATACTTCCGGCAGCGGCTGGTGAATAACTTCAGTTCGGGTAATGACCGATTGCAGGATGGAGGTATCAGCGGCAGCGAATTCATTTAAGCCGATATTGCCCACGCGCTGGCTTTTATCCGGCTCGTGAACCGGTTCAGCTGAAAGCAGATACGTACCCGGCCTGATCGAAACGGTGTACCTGCTTGCCGTTATCGGAGAACCGGCTGCCGAGAGCGGATATACGTGATAACTTTCGGGCAGGTCAGGCAGATGAACCAAAATACTGCGGTTAAAAAATCCTAGTCGTGCAACAGCTTTTTCCGGGCTGCTTCGCCCAAACGGATCGGCTACCCATATCACATCGGGCAAAACTTCCAGCCGCCATACGCCCTCAGCAATCTTATCGAGGAAGTAGGCACCAGTACCTTCATACTGCACTACCGGCGAGCTGCCGGTTCCGGCAATATGATTCAGCAAACTGATATTTACCGGACGGGAGGCTGTGCTGCGTGAATAGAAGAATTTTTGTTCTTTATTCAATTCAGCCAAATCGGTTTCGTAATCAACCCATATTCCTTCAAAGCGTGTGTTGTCCGGATAATTTCCATAATCCTTGTAAAGCGGAACCGAACGAAAAGCTTCAGCTGCCACCATAAGTCCAATGGCCTTATGCGGGGCATAGAGAAGATTCATGTAATGTGTTCCGTATTCGGTATTACTGTGCGCCATGTACGAGGGGTCGTAAGCAAAATGTGTGGCAACCTGCATTCCGGCCTTTCTGAAACTACGGGCCATGGCCGGATAAATGTACGATTCCGCACAGTCGGCCGCATCAAACTCATAGACAACTTTTGTTTTGCTTGCAAACCCTTTAACATTTGAAAACGGAATAGGATAGTGATTAACATGGGGTAGTAAATTACCCTTAAGGGCGTGCCGGGCTCCCAGTCCGGTAGGATACCACTGATAGGTCCCTCCCTGTATATTCGCGCTAAAATATGCTTTAGCCAGGTGAATGCTATGCGTAACATTGTAAAAAACAGGCTTGGCACATCCGGTACTTCGAATAGCTTTTACCAGGCTGTTTACAAAATCAGTAACCTGGCTTTCCGGACCTTTATGGTGGGGTTCATTTGATATTTCAAAAGCCAGTATGGCCGGGTCGTCTTTGTAAGCTAACTTTGTGTAAGGGTTAACATGACTTACAAATTGCGCCAGATACTTTTGCTGGGCTCGAACAGCGGCCGGATGTTCCAGGCATTTTTCTTTTCCATATTTATATGAAAAACCGGGCGTAGGTTCATCTGGCTCTGGCCAACCATTACCCCAGTAAGCAATTGGAGTGATAATGCATTTAATACCCCGTTCCCGAAGCCGATACAACAGGTAATCGAATAGGCGCAAATGCTCATTGTTTAAGAGGTTACCTGCCGTATCGCTTATTTCCGTATCCCAGACATGTACCCTGAAGGCATCAAAACCCAGCCTGGCAAAATGATAAACATCGGTGTCAATGGCTTTTTCCAAATCTATACCCAAACGCCTGGCCGTGCGGTAGGCATGTGCAAATGGAGCCGTGTAATTTACACCAAATAAACAAACCTCCTTGTTGCTGTCTTTCCAGCGCCATACCCCCTTTTTATCCACATAGGTGGGCTGGGCAATAACCGGTGTAGCAAACACAATGAGTACCCATAACAACCTGCGCATAATTTGTCTTTGAAAGTTCAGCTCAAGTATAGTATTTTGACTGGGCATGCAAATTAAAATATGATAAGATTATATCTGGTTTTATTGCTAACGGTTGTTAGCGGCTGCGGAAGTAAAGAAAATACCGGCCCTAACCCAGTTGAAGAACTGCCGGCTGTTGAAATCCGTGCCGCTGATTTGTCGTTCCTTCCGGAAATAAGAAACTGGGGTTTGATTTATAAGGACGAACGCAACGAACCCGGTGATGCTCTCGACATTCTGAAAGCCGCAGGCTGTAACACCATAAGGCTAAGATTATGGCACACTCCGGGCACATCACACAGTTCGTTGCAGGAAGTGCTTTTGTTTGCGCAGGAAATAAAAAGCAAAGGCCTTAAACTATGGATTACGGTGCACTATTCCGACACATGGGCCGACCCTGGCCAGCAAAACAAACCCACAGCCTGGCAAAGTCTGAACCTTTCAGACCTGGCCGACAGTGTAAGAAACTACAGCCGTAAAATTGCCGAACAATTGCAACCCGATATTATACAGGCCGGCAACGAAATAAACGACGGCTTTCTCTGGCCCGAAGGAAGGCTTTCTTTTAATGCCGATGGTTTTGTGCTGCTGCTTAAACAAGCCATAGAAGGCATTCGCCAGGGATATCCGGATGCGAAGATTATGATTCATTACGCCAACCCCGAAAACAGCAACTGGTTTTTTCGGCTGCTTCAAGACGAAGATGTTGATTACGATCTTATTGGCCTGTCGTATTACGCCCGCTGGCATACCCGCTCGCTCAGCACCGTACAAAGCAGTCTGGCATCGCTGGCTGCCGAAACCGGAAAGCCCATATTTATTGCAGAAACGGCCTATCCGTTTACGCTCGATTGGGCCGACTGGACCACCAACCTGGTGGGGTTACCAGAACATCTTATTAACGGTTACAGTGCTACCCAGGAAGGACAGTACCGGTACCTTGCACGCCTTAGGAAAATATTGCACGATACGCCCGGCGGAAAAGGCTTTTGCTACTGGGCACCAGAGTGGGTGGCCTTTAAAGGAAGTGAAGCCACTGACGGATCGAACTGGGAAAATATGGCCCTGTTCGATTTTTCATTTAAAGCTACCTTAGGCCTGAAGGCAATGAGAGAATAGTTTTAAAATTTAACAATCCGGTGACGCTTCATACCGCCCCGTGTTTTTACCTGCACCACATACATTCCGGGCGGCAGGGCCGTCAGGTCGTAGCTGTTTGTTCCCTCAGTTCGGTGCAACTGCCAGGTTTGCCCTGATGGGGTTACCACGCTGACGTGTTCAACCGGATAATCAGCATCAACAATAAGTGTTGTGAACACGGGGTTAGGATATAAGCGAATACCCCCAACCGCAGCAACATTATCTTCTATTGCCGTTATCAGCGGGTTGGTAACGGGCACATCGGTAAACATACGGAACTCGCCCGGTCTGAGCGTAATGGCATGGGGAAGTGAAGCCACATTTACAGGAGTGCCAAAAGTATAATATTCGTACCACGTACCCGTGTGTGGAAAATTAACCTGAACGGTTTTCTGGGTTACATCAAAATTTACCACAATGTGTACATTCATATCATCGGCGTTGGCGGGTGCCGGATTATAAGGATTATTTTTTATGGTAATTTGCTTTTGAAGGGTACTCATTCCTGAAAAGCTTACCGTGCCACTGGTAAACACATCGTAAGTTTTGCGCAGCCTCAGCAGGTCGGCTATATGCAGGTAAAGCCGGTAACGCTGGTAATCGTTGCGGTACTCCCATTTTACCGGTTTAGGGTCCAGTCGGCAGTTGTCGTTAACGGTTCCGTTGGTACAATAGTTAATGCTGTAGTCGTAACCCAGTTCACCAAATTGCCAGAGCATTTTGGGTCCGGGCAAAGTATAAAACAACAGCGCCGCAGCACGAATGCGCTGAAGGGCCGTAGCTGTGTTTTTGGTATTGTGGCCCGATGCTGCGTTACCATACTGATAATTCCGGTACATCATCCGCTCTTCGTCATGGCTTTCCATATATCCCACCACATGCGGTACGCTCCAACCCCGGGTGCCGTGATATACCCAGTCGATTGAGGAGTTATCCGAATATCCCATGGTGTTTTGATTGTACGCGTAATTCAGGTTGCCCCATAGCAGCATGCCCTTCCCCTCTCCTGCGCGGTATTCGGCCAACTCCTTTTCTTCACTGTTTGCAGCAAAGTGCTCAAGAATAATGATGGCATCGGGCGTATGGCTCCATATCTTATCGGCCATGCGCTTGATGAGTGCAATACGCGAAGGATCGTAGTTGGACCAGAGCTCAACATTGCTGCCGGTATTGGTTTGGGTAAAGCCTTTGGAAAGATCGAACCTAAAGCCATCAACCCGGTATTCCTCAAGCCAGTATCGGGTAACCGTATCCACGTAGGCCTGGGTATAGGCGCTGGCATGGTTTAAATCGTAAAAAACACTGAACGGATGTGTTGCGGTAACGTTAAACCACCGGTTGGCCGAAGTAGGCCTGAAATTTTCAAAATCAAAATCCAGCATGGCCATGGGGTTGGGAATATCCTGGTGGTTCAGCGCAATGTCGAGGATAACCGCTATGCCATTTTGATGGCACCGGTCAATAAACTCCTTCAATTTGTTTTTGGTGCCGTAATATTTATCTGGAGCAAACATAAAGGTGGGGTTATAGCCCCAGCCTTCATTGCCGTTAAATTCCATAATGGGCATCAGTTCAATGGCGTTAATTCCCAGCCTTTTGAAATACGACAGCGTATCAACAAGACTTTGATAATTGCGATTTTGGTTATCGAAGAAATCCCGAATTAGTAATTCGTAAATGATAAGATTTTTCTTGTCAGGCCTTTGGTAGGATGTAGCCTGCCACGAATAGGGTATTTGATTAGTCTGAAACACCGATACCCGGTTGAAATACCAAAAAGAGGAATATGCTTTTGCCGGATAAGGTTTTAAATCCGGGTAAGTGGTTGATGGAATATACTGGTCATCTGGATCGAGAATCTTATCGGCATATGGATCGGCAACCCAAAGTGTTTCGTCAACCAGATACTGATAGCCGTACTCTTCACCAGGGGTAAGGCCGGTTAGTTCAATCCAGAAAAACTCCCCATCTTTTTTCATAATGTTTTCGGGCAGTACATCCCAGTTGCTGAAATCGCCCCTCACATAAACGGTATTTTTACCCGGAGCCTGAAGACACAATACCACACGGGTTGGATCGGAGCCGTAGTTAATACCGGGCCTTACACCTGAAGGGCGTGCCTGCACCGGACTGCCCGTGCGGAGAATATATTGAAATTCCACCGCATCGGTTGCCGTTCCGGCAGAAGCTTCGAGCCGCACCGTGCCATAGCCCGAGGTTTCGGTAACGGTGTGGTTGTAAGTAAAGTTACGGGTATTAGAAGTCTGACTGGTTAACGTATTGTTGATGTAAAGATTGAAATCGGCATTCACTGGAGTTTCGGCCGATATGGTAAAAATATCGTTGGTATTTACAAACAGCGGCCGGCTTAAAGGCGCGGTAAGGGCAATCTGAAAACTTCCGTCCCAGAAGTTAGCCAGGTAATCGGTGGTTTGGCCGTTGGGCCAGTCGTTGGCCTTCAGCAGCATACCTATTTGGGTGTAGGAAGTAATATTCTGGGTAAAAAAATCTGTGGGTTTAAAGGATATGGTAAAGAGCGTACGGCCCGCACTTGTGGTTTTGGTAAATTTGGCTGGGTCGGCCGCTGCAGTTGCGGGATTGATGTTGTACCGGCCGTTAATATTGGGCCCGGGAATCCACACCCATATCCACGCATTGCTAAGCGAAGCAAGCGAAGTTCCGGTTACATCGTAGGTAACAGTTATAACATCGGTATGCCTGAAAAGAGCAGGCGTAATCACCGGGTCGAGTGTAACCTTTTGCTGTGCCCACAATAAGTGGGTAACCAAACCCAACAAGCAGAAAGCCTTTCGCATAAACACGTGGTTTAAGATAATAAACAGGGCGGCCGTAAGTGTGCCGCCCTGGGTGTTTATTCAGGTTTTTACTTCAAAAACCGGTATTCACCGGTAAGGGTGTTAAGGGTAACGAAATAGGTACCTCCCTGGGCGGGTATATTGTCGCCATTCTGCACGCCAATGCCCGCAGGGAAAGCCGATGCACCCCAGTTTACTGCCCAGTCGTCATCGGCCCTGAATTTCAATGCTCCATCAACAATGGTTAGTACTCTGGAGAACCTGTAGGGGTTGGTCGGGTTCTGCGTTAGGTTTTCATCGGGCCCATCCCAACCGTTGGGGGTTGCCGGCCCAATAACTCCTACGGTGCTGTAGGGCGTAGCATTGGCCGTAGGACCAATCATATACTCGCCCGAAGCTGAGTTGAAGTAAACAAAGTAAGTTCCGGCTGTAGGAACAGGAATGTTGGGACCGTTGTTAATGCCATAGCCGCTTGGGTAGGTTTCAGCTCCCCAGTTGGTTGCCCAAGAGGCATCGGCTCTGAATTTCACTACACCTGCCGAGAAGTTAATGGTGCCGGTCCAGATGTGTGCATCAGCCCCGGTAGCACCTAACTGCGTGAGGAATTTCTCATCGCTGTCGCCCCATCCTCCTACACCGGTTCCAATCACACCTATCTGGCTGTATGTGGAACTGATAAGTGTAAACGAATAGGCACCAGTCTCGTCATTAAATACAACTTTGTAGTAACCCGAAGTACTTATGGGAATGTTAGGGCCGTTTTGTACGCCGGTTCCAGTTGGAAAGTCGCTGGCGCCCCAGTTGGTATCCCATGAATCCTGCGCCCTGAACTTCACCACCTGCCCTCCCAACAGATAAAGGGTTACTGTCCATGTAGAGCGGTCCGCTCCAGTGGGGTCATTCAGCCGCATGTCGGTGTCTGTATCCCAGCCGCCCGGGGTAGCATTGCCAATTATGCCTACCGTGCAGAAGTTTCCGCAATCGCTGGTACGGTATGTGGTGGCCTTACGGATAATGGTACCGGAGTACAATGGTTCGGTGCTGATACCATTAACCGAAGACTTTATGCGCAGATATACCGTTGACTCTGCAAAGCCAGGAAGGCCCAGGGAAAGCATGGCATCGTTCATTTGCTTAACGGTTACCGAAACAAAGCGGGTATTGTTTCGGGTTGTACCTTCAACAGCCAGAAGCACACGTGTTGAGTCGGGATTGAAACTTGCATATCGCGAAATTTCAATTTCGTATCTTACTGATACCGAAATGCCGTAACGGGCATTGGACCATATAAAGTTTTCGTATTCGTCCTGCTCATTCTCTGGATCGAGCACACGGGCAGGTGCTGTTGCCGGGCTAATCCACTCTGGCGCTTCAAACTCAGAAACATCCGGAAGGGTTACACGGTCCTCCTCTTCACAAGCCTGAACGGCCACTATCAAAGCAAGCAGAAGTACTGCTTTTTTGATTATTTTCTTCATACTCAAAATCATAGCTGTTTTCGTTTAATAACCAGGGTTTTGGGTTAAGGTAGGATTAGCGGCCAGATCAGCTGCCGGTATGGGGAAAAGATTACGGAACGAAGGTGTAGCCACACCATCTTTTACGTTGCCCTTCCATGCCCACAGATAGGAGCCGCCGGTAAACCTGCCAAAACGTATCAGGTCTGTTCTCCGGTGGCATTCCCAGTATAACTCCCGGGCGCGTTCGTCAAGTATAAAATCCAGGTTCAGCGCACCGGCAGTAATATTCCCCGAGGTATCACCGCCATAGGCGCGTGTTCTTACCATGTTTACATAGGTAAGGGCCTGCCCGGTCGAGCCACCGGCACCGCCGCGAAGAACAGCTTCAGCATACATCAGGTAAGCATCGGCCAGGCGAAACATCGGGAAATCGGTATCTACAAAATCGGGGTGCGGGTTGGGCGGCAAATTTCCGGCAAGGGTACGGTTGCGGAACTTGGTCATGGCATACCCATCGGTAAACACCCCAATGTCGTTGATTTCCAGCGATTGCCCGTCGGTATAAAACAGCGCACGTTGATCGGTGGTACCGGAAATGTCAGGAAATTTATTCACAAACTGTTTGGTGGTTCGAATGCCACCCCACGGGTTTTGCACCCCGAAAATATCCATGGAGTTCATGCTGCCGCCAATAGGTGCATGGATAAGATACACCATACCTCCATAGGTTTGGGTACGCTGGCCATCGTGATTGAAGGTTAAGATCAACTCCGGACTGGTATGATTATCGGCCACAAAGTTGTGGCGGTAGTTGGTTGAAAGGCTGTAAGCCCCCGAAGCGAATATTTTGTTCAAAGCCGTAATGCATTCGGTGTATTTTGGTGTTCCGATATAGACTTCGGCATTCAGATAAAGTTTTGCCTGCAGCATCCAGGCGGCAGCCTTATCGGCACGGCCATATTCAAATTTGGGGTCTCCAAGGTCGTCTTCAATATCGGCCAACTCGTTTTCGATATAGGTAAACAAATTTTCACGCGAAATCTGCTGTGGAAAGTAGGAACCCGGTTTGTCGGCTTCGGTTACAAAAGGCGGGTTACCGAAAAGGTCGAGTGCATGGTAATAAGACAGGGCGCGGATAAAACGAGCCTCAGCATGAAACTTCCGAATATCAGGGTCGGCGTTTCCGGCTGTGGCCCTGATAAACTCATTGGCGATTGCCACGGTGTACAATATGCGCGAATACATGGCCGATATAAACACATCGCTGGGCGTCCAGGTGTGCCAGTGAAAGTCCTTAATGGTTTGGTCGTTCCACGAAATAACGGCCTCATCGGTTGTTAGCTCCTGGCAGTTCCAGTACAGACGCAGATAGTTGCCAAAACCTTCGTCTATTCCGGCAATATCGGGTTGACCGGCAGGCCCCTGCTGGCCGCTCAGCACAAACGAAGCATAAAGCTTGGCCAGGCCACGTTTATAATCGTCTTTTGTTTGATACACATTGGCCGAGTTCAGCACATTGGGACCAAGCGGTTTCGGGTCTAAATCGCCCAAACAGGAAGTAAGCAGAAATGCAACAACTGCCAGACTTATTTTTTTAAATGCTTTGTATTTCATAATTCCTTCTCTATTTCTGAAACAAAAATTAATAAGTAAGGTTTATGCCAACCAAAAACACGCGCGGGCGCGGGTACAGGTTGTTATCAATGCCATTGGCAATTTCGGGGTCAATACCCGAGTAGTTGGTTACCATAAATGCATTTTGAACTGTAAAGCTGAACCGGGCTTTAAGTTTTTGATTAAACAGTTCCGATACATTGTAACCCAGGCTCATATTATCCATTTTAAAAAACGAGCCGTTTTCAACATAGTGGCTCGACCAGTACTGCGCAGCAGCAAAGCCGGTATCGTATATAAATCGCCTTAAGTTGTTAAAGGTTACCGTGTTGTTGTTAAAAGCCGCCTGGTAAAAAGTATTCGATGCACCGTTGTTGTACACATAGTTGCCCAGGCTAAGTCGTCCGGCCATAAAGAAATCAAAATTTTTATAGGTAATTGTTGATGTGAAGCCCATCAGCACAATGGGTGCCGGCTGCTTGTAGTGAAACTTGTTAAGCTGATTGCTTACCACATTGCCTCCGTTGCCGGTACGGTCAACATAAAAGCCTTCAATGGGTCTTCCGTTGGCATCGTAAATCTGCTGAAACACAAAGAAGGAGTTCTGGGCAAAGCCCACATTGTTGTTCTGAACGGTGTTGCCTACCCCGCCTGAAATTCCGCCTACGTTCACACCCTGGTAGTTGGGGTCATCAGTAGCGGTAAGTTTGGTGATTTTGTTTTTGTTGTGCGACAGGTTAAGGCCCAGATCCCACGTCAGATTGGTGGTTTTAATGGCTTTAGCATTAAGGGTAACTTCCAAACCGCGGTTTTCCAGATTGCCCACGTTGGTGGTAAGGAAGTTGTTAAAGTTGCTTCCGGCTGGAATGGGAATGGTGTTTATCAGGTCGCGCGACTCGCGGAAATAAAAATCAACCGAGGCTGTAATGCGATCGGAAATCAACCCTACATCCAGGCCAGCATTGTAAGTGGTGGTTTCCTCCCATTTAAACGAAGCATCGTAGGCTGAAGGGCGGAAAGTTTGGTAAAAAGTATCGCCAAACTGGTACTGGGCTGTTGTGGTACTTAACACATATACAGGCAGGTAGGGATATGCTCCGCCCACATCCTGCTGGCCGGTTACACCATAGCCTAGCCGAAGTTTAAGGTCGGATAAACCCTTTACATCGGCCAGGAAATTTTCCGATTTCATACGCCATGCAAGGGCAACTGCCGGAAACACGCCCCACCGGTTTTCTTCGGCAAAGCGCGATGAGCCATCGGTACGCAGGGTGGCCGTAACCAGATATTTGCCCTTGTAATTATAGTTGGCACGACCAAAGAACGATATCAGATAGTTGGGGTCTGGTATAAACTTACGAGCTACGGTATCGCCATCCTGGGTTACCTCGTAATCGTAATACACCGAGTTGTCGTAACTGCGGCTAAAGTTGGAACCATCACGCTGAAAGCTCTGGTACGAATATCCGCCCGTAAAGTCGATTTTGTGGTCATTGATCTCTTTGGCATAATTCAGATAAAAGTCAAATAACCTCGACTGATTTTTACCGGTATAATCGGTGCGGCTTCCCAGTTCGCTGGTCCAGGGCGCCAGCGGTGAAACATTGTTAAAACCCTCGCTTTTTGAATAGTCAATACCCATGTTTACATGAGCACGCAGTTCGGGCAGGAAGCTAAAGCGGTAGTCTGCTTCCAGGTTGGCGATGTAACGAAACACTTTCGACCGGTTGTCGGTAAGCTCCAGGCGGGCTACGGGGTTACGTGGTGCAATGGCACTGGCATCCGAGTTAGGGTCGTCCGGGTCAATGGTCCAGGTAAAAAATCCACCCCACCGGGTATTGCCGTTATACACCGGCTGTGTAGGATCGAACGACACGGCGGAGCCGATGGCACCTTCATCGCCAAAGTTGTGGCGGGTTTGCATGCCTTTTAGGCTGGCCGAAACCCTTAGGTTGTCGTTCAGAAAGGTGGGAGAAATGTTAAGATTAACCGAATGGCGTTGCATGCCCGTGGTTTTTAAAATACCCTGCTGATCGGTAAAGCCGTATGAAATACGGTAGGGAATTTCGCGGGCACTGCCCGAAAGGCTAATCAGGTGGTCGGTGGAGACGGCATTTCTAAATACTTCCTCCTGCCAGTCGGTGTTGGCATCGCCCAGCTTATCCAGAGCAGCAGCATTTATGCCATATTGCCCGTTAAGGGAGTTCATTAATGTGCGGAACTCATCGCCCGTCAGCACTTCGGCCTTACGGGCCAGTGTACTAACCGAAACCTGAGCATTGTAATTAAGTGTGGGTTTGCCAACAGCTCCCTTTTTGGTGGTAATGATAATAACTCCGTTTGATGCCCGGGCTCCATAGATGGCGGTAGCCGAAGCATCTTTAAGCACGGTTATGTTTTCTATATCGTTGGGGTTAATGGTGCTGAGCGAGTTCGACAGACCTGCCACTCCACGGTTATCCAGCGGAAAACCATCTACCACTATCAGGGGGTCGTTGCTGGCATTAACCGATGAACCCCCGCGGATGCGTATCTGGGCACCGCTGCCAGGTGCTCCGCTTCCCTGCGTTACCACCACGCCGGCAACCTTGCCTACCAGCAAATCCTGAGGCGAAGCCATGACGCCCTTGTTAAACGAGGCCTGATTTACCGAAACAATGGAGCCGGTAAGGTCTTTCTTCTCTACCTGGCCATAGCCAATAACCACAATTTCGTTAAGGGCCGTAACATCTACCTGCAGGGTTACCTCTATGGTACTCTGGTTGCCCACCGCCACTTCCTGGGTGGAGTAACCCACAAATGAAATGACCAGCGTAGCTCCGGACGATGATACCTGAAGTGAAAAACGCCCGTCCGGGTCTGTAACAGTTCCGTTGTTGGTTCCCTTTTCCAGTACATTGGCTCCCGGAACCGGAGAACCGTCATCGCTTGAAACCACCCGCCCGGAAATGGTGCGGGTTTGCGCCCACAATCCGGTGCTGCCTGCCAAAAGCAACACCAGCATAAGCGCACGTAGGTTAGGGTAAAATTTAATCATATGCTATTCAAGTTTTATCCGAATTTTATTGCGCAGTAATTACCTTCTGCAATATTCCAAAAAACTGAATTTAGAAAACACCTGGTAGCAAGTATTTTTTTTTGAATTTTATGCTAACGATTGCGAAAACGTTTGAATAAAAAATTTTAATCCTATGTTTTCTGATTAACAATGCACTGGCGCAATTGCAACGCCTTTTCTTCATATTTGAGGCAGCAAAAAACTTGATGAGGAGTAAAACAAACCCATGTCAACCTATCAACCCCTTGGCAAAATAACCGAACTGACAAGCACCCTTAACGGGCTCATAGCAAACGACGGCAGCGCAATACTGGAAATTGCTTTTTACAATCCTAAAGTGGTGCGGATTGTGTGTAAAAGGCCCGAACAGCAAACCCCTCCCTCCTATGCCGTTCAGGCGGTACCTGCCGGGACGCATGTTCGTATTACCGATCGATCAGATGCCATTTTGCTCCAGTCGGATGCACTGCAGGTAAAACTGGATAAATACCCCCTGCGCCTTTCATTTCTTACACCCAACGGCCAGGTAATCAATGCTGACGACCCGGCCTTCGGCACCGGATGGATAGGCGAACAGGTTACAACCTACAAAATACTTCAACCGCAGGAACGCTTTATAGGACTTGGAGAAAAAACCGGTCCGTTGAACCGCAGAGGCCATGGTTATGTAAACTGGAATACCGATGCCTACGGTTATCATGCAGGCACCGATCCGCTCTATGTGTCCATTCCGTTTTACATAGGCATACACAACGGCCTGGTGTATGGCATCTTTTTCGACAATCCGTTTAAAACTTTCTTCAACTTTGGCGCCTCCAACAACCGCTTTGCCAGCTTTTCGGCCGACAGCGGTATTATGGACTATTATTTTATTAGCGGCAGCAGCGTAGCCGATTTACTGCACGAATACACCTGGCTCACGGGCCGCATGCCACTCCCGCCGCGCTGGAGCCTGGGCTATCAGCAATGCCGGTACAGCTATTACCCCGAAGCCGAGGTAATGAACGTGGCCCGCACTTTTCGCGAAAAACAAATACCCTGCGATGCCATTGTGTTCGACATTCACTACATGGATGCCTATAAAATCTTTACCTGGGACCAGCAGCGTTTTCCTAACCCGGAAAAAATGCTCCAAACCCTTAAGGAAAGCGGTTTCTCTGCAGTGGTAATGTGCGACCCCGGCATTAAAGCCGAAGAAGGATACGAACCCTATGAAGACGGAAAAGCCAGAGATGTATTCCTGAAATACCCCGATGGTACATTATATACCGGACAGGTGTGGCCCGGATGGTGCCATTTTCCCGACTTTTCCAAACCCGAAACCCGAACCTGGTGGAAGGAAAAGCTGCAGCTGTACACCCGCCTGGGAATAGAAGGTTTCTGGAACGATATGAACGAAATTGCCACCTGGGGAAACATGCTTCCGGAATTGATTACCTGCAACTTCGACGGACACCCGGGCACCATGCGCCAGGGGCGAAACCTGTACGGCATGCTCATGGCCCGCAGCACCTACGAAGGTACCAGCCAGCTGTTGAACAAACGACCCTTTAACCTTACCCGCTCAGGCTTTGCCGGTATACAACGTTACGCAGCCGTATGGACGGGCGACAACGTAGCTTATGATGAGCACATGTTGCTGGGCGTAAGACTGGTAAACAGTTTGGGGCTTTCGGGAGTGCCTTTTGCCGGCTACGATGTGGGTGGTTTTGTGGGCAATGCCGATACCCGGCTGTTTACGCGCTGGTTATCCATTGGCAGCTTCTCGCCTTTCTTCCGTGGCCACACCATGATTAACACACGCGACTCCGAACCCTGGGCTTATGGCGAAGAGGCCGAACAGATCTGTCGCAATTACATCCGGCTGCGCTACCGCCTTATGCCCTATCTCTATTCGGTGTTTAACGAAGCTGCCGAAACCGGTATGCCGGTTCAGCGGTCGCTGGCCATTGACTATACCCATGATGACAAAATTTACGATGGCTTGTACCAGAACGAATACCTTTTTGGCCCCAACATACTGGTAGCCCCGGTTGAAAGCACACGCGATATTGCCAAAGTCTATTTGCCCCATGGGAACTGGTATTACCTGTACAATGGTGCTCTATATCACGGCAACAATGAATTGCTTATTGAATGCCCCCTGCATCGCCTGCCCGTGTTCGTAAAAGCCGGTGCCATTATACCTATGATGGAACCCGGACAACATACCGGGGAGAAGTCAGATACCCTTGAACTGCACGTTTATGCCGGACCCGACACCGAATTTGTTTTTTATGAAGATGACGGAGAAACTTTTGGCTACCGCGATGATAATTTTTACAAACGACTGATCCGCTTCTCAGCTGAAAAGCAAAAGCTTGAACTTCAATCGCCCACCGGCAACTTTCGCCCGGCATTCGTACAGTGGAAGGTTGTTTTTCACGGCTTTACCGGAAGCCCCTCCTTTCGGGTTAACGACCATTTAATACCGGCACAGCACGAAAAAATCAAACTTTTTGAGCCCCTTGAAAAATTCGACCCCATACAAGATCCCGAACCGGTAATGGAAGAAGAGGTAATAAGTATTTCTTTTCCGGAGTCGGCATCCCATACCTTTATCCAATGGTAAACCCGCAGTACATGGAACCCAAACCCCGACTTTCCTTCTGGCAAATCTGGAACATGAGCTTTGGCTTTCTGGGCATTCAGTTTGGCTTTGCCCTGCAAAATGCCAACACCAGCCGCATTTTTCAAACGCTGGGGGCCCAGCCCGATGATCTGGCAGCCTACTGGCTGGCGGCACCCATCACGGGACTTATTGTTCAGCCTATTGTGGGCTTTTACAGCGACCGCACCTGGCATCCTTTCTGGGGCAGAAGACGCCCCTATTTCACGGCCGGGGCTATCCTGGCTTCGCTTTCCCTGTGCCTCATGCCCAACGCCCCGGCTCTTTGGGTAGCCGTAGGCACATTGTGGATTATGGATGCCTCCATAAATATCAGCATGGAACCCTTTCGGGCTTTTGTGGGCGACCTGCTGCCCCCTTCGCAGCGCACCGCGGGGTTTGCCATGCAAAGCTTTTTTATAGGCACAGGTGCCGTGGTGGCTTCGCTGCTGCCCTACCTGTTCACCAACTGGCTTAACGTTTCAAACACAGCCCCGGCCGGCATCGTGCCCGACTCGGTAAAGTATGCGTTTTATGCCGGTGCATTTGCGCTGTTCGTTACCGTAATGTGGACCGTATTCTCTACCCGCGAATACCCCCCCCAACCCGAACACCATGATACCCTGCGCAACCGGCAGAAAAGAAAAATCGATAATGAAGAAGCCAACGCCAAAAAGCTTTTTCGCACCGGTATGGCCCTGGTTTTGGCAGGAATACTTTCCGCCGTGCTGGTATTAACCGGATCGGTCGAAAAAGAGCTTTATGTACTTCCCGGCGGGCTGGTGTTGTTCGGTTTGGTGTTTCTTCTTTCAGTTATCTATATACGGCAACAACGCTCCTACCTGGGTATAGTGCACATGGCCGTTGACTTTCTGAGCATGCCCCGCACCATGGTGCAACTGGCCATAGTACAGTTTTTTTCCTGGTTTGCCCTGTTCGCCATGTGGATTTACACCACCCCGGTAGTAACCCGCTACTTTTACCAGGCTACCGATACAGCCGGCAAAGCTTACAACGATGGTGCCGACTGGGTTAACTTTCTGTTTGCTATTTATAACGGGGTGGCCGCACTGGCTGCCTTTGTCCTTCCGGTTTTGTCGAAATACACCAGCCGGAAAATCACACATCTAATTGCCCTCTGGCTCGGTGGAGCCGGACTCATATCGTTTTATTTTTTCCACAACCCGCAATGGCTTATACTCTCCATGGTGGGCGTGGGCATTGCCTGGGCCAGCATTCTTTCCATCCCTTACGCTATGTTATCCGGTTCGCTTCCCGCAGAAAAAATGGGCTATTATATGGGTGTGTTTAATTTTTTTATTGTAATACCCCAGATTATTGCCGGAACCGTGCTGGGCTTCATGGTTAATCACCTGTTTTCAGGCGAAACAATCTATATTTTACTTACCGGTGGGCTTAGTATGATGCTGGCCGGCCTGATGAGCCTGCGCGTTAACGACCGCGATGAGATAAAGATCCAAAAAAGCCCTGTATGAAATTGGCGCTTTTTTTGGCCTTGCTTGCAACAGGTACAGAAGCCAAAGAACAGAACCTGTGGACTGAGTTCCGAAAAGCCTTTAACAGGGTTCTTATTGCACCCGACTATGTAAGAAGCGCCAGGGCTGCCCGCTTTTACGACTCCCTGCTTGCCGCACAGCGCATTCCCTTTGTTACCACCGACTCCGTAATGTTTTTATTTATGGGTGAGGCCAACCGGGTAGCCTGGTTCGGTGATTTTAATGAATGGGGACAACGCGATGCCGCACTTTATACAGGTAAGCGGGTTCCGGGAACATCGCTGTGGTATCTGGCCGCACATTTTGACAGTGATGCCCGCCTGGACTACAAAATTGTACTCAACGGAAACACCTGGATGTTGGATCCGGCCAATCCACATCAGCAATGGTCGGGCGTAGGTGGTGGAAGTCCGAATTCTGAATTGCGCATGCCCGGCTGGAAACCCGATACCCTTACGCGGCACCCGCTAACCAGCCGGCACGGAAAACTTATTGAAGAACAGTTGTTCTACAGCTCCCTGTTGGGGTACCAGATAAGCTACTCGGTTTATCTTCCCTACGGTTTTAAGCCCGTTAACCGCTACCCGGTTCTGTATGTTACCGATGGATATGAGTATGCCCACGAAAAACTAGGCAACATCACCAACACGCTGGATAATCTAATTGCAAGGGGTGCCATCAGCGAAATCATAGTAGTGCTCATCGACCACCGTGAGCCGGCCAACCGCTCGAATAACCGCAGAATGCACGAGCTGGCTATGAACAAACAGTACCTGACGTTTTTAACTGAAGAATTCATACCTTTTATCGAATCAAAATGGCCGGTTACCGCAAGTCGCCATGAACGTGGCCTTCTGGGTACCAGCATGGGCGGACTGGCTGCATTGTATATGGCCTACGCCAAACCCGATTTGTTTGGATTGGCTGCCGCACAGTCTCCCGCCTTCTGGTTTAAACCTGAAATTTTTACCTTTTGTCAGACAGCAAGTGCCATGCCTGTAAAAATTTACCTTTCATGCGGAACGGTTTTCGATGGTGAAGAAAACACCAGGAAAATGAAGGCTATACTTGAAAATCAAAGATGCCCGCTTATGTATCTGGAAACACACCAGGGGCACAGCTGGGGCAACTGGCGCGACCAGTTGGATGATATTTTAATCTTCTTCTTTAAACCTGATTGAACCAAAAGCACTAAATTGACCCGATTGACAAAGTATGAAGTTGATAACACTCTTTCCGGTAACACTCATCATCCTGATGGCCTGCTCCTCCGGAAAGCAGGCATTCGAACGGGGTGAATACTATTCGGCTGTGATGCAGGCCGTATCGCGCCTCAGGTCCAATCCAGACCACAAAAAGTCGAAGGAAATACTGCGCAGCAGCTACCCCATGGCTCTGGAATACCTGGAGACGGATGCCAAAAACCAGATAGCCTCAAACGCTTCCAACAAATGGCAAACTGCCCTTCTGGCTTACGAAAAAATTAACAACATGTATGAAGCTATCCGCCAGTCGCCTGGCGCACTAAGGGTAATTGCAAATCCTAAAAATTATTATTCCGAAATAGGCCCGCTTAAAGAAAAAGCAGCCGAAGAACTGTACAATGCTGGCATTGCCTCGCTTATGAAAGGAACGCGCCAGGATGCACAACGTGCCTACTACCAATTCAGCGAAGCACATCGATATGTACCCAACTTTAAAGACGTATTAGAATATCTGGATAAAGCCAAAACAGAGGCCACCATTTTTGTAGTGGTAGAGCAGGTTACGGTGCCTGCGCGCTATAACTTGAGCGGCAATTTTTTTCAGGACAAAATCGAAGAATTTTTAATGCGTAACTACCCCGAAGAAGGCTTTGTAAGGTTTTTTAATTCCAACGCTGCCAGGGAATTGAACCTGCCAAGGATTGACCAGGTTATGCGCCTGCAGTTTGACGACTTTAGCGTGGGCAACACCACCACTACCGAACGGGTGGAAACCGTAAGCAAAGACAGCGTGAAAGTGGGCGAAGCAAAAGTAAACGGCCAGACCGTTCCCGTTTACAACACCGTTACGGCAAAAGTAACCACTGTGCGCAGGGAAGTAGTTTCGCAGGGCCTTCTAAGCATGATTATTACCGACAAAAAAAGCGGAGCCGTGCTTAGCCACAGAAAATTTCCCGGGCGCTATGTGTGGACAGCCACCTGGGCCCGGTTTAATGGCGATGAACGGGCCCTTACCCCTCAGCAACAGGAACTCTGCAAAAAGCACGAGGCCCAGCCGCCCGATCCGCAGGGCATGTTTCTGGCCTTTGCCGCCCCCATTTATGAGCAATTTACTCAGGCTGTGCAGGAATTTTACCGCAACTATTAAAGCACACGAACAAATGCCGCGCAGCATTTGTTACAACAGGCATGGTCGAAGGTTTACGCATCTCAGCTTTGATGGCTATCCTTTGTGGGTTGTTTTCCTGCAAGGGCAACGGCCAGCAACCAAGTTCTGCAGAAGTTAAAGAAGTCTCATCTGGCAGTATGAATCCAAATCTTGAACTGGCCACTTTTGGTGGCGGATGCTTCTGGTGTACAGAGGCTGTTTTTCAACAGGTTAAGGGCGTTGAACGGGTCGTTTCAGGGTACTCGGGCGGTAAGGTTAAAAATCCGACTTACAAAGAGGTATGCAGCGGCCTTACCGGACATGCGGAAGTGGTACAGATTACTTTTAACCCGCAGGTAATTACCTATGACGAACTGCTGGAAATCTTCTGGAAAACACACGACCCCACCACCCTGAACCGACAGGGTAACGATGTGGGCACCCAGTACCGGTCGGTTATCTTTTATCACAACGATGAACAACGAAAAAAAGCCGAATACTACCGCCGGAAACTAAACGAAGAAAAGGCCTATGACAGCCCCATTGTAACCGAAATCTCCGCCTTTACGGCCTTCTATCCGGCCGAAGACTACCACCAGAATTATTACCGGCTTAACGCCTCAGCCCCTTACTGCACCTACGTAATTACCCCAAAGCTGGAGAAATTCAAAAAAGCTTTTGCCGACAAGCTGCAACAGCCTTCAAAAGAGAAATTTTAAAAATCCGGCACGAAAGTTGAAACATTTCGGGAAACCTCCCGTTAATACGGGCAAACGAGTAAATCTTCTCATAGGTTTAGGTTTAGGTTAACAAAAAAGTCCCGGGTCGCGGGACTTTTTTGCTTCTATACCTCGTAGGCAATCTCCATAATCCGGATAATTTCCCCCTGCCGGTTTCTTATAGGGGTGAATGTAGACTTCAAAGTTAACTTATTGCCCTGACGGGTTATGCGCGTAAAGGTACCCTTCTGGCTTTTGCCGGCGGCAAGGTCGCGCCAAAACTGCCGGTATTCTTCACTGCTCTTCTCCTCCTTCGGTACAAAAATGCGATGGTGTTCGCCCATAACCTCAGCCGAAGCATACCCCATCAGACTCAGGTAGGTGGCGTTTATTTTTATAATGTGGCCCTCGGTATTGTAATCGGCAATGGCCAGGGCATTGTTTAAGGCTAACATGGTACCTTCGGTTTCGGCCTGGTTGCGCTGCATTTCTTCCTGTGTGGCCTGAAGCTCCTCCATGTTTTGCCGCATCTCTTCTTCCTGGGCACGCATCTGTTCGGTCATTTCCTGCGACTCTTCCAGCAGCCGTTGGGTGCGGGCATTGACTTTTACTGTCGATATGGTTGAGGCTATGCTTTCGGCAATCTTTTCCACAAACTGTATTTCGTAATCCTGCAAAACGCTGAATGAGGCTATCTCGACTACTCCGTAAATCTGGTCGTTGAATTTCAATGGTACAATTAAAATACAGGTCGGGTTTGCATCACCCAGGCCTGAGGTAATGCGAATGTAATTCTGCGGTACTTCGGTAAGAAATATGGTTTCGCCTTCCTGCCAGGCCTGCCCGGCAAGTCCCTCTCCCTTGTGAATCTTCTGGTTAAGGTATTTCTTCTTATCCCAGGCATAGCAGGCTTTCATGGAAATGGTGGCCTCCTCCCCTTCGGTTTCATCGTCCAGAATATAAATGGCTCCCTGGTTGGCCTTCAGGTATTTTACCAGATTGCTTATGATTTCATCGGCCAGCTTGTTAAGGTCGTTGGTATTCGACCGCAGAATTTCGCCAAAGCGCGCCAGGCCTTCGGTTATCCAATTCCGTTTCTTGTCTTCTTCAGCTACCCTTGCCAGGTTATCGCGCATGTTTAACAGGGCATTGCCCAGTACGTCATGGTCGCTTAAAGGCTGGAAATTGGATGTGTAATTGCCCTTGCCGATATTCTCGGCAAACAAGGTGGTGGCTTTTAGTCCGGTAACCAGATTATCCATGGCACGGGCCATTTCGCCAATTTCATCGTTGCTGAACCTGGACTGTTTATCTTCAACCAGTTCACCCCTGCCCAATTTTATCACCACGTTTTTAAGGTAGTTAACCGGAACGGTAATGGAACGAACCAGGAACCAGGCAATGACCAGGCCAAGTACCACAGTGGCACCGGCAAGGATAAGTGTAATATTTCTGAGGTTTCGGGCAGCAACCCTTAACTGCTCGTCTGATTGAGCCGTAATTTTTGACTGGGCAGCGGCCAGCACATTCAGTGAATTGAGTATATCCTTAAGCTGGGGGTTGATCTGACTTTCCAGCACATCTTCTGCCAGCAACTTGGTTATGCCGTCTTCATAGCTTTCAAAAGTGGTGAGCTGCGAAGTTATTTGCGCCTCGGCATTCTTTTGCACGGCTTCAAAACGAACAAAAATAGAATCAACCATTACCCGCTGGCTATCTACCTCCCAGGTTTGTGTAAGCTGGCCGATTTGCTGTTTAAGTTCAGGGTATTCGTATTTTACCAATTGAATAAGCGCTTTTTTGTTTTCATCGTTGGTTTGCAGGTAAACCCAGCTGGTTACAAGTTTTTGGTAGCGCTCTACCAGCAGCACAAACTGGTTAATGGCATCCTTGCTCGGCCTGATGATTTCTGAGTTGGTAGCCACCACCCGGTCAATGTTGTTGGCTGTAAAGAAGATAATGGCCCCGTTGGCCAGAAAAAGGCCCATTACAATCAAAAACCCAAGCAGGATTTTGTTGCCTATGGTAAGCCGTAAACGGAATCTCTTGCTGCGGTCCTCCATAACCAGGTAATTGATTCGATTAACTATACGGAACGGGCAAAAATAGAAGTTTTCCAATAAGGTAAAACTTAAAATCCGGCTGTTTTTCTGACATGTATGCGCACAACCAGCTTTTTTAAACCACCCCGAGGTTGTGTACTTGCCGGGTACACCTTTAGTTTGCAGGCTTTATTATGGAGCCAACACGTATTATTATAGCCGGAGGCGGCATTGTAGGCCTCGCAACAGCTTATAGCATTTTGCAGCAAAACGGGCATTTGCAGGTAACTGTCATTGAAAAAGAAGCCGATATTGCACAGCACCAAACCGGGCACAACAGCGGAGTTATTCACTCGGGCATTTACTATAAACCGGGCAGCCTAAAAGCGATAAACTGCGTAAAGGGCTACCAGATGTTGCTCTCCTTCTGTCAGGAAAACAACATAGCCTACGAACGATGCGGCAAAATTATTGTCGCCACCCGTAAGGAAGAGTTGCCCACCCTTGAAATGCTGTTTCAGCGCGGCGTGGCCAACGGCCTGGAGGGAGTTAAAAAGCTGAATCAGGACGAACTGCGTGAGTATGAACCCCATGTTGCCGGTTTGGCGGGGTTGTTTGTGCCTCAAACCGGTATTATTGACTTTAGCACAGTAGCCCGGAAGCTGGCCGAAAAAATTACAAGCCAGGGGGGCGAAATTCTTACCGGAGTACGCGTAACAAGGCTTAATCAAAAAGGCGGGGAAGTGATTGTAACCGGCAATGACTGCGATTACCGTGCTGATATTTTTGTGAACTGTGCCGGCCTTTATTCCGATGTACTGGCCGGGCAGGTGTTTCGTCATCTAAACGTACGCATCATACCCTTTCGCGGAGAATATTACAAGCTAAGAAAAGAAAGTGAGCATCTGGTAAGAAACTTAATTTACCCCGTACCTGACCCCGCCTTTCCCTTTCTGGGTGTTCATTTCACACGAATGATAGGAGGTGGTGTGGAAGCCGGCCCCAATGCCGTACTGGCCTTAAAGCGGGAAGGTTATCGCAAAACCGATATCTCACTTCCTGAACTTGCCGGCACGCTGGCCTGGCCCGGGTTCAGAAAGGTGGCCCTGAAGTACTGGCGCACCGGCCTGGACGAAATGTACCGCTCTTTTTCAAAAGCGGCCTTTACCCGTGCATTGCAAAGGCTTGTTCCCGAAATAACCGAAGACGATCTCACGCCCGGGGGTTCGGGTGTACGGGCACAGGCCTGCCACCGCAACGGAACCCTGCTGGATGATTTTCTGATTCTGGAGACCGAACGCATGATACATGTTTGCAACGCTCCCAGCCCGGCGGCCACCTCATCCCTCTCCATCGGGCAACAAGTAGCCGCAAAGGTTTTACAGAAAATTCAGTAAAAACGAAACACTATTCCGCCCTGCATACCGAAAACCGGTACCGAACGGTAATAATTTTGATACACCACCCCTGCCGATAGGAGGGCACGGAACGCACCAAGTTCGATTACACCGTGTTGGTACTGCGCACTGAGTTCAAGCCGCGGCCAGGCGCCCGATGAAAAGTCGTGGGCATGCCGGTACTCAATCCACACCATTCGCTTTTGCATGCTGTTGTGAACCCCCAGCAGCACCGACCACTCGTAAAATGAGTTCCTGCCCCCGAAGGCTTCGTTCATCATACCGTTGCCCAGGCGCAAGGTAAGGTACCGGCTGGTTATTAAGTTAAGCTGCAACACCTGCCAGTCGTTGGTGCGAATGTGGATAAACGAACCGTCGGATGTCTGCTCTAGCAGGTAATTCATTCTGAAATCGGTTGAAAATATGCCCCAGTTGCCGCGCATACGCGGCCACAGAAAATAATATCCCGGCGGATTGGCAGCACCCTGTGCGAACAATTCAACCGAAACCAGCGATGGATACCGGGTTCGGTCGGCCGAAAGTTTGTACTGCTGCCACATGGGTATGCCCCTGAACATCAAATCGAAAAGAAAAAAACCTCCGCCATCCCCGCCGTTTCCGTCACCAGAACTGGCTCTGCGGGTCTGCCGGGCATGCTCTTCCGACTTTTGCTTAATTTCATCTACCTGTCCGTAAACCGGAGGCAAGAGCAAAAACAGGCAAACAAATAGCAGTATCCGCATAACCCAGGTAATGCAAGTTCCGGGCCAGAACATTACCCTGCCCGCACAGCCGAAACCTCTATTTCCACCAAGAATTCAGGGGCTATAAGTGCGTTAACTTCAACCATGGTGGTGGCAGGCTTTATATGCTGAAAATATTCCCGATGAGCCCTGCCGGCTTCTTCCCACTTCGAGATGTCGGTAACAAAAATGCGGGTGCGCACCACATCTTCCAGCTTAAATCCGGCATTTTCGAGTATGCCTTTAATCTTTTCCAGCACAAACCGCGTTTGCTCGTACATGCTTCCCTTTCCAACCAGCCTTCCCTGGCCGTCCACAGCCACCGTTCCGGTTACTTCCAGCTGGTTGCCAACCTGTACGGCCCGCGAGTACCCGACAATGTCTTCCCACTTGGCTCCTGATGAATAATTGGTGCGCATAAATCGTAATTTTAATTCGCAATGAAGTTAACACAAAAAGAACTGGAACGCTACAGCCGCCACCTGGTTTTAAAAGGATTTGGCCGCGAAGCGCAGGAAAAGCTCAGGCAAGCCAGCGTGCTGGTGGTGGGTGCAGGCGGATTGGGCTGCCCCCTGTTGCTGTATCTTGCAGCGGCTGGAACAGGCAAAATTGGCATAGCCGACTTCGACACCGTGCAGGAATCAAACCTGCAGCGCCAGGTTTTGTTTACCATGGAGGACCTGGGCAGGAACAAAGCCGAAGCCGCCGCAAAACGCCTGCAGTTGCTTAACCCCCATGTAAGCATTCAGGCCTACCCTTTCAGGCTGGCACCGGCCAACATTGCTGAAGTGATTGCGCCCTACCAGGTGGTGGTGGATGGGTCGGATAATTTTGCCACACGCTACCTGGTAAACGATGCCTGCGTGGTTTATGGAAAACCCGTTGTGTATGGGTCCATTCTTCAGTACGAAGGACAGCTTGCCGTATTTAACATTCCATTATCCGGCAACCGCCGCTCAGCCAATTACCGCGACCTTTTTCCGCACCCACCGGCAAGCCATGAAGTACCCAACTGCGAAGAAGCAGGTGTACTGGGTGTTTTGCCGGGTACCATCGGAAGCCTGATGGCCAACGAAACTATTAAACTGCTTACCGGTACCGGCCAATTGCTATCGGATAAACTCCTTCTTTTTGATGCCCTAACCCTGGAAGTAACCCGCATTGGCATACCCAAAAGGTACCCGTCAGAGAACATTAAGATTTTGCCGGATTACGATGTAATTTGCGGAACCCTTAAAAAACCAGACATGAAGGAAATTACCGTACACGAACTCAAGGCCATGCAGGAAACCGGTGAAGATTTCCAGCTCATTGATGTACGCGAGCCTCACGAAAATGAACAGGCCAATCTGGGTGGTGAGCTCATACCCATGGCCGAAGTTCCCCACAATCTGCATCGCATAGCACGCAATAAAAAAGTAGTTATCCATTGCCGAAGCGGCGGAAGAAGCGGAAACATTATTCAATGGCTGGAAAAAAACCACGGATTTGAAAACCTGTACAACCTGAAAGGAGGCATATTGGCATGGGCCCGGGAAATAGATCCTTCAATGGAAGTAGACTAGGTCTTTCGGTCGGGGAAGAATAAGCTTACCAACACAGCCGCGGCAAAGCCTAATCCTAAAGCGGGCACAAGTGCCGGTACCGAAACCGGAAACCACTGAAACCATACCCACGCCACCATGCCGGTTACCATAGCTGCCAATGCTCCCCGGGCCGAAAACCGGCGCCAGTAAAGTCCAAGGGTTAGCGGCACAAACAGCGACACAAGCGAAAACACCGATGAGCCGCCTACCAGTTTGTAAATATCGGTTTTAACACAGGCCAGCAAGGTAGCTCCGGCACTGAAGAGCAGCACCGATACCCGGGTAATGAACAAAAATTGGCGCTCTGGCAATGGTTTGGTCAATAGGGGCTTAATGATATTTTCTGAAAGAATAGCCGCCGGCGCCAGAATAGATGAACTGGTTGTACTAAGTATGGCCGACAGGAGCGAGCCGAAAAACAGTATTTGTACTGGCAAACCGGTATGCTGCAGTACCATTGACGGAAGGGTTAACTGGGTATCTCCGTTAACCTGATCCGGGTAGAGATGTTTTACACACAGGCTTATAAACAGCGGAAGCAGAGCTACAGAAAGGTAAAGCCCTGCTGCATAGTAGCACGACCGCACAGCTATTTGTGAAGATCCGGACGACATGGCACGCTGAAACACGTCCTGCGAAGGAATGGAACCCAGCCCCAGTACCGACCAGGCTGCCAGGTAACCAAGCACATCGGTAAAATTTCCCTCTGGCAAAAACCGGAAGGTTCCGGCAGGTACTTCTTGGATTACCCTCATTGCCCCACCCGCCTTGCCGGCCAGCACAACGGCCAGAATTGTAAGACCGAGCACAATAGCCATACTCTGCAGAAAGTCAGTAACCGATACAGCCCACATGCCTCCCACAGCGGTGTACAACGTTACCACCAGCGAACTCACCACTATGCCCTGCCATACCGATATGCCGGCAACCACATTCAATATTAAACCCAGCGCCACAAGCTGCCCGGCTGTGTAGCCAAAGTAAGAAGGCACCATTAAAATGCTGGCCAGCAGCTCGGCCTTTTTGCCAAACCGGTTTCTGAAAAAGTCGCCCAGCGTAAGCAAATTCATGTGGTAAAGCCGGCGGGCAAAAAACATCCCGAACAGCAGCAGGCATAACGCTGCCCCGAAAGGGTCTTCGACTACGGCATACAGCCCTCCCTTAAGAAACTCTGAAGATGCCCCAAAAATGGTTTCTGAACCAAACCAGGTGGCAAAAAGGGCGGAAGTGCTAAGCACCATGGGCAGGCTGCGCCCGGCCAGCATAAAATCACCCGGGCTTTTCACCCTTCGCGCAGCCCAAAAGCCGGCCAATAGGGTTAACAGTAAATACAAAATAATGAAAAACAGCAGCAAATGTACCCGGTGGTTTAGGGTGCAAAAATTACTGTTTTCCTGATATCTGAAAAGTACGGGTTATGTTAAAGCCAAGATGTATTTCGCCATCCCAGAAGTTCTCGGTGGTCTCTGTTACTGTAAAGCGTTCAAACATACCCAGCGTGTTGGTAAGCACAATCTGAAAAACATGGCCACCGGTTTCAATATCCACACCTATACCTACTGCATCATATCGCACATAATCGGGTGCAATGTTTGGTCGGGCATTCAGGCGCTTCAGACATTCGGCTGTCAAAGCTAAACTAGGTGTTAACTTAAACCTTCCGGCAAAGCCCAGGGCAAAATCATCGTTATTTTCAAAAAGCTGGTTTACCGCATTGCGATGAACGTAGATAGGGTTAAGCTGAAACGAAAACTTAGAGGTGAACTTACGGGCCACAAGCAGCTGTGTGGCATAGGCCAGCCTGTCGCCTGCCTTTAACGGAACGGCTATATCAGCGTTTCGGGGGGTGGTGCGGTAAAACACAGTGCCCATTGCTGTAACCGTTACCGGTAAAGCTTTGCTCTGGCGAAGCACCTTGTACCTGATGTACCCATCAAAGGTTTTGTCGGCTGATGTACGCCCCACCCCCACCCCCAGGCGGTCGCTTATGCCATATTCCAGTCCCAGGCGGGTAACCGACTGGTCGAGGCCCCAAAGTGTATGGGCTCCTTCGTTGATTAAGCCAAACCTGTGAGCGAAAATGAACTCAAGTTCACCTTTTCTTCGGGTTTCAACCGACTGGCCGTTGATGATTCGGGAGCCTTTAAATGTGGCTATCGCAAATCCGGGGTCGGGTTGTTGTTTTTCCAGTTCCGACAGCAAATCCTGGGCATGGAGCGAAAAAACATAAAAGGCTGTGAACGTTAAGAGTAAAAGTGCGTTCATGGTGGTTACCGGGGTTTATAAACAAGGTCAACCGTAACTTCTACCTGTTCGGCAATGTTTTGCCACAGAATTTTTGGAATACTAACCGAATAGTCTTCCAGCCGCACGGTAAACTTCGATTTCATGATCAGATTTTCGCCCTGGCGTGCAATGGTTCCGGGCACATTCACTTCGCGGGTTACACCATGTATGGTTAGCTTACCTGCAGCCTGTACGTTTTGTATGCCGGAAACCGATGCGTCATAGCCGTTTATCCGACCTGTAAAAGTTGCGCGCGGAAATTTTTCCGATTCCAGGTATTTTTCATTGAAATGCTCCTGCATTAGTTTCTTTTTAAACTCAAAGCCACTTACCGGTACAGAAAAAGCTATCTCGCCCGTTGCACTGCTAAAAAGGCTGTTCACCTTGCGGTTTACTGCCTGTATGTCTTCAAGAGGTGCAGATGAATAAAACGAAATATAACCATCGGCTACTGTATATTGCTGGGCGCTGGCGGAACGGGCCTTTGCCAGAAAAGCTCCCCACAGAAGTATAGCAAGAAATACGCGCATCATGCATCAGTTTTCAGGGGCCCCGTCATCTACCCAGCAGGCAATAATGGCTTTTTCATCGCTGGTCAGGCCTCCAGCTGGGGGCATGGAACCATTTTGGGTCCGGATTTTTATATCCTGTCGTTTGCTAAATGCCATGGAATAGGTCAACCAGTCGCCATTGGCCGGATGGCAGGAGGCACCACTGCATTTGGCTTCAAAAAGAGCTTTTATTTGCCCGTTATAGGTAACGCCGGTGGGCAGTCGATCGATGCTTACACTTAATAAAAAGGTACAGTTATCCGACAGGTCTTTAACCGAAACGGTATGCAGCCCGTCTTTCAATTCGTTAAACGTGGCCTGGTTGCCAAACGGGCCCCCGTCAATGGCATACTGATAGTTGCCACTTCCTCCTGAGGCCGCTACGGTAACCGATCCGTTATACGGTGCCAGACATTTGCTGTTGGGTACCTGGGTGACCATGGTGGCTGTAAGGCCTGTGTTCAGAAGCAGCTCGGCTGACACCTCCTTTTCGCAGCCCTGCTGGTCTTTTACCGTAATCGTAAAAGTGCCAGCGCCCAGACCTGAAAAAGATGCCGATGACACAAAGCTGCCGGTATTTAGCCTGAACTGGTACGGGGGTTTACCCCCGGTAGCCTCTACTACAATCATGCCGTTGCCGGTAATGCAGTCGGTTGGGTTGGTTGTGGAGACTACGGCAAGCTGCAGATCGGATTGGCTGCAATTTGTTACCGAAGGGTCGTTTCCGCTGGAACAACCAGCATACAATGCCATGCATCCAATAGCAGCGGCACTGAAAAGTCTTTTGAAAAATCTCATGGGCTTCGATTTACAATTGGTGAAAAACTGTATTTAACATTTAAAAAAGCCCCAAGACTGGCCAGCGAAACGCCACCCTCGCCCACGCCAGCCAGCGGGGCTTTAAAAAAAGGCTCCAGTTGAACGGCCCATTGGCTGTTTAACTGCCTGTTCAAGCCAACTGAAAAATTCAGTACGCTAAACCATTCATTGTTCTTTCCGCGAATGGTTTGCTCGTACGTATTCACATGGCCATAACCTGCCCGTACCTGGTAGACATAACGCTCTTCACTCATAAGATAAGACGATACTCCTGCCCCGGCATAAAGGAACCATTTTCGCCCGGGCGAAAAATGGTAGTATGCCATTACCGGAACGTCCCACATGTAACAGTTCCCATCGACCCAGTCGCTGGGTTGGCCGTTGTATTCCACATTTCGGGCTGAGTAAAATTTATTGGAACGCACGAGCCCGGATGCCATCGAAAATTTTTTGCTGATTGCATACTCAACAAGTAAGCCGTAGTTTAACCCCATCTTACCGGGCCGGACTGATTTAACCGTTGAATAATCGGGAGAGACAGCAAACTTTATTGAAAAGCCGCAACAGTTTCTTTTGCGTTTAACCTCATTTTCTGATGGAATTTCACTTTGAACCGCAACGGAATCTTCCGGTTTCTTCAAAGTCTTTTCTTTCATGGTGGTCGAATCGGCTGATGTAAGAACAACATGATCAGTATGTTCAGAAGCATTTTCTGCGGCTGCAACCTGCCAGTTGGTTAACTGGTTGTTGCCGGTTTTGAAGGGTTCGTCTTTTACAAAAAAGTCGGTTAAAGCAACATCATGTCTTGCAGCTGATAATTGTGTTTCAACCCGTTCCCCGGCTTTATTGTCCGGTGCCGTAATATTCTGACTTTTGGGCTGTGTATGCCTTACGCGCATTTTTTCAGCTTTCGAAATGGATTGGTTCGGCTGAGCCTGAATTTTGCTTTCGGCCGGTTCCCGGTTCTGGTGCGGCTGTAGCGCCGGTGCACGCACAGCATCGTCGGGTGATTGTAGCACCAAACCTTGCCACATCAACACAGATACTGCAATTAGCAGTACCGATCCTGTAATTAGATCAGTGCTTTTCTTGAAAAACTGCTCCTTCTCCGATTTTGCCAGACGAATCTGCATATCGGTCCAGTCAGGCATGACTGCATCGCCTTCCGATTTCTCAGCGGCTTGTTTAAACAGATCGTCCAAATCCTGATCAGGCCAGTTTTGCATATTTTCTTTTGTTTATCATTTCCAGCATGTGCCTCAACCGTTTACGTGCTTTTGAAAGATTTGATTTTGAGGTTCCTGCTGATATTCCCAGAATTGCGCCAATTTCTTCGTGTGTGTAGCCATCAATGGCGTAGAGGTTAAAAACCATGCGGTATGCGGGAGGCAGGCTTTGCACCAGTGCTAAGAGTTCTTTATGCGAGAGTTCGCTAACAGCCTCCGGAAGGACAATTAATTTATCGGGAACCAAATCAGCTGCCTGCTGGTAGTAGTGTTTGTTCTCCTTCCTGTAATGATCAATCGATGCGTTGATCATGATTCTTCTTATCCATGCCTTAAAGGAGGTATCCGGTTTATACTGATCTATCTTCTGAAATATTTTCATGAAACCATCGTTGGTTACTTCTCTTGCCTCTTCTGTTGTGCGGCAATACCGTGCGCAAACGCTAAAGCAGTAGCCATAGTAGGCGTTGTACAATTGCCGCTGACACCCGCGGTCGTTTCGTTTGCACCCTTCTATCAGGTTATGCATGGGCAAGGGGCGGGTTTTGAAATTTCACACAATACGGATGATTTAAAGTAAGGGTTGCCTCCGGTACGGAAAGTTACGAAGGTTGTGCGCCCGGATTTTTCAAATAAATGAAAAACCCCCGAAATCCTGGACTCCGGGGGCTTTTCACGTCTATAGTTGGCTTTAATCCTGATGCAATAATAAGCGGGCGGAGTACTTGACGCTAACAGGTATCGACATAGGGTGTTTATTGGCGATAAACGGCCAGAACAGGTTGCTGGCCGGATATTTAAAAGGGCTATAAAAACTGAAACCCCCGAATCTGTTCACGACAGCGGGGGTTTCAATGTCTACAGTTGGCTTTAATCGTGGGTAAAATTAGCAGGAAACTTTTAAAAAGCAACCCCGACTAAGGAAAAATACTGTCTTTTCTTGCCGAGTCGGGCTTGGTGAACTTATTCTCAATGCGTTCGCGTAATTGCGGTTTGGAGCCGGGAAAGGTGGTTTTCCGTGAAATATCAAAGCTTACGGCTGCCACAATGAGCAGGTAAACCAGGGCGCAGGCCAGAAATATCTTCCTGGAGCGGCTCATAGGAATAAAAAGGCCGCAAAGGCGGCCGGTTATTATTTCACTTTCTTCACCACGGCTTCAAAAGCCTCCGGATGATTCATGGCCAGGTCGGCCAGCGCTTTGCGGTTCAGCTCAATGCCGCTCTTTTTAAGCCGGCCTATAAACTCGGAGTACGAAAGTCCGTGTGCCCGTACACCGGCGTTTATACGCGTAATCCACAACGCACGGAATTCGCGTTTTTTCTGTTTCCGATCGCGGTAGGCATAGGTTAAGCCTTTTTCAACGGCATTTTTGGCTACCGTCCATACGTTTTTTCTGCGGCCAAAATATCCTTTGGCCAGTTTCATGATGCGCTTCCGTTTGGCGCGCGATGCTACATTGTTTACTGATCTGGGCATAGTTCATCATTTTTTGGCTGAGGGCGACCGCCAGGGCGATGCTTGAGCTCCGCAGCCGGGTTAAACATTATAAACCATTTGCTGCCGGCGGCAGCAACTTAAAAAGCGTAAGGCAGCATGGGCTTTATATTCACCACATCGGTAGGTTTTACTACCTGCTTGCGGGTAAGCCTGCGCTTTTGTTTGGTTTCTTTTTTGGTAAGGATGTGGTTTTTATAGGCACGCTTGTGCATAATCTTACCGGTTCCGGTAACCTTAAAGCGCTTTTTGGCTCCTGATTTGGTTTTAACTTTAGGCATACTACTCAGGTTTTGTTTTTTCCTTTGCGACTTTTCCTTTCGATTGGATAATTATTGACATCCGTTTGCCTTCCAGCTTGGGCATTTGCTCCACTTTGCCATATTCTTCCAGTGCCTGGGCAAACTTCAGCAACAATATCTCGCCTCTCTCTTTATAAATAATTGTTCTTCCCGGAAAGAATACCGTTGCTTTTACCTTGGCACCTTCCTGCAGGAAGTTCATGGCATGTTTGAGCTTGAAGTTAAAGTCGTGCTCTTCGGTATTAGGCCCAAAGCGAATTTCCTTCACCACCACCTTTACAGCTTTGGCCTTGATTTCCTTCTGCTTCTTCTTCTGCTCGTACTTAAACTTGGAGTAGTCAATAACCTTACAAACAGGCGGGTCGGCATTGGGTGAAATTTCCACAAGGTCCAAACCCTGATCTCTTGCAATGCGCAAAGCGTCCTGCAAGGGATAGATGTCCACTTTTACATTGTCGCCAACCAACCGCACCCTGGGAGCGGTAATTCTTTCGTTTACACGGTAGGGCTCTTCTTTGCGCGGAGGCCCTTTGCGAAAGAATGGTCTGTTTGTCTGGTTTATAATACTACTTCCTGGTTATAGTTAAACATGGCTAACCCGGTGCCGGCACCAAACCTGCCGCTTACCGGCTTACCGCTTATTAGCGGAAAGGGTGCAAATATCGGTAAAACATGCAAGAATCAAAACTTAGGCTAAAAATTAAACGAAGCGGGAATAGCAGCCTCTTTGCTGAACTGTTCGATGAAGCTGTCCAGAAGCTGGCTGCCCCGGTCGCCCTCGCCATGTTTGCGCACGGCCACTTTACCTTCGGCTGCCTCGCGTTCGCCCACAATAAGCATGTAGGGTATTTTTTTTACTTCGGCATCCCGTATCTTCCTTCCTATTTTTTCGTCCCGGTCATCCATAAATCCTCTGATATCCAGCGACTTAAGCCTGTCCAAAACTTGTTGTGCGTAAGGGTTGAATTTTTCGGATATGGGCAGTACGGCAACCTGATCGGGGGTTAACCACAGCGGAAAGTTGCCGGCACAATGTTCAATGAGTACGGCCACGAAACGTTCCAGTGAGCCGAACGGGGCCCGGTGGATCATGACGGGCCGGTGGCGCTGGTTGTCGGCTCCTGTGTATTCCAGTTCGAAGCGCTGGGGCAACTGGTAGTCAACCTGTATGGTACCCAGTTGCCAGCTTCGGCCCAACGCATCTTTTACCATAAAATCCAGCTTTGGGCCGTAAAAGGCAGCCTCGCCCTTAACTGCTATGGTCTTTAGCCCACGCTCATCGGCAGCTTCCTGGATTTCGCGCTCGGCTCGTTCCCACAACGCGTCATCGCCAATGTATTTTTCTTTATTGGCGGGGTCGCGCAGTGAAATCTGGGCGGTGTAGTTTTCAAATCCCAGGGCGCGAAATACATACAACACCAGGTCAATCACTTTTACAAATTCCTCTTTCACCTGGTCGGGGCGGCAGAAAATGTGGGCATCATCCTGCGTAAAGCCGCGCACACGGGTTAGGCCGTGCAGTTCGCCACTTTGCTCGTACCGATATACAGTACCAAACTCTGCCAGCCTTACGGGAAGGTCGCGGTAAGAGCGGGGCTTTGACCGGTATATCTCGCAATGGTGCGGACAATTCATGGGCTTAAGCAAAAACTCCTCATGTTCATCGGGGGTGCGTATGGGTTGAAAAGAGTCTTTGCCGTATTTTTCGTAATGCCCGGAGGTTACGTACAGGGCTTTGCTGCCAATATGGGGAGTTACCACCGGATCGTAGCCAGCTTTTAGCTGGGCTTTGCGCATAAACTGTTCGAGGCGTTCGCGCAAAATGGTTCCTTTGGGTAGCCACAGCGGGAGGCCCATGCCCACCTTCTCGGAAAAGGTAAACAATTCCAGTTCGCGGCCCAGTTTGCGATGGTCGCGCTTGCGCGCTTCTTCCAGCATTTTCAGGTAGTCGTCCAGTTCTTTTTGCCTGGGGAAGGTGATGCCGTAAATGCGCGTAAGCATTTTATTCTTTTCGTTGCCGCGCCAATAGGCTCCGGCTACGTTGAGCAGCTTTATTGCTTTGATAAAACCGGTATGAGGGATATGCGGCCCCTTGCATAGGTCAGTAAAGTTTCCCTGCCGGTAAAAGGTAATAGAACCATCGGCCAACTCATTGATGAGCTCAATCTTGTAGGGGTCGCCTTTTCGGGTAAAATATTCAAGCGCTGCGGCTTTGCTAACTTCTTCCCTGAAGTAAGGATTTTCCTGGCGGGCCAGCTCCTTCATTTTGTTTTCCACCTGCAGCAGGTCTTCTTCTCCAAAAGGGCGCCCGTCCAGATCCACATCGTAATAAAAACCGTTTTCAACGGGGGGGCCTATGCCAAACTTTACTCCCGGGTACAGGGCTTCGAGTGCTTCGGCCATGAGGTGTGCCGATGAATGCCAGAACGCGTACTTGCCACCCGCATCGTTCCAGGTTAATATTTTAACAGAGGAATCGGAGGTTATGGGCCGTGATAAATCTCTTACTTCTCCGTTAACTTCTATGGCCAACGCATTTCTGGCCAGGCCTTCGGAAATGCTGCGGGCTATTTCGGCACCGGTAACACCGTTGGAAAACTCACGAACGCTTCCATCCGGCAAGGTTATTTTTATGTTCATGGCAAATATTGAGGTGCAAATATAGGAGGCTTACCATAAACGGTGCAGGGCGGATGCAGTATGTTGCCTGTTACAGTTTAAACTGGGCGGTAAAAAGAATGCCAAACCTGCGGGCCCGCTCATTTTCCAGATAGCTTAGCCGGTGAATAAAGTCTACACGGATAAAACGAAAGATGTTTTCAACGCCATAGCCCAGCTCAAGGTAGGGCCGGTTCCAGGTAAGGTTGGCGTTGCCGGCAGGAAAAGGCAGCGGATTGCTGATGTCGAGGTTGGCCTGGCTGAGGCTGCCTGCCAGTATGTTGGCGTAGCCGGTAAGGCGCCAGTGCAGCCTGCGCATTAATGGAATGCTGTTCAGTAAGAAGCCTTCAAAATGGTGTCGATACTGCAGTGACACGAAGCGGTCGCTGAAAAACTCACCAAAGTTCAAAAGGTTGTACAGGAAATCGGTGTAAAAAGGGGTTTCGTTGCCCAGGTGCCAGGAGAGCAGCGGATAGGGCAATACGTCATCGGTATATTCACCGGTTACCGACAGGTGCGCGTAGCCCAACGGCCCCATGGGAAGCTTTTTAAGTACCGACACCCTGAATTTATCGTATGAAAAATCACTACCCCACACACCTTTTAGCCCTTTACTATAACGCAGTGTAATAATGGGCCATTTTTGTGGCCCGAGGCTTACGCGCTCATTATCGTACTGCAAAAACAGTTCATCGCGTGCTATGCGCGACTCGAAAACCACTTCAGCCCTTCTGAATGAATTTTGTAATGAGGTAAGGTCGCCCGGATTGGTGTAGTAACCGAAATCGAATACCGGGTTAAAGGTGTTGAATCTGAAAGCTATGCGTTGCGACACACCTGTTAGCAATTCGCGTTGCAGGTTAAAGCGCAGTTCATCGAAGTAATATCCCCTGCGGAATATACCCCATCTTGAGGCGGCAAGAAAAAGATAGTTGTCGGCCAGGGCCTCGTCATCAATGCCCACGCGCCAAAGGTCGTGCCGGTAACGCAGGCTGGCTACGGTCCACCGCTTGCGGTCAATGATGTGCATGACATGGGCTGCGTATTTAAGCCGTTGGTCATCGAAACCGTATCCAATCTGGGCGCCAAATTCCCATTTCCGGCTAAACAGGTAATTGGTTTTAAATCCACTTTGAAGTCTCACCCCTTCAATGTCGTTCCAGGCCAGCAGGCGCAGATAGGGTCCTATATCTACCTTGCCCACTTTTTTATATCCGTTTATAATAACCTTGGCAATGTCAACATAAGTGCGCACCACCGGAATATTGGTGAGGGTGTCAATCATTCTGTACACGGTTTTTTCAGTTTCCGTAAGCGGCTCATGGCGCAGCTGGTTCCAGTGTTCATCGTTATTCCGGTTAAGAATATAGCCTTCTTCAAGCAAGATTTGTTTTTCGTAAAAGCGGGGCTCCCTGGGCTGATTTATAACAATATTTTTGTTTGATGTATAAAATTTGGCCAGCATGCCGGCCCAGTCATCGCGCACCTCGCCCACATCAACCAGTACCCGGTTTTTTACCGGCAGCCACGGCCCTGCTTCGGTAGGAAGCAGCTCCTGCTGAATTTTTATTTTTTCAATAAAGTTCAGGTTGGCCTCTTTGCCAATGGTGGCTTCTATCTGCCGAAGAGCATATTCGTTTTTTGTTATCCACATGGTGCCGGTAAAGGCAAGTGCCTGTGGGTTTTTAGGGTAAAAGTCAATCCGGTAACAATAATGGTCGCCCACATATACGCTGTCCATCAAGTCATATTCATAATACAGCCGCCAGCCATCGGCAATGGGCGAGACAAAATCCTTTTCAAGGATGGTAAGCCAGTTTTTGTAAAAATTGTATTCCTGGAATGTGGGTCCGATAAGCTGACTGGTGAGGGATCCGTCTTCAAAGCCCAGGCCGCTGATTTTGGTTTCCTTAATGTTTTCGAGTTTCATTTCCGGATGGCTCCGGTAATAAAAGCGCGATACGCTTTCTGAGATAAATACCGGCAGTACGGGCTTACCGTCTTCGCCCGCAATAACCGCAACGCTGTCGAGCACGCGGGATATCTTTTGTATAATTTTTTTATTCCGGAATTTTTCGGTCATGTTATCGATATCTATTTCAATTTTGGAATAGGTATCGTATTCGTAGGCCGACAGGCTTCGCTTGTCGTTGCGCTCTTTGTTTTTGATAACATTGCGCATAATGGGAAATGCAGGATTCTCGCCTGCCAGAATCACAATATCGCGGAGCCGGGTTATTTCTTCTTCGAGCTGAAAATGGATAACCTGTTCCCTGCCCTTTTGCACATATTTGGTGCGGGATTTATAACCAATATACGAGGCCATGAGCGAATCGGCCGGCTGGTTGGTGGTAATTTGATAGTTACCGTCAAAATCAGTGGTTGTGCCGATGCTTGTTCCCTTAAAAACAACATTCACAAACGGCAGCGGATCACCAGAAGCGGCATCGGTAACTTTTCCGCGAATAACAGTGGGTTGTGCTTCAGCCAGAAAAGACCATAGTGCACATAAGTAAATAAGGACGTGCTTCAGGCCGGGCATATATTGCATGTGTTAAAAATAGCTATAAAATACTTCTACCTGTTTGCCCCATTATTCGGCTATCGGCAAAATCTCCGGTTTGCCGAGAAAACGGGGTTGGGTTTTAAAAACATACAAATCAAGCACTGCCATGGGCCGGGCCAGTATTTCGCGCAGGGTAACGTTGTTCCATTTTTCCGGTCCTGCTGCCAGGGCCACGGCCTCTATACCTTCAAACTGGCAAATAAAAAGTGCACGATAGGCATGAGCAGGTTGTGTAATAATAACCAGTTGCTCCTGCCCGAAAATTTTTTTACTGCGCACTATGGAGTCGAGCGTGCGCAGGCCGGCGTAGTCGGATGTTATGACCGCAGCCGGCACGCCCCTTGCCACCAGCGCTTTTTTCATTTCAAGTGGTTCGTTGTAATATCTCGACCGGTTGTCGCCACTCACAATTACGTGCTTTATTTTTCCGGCGTGGTACAACGCAGCGGTTGCATCCATGCGCTCATGAAAATAGGTGTTGGGGTTTCCTGACGACAGCCGGTGGCTGGTACCGGGCACCAAACCCACCTGATGCGGCGGCAGTGCCTCAACCTGATAAAAAACCCGGTGGCGCGTAGCCTGTACAACCCAAATGTTCAGTGTTGCTACCAGTAACAGACAAAACCCTGCAAAAAAGCCGAGGGTACGTTTTAAAACCAACATCATGCAGATAAAGCCAACCGGTTGCAAAGTTAACGAAGGTCTTCCAGAAATCGTTTCTCAAGCAGGTGGGCATTCCGCACAGATTTGCGGTACCAATTTAACCGAAGGGTGTTTTTTTCTTCCTCTGAAAGCATGTAATTGCCTTGTTTCCAGAGTTTTGTCATAACCTGAAACAAACAAATGGCAACACTTACCGAAAGGTTCAGGCTTTCGGTAAAGCCGGTCATGGGTATGCGCACAGTGGCATCGCAATGCTGACGTACGGTGCCGGACACGCCCCTGTCTTCGTTGCCGAATACAAGGGCCAGCTTTTCGGGCCCAACCTCCAGTTCTTCGATCCCAATGGTACCCGAAGGGTCGGTGGCTATTATGCGGTAACCCTGGCTGCGCAATTCCTGCATGCACCTTAGGGTGTTATTGGCATTTTTGATTCTATAGCGAATAAGGTTGATCCACTTATATGATCCTTTTAGGACTTTTTTATTAAGCTGGTACGGTGTAGTATTTTCGATGATGTGAATATCCTGTACCCCCAGGCATTCGCAGGTGCGCACCACTGCGCTGGCATTCTGGGGCTGGTAAATGTCTTCAAGGGCAACGGTAACCTTGCGGGTTCGACAGCTTAGCACCTGCTCAATGTGGGCCTTTCGTTGTTCTGAAATGTACGCAGCAAGGTGTTGGGTTAATCTTGATTGTTGCTCTTCGGTTACCATATCTGCATTTAGCTGAACAGCGCTCCGGCTATAGTGGCTGTCATCATGGTTGCCAGCGAAGCGGCCATAAGGGCACGCAGTCCGAGGCGCGACAGATCGGCCTGTCGGGAAGGTGCCATCCCTCCTATTCCGCCAATCTGGATAGCTATGGAGCTGAAGTTGGCAAATCCGCAGAGGGCGTATGCCGATATAAGCAGGGTTTTTTCGCTCAAAACTCCTGTTGCCTTTACTTCTGCAAGGCTAAGATAGGCTACAAATTCATTAATCACGAGCTTTTGCCCCAGAAAGCTTCCCACATACAGGGTTTCGCTCCATTCAACACCCATGGCAAAGGCAAACACCCGAAATATCTGGCCGAAGAGGTACTGCAGGGAAAACCCGGTAAAGGCTCCGTTAGTCGACTGGCGTACCCATTCGTTCAATCCTGTCCAAGCGCCCAGACCGTCAACCAGCATCCAGTTAACGGCATAAATTACAGCGATAAAGGCAAGCAGCATGGCGCCTATGTTCAGGGCAAGTTTCAAACCATCGCTGGCGCCGGCAGCCAGGGCATCGATAAGGTTTACTCCAATGGATTCGCGGTTTACCTGAAGGCGTGTGTCTATTTTTTCGGGTTCGGTTTCGGGCAGAAAAATTTTTGCCATAACGATAGCGGCCGGCGCATTCATAATGGAAGCGCTAAGCAGGTAGGTTGCATATCGCACCAGTTGCTGGGGGTCGGTTCCACCCAGAAAAGAAATGTAAGCCCCCATTACGCTGCCGGCTATGGTGGCCATACCACCCGTCATGAGGCAGTGCAGTTCGGATTGCGTCATGCGCGCAATGAACGGACGTACCAACAAGGGGGCTTCGGTTTGCCCCAGGAAAATGTTACCCGCAGCCGAAAGGCTTTCTGCTCCCGAAAGGCGCATGGTTTTGGTCATCATCCAGGCAAAGCCATACACAACTTTTTGCAGGATACCCAGATAATACAAACCGGAGGTTACCGATGAGAAAAATATTACAGTTGGCAACGCCTGAAAGGCAAACAGAAAACCCAGGCCATGTCGGGTGCCGGACACGGCATCGCTGTTTTTGGCCAGATCGCCAAAAAGAAACTGCGCACCATTTAATGCAAAGCTCAGAAACTTTACAAAGCCGTTGCCGGCATACTCAAATGCTGTGCGTATCAAAGGAACTTTAAAAATGAGCAGGGCAAATACAATTTGCATTAAAATGCCGGCTGCCACCAATTGCCAGTTTATGCGTTTGCGGTTGGCAGAAAAAAGAAATGCCAGTCCTGTAATGACCAGCAAACCTATGGCGCCTCTCAGATACTCCATTCAGTATTAATTTCTGCGGCTCAGTTCATCACGGATTTTGGCTGCACGTTCATAATCTTCCTTTTCAATGGCCTCCTTGAGCAACTCATTTAGTTTATCGGTAGAATATTTTTTGATGTCTTCGGGCTTGTTGGCTGGCTCGCGTTTGCTTTTCGGGCGGGTTTTAGGGGCTGCTTCCTCGGGTTCATCGGTTAATACAATACCGGCTTCAGCCAGAATATTTTCGTAGGTGTAAATAGGACAATCAAACCGCAGCCCAATGGCAATGGCATCACTGGGCCGGGCATCTATTTCGGTTTGTTTCAAGCCATCTGAGCAAACAATTTTGGCAAAGAACACCCCCTCTTTCAGGTCGGAGATGATGATTTCTTCAACAGAGAAGTGAAACTTGCTGGCAAATGACTTGAACAAGTCGTGGGTCATGGGCCGGTTGGGAACAATTTTTTCAATTTCAATGGCTATGGCCTGCGCTTCAAACATGCCAATAATAATAGGAAGCCGCCTGTTGCCATCTGCTTCACCCAGCACCAGGGCAAACGAGCCTGCCTGCGACTGGCTGGACGACAATCCTAAAATTTCCAATCTAATCTTTTTCACTTACTGCGCCGCTTTAATTGCTTCTGTTAATTTAGGTATTATTTCAAAAGCATCGCCAACTATTCCGTAGTCGGCTGCCTTGAAAAACGGAGCATCCGGGTCCTTATTTATTACGACAATGCACTTGCTGGAGTTTACACCGGCCAGGTGCTGTATGGCACCCGAAATGCCCACGGCAATATAAAGCTGCGGAGCCACTTTTACGCCTGTTTGTCCCACATGTTCGTGATGTGGCCGCCAGCCCATATCCGAAACGGGCTTGCTGCAACCGGTGGCGGCATTCAGCACGCGGGCCAACTCTTCCAGCATGCCCCAGTGTTCGGGGCCTTTCATACCCCTGCCCCCGGAAACCACAATATCGGCTTCGGGAAGCAGAATATGCCCGGTGGCTTTTTCGGTGGAAGTGATGCGAATGGAAAAGTCGCTGCTGCTAAGCTCGGGCTTGAACGTTTCCACACTTGCAGCCAATGCATATTCTTTCACTTCGGCTGCATTCTTTTTAATGGTAATTACCTTTTTGGGTTTGGTAAGCGATACGCGCGCAAAAGCCTTACCGGTAAAGATGCTGCGTTTTACTTCGAAGCCCGCTGACAGGTCGGGCACCTGCACCACATTGGTGGCAATACAGGCCTGCTGCTTTACTGCCACTCTTGCCGCCACGGGAGTAGCCAGCGAAGAGTCGGCTGCCACCAGTACATCAGCCTGCATAGCGGTAAATATCTGGCTGATAACTGAAGCATACGCCTGAATAAGGCCGGCATTGAGCCGCTCATCATTAGCCCATATTACTTTATTCGCACCGTATTTTCCCAGTGCAGCAAGGCTGGCTTCATCGGCACTGCCCAGCACAGCAACGGTAACCTTATCGGTAATGGCCCGCGCAAAGGCTATGGCTTCAGCGGTATTGCTTTTTATTTTTCCTTCCGACAATTCGGCAAATACCAGAACATTCATGGTGAAATCGGGTTTAAGTTTTTTACAATACTTTGGCCTCCTGCTTCAGCAGCCGAACCAGTTCCTGCACCTGTTCGGGAGGGATAAGTTTTACCGCACCCTTGGGGGGTGGCAGTTCGTACTGCTTTAGTTCTACACCACTGTCGGCCGCTACGGGCTCAACTACGTGTAACGGCTTGGTTCGTGCCGACATGATGCCGCGCATGTTGGGGATCTTCCACTCTGCAATGGGCTCCTGGCATCCCAGCACCAAGGGCAGCGGGGCCTCGAGGTATTGTTTTCCCCCTTCAATTTCCCGGGCCAGTTTGGCTAAAGTGCCCTCTATTTCCAGTTTCATAACCGGAGATATAGATGGAATACCCAGCATTTCGCCTACCATGGCATGCACTATACCACCGTTGTAATCAATGGTTTCCCGGCCCATTAAAATCAAATCGTATTGCCCTGTCCGGGCCTGGGCAGCAATTTGGGTGGCTACAAAAAAGGCATCAGTCGGCTGGGCGTTTACGCGAATGGCCTCATCGGCCCCGATGGCCAGCGCTTTACGCAGGGTGGGCTCGGTTTCGGCCAATCCTACGTTTAGCACGGTTACTGTTGCTCCGGCCGATTCTTTCAGTTCAACGGCACGGGCCAGTGCGTAATCGTCATACGGGCCAATGATAAACTGCACGCCAGTAGTGTCAAAACGGGTGTTGTTATCGGTAAAGCTTATTCTGGAGGTGGTGTCTGGAACGTGTGAAATGCATACCAAAATCTTCATACAAAGCGAATTCAAAGGGGTTAAGTATTTTGACGGCTCAAGATAGGGGATAAATTTTGAAATTAGGAACTGAAAAAAATCAATTTGCAGATGAACACAGACCGACTGCAGCGGCTGAAAGATTTTCTGGCCGAAGAGCCGGATAATGCTTTTTTGCACTACGCCCTTGCCCTGGAATACCGGCGGTCGCAGCCCGAGGTAGCCGAAAAGATGATGGACGAAGTAATCGCAAAGTTCAGTGATTATCTGCCGGCGCTGCACACGGCTTCACTCTGGAAATGGGAGTACGGTAAGCATGCCGAGGCGGCCTTGCTTTTAAAAAGGGGGATGGCACTGGCCCGTGAAAAACACGATGCAGCCGCCCTGCGGGAGCTTCGCAGCGCATGGCACGAGCTAACTGGCGAAATGTGGGAAGAAGACTAAAGCGGCTCAGAATGGCGCCTCAAAGTCTTCTTTGTTCTCAGCGGGGGGCGGTTCATCCGGAGGGGATGTGTTTATTTTACTGGGCAGTTTTACCGGTTGGGTGGTGGGGCTGGTGGTGCCATCCCAATCAGTAAACTTGGTGTATTTGCCTATAAACTTAAGTCTTACATCACCCAGAGAACCATTGCGGTGTTTGGAAATGATTACATCGGCCCTGTTGGCAGTAGGCTCGTTATTTTCGTCCATTTCCAAACCATAATACTCCGGACGATAAAGGAAAATTACCAGGTCGGCATCCTGTTCGATCGATCCTGACTCCCGCAAATCACTAAGCTGGGGTCTTTTATTGCCGCCACGGGTTTCTACGCCCCGGCTTAGCTGCGACAGCGCAATAACCGGAACGGACAATTCTTTGGCTATGTTTTTGAGCGCACGCGAAATGGAGGCAATTTCCTGTTCGCGGTTACCGGTTGTGTCGCCCCGCATTAACTGCAGATAATCCACAATAATCAGCTCCACATTGTGTTCGGCTTTAAGTCGCCTGCATTTGGCACGCAACTCCAATATGGTGAGTGCCGGGGTATCGTCAATAAAAATGGGGGCTTGCGAAAGTCGGGCTGTTTTATGTACCAGCTGTTGCCATTCAAAATCAGCCAGTTGCCCTTTGCGAATTTTCTCCCCTTCCAGCTCGGCTTCAGCCGAAATCATCCGGTTAACCAGTTGAACAGACGACATTTCCAGCGAAAAGATGGCCACCGGACGTTTAAAGTCAACCGCAGCGTTACGCAAAGCCGAGACGACAAAAGCCGTTTTACCCATACCCGGCCGTGCAGCCACAATAATCAGATCCGATTTTTGCCAACCTGATGTAATACGGTCCAGCTCAGTAAATCCGCTCGGCACGCCGGTAAGCCCGTCTTTATGTTCCTTAAGTTTCTGAAGTTCCTGTACGGCCCGGAACATCAGGTTTTTCATGGTATCGTAATTCTTGCGCAGGTTAGAGTCGGATATTTCAAAAATGGCCTGCTCGGTACGATCTAACAATTCAAAAACGTCTGTAGTGTCTTCATAGGCATCGTGGTGAATCTGCGAGGCAATCTGTATAAGACTGCGCTTAATGGCCATTTCAATAATTACCCGTGCATGATACTCGATATTGGCGGCTGAGCTTACTTTGGCCGTGAGTTCGGCAATATAATAGGCCCCGCCAACAAGCTCCAGCTTACCTTCCTTGCGCAGCTGGTTTACAACTGTGCGCATATCTACCGGCTCGGAGCTTTTAAACAGGTTAACAATTGCCGAGTAGATGTGCTGATGCGCCTCTACATAAAAATGTTCGGGTTTTAAAAATTCAATAACTGCGTTGAGGGCGCCCTTTTCGAGCATGAGCGCACCCAACACAGCTTCTTCCAGATCAGGCGCCTGCGGAGGCAACTTTCCGGAACTTTCCGAAAGGTCGCGTACCAGCAGTTTTCCTTTGCCTGTTGCCAGGCCTTTGCTGATATTTCGTACAGACGTTGATCGGCCTTGCTCCATTTCGCGTGGTTGTTGAATGGTTGCTTACAGAGCTGGCAAACGTACGGAAAGTAACAACAGCATTACCTACAATCGCTCCACATTTGCTAAGCCGCCATGCACAACTCCATTAACATTCTATTCACAGGGCATAAAAAAAATAAAATGCACTGTCAATTGCTGTCTGCCCCGGCTGTTTCATACAAATTATTTTCATTTGTAGTATTTTGAAAGCCAAATTCAGTATGACATTCCCGCAGACCATCCACTTTACCGGCATCGGTAATTCCTTAATTGCTGCATTGGCCAAACACCTTCGGTCAACAGGACATGAGGTGTCGGGCTCTGACATTGCCGCAGGTCAGGATATAACGGACCAGTTGCGCCAATCAGACATACCGGTATATCAGCAGTGGATGCCTGAAATAAAAGCCGGACTAATCATTACCGGACCCGGTATTACCTCCGATAATCCCGAGGTGCAGTACGCCACACGGGCAGGCCTGCCCGTCATTTACTATCCGAAGGCAATTTATGAGCTCACAAAAGACCGGCAACGCATCGTGATTGTTGGCAGCCGCGGCAGGACTAACCTCACCGCATTGCTCATCCATACGCTTGCCTACTTCAACAGGCCTCTGGCCTACGTAGCTGAGGGTCAGATACCGTGGCTAAAGGAACCGGTTTCTTTACGCGATGCTCCCCTGGTAATTATTGAGGGCACAGACCTACCCGGTCCCGGCACGCGGCAGGCGGGATTTCTGCATTATCAGCATCATATAGGAGTGATAACCCACATTGCCCGCGAAACGTTTTACCCATTTTCGGGTGAAGAAGAATATGTAGCCCAGCTCGACCATTTTGCCGACAATACACCCAAAGCCGGTATTTTGCTTTACAACGAAAGCCACACCTTGGTAAGTGTTATCGGGGCGAAGCAGCGGCCCGATGTTACCGCCGTGCCCTACTTCATACATGCCCATAGCAGCGAAAACGGACATCACTATGTACTAAACGGCTCTTCGCGCATACCGGTAAAAGTTTTTGGAACCCAGAACTTTGAAAGCATAAGTGCCGCCCGTGAACTGTTAAAAAGAATAGGTTTGCCCCCTGAAAAATTCTACGAAGCCCTTCCATATTTTACCTTCTGAACTATGACCCAGCTGAACCTGCGAAACCCGGTTTGCTTTTTCGACCTCGAAACCACGGGAACCAATATTACCCAAGACAGAATAATTGAGATTGCCGTTATCCGTTTTGAGACCAACGGTGAACGGACTGTTCGGTCACACCGCCTCAATCCCACCATCCCTATTCCGCCAGAGGCTGCCGCCATTCACGGCATCACCGATGAAGACGTAAAGCACCTGCCCACCTTTAAGGAGGTAGCAAAAGAATATGCTCGCTTTTTTACCGGCGCTGATTTGGCAGGCTTTAATATTTTACGATTCGACCTGCCGCTGCTGGTAGAAGAGTTCCTGCGTGCCGGCGTGGAATTTGACTACTCCCGGAAACGAATTATTGATGCCCAGCGCATTTTTCACCTTATGGAAAAGCGTACCCTTTCGGCAGCTTATCGCTTTTACACGGGCAAGGATCTTTCCGGAGCTCACTCAGCCGAGCAGGATACCCTGGCCTCGATAGAGGTGCTTCTGGCACAGATCGATCGCTACCAAGGCCAGCCGGTGCTGGATGGCAACGGCCGAAAAATTGGTGAGATAAAAAATGATATGGATGTACTGGCACAATTAAGCGCATCGGATATGGTGGACCTGGCCGGAAGAATTATCCGTAACGAAAAGGGCGAAGAAATTTTTAACTTCGGAAAACATAAAAACAAAAAGGTAGCTGATGTGCTGCACGATGAACCTTCTTATTACGACTGGATGATGAATGGCGATTTTCCGATGGATACCAAGCGAAAACTTACTGAAATAAAGCTAAGAAGTTTTAAGCGGTAAAAGGCGGCCGGTTACCTCATCCTTTCCCACACTTCGCTTACCACATTACCCGTAGTTCCTTTTCCCCTGTGGTACCAGTTGTTTCCGTCCAGGCGGCAATCGAAAGTGAGCGACAAGCCGGCACGTGAGTTATCGCGTGAAAAGAATTGGATGTTTTCGGTGTATTTTCCGTTTTCGAGGGTGTAGATGCCGCCTCCTGTTCCCATAAACTGACGGGTTTGCCGGTTAAATGCGGCCCACTGAAAGTAACGTCCGGAAAGCACCTTAACGGTTTGCCGCGGTGAATCGGCACTGCGCCGTTCGCCTGGTTTGCCGGCATCATCAACCCGGGCGCCAAAACGCCAGGCACCGGTAAGTTCGGTTTTCCCCTCATCGGCCCGCTCCCATACTTCTGCCACGGCTCCGGCCTGGGTAAGTATTTCCATTCGGTTGCCAGTAAAGTGCGCACGGTAGGTTTGCGAAGTACCTACCCGCGTGCTGTCAGCAGTATGAAAATCGTATGTTTCGGTATATTGGTTGGGTGTAACCATGTAGCTCCCACCGTAAGCGTATAAAAACTTTCCGCTGGCATCGCGGGCACCGCACATAAAATACCCCGAAGCAAAAATTTTTATTGCTTCGCCACCATAGTTAACAGCCAGGCGCCACGCACCGGCAATCGGCTGGCCCGGAAGCCGGGCTGCCAGTGCAAGCAGCAAGGCTAGGGTTAAAATGACGTTTTTCATTTTAATTGCCCCGGTAGTATTTCAATGCTTCGGGCATCCATTTGTTCAGGTCGCTTACCCGCGTTTCATGCGAAGGGTGAGTTGAAAGGAATTCGGGGGGCTGCTGCCCGCCACTCATTTCGGTCATGCGTTCCCAGAACTTTGGGGCTTCCCTCGGATCGTAACCGGCAATCGACATAAAAATCAACCCCATATAATCGGCCTCCGACTCGTGCTGCCGGCTGAACTTGAGTATGCCCAGGTTGGTGCCTATACCTACGGCCTGCAGCAACAAATCCTTACCTGCGCCGGGGTTTTGTCCCATCAATGCCGAAAGCGTGCCCAGCCCAAACTGGGCCATCAACTGTTGGCTCATTCGTTCCCTGCCATGGTTGGCAATGGCGTGCGCTACCTCGTGACCCATTACCACTGCCACGCCCAGTTCGTCTTTGCAAATGGGCAGAATACCCGTATAAAATGCCACCTTGCCTCCGGGCATGCACCAGGCATTTACGGTTTTCGGGTCGTCAATCAGGTTAAACTCCCAGGCAAAACCAGCCAGCTGGTCAGAAAGATTTCTTTCAGCCATGTACTGCTCAACGGCTTTTTGGATGCGTGTACCTACCCTGCGGATCAACTCAGTCTGCTCCTGATTTTTCGATAACGGACCTTGCCTTATTACCTCCTGATATTGCTGGGCAGCCATGGGCAGTATTTCGGCATTCGAAACCAGCGCCAGTTGCTTACGGCCCGTTACCGCCACCGAGGTGCACGCCAGCACTATTGCAACAAACAACCAAAACAGTAATACACGAAGCATAAATTTTTATTAATGGCTAAGAAACACCGTAAAGATGTTTATAGTTTTGTGAAAAATAAAATAACCATCATGCGCATTTTTGCTATTGGAAGAAACTACGTTGAGCATATACGCGAACTGAACAACGAACGGCCGGAAGAGCCGGTAATTTTTACCAAGCCCGACACCGCCCTGCTGCGCAATAAGCAGCCTTTTTATTATCCCGGTTTTTCGCACGACATCCACCACGAAGTAGAACTCGTGCTGCGCATTGGCAAAAATGGCAAAAGCATCCCTGAACAACACGCGCTTTCGTACATCGAAGCCATAGGCATTGGCATTGATTTTACCGCACGCGATTTACAGCAAAAGGCAAAGGAAAAGGGTTTGCCCTGGGATATTGCCAAAGGTTTTGACGGCTCGGCTCCCGTTTCGGATGTTTTCAGACCGGCCGCCTACTTCCCCGACCTGAGCAATATAAACTTTAGCCTGCACGTTGACGGCCAACCGAAGCAGCAGGGCAATACCGGTTTAATGATTTTCAGCTTTGCCTACATCATTTCCTACCTGTCAGGATTTTTTACGTTGCGCCAGGGCGACCTGATTTTTACCGGCACACCCAAAGGCGTAGGACCTGTAGTACGCGGCAATATGTTGCATGCGTTTATTGAAGATGAAAAGTTGCTGGAAGTTGAGATTCGCTGAGTTTTCTTTTTGCATTTTAACCCTTATTAGCGTACGCCTATGGGCGCAGATGAAAGAGCCTGTCCATGCCGGCGGGGAGAATTTTTTATTTCCCATCCGCCCTGGAAATCCGGCCTCACTTGCCGGAACCATGGGCGAACTGCGTCCTACCCATTTCCACAGCGGCATTGACATACGCACCAACAACCAGATAGGCTGGCCCGTTCGTGCGGCAGCATCGGGCTATGTTTCGCGCATAACTGTAACGCCCGGAGGTTTTGGCCTGGCACTGTACATTAAGCATCCCAATGGCTACACCACTGTTTACGGACACCTGGACCGCTTTAGGAAAGATATTAATGACTACATCAGGCAGGAACGTTACAGAAGAAAAGCCTCTTCCATTAACCTGTACTTTCGCAAGAACCAGTTTGAAGTAAAACAAGGCGATACCATAGCTTATGCCGGCAACACGGGTGCCTCGGCCGGGCCTCACCTGCATTTCGACATACGCGATGAAAACGACCACGCATTAGACCCCCTTTCGTTTCATTTTGATGAGATTACAGATAACACCCCGCCGGTGGTAAGGAAAGTTGCCCTACGCCCCCTCAATATGCGGTCGCGCGTTAACGATATGTTTAGTCGTGCAGAGTTTTATGTTGTAAGGTCGGGCAATCAGTACCGTCTTCCGGAACCGATTCTGGCTTATGGCGATATTGGGCTTGAGTTGCTGGCTTACGATATTGTTGACCACCCCTCCTATAAATGCGGCGTTAATTATATTGAAGTTACCGCCGGCGGCACATTAATTTTAAAACAGAGCATTTCCCGTCTTAACCTTAACGAAAGCCGGCAAATTTTTGCTGCCACCAACTTTGAGGCATTCAGGCAATCGGACAACATGTTCTACAAACTGTATATTGACTACGGAAACAACCTGCCGTTTTATGAGGCTGTAAATCGTGGAATTATCTCCGTTAAAGGTGAAGACCCCGTTGAGGTTCAAATAAAAGTATCCGACATCAAAGGGAATACATCAACCCTTAGCCTTACCCTTAAGCCCTCTCCTCCTCCCATAGCCGTAAAATGGCTTGAACCGGTTAACGACATTGGCTGGACTACCGACCGGAATATCTGGAAAATTACCGCCCCAACCTGCCCGCTAAATGCCCTGGCATGGTTTAGCGGTGAACCCCAGGTAGTTAGCCCTGCCTATCTGAATTCAGCCACCTCGGTATATCTGCTGGACTTAAAGCAGCCTCTGCCCGATTCGGTGGTAATTTGCCATAAGAAAATCATTCCGCCGGTAAAAGCCATTATCACTCCCGGCAGTGAGTTTAAATTTACCAGTGAGTTTATTGATGTGCGCTTTGGACGATCCGACCTGTTCGATACCCTGTACTTTAATGTAAGCCACAGATGGGAGAAGGACTCGCTTAGGATTCATACTATCGGCAATAAAAATATTCCGTTAAACCAGTCGGTTGAAGTTACCCTTCGGCCCGGTAATGTACCGCAAAATCCCCGTGCGTGGTCGGCCTATCGCATAAATGGAAAGAATTATGTGTACATGGGGGGTAAATGGACTAATAAGGCCCTTACATTTTATACCCGCGACTTCGGTGATTTCATCATTCTGCCGGACACCGTTCCACCGGTAATTACGCCCCTTCGGGTAAACCGAAACGAAATACGGCTGCGCATCAGCGATAATCTTTCGGGCATAAGCAATTACGAGGCTACGTTAAACGCCCAGTGGCTGCTGTTAAACTACGATGAAAAAACACGAACCATTTACGCTGAGCCGCAGGTACCCCTTAGCCCCCTGACCGGCGAGCTGATGATTACGGTAACCGATAATGCCGGCAACCAAGCAATTTACCGGCAAACCATCCCCTGAGTTAGCTTTTTATATGGCTAGGAGTTTTTGTCCTTGTTTTTGTAGATTTGGCAAAACAGAACTCACCCCGAACGATGACACACTTAAAACCAGGCGAAAAAGCTCCCGACTTTACTGCGCGGGATCAGGATGGAAAATTGGTTTCGCTTAGTGATTTTAAAGGCCGGAAGCTGGTACTCTATTTCTATCCGCGCGACATGACTTCGGGCTGCACGGCCGAAGCCTGCAACTTGCGCGATAACTACCATACCTTGCAGAAAAAGGGATACGAAATTTTAGGAGTAAGCACCGACAGCGCGGAATCGCACCGCAAGTTTATAACCAAAGAAAAACTGCCCTTCCGCTTACTGGCCGACACCGACAAAAGCGTGCACCTTAAATACGGCACCTGGGTAGAAAAATCGCTTTATGGGCGCAAATACATGGGTACTGCCCGTGTAACTTTTGTGATTGATGAAAACGGTATAATTGAATATGTAATTGAAAAAGTAGATACCCGAAATCATGCGGCCCAGATTCTAAAACAGGATACCGAGTCTAAAAAGGCAGGCAGCCGTAAAACAGCCGCCACCAAAGTCCGTAAAGCCAATAAGGTAAGCGTGGCAAAAAAGATTGCCAAAAAACCAGGGTCGCGCAAAAAGTAATCTTATCTTCGCGCAGCTTTAGCCTCGATGATATGACGGCCGATTTAACTCGCCTTCAAACCCTGTGCGCACAAATCCGCAGAGACATTGTGCGCATGGTACACGCCTGCCAGAGCGGCCACCCGGGCGGATCGTTGGGCTGCACAGAGTTTTTTGTGGCGCTTTATTTTAACATTCTGCGCCGGAAGCCCGGATTCGACATGAATGGCACAAACGAAGACATCTTCTTTCTGTCCAACGGGCACATATCGCCCGTTTGGTATGCCACCCTGGCCCGTGCCGGATACTTCGATTTAAAGGAGCTGGCTACCTTCAGGCGTATCAATTCACGCCTGCAGGGGCATCCGGCCACGCACGAAGGCCTACCCGGCATACGCATAGCTTCGGGCTCGCTGGGACAGGGCCTTTCGGTGGCCATTGGAGCCGCCCAGGCCAAAAAACTTAACAACGACCCCCACCTGGTGTACGTATTAATGGGCGATGGCGAACAACAGGAAGGCCAGATATGGGAAGCTGCCATGTATGCCGCCCACCACAAAGTAGACAACCTTATTGCCACCATTGATTACAACGGCCAGCAAATAGATGGGGCAGTAAAAGAGGTAATGGACCTGAAGAATCTACGCGCCAAATACGAAGCTTTTGGTTGGGAAGTACAGGAGTTTAACGGTAATAATCTGGAAGAAGTAATCAAAGGCCTTAAGCAGGCCATTACGCTAACGGGTAAGGGAAAACCCATACTAAACCTGATGCGCACAGAAATGGGCTACGGTGTGGACTTTATGATGGGTTCGCACAAATGGCACGGCGTAGCGCCCAACGATGAAGAATTTGCGCGGGCCATGGCCCAGCTGCAACCCACTGATTTAGGCGATTTTTAATTGGATTTGTATTTAACCGGAACAGGTTTGTATAACCCATTTTACTGAAAACCGAGGTTAGCGGAAAGTATTGGTTTTTCTGTAAAACTGTTCTATAAAATTGCCTTATAGTTGAATCTCAGTTTTTGAGTTTTTCTATCAGCTTTTCAAAGCCCAGAATGTTTTTTCCCATATAAATGGCAAATGGTAAATTCATAGTATAAGATAAACAACCAATTATGAAAAGACAGACAGTAATCATATTAACACTTAGCTCAGCAATATTATTTAGTTGCAAGCATGACAGAAAGTTTCCAGTAGTGAAAAAACTATCTGAATATAAAAGCACGCAATTTATTCCCACTTTGGAACATAAAATCTCCATTGACAAAAATTCGGTTTATTGTGCGACTTTTCTATTTGCCTGGAACGAAATAAGAAACCAGATTCATGCACCTCTAATAATCTCTGACGAGTATCCTGATCTGAAACTGTTAAACAGTTCAACTTCTTTTACGAATGTTTTAAAAAACCATGAATTTGATGTACGTGGAGAGGTTGTTGGAGAATTAGTAATTGCAAGAGCAGAATTTAGTAAATCTTTACCGTTTGAGGTTAAACTTCAAAGCTTCAAAAACAAATTAATATTTGACGGACAAAAGGTTTCCTCATTTGGAGTTGATGGTTATGACGATTACGAACGACTGAAAATCGTAGAAATCATTTATTATAAAAACAATAACAATTTTATAATAAAACTGCTTCCAAAAGACAAGGAGCACGAAATCCTTTTGTTCAAGACCGAACAAACTTTTGAATCAATAGCCGAAGTTACGAATGAAATTGAAAGACTAACAGAAATCGGAAAGAGTGAAAAAAAGGACGAAAAGATAAACTGGAAATATTCGTATAGCGAAGAAGACGTAGTAATTATTCCAAAGTTAAAATTTAACATTGAAACAAACTATACTAATTTGGAAGGCAATCAATTTAGCTCAAATAATCAGCGTTTTGAAGTAAAAACTGCATGGCAAAGAACCGCTTTTATTTTAGACGAAAGCGGTGCTGAAATCGAGAGTGAGTCAAAAATTGAAGCACAAACGTCAACGGGAATAGAATATGAAAAGCCAGAGCCTAAAAAGATGATTTTTGACAAACCATTTTTTCTTTTCCTAAAAAGAACTGAATCTAAAAATCCTTATTTTGCCCTGTGGGTAACAAACGCAGAACTAATGTCAACAGACGATATACAGTAACACCCAGCGGCTCCGCGCCCATAAGAAAATGAGGGTTTGCCGGTGTAATGAAATCCTGTTTATTTTATCAACATTTAGCACGGTCAGCAGGCAGCGCTAACACGGTAAATAAAATAAAAGGCTTTTCCCCTGGCGGGAGAAAAGCCCTTTGTTTACATGGCTGAATTTTTTATTTCATCTGACCGTATTTACGCGAGTAACGCTCGTACAGTTCCTGCTGGTTGCCCGGCAGTGTAATGCGCCTGCCGCTGATGAACGCCATGAGCAGGTTGTTGGTTCGGTAGTCAAGTGCATCGCCTTCGCTTACAAAAAGGGTAGCATCTTTTCCGGGTTCCAGCGAGCCCACGCGCTTATCAATGCCCAAAGCGCGGGCCGTATTAAGAGTAATGAGCTTCAACGCCTCTTCCTTATCCATACCATAAGCCACGGCCGTGCCGGCAAAAAACGGAAGATTTCTTCCGTTGTGCAGCGCACCGGCACAATATAACGACACCTGCACTCCCGCCTGATGCAACAGATAGGGCGCGCGGAAAGGCAGATCAATATCATCGTCAATACGGTCGGGCAGGTTATGGGTATCTTGCAGCACTACGGGTATGTTATTCTCCTTAAGAAAATCAGATACCCACACGGCTCCGGTACCGGTTACCAGAGTAATTTTCTGCACACCCTGGCGCTGGGCAAAACGTATGGCTTCCACGATCTCCTTTGGACCGCCGGCATGTATAAACAGTATTTTGGTTCCTTCGAACAGACCCTGCATAGCGTCAAATTTCAGATTGGTTTCGCGCACAGCCTGTTGAGAATAGGCTCTGGCTTCGGTGAAGAACTGCACCAACTCATTCACCTGCTTGTCGTAGTCGGCATTGGGCTGTTCGCTGAAGGTAAAGGTACTGAAGTCAAACTGCCGGCGCATCAAAGATGGCCAGTTCATATGAATGCCTATATCGGGTGTATGCACCGCATCTTCCCAGTTCCAGCCATCCAGCTCCATTACAGATGAAGTGCCCGAAATAGTACCACCTGTCGGGGTGGTCTCGGCCAGCAGCACGCCATTAAACCGAAAGGTGGGTATAAATTCGCTGTCGGTGTTGTACGCAATAAGGCTGCGTACGTTTGGATTCAGCTCGCCCCGTTCCTGATAATCGTTCATAGCCCGAATGGCCGAAACTTCCTGCAAACCCAACTGCGAGTTAGGTAGTATAAAACCCGGATAAACCTGTTTACCACTAACGTTGATTACCTCATATCCCGACAAGTTGGGGTTTGACGAAGCCGGCGCAACAATGGTAAGTTTACCTTTATCGAAAGCCACAACGGCATTTTCAATAACCTGTCCGTTACCTAGATGGGCCGTACCTCCGGTAAGTGCAATGGGTTTTGACTGGGGCGGTGCCGGCACCGGTGTCTGAGCGTGTGCAGTCAGGGCTAGCAACACCAACAGGCTGCAGATATTTTGAATTAAGGTTTTCATATTAAAAGGATTTGTTAAGGAATGATCAGTGTTCATGGTCGTTAAACTCAACCCCTAAAACATCTTCGCAGTGAAACATAACCTGCGAGCGTGCCTCTCCCCGTTGGGTGGGGGCGCCTGCACGCTTGGCTTCCTTCATCTTCTGGATGAGGCGGGCTCTTTCGGCCTCCTGTTCCTTTCGGTTTTGTGCATCTTTTTCTATGTCGAAATAAATTTTGCCATCAATAATGGTTTTCTCGGCTTTGGCATAAACCGATAAGGGGTGGTTAGACCACAGCACCACATCAGCCGACTTACCCACCTTTATGCTTCCCATCTGATTATCAAGATGCAGCATCTTTGCCGGGTTAAGGGTTACGGTTTTAAGTGCTTCTTCCTCGCTCAGGCCTCCGTATTTTACTGTTTTTGCAGCTTCCTGGTTCAATCTGCGTCCCATTTCGGCATCATCGCTGTTGATGGCCGTTACTACGCCGGCACGGGTTAATATGGCGGCATTGTAGGGAATGGCATAGCGTACCTCCCACTTATAATTCCACCAGTCGGCAAACGAAGAGGCTGCTACACCATGTTTGGCCATCTTATCGGCTACTTTGTACCCTTCCAGAATATGCGTAAAGGTGTTTACCCTGAAATTAAACCGCTCGGCAACCTTCATCAGCATGTTTATTTCACTTTGAACGTACGAATGACAGGTAATGAACAGTTTTTTGTTTAAGATGTCGAGCATGGCCTCATCGGCCAGGTCTCTGCGCGGCTTAATGGCCAGCGCCTTTTCTTTGGCAGGCAGGCTGTTGTAGGCATCCCACTTCTTCTTATACTCCAGCGCACTGGTAAAGGCATCCACATACACCTGTTCTACCCCCATGCGTGTTTGTGGATAGCGTATGGAACTGGGGTTGGCAGTACGTTTCACATTTTCACCCAGGGCAAATTTTATAAACCGGTCGGCACCCTGAATTTTATAGTTCTCGGGGGCCTCACCCCAGCGAAGTTTAACCAGGGCCGACTGTCCCCCGATGGGGTTGGCCGAGCCGTGTAAGATCTGTACAGCCACCACACCGCCGGCAAGCGCACGGTACACGTTAATGTTCTCGGCATCAATGTTATCACCAATGCGCACCATGCCCGAATTGGTTGCCACATCGTTAACGCTGGCCGTGGCGATGTGCGAGTGTTCGTCAATAATGCCAGGTGTTAGGTGTTTGCCCGTACCGTCAATAATCCGGGCCCCCGGTTCGCTCAGGTTTTTGCCTATGCGGGCAATTTTTCCGTCTTTAATAAGTACATCGGTATTTTGCAAAATGCCTTCGGCTTCGTTGGTCCACACGGTGGCATTTTTTATAATCATGGTCTCAGCCACCGGCAAAGAGGGGTAGCCATGGGCAATGAAAGGATAAATTACCTTGCCTACCTCAGGAGCCTTCTTTTCCTGGCTGCCCGGCCTTGCAGGTCCACTACCTTTCGCATCGCCGGTTCGGGTGGCCGACCAGTCAACCCACTGCCCGTTAACCAACTGGCCTTTGCCCTTCCAGCCATTGGCTTCGGTCCAACCCGAAAGCCGGATGGTTCCGCTTTCTTTTGCATTGGGCTTAAAGCTTAAGGTAATTAAGTTTTCTTTAAAGGTAGCTGTGGCATCAACCGAGGTGGTGTCGTTTAATTTTACTTTGGCTTTGTGTGCCCCCGGTTCGCCTGTAACTTCCAGCGTGTAGTTGCTGCCCGAAACGGTAAGGCGGTAATTGCCGCTGAAGTCTTTCGTATCAAGAAGTTTAATGCTGTAAGGTTTGCCCTGTATCCAGTTTTCGTAAATAATGGTTTTTTCATCGAAAATTTTTCCTGAAGTAATCAGGAAGTTGGCAATCATGCCTTTTTTCAGGCTACCCACCTGGTTATCTATGCCAATAAGGCGGGCCGGAGTAGTGGTTAATGCCTGCAACGCTGCTGTTTCGCTCAGGCCATACTCAATGGCCTTGCGGATGTTGGGGATAAAATCGGATGCTTTGCGAAGGCCGTTTGCGGTAATAGCAAAAGGTATTCCCGCTTTTTCGAGGGCAGCGAGGTTGGTTGGGGCCAGCTCCCAATGTTTCATTTCTGCCAGCGATACCCGGGCCGCATCGAGGGGATCGTCCACATCGTAGGCATCGGGATAGTTAACCGGAACGATAAGTGTGGCTTTCGTAGCTTTTATTTCATTTATGCGTTTGTATTCATCTCCTCCGCCTTTAATAATATACTGCACACCAAATTCATCGCCCACCTTATCGGCACGCAGTACGTTCATCCAGTTGTTGGCTTCGAAAATCTGAGGCAGCCTCTGGTTTTGTATCCACGCTTCGAGCGAGTTGTCGGCAAATGGCCGGGGATTATGACTGGCAAACCATTCGGCATCCAGGTAAGTTTGCCGCAACACGGCAATGCAGCCCATTAAGGAAGTGGGGTAATTCTGGGTTGATGTTCCTTTATTGAACGAATAAAAGGCGGCTGCTTTCTGGCGAAGCATGACCTGGTTGTCGGTGGTTTCGCCCAATGTAACAAAGGCGCCCGTGCCCCGTGCCAGCCCGTCGGGTTTATGAGTAAGCACGGCACCAAAGCCGGCCTTTCTCAGCTCTTCGGCTGTTTTGCCGTTAAGCGTAAATTCATCAGCCGCATGGTAGTGCGAGCGGATGGCCTGGTTGGCATTATAGGCACCTTTGGTGTTAGACTGGATTTGCTCTGCACCAGCAAATCCTCCTCCACCCCGCTGCCGTTGTACTTCCGGCAGTCCGTAATGCGAGGCCAGGTCAATAAAAGCGGGGTAAATGTACTTCCCTTTCAGGTCATATACAGCATAACCCTTGGGCACACTAATGTTGGTACCCACCTGTTCTATTTTCCCGTCTTTCACCAGCAGGGTTGCGTTTGATAGCGTAGTCTGGGCATCGGCTACCACGGTGGCGTTGGTAAAGGCAAATAAGCCGGGCCGCGGGTCTTTAACATCATTCCGCGGAAAGGTTTCCTGCGCGCACAATGGCAGGGCAACCCAAACGGCTGCGCAGAGTATCAATCTTTTCATAGCAAGCATTTTACTTTAACTTCGAAAGGTAAAAACCGGGCAGCCTCAACCCAAAACCTAAGGGATGTGCGGTAAAATAGCCTGTTCAATGCCGCAGCATTTATTTATAAAAAGACAGTCATGTTGCATTTGCTTAACCTGTTCTTTCTTGTTTTTCATACCATCGTTATACTTTTTAACCTTACCGGCTGGCTTATACCCCGCCTTAGGAAGGCGCATTTGTTTTCTCTGTCGGCTACCGTTTTCTCGTGGTTTGTGCTGGGCTGGTGGTACGGATGGGGCTATTGCTTTTGCACCGACTGGCACTGGCAGGTGCGCGAGGCCCTGGGCCTATCTACCCCATCGTATTCTTACATTTATTTTTTTATTGTTCAGTATTTCCCGTGGAACCCCGATCCGCAATGGGTTGACCGGGCTACGCTGGCCGGGTTTATCCTGGCGTGGGCAGGTGCGTTGTGGGCAAACCTATGCAAACGCAAAGCCCCAGCTGGTTAGGCATTGGCCAAATATTTTCAGGCGGGGCTTCGCAATTTGGCCGGGGCGTGGTATTATTGCCCGTTATGACTTCATCAACAACCGCAATTCCTTCTACGCGCTACACCTATACCGAAAAGAAAGACACGCGCTCTGGTTTTGGCGCCGGCCTGCTGGAAGCCGGACGCCGGAATGAAAATGTGGTAGCCCTGTGTGCCGACCTTACCGGGTCGCTTAAAATGGATGCCTTTAAAAAAGAATTCCCCCACCGGTTTTTTCAGGTAGGAATTGCCGAAGCCAACATGATGGGCATTGCTGCCGGCCTTACCATTGGTGGTAAAATCCCCTTTACAGGAACCTTTGCCAATTTTTCAACCGGCAGGGTATACGACCAAATCAGGCAGTCTATTGCCTATTCGCATAAAAATGTTAAAATCTGCGCCTCGCATGCCGGCCTTACCCTTGGCGAAGACGGAGCCACCCATCAAATTCTGGAAGATATAGGCATGATGAAAATGCTGCCAGGCATGACAGTTATCGTGCCATGCGATTATAACCAAACCAGAGCCGCCACACTGGCTCTGATAAATCATAACGGTCCGGCCTACCTGCGCTTCGGCCGCCCTGCATGGCCCGTTTTTACCGAACCCAACCGTCCTTTTGTAATCGGAAAGGCCGATGTGATGATAGAGGGAACCGATGTAACCATCGTTGCCTGTGGGCACATGGTTTGGCAGGCTATTGAAGCCGAAGCCGTGTTACGAGCAGCAGGAATTAGCGCGGAAGTTATTAACCTGCACACCATCAAGCCCATCGATGCCGAAGCCATTCTGCAATCGGCAGAAAAAACAGGATGCGTTGTAACCTGCGAAGAACACCAGGTCAACGGCGGGTTGGGCGAAAGTGTGGCGCAGGTATTATGCCGCTATTACCCCGCTCCGGTTGAAATGGTGGCTGTAAATGACTCTTTTGGCGAAAGTGGAACGCCAACTCAACTATTGCGCAAATACGGCCTGGCGCCAGAAAACATTGTTGATGCCGTTAAAAAAGTACTGGCGCGTAAAAAATAGTGCTTAAAAAAACCGTTTTCCCTGAAACATTAATCGTAATTTTACGATTAATACATCAGGTATGGGGCTAACCAAAACAGCGGGCTTTACGGAAGCCGAGGTAGAACTGGCAAAATTGGCCAAAGCACTGGCGCACCCGGCCCGCATTTCCATTCTTCGGCTTCTACTTAATAAAAATAGTTGTATTTGCGGTTACATTGTAGATGAGCTTCCGCTATCTCAATCTACCGTATCGCAACATCTTAAGGAATTAAAAAAAGCTGGCCTTATTAAAGGAACCATTACAGGCACCCGTGTTTGCTACTGCATTAATGAAAAATCATGGGAAAAAGCAGAAAAAATGTTGGGTAAACTGTTTAAAGATTTCCGTACCCCAAATACCTGTTGTTAAACTTTAATTTAAAACATTTCAATCCTTCCACATAAACAAATTCATATTGTCATGAAAACAGAAAGTGCTTCCGAATCATTAAAAAAACTGGTACAAGAAAAATACGGCCTGATTGCTGATCAGAGCTATACCCAAAATGCAACAAGCTGCTGTGGCGCTGGTGGATGCACCACCCTTGATTACAGCATTATGGCCGAAGATTATACAAACCTGAAGGGCTATATACCTGATGCCGACCTGGGACTGGGCTGCGGATTACCCACCGAATTTGCGCTAATCAAAGAAGGCGACACGGTTATTGATTTAGGTTCGGGCGCAGGAAATGATGCGTTCATTGCCCGGAGTATTGTTGGCGAAAAAGGTAAAGTAATTGGCATTGATTTTACCGAAAAGATGATTGATAAAGCCCGAAGCAACGCAAATAAACTGGGCTTTAACAATGTTGAGTTTCGCTATGGCGATATTGAGCGTATGCCCGTTACAGCAAACATTGCAGATGTTATTGTAAGCAACTGTGTTCTCAACCTTGTTCCAAACAAAAAACAGGCATTCGCAGAAATGTTTCGCGTTTTGAAACCGGGAGGTCATTTTAGCGTTTCTGATATTGTACTGCACGGAGCGTTGCCTGAAGGCCTGCAGAAAAGTGCCGAAATGTATGCCGGTTGTGTGGCTGGCGCCATTCAAAAAGATGAATATATTGCACTAATCCGGGAAGCCGGTTTTATAAATGTAACTGTTCAAAAAGAAAGAAAAATTACCCTTCCGGATGACATCCTTTCAGCATACCTGAACAACACCGAAATGGAAAAATATAAAAACGGCAGTTTCGGAATCTACAGTATAACCGTATATATGGCGAAAAGCCCGGTGCCGGCAAATGGAAACAAATTATAAATAAGCAAGAAGCTGCCTGCTGCAGTGCAGATTCAACATGCTGCTGAATTACATTTACACCTGCGGGCACTAAACCATTTTCATGAAGCCTAAAGTTCTTGTGTTGTGTACCGGCAACTCCTGCCGCAGCCAGATGGCAGAAGGATATCTCCGTCATTTTGCAAACGGAAAAGCTGACGTGTACAGTGCCGGTATTGAAGCACACGGACTGAACCCACGGGCTGTTATCGTTATGAAAGAGGATGGAGTTGATATTTCCGGGCAGACTTCCAACAAAATAGATGATTATGACGGCCTGCAGTTTGACTATGTAATCACGGTTTGCGACAACGCCCGCGAAAACTGTCCGTACTTTCCGGCATCAGTTAAACAGTTGCACCATAATTTCCCCGACCCAGCCAAAGCCCAGGGAACAGATGAAGAGGTTATGAATGAGTTCAGAAACGTAAGAGACCAGATTAAAAGCTACATTCATAATTTCGTGAAGGAATATGTGCCGGTTTAGGGTAGTGCGGGGTTAATCAGTTTATCAGTCCATGGTTAAATAGTCCATGGTTAAATAGTTCATGGTTAATCAGTCCATGGTTAAATGGTCCATGGCTAATCAGTTAATTAATCAGTCAATGATTGTTAAGTATATGGCAATTCAGTCAATTGCAATCAAACTGTGGACCATCAGACTATCGACCATCAGACTATGAACTATCCGACTATGGACAGCCAAACTATAGAACCTACCAATTTTCTACATTTGCAGGTTGTACGCTAATCCATGGATTTCAACAAGTTTATCGTAATCGATTTCGACAGTACGTTTACCAAGGTTGAGGCGCTCGATCTGCTGGCCGACATTATTTTTGACGGCCAACCCGAAAAAGGCGTAATCAAACAACAAATAGCCGATATTACCAACAAGGCCATGGAAGGTGAGATTTCCTTCCGTCAGGCCCTGGAAAAGCGAATAGCCCTTCTTAAGCCTCATAAAAAGCATCTCGAACAACTGGCCGTTAGGCTCAGTGACCAGGTTTCCGAATCGTTTAAGCGTAACCAAAGCTTTTTTAATAAGTACGCTGACAATATTTATGTTATTTCAAACGGCTTCCACATATTCATTGACCCCGTGGTAACCGCATTCGGCATTAAACCCGAAAACATTTTTGCCAACCGGTTTTTCTTCGATGAACACGGCAACGTTACCGGCTTCGACACCGAAAATCCGCTTTCGGACAATAACGGCAAGGTAGAGCAACTCAGGCGCCTAAACCTTCCGGGCGATGTATATGTAATCGGTGATGGTTACACCGACTACGAAATTAAGGCAGCCGGACTGGCCAACAAGTTTTATGCCTTTACCGAAAACGTAGAGCGCAATGCCGTGATGGAAAAAGCCGATCATATTACCCCCAGCCTGGATGAGTTTTTATTCCTTAACAAGCTCAACACCGCCATATCTTATCCGAAGAACCGCATTCATGTACTGCTGCTGGAAAACATACATCCCGTCGCAGCCAATATCCTGCGTACCGAAGGCTTTACTGTTGAAACCCTTCCGCACGCGCTCACCGAAGAAGAGCTGTGCCGAAAAATACAAAACGTAAGCGTGCTGGGCATACGCTCCAAAACCCAGGTTACTGAAAAGGTTCTGCAACACGCCAACCGGCTCATGGCCATTGGCGCTTTCTGTATCGGTACCAACCAAATTAACCTGCCGGCCGCAACCCGAAAGGGAGTTGCCGTGTTCAATGCTCCGTTTAGCAATACCCGTTCGGTGGTTGAACTGGCCCTGGCCGAAATGATTGCCCTGATGCGGAAACTGGTCGACAAATCGAACAAGCTGCATAGGGGTATTTGGGATAAATCGGCTGAAGGAAGTTATGAAATACGAGGCAAGCGCCTGGGAATTGTAGGATATGGCAACATAGGTACCCAGTTATCGGTACTGGCCGAAGCACTGGGCATGCACGTGTTTTATTACGATATTGAAGAAAAGCTCGCGCTGGGAAATGCCACCAAATGCAAATCGCTTAAAGAACTGCTGGAATTAAGCGATATCGTTTCGCTGCACATTGATGGCCGGGACAGCAACACAAACCTGATAAGCGACCGCGAATTTGGTTGGATGCGTAAGGGAGTTATTTTTCTCAACCTTAGCCGCGGGCATGTGGTGGATATTACGGCCCTAAGGCGAGCCATCGAGACAGGCAAAGTGGCCGGCTGTGCCATTGATGTTTTTCCGTACGAACCCGTAAGCAACAACGAAGAGTTTATTTCTGAACTCCGGGGATTACCTAACACTATATTAACCCCACATATAGGCGGAAGCACCCGCGAAGCCCAGGAAAACATTGGCCTGTTCGTTCCCTCGCGCATTCAAGATTACATTAACACCGGCAGCACTTCGGGCAGTGTAAATTTACCCAACCTTGCCTTACCTGCACTCGAAAACGCCCATCGCCTCATTCACATTCACGAAAATGTACCGGGCATTCTTGCGCAGATTAACCGCATTCTGGCCAACCATAACATAAACGTTGTGGGACAGTACCTGAAAACCAACGAGTTAATTGGTTACGTAATAACCGATATCGACAAGGAATACAACAAAGAGGTAATACGCGAATTGCGTAAAATTGAACATACCATAAAATTCAGGGTGCTCTACTAACTCACCGACCTGTGTCAATCTCTGCGGCATCAGGGAATGGTTTGTTCAAACAAAAACCCACCGGATTTGGCGAGGTGTTTCATGAACCCCGTAACGACAGGTTTTGAGCTGCAACGCATTCGCAATCTTCCACTGTTATCCTGCTCAGCCGAGCGAGGTCCCGCCGGAACGGGATGAGGCCTGATTTTGAACACGTGCTTCACTCGGTATGGTCATACTTGTTAGGTTCAGCAAACGTGTCCCAAACCCTGGTGGGCTTTCTGAGGCAAACGTATTAAAAAGGATACACCCCGTCAATATTGCTTTTCATCTAAATTTTTATTTAAGCGCTACCTTTGCAGGCCTATGAAACTTAACATAAATTTTAATCCGGGTCCTTCGCAGTTATACTTTACTGTCCCCGATCATATCCGGCAAGCCCTGCACGAAGGTGTGCCCTCGCTGTCGCACCGCAGTGTAGCATTTGAAAAAATATATGCCGAAGCCGTTGAAAACGTCCGGGAATTGCTCAACCTGCCAAGCAATTATTTCATATTATTCTGTTCATCGGCTACTGAAATATGGGAACGCATCATCCAGAATCTTACAGCCGAACACTCCGTACATCTTTCGGCAGGTGCATTCGGCAGGCGGTTCTACGAAACGGCCGTGCAACTGGGGCGTAAATCAGTTGTTGTGGAAAAACCTATGGGCCAGGGCTTCAGCGAAGCACCTGAAATTCCACCTACCGAACTGGTGGCCATTACCCATAACGAAACCAGCACCGGAGTTACTACACCCACCGAAGTAATCCGTTCATTAAAAAACTCAAACCCCTCTGCCCTGATTGCCGTTGATGCCGTATCATCACTGCCCTATCCCCTCCTTGATTATGAAAGCATAGATACACTTTTCTTTTCCGTGCAAAAGGGTTTTGGCCTTCCGGCCGGGCTGGGTGTGTGGCTGGTGAATGAAAAATGCATAGCAAAGGAAGAAAATCTGCGAAGCCGTGGCCATGTTACCGGTTCCTACCATAACCTAAGTAACCTGTTAAAACATGCCCAAAAAAACCAAACTCCCGAAACACCAAATGTTCTGGGCATTTACCTGCTGGCAAAAGTGTCGGCCGATATGCTCCGCAGAGGCATTGCAACCCTGCGCAGGGAAACCGAATACAAAGCAGCCGTGTTGTACAATGCACTGGAACAACATCAAGAGCTTGCGCCATTTGTAAAGCAAAATACCGTTCGGTCGCCAACGATTATCGTTGCCGAAACCGGTACACACACCACCTCCCTGTACAATCGGCTCGTGCAACACGGCATTCAGTCCGGCGAAGGATATGGTCAGCTTAGCACTACCTCGCTGAGGTTTGCCAACTTCCCAGCACACTCCAAAGAACAGGCAGAACAACTTGCCGATATCCTTTCAAACTATCCGTAAAGGCCTGATAAATTTTTTAATATCGGCTGTTTAAACCTGTTCTCATAGTATTTATCTAAATTACAAGGCTAAATCCTGCCCCAACCTTGACCGACAAGGAATTACTCGATAAAATCCGTAACCCCGAAACGCGCAATTACGGATTTAACCTGCTGGTGCGCACCTACCAGAAACGCGTTTACTATCATATCCGCAAAATGGTGATTGACCATGACGATGCAGATGACCTTACCCAGGAAGTTTTTATAAAAATACACCGGCACATTCACAATTTCCGGGAAGATGCTCAGCTGTTTACCTGGATATATCGCATTGCAACCAACGAATGCCATTAGTTTCTGAAGCGCAAAAAGAGGCGCTTCTTTCTTCCCATTGGCGATGTAGCCCGTGAATTATCGGCCAAAATCGATAGCTCCCCGCACATATCAGGCGATGACGTTCAGAAAAAACTGCAAAAGGCCCTGCTTACCCTGCCCGATAAGCAGCGCCTGGTTTTTAATATGAAATATTTTGACGACCTGTCCTACGAACAAATTGCCGAAATTACCGGTACCACCGTAGGGGCCCTGAAGGCCAGCTACCACCATGCCGTTAAAAAAATTGAAGAATATTTGAATAATGTTTAAACCTTCTATACCCAGAGGCATCTAAAATCCATCAGCACCATGAAACTGAGTGATATACCCCAAAAACCCGTTTTCGAAGTACCCGAAGGCTACTTCGACCGCCTGCCTGGAATTATCCAGGCGCGCATGGCCAGGCCTGCTCCCAGCCACCATAGGGTGCTGGTGCCGGCACTGCGCTTTGCCCTTCCGGTTTTGCTCGCTGGGGTAATTATCTGGCAACTGGCCCGTCCCGAAAAGCAGCAGTCGCCTCAGGAAATACTGTCATCTGTTCAAACCGAAGAGCTTATTCTGTACCTTGCCCATACCGACATAACCCTGCATGAAATACTGGATAACCTGGACCCCGCAATCATCCCGGGCGAAGTCGTGGAGCAGGAAGTGTATAACCTGTTTGAAGACGAAGATTTAACCGATGACGATTTGTTGAACAGCCTTTAAAGATTTCAAGTTATGAAAAACTGGATTTACATATTGCTGTTTTTGCCCCTAATGGGCAACGCCCAGAAGGAGCCTGAAAATAACCCAAGGGCCCGCCAGAAAATCGAGGCTGCCCGGATTGCTTTCATTACCGAACGGCTGGGGCTTACTCCGGAAGAAGCCGAAAAATTCTGGCCCCTATACCGCGAGTTCGCGCAAAAACGCATGGAAATGCGCAGGCAGTTTGAGCAACAAATGAAAGAACTGCGCGAAAACGCAGCCAACCCCGAGCAGCAGAAAAAGCTGGTAGAAATGGAACTGCAACTTAAACAACGCGATCTTGACCTGGAAAAGGAATACTCCGGCAAACTCCTGCAAACCATATCTCCGCAAAAACTTATGGCGCTAAGACAGGCCGAAGCCGACTTCAGGGAACTGGTACTGAGGCAAATACAGCAACGGCAATTGCAACAGCAACGACAGCAAAAGCTACAAGACCGCAATGAGCAACGACTCAGGCAGCGCAACAATTAAAACATGCCCCGCGCCCCTGTTTGGTTTGGGTTGCTGATCATGCAGGCGTCCTTTGTCCTTTATGGGCAGGACGCTGATGCTTTTAAGAGCAAACCCGATTCACTGCCAGCGCTAACCGATACCTTATCGATGTTTAGGCTTATCGACAGCCTGATGATGCTCTTTGAAGAAGAGGAACAATCGGCCTTCCAAATCAGACTTACCTATAACAGCAATGTAATGGCCGCCGGCCGCACGTTGGGGATTGACCAGTTTGGGCTTTCCCCCGGCGTAACCTGGTACCACAAATCCGGATTTTATGCCGATGCCACCCTTTACTGGAGCGCTGATTTTGAACCCAAATATTACCTTACCGTACTCTCAGCCGGATTTACCCAAAGCATTACCACACATTTCATGGCCTCGGCATCATACGACCGGTACGAATACCGGTTTGACGACAGTTATGTGCCTTTTCGCAATGCCATAACCCTCTCGGGCGCTTACGATTTTACCTACCTGTTGCTGCAAGCCGATTACACCTTCTTTTTTGGCGATGAACAGGTGCACCGCATAACCCCATCGGTTACGGGCCAGTTCAGTAAAAAAAATTTTCTGACCATGGACCGAATACGCTTTACACCGGGCCTGTATCTTCTCTTTGGCGATGCCGTGTTTACAGAAATTATTCTACCCCAGACAGCCGCCGAATGGGCCATCGCCCTATGGCGCATGCGCAACGGCCTGCCCTGGTACACGGTAAAAACCCATCGTGAATTTGGCCTTATGAATTATGCCTTTACTGCTCCACTTTACTTTGAAAAAGGCAACTTTTCGTTCATGGTAAGTTATATGCACAATGTGCCCCGCCCTTTGCCCAGTGAAACACTCGATCTTTCAGAAAGCAGCTTCATCATGGCGGGACTTTCTTACCGCCTTCCGGTAAAACGAAAATCCGATTGGTGAATTCGGCAGGTTTGAATATTTTTCGAAAATTCAAACCGAGGTATCATGAAACACCTTTGCACATTTCTTCTTTTTGCATCTTTTACCTTGGCTGCACAAGACTACCGCTGGCAGCAGCACGTAAGCTACCAGATGAAGGTACGCCTGGATGTAAAATCCCACAGATTAGAAGGAACCCAGAAATTAACCTATACCAACCATTCGCCCGACACTCTGAAAAAAGTTTACTATCACCTTTACTATAATGCCTTTCAGCCGGGCTCCATGATGGATGTGCGCTCGCGCACCATTGCCGACCCCGACCGGCGTGTGACCGACCGCATCGCAAAGCTATCCGACAGTGAAATAGGCTATCAGCATATTCTGGAACTCAAACAGGATGGCCGGCCCGCATCATACACCGTTAACGGTACCCTGCTGGAAGTAACCCTCCCGCGCCCCATACTGCCTGGCACAAAAACTGTGTTCGACATGAAGTTTGAAGCTCAGGTGCCGGTGCAAATCAGGCGCACAGGCCGAAATAACCGCGAAGGCATTGCCTATTCCATGACTCAATGGTACCCTAAAATAGCTGAATACGACCACCAGGGCTGGCACGCTTACCAATATGTAGGGCGTGAATTTCATGGCGTGTGGGGCGATTTTGATGTACAGATTACCATTGACCCGGCCTTTGTTATAGGCGCCACGGGTGTGCTCCAAAATCCGAACGAGATTGGCCACGGATATGAAAAAAACGGTTCGAAGGTTATCCGCCCGAAAGGTGAGCTAACCTGGCACTTTGTTGCCCAAAATGTTATCGATTTTGCGTGGGCTGCCGACCCCGACTATACCCATACCATAACCCAGGTGCCCGATGGCCCCGAAGTACATTTCTTCTACCAGAAAAACGAAAAAACAGCCGAAAACTGGAACCGCCTGCAGGATTATGTGGTAAAGCATTTCCAGTTTATGAACCGCACGTTCGGCAAATATCCCTATCCGGTATATTCGGTTATTCAGGGTGGCGATGGCGGCATGGAGTACCCCATGTGCACCCTGGTTTTGGGCGAAGGCAATTTCAGCGGGTTGCTCAGCACCACCGTCCATGAAATATGCCACAGCTGGTTTCAGGCGGTTTTGGCCAGTAACGAATCGTTGTATCCGTGGATGGACGAAGGCTTTACTTCTTTTGCTCAGGATGAATCGCTGGCAAATCTTTTTAACACAGGCGGCAATCCGCACGAAGATTCTTACGATAGCTACCTGGCCCTGGTGCGTAGCGGACTTCAGGAACCGGCCAGCCAGCACTCCGACCACTTTACAACAAACCGTGCGTACAGCACAGCTGCTTATAGCATGGGCAGCTTGTTGCTTAACCAACTTAAATACATAATGGGCGATGAGGTATTTTACCGTGCCATGCGCAACTATTACAATGCCTGGAAATTCCGTCACCCGGAACCAAACGACTTTATCCGCATCATGGAAGAAACTTCCGGCATGAGCCTGCATTGGTTTATGCGCTACTGGATTTACACCACCAAGCGTATTGATTACGGAATAAAGCAGGTGCTGGAACAAGACGGAAAAACCTTTGTTGTTTTGGAGCGAATTGGCGAATTGCCCATGCCGGCTGAGCTAACAGTTACCTGGCGCAACGGCAACTCTGAGGTGTATTACCTTCCGCTTAACGAAACCCTCGGAAACAAAAAGGCCCCGGCCGGCATAAAATGGAACGTGCTAACCCCATGGCCATGGGTTAATCCAACCTATATGGTAGAAATTAACCGCTCGTCAAAGGATATTCTGTTACTGGAGCTGGATGCCAGACGGCAAACAGCCGACATTAACCGTGAGAATAACCGCGTGGATTTCAGTATGCCATTAAAAGGTTATACCGACCCAACCCGGTAAGTGGCAAAACTTTAATTTTGCTGTTCAACACCTGCGCCATGACCCCCGAAGAAGCCCGCAAGGAAATAGAACGGCTTACCGAACTTATTAACTACCACAACGACCTGTACTACCAACAGCACCGCACCGAAATAAGCGACTATGAATTCGACCAACTGCTGGAAAAACTAATCCGCCTGGAAAATGAATATCCTCAGTTTCGGTTTCCCGACTCCCCTTCGCAACGGGTAGGCGGAACCATAACCCGCGACTTTCCGCAGGTTGCCCACCGGTATCCCATGCTGTCGCTCAGCAACACCTATAACGAAGAAGAACTGCGCGACTTCGACAGCCGGGTAGCCAAAGGCCTGGGCGGGCAACCTTACGAATACATTTGCGAAATGAAATTCGATGGGGTATCCATAAGCCTTATCTACGAAAATGGTGTACTAACCAAAGGAATTACCCGTGGCGATGGTATACGCGGTGACGATGTAACCCCCAACGTTAAAACCATACGCAGCATACCCCTTCGGGTTAAAGCTGCCGATGTGCCACCCTGGTTTGAAGTGCGTGGTGAAATATTCATGCCCAAAGATGTTTTTGAGCAACTTAACCGCGAACGTGAAGACATAGGCGAAGAAACCTACGCCAATGCGAGGAACACCACCTCGGGCACGCTCAAAATGCAGGACTCGGCCATTGTGGCACAACGCAGGCTGCAATGTTATGCTTACTACCTGTTGGGTGAACTTACCGGCATTACCACCCACGAAGAAGGGCTGCAAAAACTTACGGCATGGAAATTCAATGTGTCGCCAACCTGGCGCAAATGCCGCAACCTGAAAGAAGTGCTGGATTATATTAACCATTGGGAAAACAGGCGGTTTGAATTGCCGGTAGAAACCGATGGCGTGGTAATAAAAGTTAACCGCCTTGACCAGCAGCAGGAACTGGGCTTTACAGCCAAAAGCCCGCGCTGGGCCATTGCCTACAAATACAAACCGCAGTCGGTCAGCACCCGTCTTAATGGCATTACCTATCAGGTAGGCCGTACAGGTGCCATAACGCCCGTAGCCGAACTGCAACCGGTGTTTTTATCAGGCACAACCGTAAAAAGAGCTTCTCTGCACAACGCTAACGAAATTGCCCGACTCGACCTGCACGAAGGCGACTATGTATTTGTAGAAAAAGGCGGTGAAATTATTCCAAAGGTAACCAGTGTAGATATAAGCAAACGACCGCCCGGAGCCCGGCCCATACAGTATATTACACACTGCCCCGAATGCAACACACCCCTGGTTCGCGAAGAGGGCGAAGCCGCCCACTACTGCCCCAACGCCACAGGATGCCGCCCGCAGATCATCGGCCGCATTGAACATTTTATCCAGCGCAAAGCCATGGATATCAACGCATTGGGCGAAAAAACCATTGAACAACTGTACGACAAAGGCCTGGTGAAAAGTCCTGCCGACCTGTACAACCTGACAAAGGAAGATTTATTAAAACTGGAAGGATTCAGGGAAAAATCGTCAGAGAATGTCCTCAAAGGTATTGAAGAAAGTAAAAAAGCCCCGTTCGAAAATGTTTTGTTCGCCTTAGGAATACGCTATGTAGGCCAAACAGTGGCCGCAAAGCTCGCGCGCCATTTTAAAACCCTCGATGCCCTCAGCCACGCTTCGTACGATGAGTTGCTGGAAGCCCCTGAGGTAGGCGAAAAAATTGCGCGGAGCATACAGCAATTTTTTTCCAACCCCGAAAACCAAAAAGAAATTGAACGACTGCGCCAGGCCGGATTGAGTTTTTCAGTTGCGGCAGAGCAAAGCACCGAAAGCAACATACTGGGCAACAAATCATTTGTTATTTCGGGCGTATTTAAAAAATACGAAAGAGATGAACTCAAAAACCTCATTACCCGCAATGGCGGCAGGGTGCTCTCGGCCGTTTCAGGAAAATTAGATTACTTAGTAGCCGGAGAAAACATGGGCCCTGCCAAACTGGAAAAAGCCCGGCAACTGGGCATCCGCATTATTACCGAAGAGCAACTTGAACAGTTGTTAAACGGACAACCCATCTGAACATGAAACTTACCTTTCTGGAAATGCGAACCCAACGGCAATTGCGCAAAAACCGGGCAGAGCGAACCAGCATATCTTTTAAAAAAGCCCGGCACGTGGGATTGTTATTTACTATTGAAGACCGTAAAAAGCATGACTACATCAAAAAGCTTATCCATAATCTTGAACTGGAAGGAAAGAAAATAGAGGCCTTTGCCTTTCTGCCACCCCAAAAAGAGAACTATGATTTTTTGTTCGATTTCTTTACCCCTGAGGATATTTCCTTCTGGGGTGCAGTAAAATCGGAAAGAGCGTTGCGCTTTGCCGATACCCCTTTCGACTATCTGCTGTGTCTGGACCAAAAGCCCAAAAGCCACATCCGGTACCTGCTTGCCCGCAGCCGCGCCCGTTGCCGCGCAGGCGCCTACAGCGAAGAACTGCAGCCCTTCTTTGAACTGATGGTAAACGGGGTGAAATCGAATGTTGAGCTGATTGACCAACTCTATCAATATACATCCAAGCTAAAATAATCATGAAAAAACTGGAAGGCACCGGTGTTGCGCTGGTTACACCATTTAACGAAGAGGGCAAAATAGACTACCCTGCTTTACGCAAACTGCTTAAGTACACAGCCAAAGGCGTTGATTATTTTGTGGTGATGGGAACCACAGGCGAATCGGCCACCCTTAGCAATAAAAAAAAAAAACAGGTGCTGCAGTTTGTAATTGAAAACAATCCAATCAGGTTACCAGTTGTTTATGGCATTGGGGGCAACAACACACAGGCCGTGCTCGACACCATCAAGCATACCGATTTTTCGGGTGTTACAGCCGTGCTTTCGGTTAGCCCCTACTACAATAAACCTTCGCAGGCCGGCATAATTGAACATTTTCGCGCAATTGCCGATGCCTGCCCCGTACCGGTAATTCTGTACAACGTACCCGGCCGCACCTCATCGAACCTCACAGCCGAAACAACCCTCAGGCTGGCAGAACACCACAACATCATTGGTATTAAAGAAGCTTCGGGAAACATTGAACAGTGCATGCGCATAAGCCGCTACAAGCCGAAAAACTTTATGCTGATATCGGGCGATGACCTGCTTACTGCAGTATTGTACAGCATGGGTGGGCAGGGTGTTATATCCGTGTTGGCCAATGCCTTCCCCTTAATCTTTAAAAAAGCAAAAGAAGAAGCCCTGAAAGGCAACTTTATTAAAGCCTCGCACCACATTTTCAAACTTTTGGAAATAAACGGACTGATGTACGAAGAGGGCAATCCCACCGGTGTAAAACAACTTTTAGCAGAAATGGGCATTTGCAGGCCTTATGTGCGCCTTCCCCTTGTTCCAGCCTCTGAAGGCCTCAGTCAGCGCATTGCCAGGGCTTACGAAGTCATAAAAAAAGGGTAGGAAAAACCTACCCCTTTTTTATACATCTCTCCAGCATAGATTAACCTTTGCTCTTCAGCTCCTGCACTTCAATGCGGATTTGCTGAGCCATGTTTTTAAGCTCCTGCATTCCTTTTCTGAGGCGCGTTCCTGCTGCGCTGTTGCCTTTGTTGTAAAACTTGTCAGCATCGGCTTCCAGCGAAGCAACAAGATTTTTCAGTTCTTGGAATTTTTGCATTGTACTGATATTTAAGGGGTTAATAATGTTTCAATACGCCAATTTAGCTAAAAACGCATAAAATCAACGAAAAACAGCATTTTTTTTATCGGGGCCGGGTAACGGCCACCAGTTCTTCGTTGCGGTAAAAACCACTGTCCAGCTTGGATTTAAGGGCTGAAAAGGCGTTCAGGGTACGCTCTACATCTTCCAGCGAATGGGCAGCCGTAGGGATAATCCTGAACATAATAACATCCTTAGGCACAACGGGATAAATTACCACCGAGCAAAATATATTGAAGTTCTCCCGAAGGTCCATGGCCATGTTGGCCGCTTCGCCCACCCCACCCTTAAAGAGCACGGGGGTAACCGGTGAACTGGTCTGACCAATATTAAAACCGCGCTCGCGCAAACCGTTTTGCATGGCGTTAACAATTTGCCATAGCTTTTCTCTAAGCACGGGTTGCGTGCGCAGCAGTTCCAGTCGCTTCAAAGCACCAATAACCAGCGGCATCGGCAGGCTTTTGGCATATATCTGAGACCGAACCGAGTACCGCAGATATTTAATGACCCGCGCATCGCCTCCTACAAAAGCGCCAATGCTGGCCATCGACTTGGCAAAGGTAGAGAAGTACAGGTCAATGCCCTCCTGCACGCCCTGCTCCTCACCGGTACCGGCACCAGTTTTTCCCATGGTACCAAATCCGTGGGCATCGTCCACAAACAGGCGGAAGTTATACTTATTTTTCAGGGCCACTACGCCCTTTAGGTCGCCCTGCCGGCCGCTCATGCCAAACACGCCTTCGGTTATTACCAGTATTCCTCCCCCGGTTTCATTAGCCAGGCGGGTGGCCCGTTGCAACTGCTTTTCCAGGCTGTCCATATCATTGTGGGCGTAAACAAACCTTTTGCCCATGTGCAGTCTTACGCCATCAATAATACAGGCATGCGATTCGGCATCGTAAACAATTACATCTTTTCGGTCAACCAAAGCATCGATTATTGATACCACCCCCTGGTAACCGTAATTCAGCAGCATTACATCTTCTTTGCCTATAAATGCCGCAAGTTGTTTTTCCAGTTCAATGTGATGCACCGAGTTGCCCGACATCATGCGGGCGCCCATAGGGTGCCCTAATCCGTATTGGGCAGCAGCCTCGGCATCGACCTTGCGCACTTCCGGATGGTTGGCCAAACCCAGGTAATTATTTAGGCTCCAGTTTAAAACAGGACGGCCGTTAAAGATCATGTGAGGTCCGATTTCCCCCTCCAGCTTGGGAAAAAAGAAATAGTCATCAGGAAGATGGGAATATTTGGCCAGGGCTCCGGCTTCCATCTTGAGCTTCTCAAATAGGTCGGTCATGTGCGGATTGGTGTTTTAAAATTGCGGCAAAAATAACAAAAAGAACCCACATAATCCCCTTCCGGTATTGCCTGTGCCATTGGCGCAACGGTTTTAATTCATTAGCATTGCAATTTTGTATATGAAGAAAATAACCAAAATACTGGTAGCCAACCGGGGGGAGATAGCCCTTCGCATTATGCGAAGTGCCCGCGAGATGGGCATCCGCACGGTTGCCGTGTTTAGCGAGGCCGACCGCCAGGCACTGCACGTTCGCTTTGCCGATGAAGCCGTTTGTATTGGTCCGCCACCTTCTTCGGCTTCTTATCTCAACATACCGGCCATATTAAAAGCTGCCAGGCTTACCGGTGCCGATGCCATACACCCTGGTTACGGTTTTTTATCTGAAAACGAAGCCTTCGCCCGGGCCGTTCTGGACGAAGGAATTGTATTTATAGGTCCATCGCCCTCTTCTATTTCCTTAATGGGCAGCAAGCTGGCTGCAAAAAAAGCTGTTGAAGCGTTTGGCGTTCCGCTCGTTCCCGGTACAAGCGAGCCCATAGCCGACCCCGTGGTTGCCAAAAAGCTTGCCGCCCGCATTGGTTATCCGGTTTTGATAAAAGCCAGTGCCGGAGGTGGAGGCAAGGGCATGCGCATAGTTAACAGCGAAGTCGAGTTCGATGAACAAATGGAACGTGCCGTTAGCGAGGCAACAGCCGCTTTCGGTGATGGATCGGTGTTTATCGAAAAATATGTGTCCAGCCCCAGGCATATTGAATTCCAGATATTTGGCGATACGCACGGCAACATTGTTCATCTGTTCGAGCGGGAGTGCTCCATACAACGCCGGCACCAGAAGGTTATTGAAGAAGCGCCCTCATCGGTTCTCACGCCGCACCTCAGGCAAGCCATGGGCGAGGCCGCCATAAACGTAGCGCGGTCGGCCCAATACTATGGCGCTGGCACAGTTGAGTTTATTCTGGATGAAAACCTAAACTTCTACTTTCTTGAAATGAACACCAGGTTACAGGTGGAACATCCGGTTACCGAAATGATTACCGGCCTGGACCTTGTGAAGCTGCAGATACAGGTGGCGCAGGGCGAAAAACTGCCCTTTTCACAATCCGACATAACCATGCGCGGGCATGCCATTGAGGTACGTGTTTATGCCGAAGACCCCGCCAACAACTTTCTTCCGGATGTGGGCCGGTTAATAACCTACCAGCGGCCCCAGGGGCATGGCATACGGGTTGATGATGGCTTTGAAGAAGGCATGGAAATACCCGTGCATTACGACCCCATGATTGCCAAGCTTATTGTCCACGCCAACAACCGCCAGGAAGCCATAGCTAAAATGCTGCGCGCTATTGATGAATATCGCATTACCGGCGTGGCTACCACTCTGCCCTTTTGCCGGTTTGTGCTCAGACACCCTGCCTTTTACAATGGAGATTTCGACACCCGTTTTGTTGAACAACACTACCATCCGGAAAAACTTACCCAGGAACCTGATGAAGAAACTGTGGAAGTGGCAGCAGCCCTGGCTGCTCTTGGTGCATCAGAAAGCGAACAACAGGGAACAACGCTGCCTGTGGCCAATCAGGTAAGCAAGTGGAAGTTAAACCGCCTGCACTAACATTTCATGGCTGAAATATTACCCATCCGAGCCTGGCGTTACAACCCTCAGCTGGCCGCCGAAATAGAAGCGCTTACTGCACCCCTGTTCGATGTGGTGTCAGAAAAGCAGCGACAGGCACTTTACCGTAATCCTTACAACAGCATTCACCTAACCGTACCGCAGGGCACGCCTCAACAAGCTGCGCAACTGCTGCAAAGCTGGAAAGAAAATAGTATTTTAGTTCAGGATAAGTTGCCGGGCATTTATGTGTATTACCAGCACTTTACCCTGCCTGGCAATCCCAAACCCTTTTGCAGAAAGGGATTCATCTGCCATGTCCGCGTGTACGATTGGAACGAAGGCACAATACTGAGACACGAAAACACTATCCCGGGCGCTGTAAACGACCGCATTGCACTGCTGGAAAGCACCGCTTTTCACAGCAGTCCCACGCACGGACTGTATGAAGATCCGAACTTTACACTTGAACCGCTGATGGATGAAGCCATGACCCAGCCCCTGTACGAAACGGAGGACTATCAGGGTGTACGCGATGTATTGGCGGTTATTCACGATGCCCGCGCCATAGAAATGTTTATGCAGGTGCTACGCGATAAAACCCTGGTGCTGGCCGATGGACACCACCGCTATGAGGCATCGATTGCGGTAAAACAAAAGTGCCGGGCTACCAACCCCCACCACACCGGCAATGAAGGTTACAATTATCACCTGATGTACTTAACCAACACAAAGGCCAACGACCTCTGCATTTTACCCACACACCGGCTTATAAAAGATTTCCCCGGCCTGAACGAACACACCATGCTGGAAAAACTTGCAGAATATTTTACCATACGGCCGCTGGAAGAGCCCGATACCATACCCGAAATTATAGCCGGAAAACCCTGGGCGTTTGGTTTGATTTTTCCCGAAAACGCCTACAAAATCCGTCTCAAACCCGAGGCACTTACCCAAATTACCTGGCCCTTTCCGAAAGAAATTCTGGAACTTGACCTCACCGTTATGCACTATTTCATTCTGGAAAAGGCCCTGGGTATACCCGGCAAAACCCAGCGCTCATCACCGTATGTGGCGTACGACCGCAATTTTTCCGATTGTCTGCTTAAGGTCATGCAGGGCAAAGCCCAGCTGGCCATCATTACCAATCAGGTAACCATTGAACAGGTGATGCAGGTATGCCGCAGTGGCTATACCATGCCACAAAAATCGACCTATTTTTACCCTAAGGTGATTAGCGGTTTTGTTTTCAGCTCCATACGGCAGTCTGAATTTACCGTGCCACCCTACGCACCATTTCCCTGAACACGGATATGATGCTGCAAAGGAAGCTCATTCTTGCCTCCACTTCGCCCCGCAGGCAATTTCTGCTGCGGGAAGCAGGTTTTGATTTTACAATAGAAAAACCTGATGCCAATGAAGACTTTCCACCGGAACTGCCGGCAAGCCAGGTTGCGCGTTTCCTGGCCCTGAAAAAAGCTGAATCCTTTCGCACCCGCATCCGCAATGAAATTGTGCTCACGGCCGATACGGTGGTTATATTAAACAACGAAATTCTGAACAAACCCCAAAACCGGTCCGAAGCCATATCCATGTTAAGCCGTTTAAGCGGCAAAACCCATGTGGTAATAACAGGTGTATGCATACTTTCGGCTGAGAAAGAGATAACTTTTGACGACACTACCGAAGTAACCTTCGCCTCATTAACCGGCCAGGAAATTGCCTTTTATGTGGATAAGTACAAGCCGTACGACAAAGCCGGTTCATACGGTGCGCAGGATTTTATAGGAATGGTGGGCATTGAGCGGATAAACGGCTCTTACTTTAATGTTATGGGCCTACCCATACACAAAGTGTACCGCGCTTTAAAACACTGGGCATGAAGAAAATTTGGCTTTTACTTGTTGACCATGTACGCCAAGATTTTCACACCTCCGCCTACGCCTGTGTAGGTGCGTTTCTTGCCGCCTCGCTGGCATTTAACTATGCCATAAACTTTGAAGATAACTATCTGGATACCCTCCCCGACCTGACGCGTTTTGCCGCCTACCTGGTCTGGCATAGCCTGGCCTGGTTTGTACCTGTTATGTTAGTAGGTTATTTCAAAAAGCTGCAACCTTTGTTATGGAGTAAAACGTTTTTAGGTACTTCTGTTTTTGCGCTGGTGTTGCTTAGCCTGGACCGTGCCTTGCCTTTTGTTTCCCAAATAATTATCAGTTTTTTTCACCCGCTTACCCACTATTACTTAATTAAACTGGCCAACAACCTTTCAGGATTGGTGGTATTGGTTTTTCCTTTATTGGTGTATTACATGATATACCACCGCAACCAGGGCCATTTTTACGGCCTTCGGCCCGGTGGCATAACCCTGCGCCCATATCTGGTGCTGCTCCTGCTTATGCTTCCTGTTCTGGTTGCAGCAGCATTTCTTCCGGGTTTTCAGGCACAATACCCCATGTACCACAAAACCCCTGCTGATGTTCACTGGCAATGGCCGGCATGGGCAACTGCCACGGTGTACGAAATAACCTATGCGCTGAATTTCGTGGCCGTAGAGTTTTTTTACCGCGGTTTTCTGGTGCTGGGCATGGCTGCCTGGCTGGGCAGATCCTCAGTGTTGTGCATGTCGGTGCTGTATTGTTTTCTGCATTTCGGAAAACCCCTGCCCGAGGCCATCAGCTCAATTGCCGGAGGTTATATTTTAGGTGTAATTTCGTTTGAAACCCGCAGCATCTGGGGCGGTATTTTGGTACATATCGGCATTGCCTGGGCTATGGAGTTTCTGGGTTTTATTATATGAAAGTTGTTTATGGAAATTAACGTTCCGGAATTTAATACGAACTACCGTCCCAATGGATTAAGTGTAGTTATACCCAATTACAATGGCGCAGACCTGCTGAAAAAAACGCTGCCCCCCCTTGAGGTTGCCCTGCAAAAACTTGAGATACCCTGGGAAGTAATTGTTGCAGACGACTGCTCAACCGACCAATCAACGAACTTTATCAGGCAAAATTTTCCATGGATTATCCTTCTTGAAAAGCCGGAAAACGAAGGGTTCTCAAAAACCATAAATACGGGCATAAGGCAGGCGCGGTTCGAGCTGGTGTTCCTGATGAACAGCGACATCATCCTTACACCCGATTACTTTGGTAAACAGTTTAAATATTTCAGCCTGCCCGACACGTTTGGTGTGTGCGGCCGCATTGCAGGCTGGGATGATAATTTTATTCAGGATGGCGCGCGCCTACCGGCATTTGAGCTGTTTAAACTGAAAATTTCCCGCCATTACATACCCACAGAACACAACACCAATCCTTGCTTCACCTTATACCTTTCGGGGGCAAATGCTTTGGTGAACCGCGAAAAAATTTTGCAGCTAAACGGGTTTAACGAGATTTTCTCCCCGTTTTATGCCGAGGATCTCGAGTTGTCGGTCAGGGCCTGGCGCAGGGGCTGGAAATGCTATTATGAACACCAGGTGTTGTGCCGGCACCGGTTGTCGGCCACCATCCGTACAAAAGCCCGCAAGCATTACATAAAAAAAATTTACTACCGCAATAAGCTTTTCTTTCACGGCATACACCTGCCGGCACTTTATCTGGCAGGCTTTATATTACAAACCGCCTGCGAAGCACTGATAAGGTTAATGCTTTTTAACCCCACCCTTTTACAGTCGTTGCTGATGTTTGCAAAGCAGCAGAGGCAATGGATGAAGGCAAGAAATGAATTTGCCAAAACCCCGGGCCTTGTATCTTTGCCACAGGTGGTAAAAAATCTTAAAAGATCGGTTAAAAAGAGCAAGGTGGTCTTCTTCCGATCGGGCCAAATTTCAGCACCCGAACCATGAATGAACCTGTAGAATTTACTGTAATCTTCCGGGCGTGCGATAAGGTTACGGCTGTAAATAAAAATCCGCGGCCTTTCGAACTGGAAAAAACCGAGCTGGTTAAGCTTTGTTTCCTGAGCCTGGAAAAAGCACTTGAAAATTTACCGCACAAAATAATTGTGCTGGGCGATGACCTGTCGGATAATCTTTATAATTTTTTCACAAATAAAAATATTGAGCTGATTACCGGGGTATTTGGAAACGACAATTCTATACGAAAAACACTGGAAATTGCAGCACAGGTGCCCGATAACCAATGGATATATTTTTGTGAAGACGACTACCTTCATGCACCCGACGCCCTGTACAAAGCCGCTGATTTTATACGCGAACAACCTTCCGTTTTACGGCAGTCGTTTAAAATTTACAACCCTTCTTCCTGGATTAATATCCAGAGCAAGCCTTTGTTTCTCTTTCTGCCCGATTATCCTGACAGGTATATACCCAAGTACAGGAAGCACGCCCTTATTGTAACAACGTCATCATTACATTGGCGCCAGGTTAGCCATATTACTTTCAGTTTTATTGCAAAATCATCTACTGTAAAAAAATTTCATGGTTTGCTTTACAAGGCTGCGCACCGGGCAAACGATCGCATGCTAAGCCGTAAACTGTTTGGCCGGCTGGGCTACGGTGTGGGCAGCAGGGCGGTGTGCTTTTCACCCATTCCGGGCCTGTCAACCCACATGCACCGCGACACCATGACCCCACTGGTAGACTGGCAGGTCATATTAAACCATACAAAAGCCACCCTCAACAACTGAAAAAGACATGGCATTTAACCGCATTCTTTACCTTAGCAGGCTTCCGCGCGATGTACGAAAACAGGTAATCGGGCATTATGTAAACAAAATTTTAGGAAAGCCAGGGAGCATACTGCAAAAAACTTCCAAAAATATCCTTAAACTGGCGGATGGCCTTCCCAACTTTGAAATTGAAGAATTCTCAGAACAGCATGTGGTCATCAAACTTTTAGCTAACCGGCCTGTACATATACATGCCCGCCCCTATCCCAGCAGTGACCTCTTTACGCTTAAAGAAGTCTGGGCAAAGCACGAGTATGAGCCCGCTGTTCAGCTGCTTCGCGGGCAAAAAACAACCAGTCCTTTAATTGTCGATGCAGGAAGCAATGCCGGCTATTCGGCATTGTACTTTGCCACCTTTGTGCCAAATGCCCGGATAATTTGCGTAGAGCCGGATGCTGAGAATTTCAACCTCCTTAAAACAAACCTGTTAGCTAACCACATTATACCTGCAAAGCTCATTCAGGGCGCATTGTATCCCCGTTCGAGCAGGCTGGAAATTAAATCAGATTACAGGGGCGGAACCCATGCTTCCTATTATGTGGCCGAACAACCCGAAGGCTCCATACAGGGATATACCTTTCAGGATATCGTAAAAGAATTTGCAGATCAGGTTGATCTGCTGAAGGTAGATATTGAAGGGGCCGAAAGTTTGTTGTTTGAAGACCCTGCGATAGCCTTTCCTATACTTGAACGCCTCCGTACCATAGCCATTGAAATTCACGATGAAAAAGCCAATCGCACCAGGATACTGGAAAACCTGCAGAAGAGCGGCTTTGCCGTATTTACGCGTGGCGAAACCACCTTTGGCCACAGGCGCTAACGCAGCAGCTTATAATTTCTGTATTCAAACGGATGCCATCCTGTATATCGGGCTACTGTACGTTTAAAACGATCTTTAAGGGAGGCGTACTGTAAAGTAAGGTTAGGCTTGAAGTCCCAGTTTTTACGGGCAATTCGTTCCAGCATAACTGCCGGGTGTGTGCCCTCAAAAGGTTTTACAGGTTCACGCAGCAGTTCATAACTAAAGTTTTCCGGTACACTGGTGCCGTCATCAGCCGCGTTGTACAGCCGTGCGCTGGAGCGTTGCTTGGCTTTCATAGCTTCCGGATCTCTTACGTGGCCATAGTGGTATATCCAGGCATCAATAAGCTTTACTGCCAGTTTGCGGTTGGGGTGTTTTCTAAAACCCTGCGCATCGCGGTAGCTAAAAATATCTTTCCGGTTTCTTACAATCCGAATCTCCCTGCGGTACCAGGAGTGCTTAACTCCAACATAATCGTACGAACCAAAAAAATGCAGATAGTTGAACAACAGACCTTCAACCTCTGGCCTATCAAGCCATTGCTCCATTTCCTGTTTTACTACGGGCAAATATTTTTCGTGCAAAACCTCATCACCCTGAATATAAAAAGCCCAGTCGTATTCCGGCGGAATGGCCCTGAAAGCTTTATTCGTCTCATCGGCAAAAACGCGGCCGCCTGTACGCAGCGATTCATCCCAAACGGTTTCAATTACTTCAATTTTGGCTGGGTCGATGGTTCGAGCAACTGCAAGTGTCTGATCATCTGATTGTCCAACAGCTAGAATAAATTTATCACACACCGGCAACACCGACCGGATGGCTTCTGCGAAAGGGTAATCGAACTTTACCCCGTTTCGAACAAATGAAAAACCGCAAACTTTCATACTGCAATCTTTACTGGTTAAGTAACTCAGAATAAATGTTCATAAGTTCATGGGCAATGTTTTCCGGTTTGAACCGGTTAATATACTGCTGCGAGTTCCGAACCATCTGCTGCCTTAAATTTTCATTATTCAGCACGGCAGAAATGGCCTCGGCCCAGGCCCCTGCATCGGTTGGAGAAACATACAGGGTGTCTGGTCCGCCGGCCTCGGCAAAGCACGAGCCGGTTGAGGTTATAACTGGTACGCCCGAACCAATGCCTTCAATTACAGGTATGCCAAACCCTTCGAATACAGAGGGATAAAGAAACACAGCCGCACCCTGGTAAATGGCCGGAAGGTGTGCAAAAGCCACCTTGTCGCGAATAAGCACCAGATGGCTTACGTTCAATTCTTCTGCTCTTTTCAAAACTTGACCGGCATAGGCGGTTTGCCTGCCCACCAGCACCAGGGGCAGGCGAGCGGAAGGCGAAAGCCTTGACAGCGCTTCGACCAGAATGCCGGCATTTTTACGGGGTTCGATGGTGCCCACACATAACAGGTAGTTTGCCGGAAGGTTGTACAACTGGCGCACCTCCTCCAGCCGGGAAGGGCTTTGCTTTGCCGAAAACTGTGGATGGAAGCCCTGATAAACCACCGATATCCTACCGGGATCGATATGGAGAAAGGCCTGCAAATCCTGTGCTGTTTGCCGGCTTATGGCCACGATGCGATGGGCCCGGGCACAGGCGCTTTTGAGTTTCTTTTTGTAGATCAGTACATCCAGCGGGTTGTAGTACTGCGGGTAGCGGTAAAAAATCAGATCGTGAACGGTTACTACTTTCTTTGCCTTTTCCGGAAGAAAATACGGCAATTCCTGGCTCAGGCCATGGTATATATCCAGACCGGAAGCGGCTTTACTGAATGATATCCCCACCGACCGCCACAACGGATGAAGCTTTTTCATAATGCCCCCGGGGGCCACTACATGGTAAGGTGCCGAAAGAAAGGGTTGTGTATCGGGGTTTAATTTTATGGATGGTGTAAAAAGATAATATTGATTTTGAGGAAAATGTTCTTTCAATGCCTGTACCACAAACCGGCTGTAATTACCCAGTCCGGTAAAATTTCTGAACAGGCGCTTGGCATCGAACCCTATTGTCATGCGTGATTAGCAGAACCAAAAGTCTGGCGGTAGTACAAAAGACTTTGCTCAACAACCTGATGCGCCTCAGCCCGGGGTAAAAAGTCGTTAACAATCACTTTTCGGTTTTCCAGTGTTTTATAGTTTTCGAAAAAATGCTTTAACTCGGTATTAAAATAGGGCGGCAGCTGGGTAACATCGGTAATGTGGTTTACGCTGGCATCATCTTCGGCCACGGCAATGATTTTGTCATCATTTTCACCGCGGTCAATCATGCGCATCAACCCTATAACCCTGCAGGGTATAATGCACAGCGGAACAACGGAAACCTGGGTAAGCACAACTATATCGAGCGGATCGTTGTCTGCTCCCAGCGTGCGCGGAATGAACCCATAGTTAAGGGGATAGTACATGGAAGCATAAATTACGCGATCCAGTTTAATCAATCCGCTCTCCTTGTCTACCTCGTATTTTGCCCGTGAACCCCGCGGTATTTCAATTACTGCGTTAAGTTGCCCGGGTGGATTTTTTCCGGTGGAAAGCTCATGCCAGGGATGGGATACCATTGCGTTGAAAATTGAACCCTTGTAGCCTCAAAAGTACAGGTAATTTTCAACATTAAGTGCAATGGCCTGCTGTATCCGTCCCTGTATTACGATCCGGCGGTCTTCTTTTCCTCCTTAGGTTCTGCCTTTCTTATTTTGTCACCATCTTTAAGCCTTTTCGAAACTACCAGAAAAGGACCGGTTACCACCTCCGTGCTGTCGGCTATGCCCTCGGTAATTTCAATGAAGTCGTAATCGCTAATACCGGTTTTTACTTCCTTCATTTTGGCTACACCGTTTTCGTTAACGAACACCACCACTTTGCTCTCTTCTTTGCGCGGCTGCTCAGTAGGGTTATTGGATGCGGTAGTTGCCGGAGTGCCCCGGGTTATGCTTTTATCTTCTGTGCGTGTGGTTACGGCTGCCAGAGGCACGGCAAGTACATTTTCCTTACGGGTAGTTATGATTTCAACGCTGGCGGTCATGCCCGGCCTGAAGGGGAATTTTTTGCCCTCTGCAATAAGATCCTGGTACGACTGGCTTAACAATAAAATGCGTACTTCAAATTCGGTAATGGCATCAGCCGATACTTTATCTTTTGCGGTATTGGCAATATGCGTTACAATACCTTTAAACTTGCGACCGGTGTTGGCATAGGCATCTACATCCACAATAGCTGAGTCGCCAATGTGTACACGCACAATATCGTTTTCGTTCACATTAACGCGTACTTCCATTTTGCTCAGGTCGGCAATGCGCATCATTTCCGTACCCTGCATTTGCGCGGTACCTACAACTCTTTCGCCTTTCTTTACATTAAGTTTTGATATTACTCCATCCATGGGAGCCATAACACTGGTGAGCCGCACATTTTCGCGTGCTTCATTTACGGTTGCTTCGCTGCTGCGCACGGCATATCGGGCTGCTTCAACCTGCTGGCGTGCCGACTTCAGGTCGTTTTCGGCTACTTTAAAGTTTTGTTCGGCCAGCTGCCATTCGGCTTCGGATATTACTTTTTCATTCCATAGTTTTTTCTGGCGCTCATATTCTTGCCTGGCTCTTTCAAAGGTAGCCTGCGAACGGGACAGGGCTGCTTCGGCTGCCACCAGATTGGCTCGCTGCTGGTTAAGCGAGGCCTCTGCCCGCTCCAGCTGCGATAACCAGGTGTCCGGACGGATTTTAACCAACAGCTGCCCGCGTTTAACCGAATCGCCATCTTCTACCAGTAACTCACGTATTTCGCCCGATACCTCCGGAGCCAGCTTAACTTCGGTTACAGGTTGCACCGTGCCCGAAGCACTTACCTTTTCAACAATTGTTACGCGCGAGGCCCGGGCCAGTTCCACTTCCAGATCGCGTGGTTTACCAATCCAGCCTGCCGATTTTCCAATGACCAGAAACAACAGCAGCGCCACCACTGCGGCTATTAAATAATATAACAGCTTGTTGCTTGATTTTTTTCGTGCCTTTGCCATACTGTTTTTAAAAATTAAAATGAGAATTAAAACTCCAAAGGAAGTCCCTGATAAAAGTCCAGAACTTTTTTTCTGAAAATAAAGTCGTAGCGGGCGCGCAGCATATCCGACTGCGCCTGGTACAGGTCATTTTCAGCTACCTGGTATTCCACATAATTGGCAGCGCCCAGTTCAAAGCGTTGTTTGGTCATGCGATATGCTTCTTCGCGGGCCTTAACCTGTTTCCGGGCCGACTCATAGGTTTTGGCTGCGGCCACGGCATCGTTATAGGCTGTTTCTACCGACTGCCGCAGCTGATTTTCTCTTTCCAGAAAGCTTATGTCGGCCAGCTCGCGGTTTATGGCTGCACGTTGAACGGCCGATCGTGCTGCAAAGCCATTAAACAACGGGATAGTTAGGTTAAAGCCTAACCCTTTACCCAGGTTATTTTTAAACTGGTCGGCATAATTCATGGTGCGAAAGGTATACTGGGGCACTACCTGATCGGTGTACACCCGCTCAGCCGGATTGCTCTGCAGGTAACCTATTTCCACCGGCACAACATTGGTACCTTCTATAAAAGCTTCTTTACGAGCCGTAGAATAAAGTGTGGTAATGTTGCCGTTTAAACTCAGCCTGGGGTAATAGTTTCCTCTGGCCGAGCGCAGGGCATACATGGCGCTGCGTTGCCGCAGGCGTGCAGCCTGTATTTCGGGCATTAGCGCCATGGCCGATTCGAATATCTCTTCTGACGTGCGGGTAATTACCGGCTCGGCATCAATGCCTTCGGGTACATCGGCTACTTCGAGCGGTTGCGAGGCCGGAAATTGCAGCGCCTGCTTAAGCTGAAGCAGCGACAGGTTGTAGGCATTCTCGCGCTGAACTACGGTAAGCTCGTTGGTTGCCAGCTGGGCTTCCAGGTTCAGTACATCGGCCTGGGGCACCGAGCCTGCAAGGGCCATTTTGCGGGTGCGTTCAAGCTGCTCGCGCGTAGAGGCTACCTGCAGTTGCGCCACGCGCATAAGCTCTTTGTTGAAAACTACGTTCAGGTATAGTGTAATCACATTCAGTATGGCATCGTTGCGGGCTTTTATCAGGTCCTGATTCAGTGCCTCCAGCTCCGTTTCGTTTTGCTTCATGGCGTAAAACAGCCTGAAGCCATTCCACAACAACCACGAACTGGACGCACTGGCGTTGGTAGAGTTAATTCGCTCCTCCACAAACTGGTTACTTACGGGGTCAATGTTGCGGCCCCAGTTAAAGCCGTAATTAACCGAGGCGTTAACGGTGGGCAGCATACTCATTTTGGATTGCAGATAGTTTACCTCACCGGTGCGCACGCCGTAAACGCCGCGCTTTATGGTGAGGTTGCTGCTTACCGCATGGTCAATAAGCTCGCGCAGAGTCCATACTTTCTTCGCGTCCTGGGCCAGAGCAGATGCGCAAAGCAAAAGCATCAGGGCAAAAAATCCATTCTTTATCATATTGGTTTATTCTATGGTTGGCAAATAAATCACTTCACGAACCCACGATAAACTTTGTAAATAACTTTGGGTAACCGGTTTTATGCCCGAATCCATTTCAAATACCAGACAGGCCAGGTCGTTTTTACCTTTGCGGCTTACTGACATGGTGGCTATGTTGCAATCATCGTGGGCAATTACATCGGCAATAAACGCCACACTTCCTTTTACATCATCGGCATAAACAATTAAAGTATGCAGGCTGGTGGTGAAGTCGGCTTTAAAACCGTTTACTTCAGCAATATTGATAAGCCCTCCGCCACGGCTTTCAGCCAGAATTTCTAGCTGGCGGTCAGCTTTACTAAGCTTTAGCCTGATGGTGTTGGGATGAAAGGTTGAGGCGTTGGCTACCGATTTAAACGTATACACCAAACCCGCATCGTTTGCCAGCGCAAGGGCATCTTTAATTCGGGTATCATCAGTTGCAAATCCCAGCAAACCACCAATCACAGCTCGGTCGCTGCCATGTCCTTCGTAGGTGCGGGCAAAGGAGTTGTAAAAGGTAATTTCGGCCCGCTCAGGTATGCTGCCCAGCAATTTCATGGCGGTGCGCCCGATGCGGGCGACCCCGGCCGTATGCGAACTGGAGGGACCAATCATTACCGGGCCAATCATATCGAACACACTGCTCTTTTCGTGCATATTGCAAACGCCTTCATCAGTCGCAGCCCTGCCCGATTCGTTACAGGTGCACAAGTGATTATTTAAACGGCAATGGGAGCTTTTATGGCAGGATGCGCCTGGTAGTTCAGTATTTCAAAGTCTTCAAGACGGTAATCAAAGATAGTGTCCGGTTTCCGAACAATACGCAGCTGGGGCAAGGGATAGGGCTTGCGGCTTAGCTGCAGGCGTGCTTGTTCAATGTGATTGGTGTACAGATGTACATCACCACCGGTCCATATAAATTCACCTGCTTCGTAACCGGTTTGTTGCGCCACCATGTGGGTAAGCAGGGCATAACTGGCGATGTTGAAAGGCACACCCAGGAAAAAATCAGCCGAGCGCTGATAAAGCTGGCACGACAGCCTTCCGTTTGCAACGTAAAACTGGAAGAGGGCATGGCAGGGCGGCAGGGCCATTTTGTCCACATCGGCCGGGTTCCAGGCTGTAACAATATGTCTGCGTGAATCAGGATAGGTGCGAATTTGTTCAATTACCTGGCTGATCTGGTCAATTGAGCGGCCATCGTACGCGGGCCAGGAACGCCACTGGTATCCATACACGGGCCCCAGGTTGCCGTTGGCATCGGCCCATTCGTCCCAGATGGTCACATTATGGTCGTGCAGAAATTTAATATTGGTGTCGCCCCGTAAAAACCATAGCAGCTCTACAATAATAGACCGAATGTGCAGTTTTTTGGTGGTTACCAGCGGAAAGCCCTCCCGGAGGTTAAAACGCATTTGACGGCCAAAAACCGAAAGTGTACCGGTACCCGTACGGTCGGTTTTAGGCGTTCCGTTATCAAGGATGTCGCGCATCAGCTCCAGGTAGGGTTGCATAGCGGAAATGTTTTATGCAAAGTAACGGAATTGGGCCCGGCCTCTGAACATTCTGATGCAAAAAAATCGCCCGGCCTAATGCCGGGCGATTTCAACCAAACCCTAAATTTATTGATTTATCAACCTCTGCGATCTACCTCGAAGGAGCGGGACTGGCCATTAACGGTTATGGTTACCGTACGATCGCATTCTCCGTCACCATAATCTACCGTAATCACCTTTCCACTGTTTACATCGGTAAATTCCTTGATACCCGAAACGGCAATCGGACAACCGCGCTTGTACACCAGGGGCTCAACAATTTCCATGGTATAGGTTCTGCCCCTGCGATTGGTGCCGGAAGCGGCCACTTCGCGGTCGGCACACTGGCTCACAACCAGTTGGTCATGAAGCGGGTTGGCAGCCCGTTGCCATTCACGAACAAAGCAATGCTCGCGGGTAGCCATGGTTCCATCGGGCCATGTAGCCTTTCCGTCTTCCAGTTCTGCTTCAAATACAGGTGCCTCTTCAGTGCTTTCGCTGACGTTGGTGAGCGTGCGGATGCCTTCCAGCGCGATATCGTTAATGGAGTACCCTTCGAAAGTGGTTGTGATATACGATCCGGGAAGGAATCGCCTTCCGTTAAAGTTTATTATGATTTTACCTTTCCGTACGTTGCCCAGCAGATCGGTACAACCCTCGCCAAAGTCGATCACAATGGTTCCGATGGGATGCTCGGGAGCAGATTCCGGGTCCAGGGTAATGGTAACCACCAGATTGTCGCAGTTGCAACGCGGGTCGTTGATGGTAATAACCCGTGGTTCTTCGCTAACCCGGCCTCCGCTTGTTGCTGCATCCGATAGCATTGCCAGGCCGGCCAGGTCATCAGCATCTTCAAAGGCAAGGTCTGAAACCACATCTTCGGCCACATAGGCGGCCTCTTCCTGCAAGGGTTTTTCCTGCGGGTCGCAGGAACTGAAAGTTACAAGAAAAGCAGCTGCCACTATGGCAACCAGGCTTTTAAGCAAATTGGGTGTATTCATAAGCTTTGCGAATTAAAATACGCTTCTTTGACCGATTGTAACCCCAGGGGTTTAATGGAAAGATCAAATTTGTTGGCAAAGAAATTGCGTACTTTTACTTAAATAATCACCACACCCAATCAGTCATGAAAAAACTCGTATTACTTCTTTGCAGCCTGGCAGCCACCACCGGTCTGCAGGCTCAGGTTTTGAAAATAAACATTTTAAGCCCTATAGTTCGTACGCTAAATGTGCAATATGAACAGGTTCTTTCGGGTACCTCAAGTTTTCAGGTAGGGTTTTTCTATACCGGATACGAGGAAGATGGCGACAGTTTTACGGGTTTTGGCATTACACCCGAATACCGGTTTTATCTTTCAGAAACCGAAGCGCCTGAAGGGGTGTACTTAGCGCCTTTTTTGCGTTATCAATCGCTGAAACTGGAAAATGATTTGGATGGCAAGGGCACGTATTCCAGCTTCGGAGGAGGTTTGATACTGGGAAAACAATGGATATTCAAGGAAAAAGTGGTTTTGGATATTTTTATAGGGCCTTCGTACTCATCCGGTACCATTAAAATTGAAAGCGGCTCGGGCGAAAACCTGGGAACCGGTCCCTTCGATGGTTTTGGCCTGCGTACCGGTATATGTTTTGGATTAAAGTTATAGCGGTAATTTTTTCGTAAATTTTAAGCCCCTGCAAAGGGGCTTTTTTTATATTTTCAGGAAAGCGATGAGAGCAGTAGTCCCGGCATTGGTGTTGTGCTTAATTACCTGTGCAGCCATTGCCCAGCAGCAAGAGCCAATACCCGCCCCCGCCCATGCCGGCTTTTTGCGGGCCAGGATTTTAAAAATTAACCTGCTGAGCCCCCTGGTAGAAGCCCTTACGCTGGCTTATGAAAACGTGCTTAACCCTGAAAAAAGCATCCAGCTAACGGTTAGCATCATTCCGGGAGGTTTTGTGGTAACGCCGGAGTACCGCTATTACCTCTCGGAAACCTATGCTCCCCAGGGGTTGTATGTAGCGCCTTACCTGCGCTATTACCAGATAGATGAAGAAGGCTTACTGGGCGGGGGACTGGTTATTGGCAGGCAGGGTCTTTACAAAAAGAAAATTACCATTGATGGCTTTCTGGGACCGTCGGTAAACAGTGCCAACCCTTTTGAAGACGAAGAAATTTTCTTTGGGCTTCGGGCAGGCCTTACCCTTGGTTTAAATCTGGCCTATAAAAAATGAAATCTAACATTCTGTTTGCTTTTTTTCTTGTTATAAACCAGGCGCTTTTCGCCCAACCTCAGGTAAAAATTGCACGACTCAAGTATGGTGGTGGTGGCGACTGGTATGCGGGTAAAACCGCCCTGCCCAACCTTATTGCCTTCTGCAACCGCGAACTGGGTACCCGGCTTGCACCTGAGGAAGATGTAGTGGAAGCCGGAAGCCGCGATTTGTTCCTGTATCCGTATGTATTCATGACCGGACACGGTAACGTGGTATTTACCCATACTGAAGCGCAAAACCTGCGCAATTACCTGCTTGCCGGAGGCTTTTTGCATATAGACGATAACTATGGCATGGATAAATACATCCGCCCGGAACTCAAAAAAATTTTTCCGGAGCTGGAATTGGTGGAGCTACCCTTCGACCACCCCATTTACCATCAGAAATTCAAATTTCCAAATGGCCTTCCCAAAATTCACGAACACGATGGCAAACCCCCGCAGGGATTCGGATTAATTTATCAGGGCCGTTTAATGGTATTCTATTCCTATGAAACCGACCTGGGCAACGGCTGGGAGGATCAGCGCGTTCACAACGACCCCGAAGCCAAACGCCTGGAAGCCCTGCGCATGGGCGCCAACATCATAAGCTACTGTTTTTCCGGTTCATTTTAAGGCCTTTCCTTCCATTTTCAGACGGTTTTAAAAAAATCTGGGTATGTGCTTGATTATTTCAACTAAATATTTAGTTTTGTATCTAAATTAATAGTTTATGAAAAAAATACGCGAACTCACCAAAGCAGAAGACCAGGTTATGCAGGTGCTGTGGAAACTGGAAAAGGCATTTGTAAAAGACATTATTTCCCACCTGCCCCCTCCACGGCCCGCTTACACCACCGTAAGCACCATTGTGCGAATTCTGGAGCAAAAGGGATTTGTAGGGCATAAAGCCTATGGTAAAACGCATGAATATTATCCGCTGATATCGCGCGAAAACTACACACGCTTTTACCTGAATGCCGTGGTAAACGACTACTTCGGAGGATCATTCCGTAACCTGGTTTCATTTTTTGTAAAAGAAGAAAAACTATCGGAAAAAGAACTAAACGAGCTGCTCAAGGAAATTAAAACCCGTAAATCATGAAAACCCAGTTGCTTAATTACCTGATCGAAGCCAATATTGGGTTGGTTCTGTTTTTTGCATTTTACAAGTTGCTTCTTCAGCAGGAAACCCAGTTTTCATACCGCAGGTTTTACCTGCTCTCCAGCCTGCTGCTCGCTCTTCTTTTTCCGCTGATAAAACTTACTGAACTAAAAAGCGTTCCCAGCCTGAGCGAAACCCTGCCAGTCATCTACATTCCGGAGCCGGGTTCTGCTGTTGCAACCTCTCCCCGGACCGCTCATTGGACGGTGGCCAGCTATGCATGGCTTGCCTATGGCCTGGTTTGCGGAATATTTGCCATCAGACTGCTGCTTCAGCTAATTGCCCTTTTGCGACTGATTTATATTCATCCGCGTAAAACCATCATTGAACTGCCGGCATCTGCCTTCCTGGCCTTTTCCTTTTTCAACCGCATTTTTATCAGCTCGGCTTTCAATCTTTCTGCATCTGACCGCGAAAAAATACTGATGCACGAAAGCGTTCACCTGAAAAAGCTGCACTCGCTTGATATACTATTGATTGAATTTGTGCGCATATTCCTTTGGTTTAACCCCGTACTGATATACTATAAAAAGGAGATGATGCAGGTACATGAATTTGAAGCCGACGCAACTGCAGTTCAAAGCAGCGATGCCGGCCCATATTGCGAGCTTTTGGCGCGCGCTGCCCTGCAATCGACCGGGTATGCACTGGGTAATCATTTCAATAATTCACTCACCTTAAAACGAATAACTATGATACGTACAGTAAAACAAAACATCCGCAAATGGAAAGTATTCAGCACGCTTCTGTTTGCAGCGGCCCTGTTCGTTGTTATTTCATGCCGCGACCAGGTAATGGAGGAAATCCGGAAGACTTCAGAGACCACCACATTTGCCGGTGACTTCCCTGAGCACCTCAAACCCCACGTTGAAAGGATTCTGAAAGAAAATCCGGGCATTCGGGTATTCTACGTTCAGACAGAATCGATGAATGCGGAAAAAATTAAAAAAATAAATCCCAAAGATATTCTGTATGCCAATGTTATCAGCGAAAACGGCAATCCGTTGGCAGGCCGCGTGGAATTGATTGTTCGGGCAGGAGAACTTCTTGCAGAAGTTTCTGATATGTCGGTGGATGGCGATATTTTTCTGGTACCAGAGCAGCCCGCATCTCCCGTTAACGGTCTGACAGCCTTTTATAATGCCCTCATGAAAGAAGTACAATATCCGGAAGAAGCCTTTAAACAGGGTATTTCGGGCAAGGTGTTTGTGGAATTTGTAATTGAGCGCGACGGAAGCCTGAGTGCGCCACGGGTCGTAAAGGGAATAGGTGCCGGCTGCGATGAGGAAGCCCTGCGCGCCATTCGGGCAGTGAACTTTCAGTGGAATCCGGCCCGTAACAAAGGTGAAATTGTAAGAAGCAAATTCGTTGTCCCGGTGAGTTTTATGAGCCAGAAAAATAATGCAGCCGAAATAAAAGAAAACACAAAAACACCTTCCGGCCAGCATGATGTGCTTGAAGAGTACGATATTCCGGCCTCACCGGTAGAAGGCATACAATCCTTTTATGAAAAAGTGAGCTCGCTTTTGGAAATTCCGGAGCAGACAAGAGCCATGGGCATTTCTGGAAAAGTATTTGTTGAATTTGTGGTAGAGCCAGATGGCACTGCCTCCGGCCACCGGCTGATTCGCGGTGTGGAACCTGAAGCAGACCAGGCCGTACTGGCAGCCATTCGTAAAGCCAATGTTCACTGGAATCCCGCAACGCGCGGTGGCATACCGGTACGGAGCAAGCTGGTGATTCCCGTTACGGTGACTGTGAGAAAGTAGAAAACACGCTGTTAGATAGGTTAAACAAGTGTTAGGCCGGTACTTGCTGCAAGGCAAAACCGGCTTTATTTGTTGCTGAAAATTTCGCTCAGCTTCTTTTCAAGGGCCTGGCCACGCAGATTTTTGGCAATGATAATGCCGTTGGGGTCCAGCAGCAGCGAAAATGGAATAGCATTTATGTTGTAGGTTCGGGCCGCCTCCGACTGCCAGAACTTCAGGTCAGATACATGCGTCCAGGTAAGGCCGTCTTCGCGAATGCCCTGCAGCCAGTCTTCGCGGGTGCGGTCGAGTGAAACACTATAAACCGTAAATCCTTTGTCTTTATACTTGTTGTAAGCTTTTACAATGTTGGGGTTTTCTTTCCGGCATGGTCCGCACCACTTGGCCCAGAAATCAACCAGCACATATTTGCCGCGCAATGACGAGAGGGGTATTATCTTGCCCTCCGGGTTGGGCAGGGAAATTTCGGGTGCGGGCGAGCCCACGGCCAGCTTCTTCATTTTATCTACCATATCAATAAACGCGCGGGCATGCGAATAGTGGGGCCATTCCTTTTTCAGCCTGTCGGCCACATGCACATACAAATCAAAGTACCGGTCCTTATCAAATATGTTGCCTTCCAGTATATTCAGTAATCCGAGCGAAAGGGGCTCATTTTTTAACTCAGCTGCCAGCTTGTCCATTTCCTGCGAGGCCATATCCATATACTTTTCCTGCAGGGCCAGCATGCTTTGCTCATTGCCGGCCATCTGAGCCTGGTTGAAGTCGGAAATAATCTGCTGTGCCTGAGGGGATTTATCAATAGCCTGCGTGCGGCTTTGTACTTTCCGGATAAGTTCAATATCAGGTGAACCTTTTATCTCAAAAAAGCCGGAAGGGCTGTTGCCATCGGCATAAACATCCAGGTTCGATTTATCCAGTATCACATCAATTACCTGGCGGTTATAAAAGTTTATCTTGTAATAACCGGGTTCTTTTATTTTGATTTTTTTGCTGAAGGTGTAATTGGACCTGAGTTGGATGGTATCCTGCCAGCCGGAACCGGAGCGGGTTATTTCCATGATGCTTATGGTGCCGGTTTGCGGGTAGCCCACTTTTCCGCTGATGGTTACCTCCCACCCTTTCGGGTTTTGACTTTGCTGCCCGTTGGTGGTACAGCCCGAAAGGGCCAACAGGGCAAGCAGTAAGGTGTGCAGTTTCATGTGTGATATTGGTGTTGTAAACCTATGTATTTTAATCTTCTTTTTTCAACAAACGTTCCAGAATTGTGCGGGTTTGTACCGGATTAAACTGGTTGCCGCTTCGCTTTTGTATTTGGCCCATAAAAAACCCAATCAAACCTTTTTTCCCCTTCCGGTAGGCGTTTACCTTGTCAGGAAAGCTGCTGAGCACCTCATGAACGAGGGGTAAAATTACTTCATCCTGCGCGGTTTGAATAATACCCATTTCTTCTGCAGCTTCATCTGCCTCGTAGCCCGGATGAGATGTTAGAAAAGGCAGCAGTTGGTGGGCAGCCACTGAAAAGCTTACTTTTCCGCTTTCCACCAGCTGGATTATTCCGGCAAGCTGACGGGCCTCGGGAAGATTACCACCCTGTTGAGCCCACATATTTCGAATGGGCCCGGCTATCCAGTTAGCTACTTTGCGGGGGCAGTCGTGCATTGTTATCGTTTGATCGAAAAGATCAGCCAGGTGCTGTTCTTCTGTAATCAGTGCAGCCTCTGCATCGGGCACGTCAAGCCTGTTCACGTAACGTTCATACCGCAAAGCAGGCATTTCGGGAACGGATTGGCTGAGTTGTGCAATCCACTCCGGGTCGAGCGTTACCGGTGGCAGATCGGGTTCGGGAAAGTAGCGGTAGTCGTTCAGATCTTCTTTGGTTCGCATGGCAAAAGTTTCACCCCTGTTCGGATCGAATAACCGCGTTTCCTGAACAACAGGAAGGCCACGGTTTAGCAGGCCCTCCTGCCGGTGAATTTCAAAAGCAAGGGCCTGCTGCAGAAAACGTATGGAATTAAGGTTCTTTACCTCTACGCGGGTACCCAGCTTATCGGTGCCGGCCTGCCGCAGCGAAATATTGGCATCGCACCGAAGCGATGCTTCTTCCATGTTGCCATCGCTTATATCCAGGTAGCGCACCATTCTGCGCAATTCGGAAACTACGGCTCCGGCTTCTTCGGGCGTATGGATAGCCGGGGCGGTAACCACTTCAAGCAGGGGTGTTCCGGCCCGGTTAAAATCCAAAGCCGTAAAATCATCGAAAACATCATGTATCGATTTGCCTGCATCTTCTTCAAGCTGAATGCGGACAAGGGGTATCTGGCGGGTGTAGCGTCCGTTGAGGCGTATAGGTATGCTCCCAAATAGGCCTACGGGCATACGGCTCTGCGTAAGCTGGTAGCCCTTGGGCAAGTCGGGATAGGTATAGTTTTTACGCTCAAAATAAAAGCGGGTATTGATATTGCTGCCACAGGCCAGGCTTAACAAAACTGCCTTGTGCACGGCCTCTTTGTTAAGCCGGGGAAGTGTTCCCGGATAGCCCAGCGATATTTCACTGATGCGCGTATTGGGCTCGCCTCCAAAGGCAACCTCATCAAAACAGAACAACTTGCTGCGGGTGTTAAGTTGCACATGCAGTTCCAGGCCGATAACCGGTTGCCAGATAGGGTGAGTCATGGTTTTACCGGTTGTCCAGCAGCTGGCGTGCACGCACCAACACCCTGTCGAGTCCGCGGATATCCTTTCCTCCTGCGGTAGCAAAAAACGGTTGCCCGCCACCCCCTCCGTTTATTTCTTTTGCCAGTTCTTTTACCATTTTTCCGGCATGGTAGCGGTTGGATTGGGCCATTTTTTCGCCCAGCATTACAACCACCATGGGTTTATTGTCTATTTCTGCCGCAAGCACCAGCAGCAGGTCGTCAAAGGTATTGCGAAGAGCGTAGGCAATATTTTTAAGGGCATCGGCATGGGGCAGTGTAACCTTGCTGATAATAACACGACCTCCGTTTATTGGCTCGGCCAATTCCGCCAGTTCGTCTTTGAGCCGGTTGGTTTGTTCCTGGTATAGCTGCTCTATTTTCTTTTCCAGCAGCATCTTTTCTTCGGCCAGCTGTTTGGCCGCAGTTACTACATCTTTAAGAGTGTATAACAGCGATTTTACTTCGCGCACAATTTCGGCCTGCTGCCGTAAAAAGTTAAGGGCTTCTTCACCGGTTACGGCTTCAATCCTTCGTACCCCGGCAGCCACCGAGCCTTCGGAAATGATTTTAAACAACCCAATATGACCCGTTGCGGGAACGTGGGTACCTCCACAGAGTTCTATTGAAAAGTTTTTGTCAAAAGCAATTACCCGCACCTCTTCTCCGTATTTTTCACCAAACAGCGCCATTGCGCCCATGGCTTTGGCCTGTTCAAGTTTCATGCTTCGGTGTTCCTCGCGCTGAATGTTCTGGCGGATTTTTTCGTTTACCAGGTCTTCAGCGGCCCTTATCTCATCGGCCGTGAGGGCAGAAAAGTGGCTAAAATCAAACCTCAGCAGGTTTTCGTTTACCAGCGAACCGCGTTGTTCCACGTGCCGTCCCAGTATCTGCCTGAGGGCTGCATGCAACAGGTGAGTGGCCGTGTGGTTGTTCATGATTTTCTCCCGGCGGCGGGCATTTACCACAGCCCTGAACGTGGTTTGGTTGGTTGGCGGAAGGGTGCCGGTTACGTGCACAATCAATTCGTTTTCTTTTTTGGTATCTGTTATTTCAATCCGCTGCCCGTTACTCTCAATAAAACCTGTGTCACCAACCTGCCCTCCGCTTTCAGCATAAAAAGGTGTTTTGTCGAACACCAGGTGGTACACTTCCCTGCCCTTTGTTTTTAGTACCCTGTATTTGATGAGCTTAACATCGGCCTCCAGTTGATCGTAGCCTACAAACCGGGTGGTAGCCGTTTCGTCAATGTTTATCCAGTCGCCTGTTTCGCGCTGGGCATCGGCACGCGAACGCTCTTTTTGTTTCTCCATTTCGGCTTCAAAGCCTTTCGCATCAGTGGAAAGTCCTTTTTCGCGAGCAATCAGCGCGGTGAGGTCGAATGGGAAGCCGTAGGTATCGTAAAGCTCGAAGGCCACTGCTCCGGGTACTACTTTATTTCGGAAAGATGATTCGAGCGCTTCAAATCGCTTTAGGCCTTTTTCTAATGTGCGCAGAAACGATTGCTCTTCTTCCAGAATAACCCTTACTACGTATTCACGCTGTTGTTCCAGTTCGGGGAACACTTCACTGAACTGAGACGCAAGCAGGGGAACCAGCCGGTGTAAAAAGGGGTCTTTAAAGTGGAGGAAGGTATAGCCATAGCGCACTGCCCTTCGCAATATTCTTCTGATAACATAACCGGCCCCGGTATTGGACGGAAGCTGGCCATCGGCAATGGCAAAAGCTACAGCCCGGATATGGTCGGCCAGCACCCGGATGGCAATGTCGGTTTTTGCCGCATCTTGCCCGGATGTTCCCTGATAGGTTACCCCGGCCGACTGCGCGATGAAATCTATAAGGGGTCGAAAAACGGAGGTATCGTAGGTTGAAATTTTACCCTGAATGGCCATGCAAAGGCGTTCAAAGCCCATGCCGGTATCGACATGACGCGCAGGCAGCTTTTCCAGGGTGCCATCGGCTTTGCGGTTAAACTCCATGAACACCAGGTTCCAGATTTCAATTACACGGGGGTGGTCGGCATTTACCAGCTCGCGCCCGGGCTTTTGGGCTATTTCTTCTTCGCTTCGCAGGTCAATATGTATCTCGGAGCATGGACCGCAGGGGCCGGTATCGCCCATCTCCCAGAAGTTATCTTTTTTGCTGCCATATAAAATCCGGTCGGGCGGAAGGATTTCCTTCCAGTAGCCCATGGCCTCCTCATCGGGAGGAAGGTTTTCGCCTTTATCTCCGCCAAAAACGGTGGCGTACATGCGGTTGGCAGGCAATTCATACACATTCGTCAGAAGTTCCCAAGCCCATGTAATGGCTTCTTTTTTAAAATAATCGCCAAACGACCAGTTGCCCAGCATTTCAAACATGGTGTGGTGGTAGGTATCTATACCCACCTCTTCCAAATCGTTATGCTTACCACTTACCCGCAGGCACTTCTGGGTATCGGCAATGCGCACGGCAGGTGGTCGCTGGTGACCCAGGAAATAATCCTTGAACTGAACCATGCCCGAATTGGTAAAAAGCAATGTAGGATCATTGCGCAACACCAGCGGTGCCGAAGGAACGATGAGATGGTTCTTCGACTTAAAAAAATCCAGAAACTTTTGCCGGATAACACCTGCTTCCATCGAACAAAAACGTTTAAAAAAACTCCAATTTCTTGGTTTCTTTACCGGGGTTCATTTACTTTACGACTGTAAAGCGACAAAGTTAAGCAGAATGAAGTGATAAGCAGGGTTTCGCTTTTTAAATTTCTCCCATGCCCAGGAGACTTTTCAGATATAACCCGAAAACCTGCCAGTACGAACCTGCCCCTTTTCCATGGGTTAAGTTTCTTATTTATGTTCTACTGTTTTTGGTTTGCACCTGGGGCTTCTTTGCGGTTATTTCCCGGCTGCAGCCCGTACTGTTTCCCACTCAAAACATGGCCATGCTGGCCGCACAAAACCTGGCCTATGCGCAAAGTATAAAGTTGATAAAGGCCGACCTTACTGAAATGAGGCACATGCTGAGCGAGTTTCAGCAAGACGAAAAAACGCTCGCAGAAAAAATCTTCGGATTACCCGATAAGCCTTCCACCGTACAGATCCCATCCCACAATCGACTTAAAGAAAATAAAGAAATATTGGCTGACCTGCACCGCAAGGTTAACACGATTCTGGATGATGTTAAAAGAGGTGAATGGATAACCATGCCGGCTTTGGCCGCCCGGCCTGAATGGCCCGTGTGGTGGCCACTGATAACCAACAACCCCACCATTGCTGCAGGGTTTGGAAAAAAAATTCATCCTTATCACAAAGGAAAATATTTCCATACCGGCATAGATATTCCTGCGGGCAAAGGGCATGGCATACATTCAGCGGGTAGCGGTAAGGTTATACGGGTAGTGAAAAGCAGAGTGGAAAGCGGCTATGGCAACTATGTGGAAATTGATCATGGAACGGGTGTGATAAGCCGATACGCCTGCCTGGATGAGATTGTGGTACGCACCGGGCAGCAGGTGGAAGCCGGAAGGTTAATAGGATACGCCGGAATAAGCGGAAGTGCGGTGGCACCCCACCTGCACTTTGAAATATTGATTAACGGCAAACCTGTTAACCCCTTGTTGTTCATGGTGCAAAATATTACAGCCGAAACGTACGCCAGATTGCAGGCTGAGGGAAGCCGGATTAACCAATCACTTGACTAATGGCCGCACGATTTCGATATAACCCCCACACCTGCCGTTACGAACCCGTTTTTCAAACCCCGAAAACAGCAGGTAAGCAGCTTTTATGGGTTATGCTAATGGCCTTTATTACCGCAACGGGGGCATTTTATTATTACACCAATCGGTTTGGGTTACCGGCCGAACAGCAACTGGCGGCCGAGTATGAGCAGCACCGTAAAGCATGGCAGGAGCAACTGCAGCAACTTAAAAGTCTGGAACAAACTCTTTGGGGTGTTCTGGAGCGCGACAACCAGCAATACCGGCTCATGCTGGATCTTTCGCCTCTTTCGGAAGACCAACTGCTGGCAGGCACCGGGGGCACACCGGAAGCCATCCCGGCTTTTGCTTTCGCCTATTCCGAACTTGCCAACGGATACCGACAGTTGTTCCGCCTTCGCCATCGCGCTCAAATTGCAAAACAATCACTCGATGTTCTGCACCGCGAAGCCGATCGCAAAAACCAAATGAAGGAATCCCGGCCCGCCATTCAGCCGGTTGACAACCGCCAACTCTCGCATTTATATACCACCTTTGGTTTGCGCATGCATCCCATTTTCGGAGTATTGAAAGAGCATAAAGGTCTGGACTTCAGTCTTCCAAAGGGTGCCCCGGTTTACGCCTCCGGCAACGGCAGGGTATCGCTGGCCCATTACTCCCCTTCATACGGCAACGTGGTGTACATCGATCATGGCTTTGGCTACGAAACGCGTTATGCGCACCTGCACCGGTTCATTGTTCAGGCCGGTCAGTACGTAAAACGCGGGCAGGTTATAGGCTATGTGGGCAACACGGGCATATCCGTTTCACCCCATCTGCATTACGAAGTACACTGCCAAGGCCAACCCGTTAATCCGATTTATTTTTTTCAGCGCGATTTACCTTCTGAGGAATATGAACGACTGATTCGCAAAGCCGAAAAAAATGCCGGATCACTTGACTAAACCGGCTATTCTTAACCCCTGCTTTATATTTTTGCAGTTTTCAATTAGTATGCGGTACGCAGAGGTTATACTGTTCTTTTTTGTGGCGGCAATGGCTCTTGGCCAGCCTAACGACACCACCGGAATAACGATTATTGGTGTGGGCGACATCATGATGGGCACAACCTATCCCAAAGCTGTGCTGCCACCCGAAGACGGCCGGTGGATTATGCATGAAGTAGCAGATATTCTACGAAGTGCCGATGCTACCATTGGGAACCTGGAGGGCGTTTTGCTGGACGAAGAAGGAACACCCAAAACCTGCCGCGACCCCAAAGTTTGTTATGTATTCAAATCGCCTGTACGATATGTTAAAAACCTTCTAGATGCCGGCTTTGATGCCATGAGCCTGGCCAATAACCATGCAGGCGACTTTGGCGCAGCCGGCCGAAAAAGTTCCATGCACGCATTACAGTCGGCAGGTATTGCACATGCCGGACAACTTGAACAAAAAACGGCCCTGTTTACGCGCAATGGCATACGCTTTGGCTTTGCAGCCTTTGCGCCCAACAGCAATTGCGTACCCCTGAATGACCTGGAAGGTGCTAAAAAGCTGGTTGCTGCACTCGATTCGGTTGCCGACATCGTTATTGTTTCATTTCATGGCGGGGCCGAAGGCCCGCAACACGAGCACGTGCCCCGAACAACAGAGTACTTCCATGGCGAAAACCGGGGCGATGTATATGCCTTTGCGCATGCCGTTATTGATGCCGGTGCCGACGTGGTTTTTGGGCACGGTCCGCACGTAGTGCGTGCTGTAGAAGTATACCGCCACCGGTTCATTGCCTACAGCCTAGGGAATTTCTGTACATACGGGGGCATTAACGTAAGCGGTATAAACGGACTGGCACCTATAGTAAAAGTTGTTACAGACCGCGAGGGTAAGTTTCTGAAAGGACAAATTATTTCGGCTTATCAGGTACCCCGCGACCGGGTAAAAGCTGACCCCGAACACCGGGCCGCCAGGCGAATTGCCGAACTAACTAAAAAAGATTTTCCCGATTCGCCCCTGCACATTGACGAGAACGGAAATATTACTTACCTTGCCCGTTAACATGGCGTACAAAGAAAAAGAAATTGAAAAGCTATACTACTCCATAGGAGAAGTAGCTGAAATCTTTAATGTAGCTCCATCGTTAATTCGCTTTTGGGAATCTGAGTTCGACATTATCAAGCCCAAAAAAAACCGGAAAGGAAACCGGCAGTTTACGCGCGAAGACATCGAAAACGTGCGCATTATTTATCACCTGGTAAAGGAAAAAGGCTTTACCCTGCAGGGCGCCAAGGAAATGCTTAAAAACGATGCCCTGGCTGTAAAAAATCAGGTAGAGCTTATTGATTCCCTGAAATCGGTAAGAAAATTTCTGGTTGAACTGCGCGACCGTCTGTAAAAACCTGTTCCAGCCGTGCATGTACCCCTGCCGGAAGAAGAACGACTGGCGCTCCTTGCCCTCCATTTCGTGCCCGGGCTGGGCAACTTCACCATCCGCCAGCTGGTGAGCTATTGTGGTTCGGCCACAGGAGTATTCAAAACCCCAAAAGGAAAGCTGCTTAAAATTCCCGGCATTGGTACCAAAACAGCCGAAGCGGTTGTAAACGGAAAACCTTTTACCAAAGCCCAACAGGAGTGGAAAAAAGCCGCACAAAAAAATGTAAGGTTGGTTTTTTATACAGATAAAGATTACCCCTCACGGCTTAAGGAAATCCCAGATGCGCCTTCGCTTTTATATGTTAAAGGAAATGTTGACTTCGAAAACCCGAAAACAGTAGGCATTGTGGGTACACGCAAAGCCACTGCCTATGGTAAAGACCGTGTGGATGAACTGGTAGAAGGCCTCGTGCCCCATGGCGCTCTGATCGTTAGCGGACTGGCATACGGAATTGATATACACGCGCATAAGGCAGCTTTACGCAACGGGCTTGCCACCGTTGCTGTATTGGGAAGCGGAGTGGATGTTATTTATCCATCAGCTCATAAGGAAACAGCCGGCAAAATGGAAGAACGTGGCGGCCTGGTTAGTGAAAACCCGCTTGGCACCCCACCCGATGCCCACCATTTTCCGGAACGCAACCGAATTATAGCCGGCTTGTGCGATGCCCTGGTGGTAGTTGAAGCAGCAGCCAGCGGCGGTGCGTTGATTACGGCCGAGCTGGCCAACAGTTATAACCGCGATGTTTTTGCCTTTCCGGGAAGCATCGGAATACCCACCTCAGAAGGCTGCAACAACCTGATAAAGACCAACCGGGCTCATCTGATCTCATCGGTGAAAGACCTGGAATATATTATGAGCTGGACTGCTGAGACCGGCAAGAAAAAGAATCAGGCCTCGGTGCGCGATACCTCTGTTTTGGGCGATGCAGAACGCAGCATTATTAACGTACTGCGCAGTAAAAGTCCCATTCAACTGGATGAATTGAGCTGGCGGACGGGCATACCGGTAAGCCGTCTGGCAGGGCTGCTGCTTTCGCTGGAGTTTGCAGCTTGGGTAAAAGCCCTGCCGGGCAAACAATATGCCCTGACAGAATGAGGATTTTCGTTATTATCGCATGAGCAGCAGAGTAATCAATCGTTCTTCTGGTTGCATTTCTCCTTAATGGTGTCGTAGGCGCGCAAATCGCCCAACTCCCCTGCCTTGCTCAGGTCAAGGCAGCCGTTCTTCACATCACCAAACTCAATGCGCAAAATGCCGCGCATGTACCAGGCATCATAATTTTTGGGGTTAATCTGAATAATCTTCGAGCAGTCGTTAATTGCATCTTCATAAGCCTGCAGATACTGTTTGGCTTTTCCGCGGTTAAAATAAGCCTCCACATAATTTTCGTTAATGCTTATGGCCTTCGAAAAATCGTCAATGGCACCATAATAGTCCTGGAGCTTCATCTTTACATTGCCACGTGCAAAATAGGCTTCGGCAAACCGCGGATTTTTCTCAATAGCCAGGTTATAATCTTTCATCGCCCCGTGCCGGTCGTCAAACCGGTCTTTAATGTTGCCGCGTAAAAAGTAGGCAGCCGAATTTCCGGCATCGGCTTCAATAGCTTTATTCAAATGCAATAATGCTTCTACGTACTCGCCCTTTTCAATAAGCTCACGGCTGCGCTGGGTAAGGTCTTTTGACGATTGGCCCATGGCTAAAAGTGGAAAAATTAGGATAAGGGCAGTCAAACTTTTGTTCATGGCCACTTTGTTATTGTTCAGCAAACTTAACCGAATGCATCTTTCATCTAAGTTCGGTGTAATATTTTTATCTTTGTGGAAAGATTTCGGCAGCCAGGCGAACTGCTTTGGCCAGCTCAGCAGCATTTACACCGGTTTCCATGCCCTGATCCTCCAGCCATCCGATAATTTTTTCGGTTGGGATGTTGCCCACCAGCTCATCCTGGGCCATGGGGCATCCTCCAAAACCCCGTATGGCGCCGTCTATTCGTCTGCATCCCGACTCCACCGCTGCCTTTACTTTTGCCACGGCCTGTTCCGGGCGGCTGTGCAAATGAACGCCCAGTTCAAGTTCAGGAAAAGCTGCCGTAAGAGCGCTGAAAAGCCGGGCTACCTGTTCCGGCGTAGCCAAACCAACCGTATCGGCCAGTGAAACAACCTGAATACCCGCATCGGCAAGCTTCGCGGTAAACTCAACTACCAAATCCTCGCTGTATGGGTCACCGTACGGATTGCCAAAGCCCATGCTGATGTACACAACCTGTAACTTGTTGTGCCTGATGCACAGCTCCTGGATGTCTTTTACCGTTTCTAATGCGCGGACTATCGACTTGTTGGTATTGCGCTGCTGAAAGGTTTCGGATATGGAAAGCGGAAAACCGATAAACGATACACCTTCATGCCGCATGGCTTCTTCGGCTCCGCGAAGGTTGGCTACTATGGCCAGCAGGCGGGTATTGCTTTTTTGCCAGTCCAGTTGATCCAATACCTGCACGGTGTCGCTCATCTGCGGTACAGCTTTGGGCGAAACAAAGCTCCCGAAATCAAGCGTATGAAAACCTACCCTTAGCAGTTGGTTGAGGTACCGCACTTTTTGCGCCGTGGGTATGAAGGTTTGCAACCCCTGCATGGCATCGCGCGGACATTCAATGAGCTTAAGCATACTACAAAAAATTTTAGCGCTGAGGTAACTTAAATGTAAAGCTAATTTTAAGGCAATTACCGGAAAATTCTGCAGCTTACCTGGTAAACAAATACTCTGGTAAAATCAGTTGTATTAATTTCAGAAAAAAATATGCCACTACCCGAATTTTACGGCACGCTGGGTTTAAAAAGAGCAGCGCACCTGTTGCGCCGGGCTACCTTTGGAGCTACCAAAGCACAGATTGATGCATTTACCGCCCTTACTCCACAACAGGCCGTTGAACAGTTGTTCAGGCAGTCGTTGCCTGCTGCCCCACCGCCCATAGATCCCGATACCTTAGAACCCTGGGTTATTACCGGTATCACCGACCCCGACAAGATGGATTTTGCCTACATACAGTTTTTTAAAGGCTGGTTTCTTGGACAGATGATGAGCGCCGGTGTACCGCCTGCTTTATCATTGGCTTACTCGGCCCGCGAAAAAGTTGTTTTTTTTCTGCACACCCACTTTACCGCTATTGATGAAAAAATCAGTTCAAGCCGTGCGTTGTACTTTCAAAATCAGCTGTTCCGAACCTACGCGCAGGATTTATTGCTATCGCCTGTAGTGCCCTATGACAAGCTGAATTTTAAAGAACTAACCGTTAAGATAAGCGTTGACAATGCCATGCTGCGCCTTCTGGACGGCAATCTGAATGTAAATGGCAGCCCCAATGAAAATTATGCCCGCGAACTCCTGGAGTTGTATTCCATAGGCCGGGGCCTGGAAAACACCCTTCCCCCGCCTACGGGCCAGGGCGACTACATTCTATATACCGAACAGGATGTGCAACAGGCCGCGCGCGTACTGTCGGGCTGGAATTTTGATGATTCTTTTTCGAATATTGACGCTGACACCCAGCTTCCGCGAGGTATTGTCCGTGGCTCGTCCACTAATGCATCGGCCCACGACAATGGTGTTAAAACCTTCAGCAACCGCTTTATCAATCCCGACACTGGCCAGCCATGGGTAATTCAACCCGATGTTGCCCTGCTTAATAACGGCCAGCCTACCGAAGCCAGTGCCCTGGATGAAATACGCCAGCTTATTAACATGATATATGCCCAGGAAGAAACAGCCCGGCACATTTGCCGCAAGGTGTACCGTTTCTTTGTGTACCATAACATAACCGAAAGCATTGAAAACAATGTTATAGCTGTTATGGCCGATGTATTCAGGGCCAACAACTTTAAACTTCAGCCGGTAATAGAAAATCTGCTGCGCAGCGAGCATTTTTATGATGCCGCAGCCGGAAGTGGTGATGATAAATACGGAGGCATAATAAAATCACCTCTTGAGCTGGTAACCGGTACGTTGCGATTTTTTAATATCCAGATGCCCGACATGGCCACTCAACCGCAGGAATTTTACGCATTTACCGGCGCTATGAATAATGCGCTGGCAAACCAGGGCATGATATTTTATCAGCCTTTTGATGTGGCCGGCTACGATGCCTACCATCAATATCCGGTGTATAACCGAAGCTGGATTACTGTTAACTATCTGGCCAACCGATACTCATTTATTCGCAGCGTAATTGACGCTGACGGCACCGGACCTTTTTCTGTTAATGTTTACAACTTTGTGCGCAGCAACATAAACCCTACATTGGCGGCCAATGCCCGAAACCTGGTGTTGGAACTGGTGCGCTACCTGTTTCCATGGGCCGACAACCTTACCTTCGATACCGCCAACTGTAACTGCCGAGCGGTTGAATTACTTTCTGGTAAGTTTTCTTTCAGATATAGATCCTGACCCTGAAACTGCCTGGACAAACCGCTGGACCAATGAAACAGGCATAGGCACCATGACCAGTCAGCTGCAAAGTTTATTTAACGCGTTAATGCAATCACCGGAATATCAACTGCAATAATCGGACGAAATGAAAAGAAGAACCTTCCTTAAACACCTTCCGGCTGCAGCCGCCCTACCCGTAACTCTGGGTGGCGTGCCGCTAAAAGCCATGTCGTGGAACCCCTTAACCCTGCTGGCCAGTCAAAGCAGCAACGACCGCGTGCTCATTATTCTGCAGCTACATGGAGGAAATGACGGATTAAATACGCTGATACCGATTGAAGCATACGACCTGTATTACAGCCGGAGAGCCAACATTGCCATTCCTAAAAACAACAGCCTGCGAAAGCTGATCCCGCTGGACAGCACGTTACCTTCTGCAAAACAGGTGGGCCTGCATCCTGATATGGCCGCAGTTAAAGGCCTGTATGATAATGGCCGTGCAGCTTTTGTGCAGGGCGTTTCGTACAAAAACAACAATGGAAGCCACTTTCGGGGGCGCGATATATGGTTTATGGGAGGAGGCGCTGACGATTACTATCCTTCCGGCTGGGTAGGCCGATACCTGGCTAAGGAGTATGCTACACTGGGCCAGTACCCTGATGATTTTCCAAATCCCGAAATGCCCGACCCGCTTGGCATTGAAATGGGCAACGATATCTCACTTATCTTTCATCAACAGGGTAATATACCTGCGTCGGTTTCAATTAACGACCCCGAAACTTTTGCGCAACTGGTTGAAGAGCTGGAAGGCTTCCGTGATGTCGAAATTGACCCGCGCGGCCGTCCGCCCCTAAGCGTGCAAAATTCACCCTACTGGAATGAACTGAACTGGATACTGGGCCTTGAAAAGAAAACCGATGATTATGCGCAACGCCTGTACCAGGTTTACCTGGCCGGAGGCAGCACCACTGTAACCTATCCGGAGATCTATCCTTTCAACGCACCGCGCGGGAGCAAACGCAATCCGCTAACACCCCAGCTAAAGCTGGTGGCCCGTTTACTGGCCGGAGGTTGCAAAACACGCGTATTTCTGGTTCGCATTGGCGGGTTCGACACACACGCAGAACAGGTAGAAAGCTACGATCCCACCATGGGGGCGCATGCCGCACTGCTATACCATGTTTCTGCAGCCATGAAAGCCTTTCAGGACGACCTGCGCATACGCGGCCTGGAGGACCGGGTGCTTACCGTTACCACATCCGAATTCGGCAGGCGCATTCACAGCAATGGAAGCTACGGAACTGACCACGGAACAGGCGGCCCCATTCTTATTTTCGGAAAGCACGTAAACCCAGGAGTATTTGGCACCAATCCTGATATGACCAAAGACAATGTTGAAATGCAGTTCGATTACCGGCAGGTGTATGCCAACCTGCTAAAAGACTGGATGCTGGTGGATAAGAATACCATTACCAACGATATCTTTTTCGGTAACTTTATTGACGGAGAAAACCCCGATGAACCCGGCATGTTTTTCGAACCCCTGCCGCTGGCCAGAGATACCATTACGGGCAATGACAGTTTCCTGGATGTGCGTTTTGATCTTGCAGACCCCTACCCTAATCCAGCCATTGATTCAGTAACAATTACCTACCGGGTTAATGCAACGGTGCATGTTTTAATTGACATTACAGACCTACACGGCAAGGCAGCGGCCATCGTTGCCAACAGCCTGCACGAACCTGGCGAATACAGTAAACAAATGGCATTGAATAAACTAAGCCCGGGTGTTTATGTGTGCCGCATGAAGGCCGGAAGTTTTGAAAAAAAGAAAAAGTTAGTAATAGCAGACTAATTAATCATGAGAGCCATAAGCCTGTTTCTGCTGCTTGCTTTAGCTACGATGGGTGCAGCACAAAAACGCAAACCCCCCGCATCTTTTAACCGGATTAATGCAGCCAACACCCAGTTTATAGAAAAGCAATGGTGGCTCGGCCTGAAGGCGGGCGTAACTTTTTCGGGCACAACGGTGCAGCAACCCTACACAGGTCTGTCGCCCGTTAACTACACGGCACCGCAGAAAAATTATGACAACTTTGCTCAACCGGGTTTTGTTGTGCTGATGGAAGCCGCTTTCTCCTACCGCAGGTTCTCTTTTGCCTTCCAACCGGGCTACCGCAATGCACGATTTAATTACCAAACCTTTTATCTTTGGACTGATTATCAAAACCCGGATATCCGGCTTGAGCTCCTGTACCGGCAACAGCAACGCGTTGAATATGCCGACTTTCCGCTGCTGGCACGGTTTGACGTAACCACAACCCAACTACGGCCCTATATTCAGGCCGGTTTGTACTATGCGTACCTCATACAGGCATCCAAAACCATTCAGGTTACAGGAACTGACTATGCTTCAGGCGGAACAAATGTTTTTGCCCAGCGGCCGGTTAAGGTAGGCGCCACCGAGCTGTTTGCCATAGCCCACTACGGACTTATAGCCGGGGCAGGTGCCAGCTTTCATTCGGGCAACGTAAGGTTTTCGTTCGATATTCAATACCGCAAAGGTATGAGCCTGGCCAACTCCACATCGAACCGCTATGCCAATACAAATCTGAACAGCTTTGGAGATGTGATGGACGACATACACATTAACTCCGTACTCTTTTCTTTCGGAACCATATTCCCGCTTAAATTTCTTTCTAAAAGCTTTCAATCCGTAACCCAAAGGCCATGATCAGGTATTTTGCACTGCTTACGGTAACCCTTTTATTATATGGCTGCTTTGAAGAAGCAAGCCCCGAAAAAGATAAGCGGGCCTTTACCCGTATTTTCGACCACAACGACTTTAGCAAACGCTTTAAGCCGGTTGATTTTCAGGAAACTTCGGATGGCGGCTATCTAATACTGGCTGAATACAACCTGAATGCCAGTCAGTTCTCAGGCATTTACCTGCTGCATTGCGACCAAAACGGCCAATATCTTAATGGGGTAATGATGGATGAAACCCTGGTTAACCCGATAGGTAACCTGATAAAGGTGGGCACAGATTATTATTTTTTTGCCATGGACCCTTTAACCGTGCAGGCTTATTTAATCCAGGCCAATCAAGACCTTACCAGCATAAGTTCTTCACCTGTAAACGGAATAACTTACCCCGCTGCCGCTTCGGCAGATAATAACAGTATTATTCTGTTAAGCTACGACCCGGTAAATCTGCA